>Ga0172376_10006036_pt1 | contig 13295 bp, 24 predicted proteins | sample Lak35m_FD_121114 | JGI IMG/M metagenome (GOLD analysis project Ga0172376, IMG submission 121114) | Freshwater microbial communities from Kabuno Bay, South-Kivu, Congo - kab_092012_35m | ecosystem: Environmental > Aquatic > Freshwater > Lake | place: Democratic Republic of the Congo: South-Kivu...
AAAATTATCTGATGCTGATAAAACTAAAAACGAATCAACTATGAAAAGACTTAAATTCAAAAAACCATTCAATGGTGTAGAAACCGCACTTAAGGTTATTCCTGAGACCTACAAGGTTAATAATAAAGTATTTGAAATGACCGATGGTAACGAACATTACAGAGTTCGTTGGGAAGGTTCATTGAACGAAGGTAAAGGTGTTGTTCTTTCTTCATTCCATCAAGAAGCCCTCAATGAGGACGTTGCCAAAATAAATCACTTGATGGGTTTCAAATCTCAAGACACTCTTGGTAACTTAAAAGGTGTTCAAAGACTGACAGAAGATAAAATGTTCTTCGAAATGCTTAAGAAGACCAAAGCGCTTAATGAAGCTGAGGCTAAACCAGATTTCTTGGATTTGGACGGTGATGGTGATAAAAAAGAACCGATGAAACAAGCCGCAAAGGATGCAAAATCAACCAAGAAAAAAGGTATTCAAGAATATGCCCCAGATTATGATGACCCTTATGGTGGTGAAAGTAAACCAGAAGTTGATGATTTTGATTTGGAAGTGTATTATAACCCTGAAAAAATAGGTGAATATGAGAAAAAAGGGTGGTTACAAGATTTAATTGTAGTAAATTTCAGTGGTGAAAATTGGAGTAAAAGTCTTGAACTTGGTACTATAGTAGACCACGTTAAAAACCCACAAACCAAGAAAAGTGCTGAAGAAGTGACCAAAAGATTACTTAGTATGAAAAAACCTTTAAAAATTAGTAAAAAAGATTTAAACACATTATTTAAAGACGGAAAAAATATCTCAAATATGATATTTGAGATACTACAGGATGCAATAGACAATAGTTTAGATGTAGATTGGTATGAGGAAGATGAATTTGATTGGGAAGCTTACGATGAAGAAAAGCGACTCGGATTATCTTAAAGATAACAATATCACTTAAAACATATATAAAAAAACCCTCACAGAAATGTGAGGGTTTTTTTGTTTCTTGATATTTATATTAAAAACTAATCATGGAAATTATCAACAGAATATTAGAAGACGGTGAATACGTAAAAGAAAAAACCGCTAAGAACACCATTTATCTTCATGCAACGGCTGGGTCACACCGATCTGACTGGACAATAGACGGGTGGAATAAAGATAGAAGTAGCACTAACAGCAGAGTTAGAGTGGCCACTTCATTTGTAATAGGTGGTCTGGATAGGAATGGTAGCGATAAGGATGCTATGGACGGTAAGATATACAGAGCATTCGATGAAGACTATTGGGCCTCACATCTGGGCCTTAAAACCGCTAATAACACCCAACTGAATAAACAGTCCGTAGGTATAGAGATATGCAACTACGGCCCACTTACGAAAACCAAAGACGGTAAATTCTTAACCTATGTTAATTCAATGGTACATGAATCACAAGTATGTGATTTGGGTTATAAGTTCAGAGGATTTCAGTATTATCATAAGTATACTGATAAACAAATTGAGTCACTTAAGAATCTAATGTTATTCTTATCTCAAAAGTATAATATCGATTTGAGATGTGGTCTTGTTGAACACTTAGACCAACCTAATCCGTTTGAATACAACGAGAAAGCTATTAAAGGTGATTTTGGTGTATGGTCACACACTTCGGTAAGGAAGGATAAATTTGATTGTTTTCCCGATGAAGGGTTGGTAAAAATGTTAAAGAGTTTGGCTTGATTTTTTGCGATAAATAGGTTAAAATTCATTAAAAAGTAATATGGATATTTTTAACCAATTCTTCGATTATCTTAAGACACCTTTGAATGATACTCTGGTGAATGAGCTATTCAAAAAACATAATATAACACACATCAGGATGCAGAAATACGGTGAATTCATAGTTCACCTATTGCAGACGTGTTTCAATACATATATGGGCGATGATGTGACAGACCAAGAAGGTAGAGTTAAACATTTTAATTGGTGTTGGTATAAGACCGTTAGTGACTTCAGAGTGGAGAACACATACTTCGGTGTCAACTTAGAGGTTAAGAACTACTTCAAAGAATTCATATTTGAAGTTTTTTATAACATTGACAATAAGACCGAAAATGTTATTAACCAACGAAAGATGGTATTGTTCTGGCAACGGATATTCGACATTAACAGTCCTAAGACGAAAGCTGATGTGGATTGTCTAATATCGGTGTACAGTATGTTCGAATCATCGATATCCGAGAAATTGACGTTAACCACTTGATTTATTCATAATTTTCAGTATCTTTGTATCATGAAAAGAATATGGACAATTGTATTGGCTAAGTTGGCTTATGAACAACAGAAGTCAATGGCTGAATTAGAGAGGTTGGTCAATCTGAATGATAACACTGATGAGTTATCAGAACGTATAGATATTGAACTTGAGCGATTAACCATGAATGAAATTAAAATAAGGAAATGGCATGAGCTGAACCCTAATAAACACAACAATATCACCGATGCTAATACTAATACAGATAATTAATACAATCTTAATACTACTGTATGTTCTATCTGTGCTAAACACGATTAGACACGCGTATTATTTCGTACAAGCGTATTTTTCAACATATGGTGATGAACCAGTTAAATATATCATTTCTGATAAAGCATTACTATTAGTTGGGTTGTCCATAGCTTACATTATAACAGGTGTGATAACAGGTATTACTATTAAGTTATGAGTGTACAGAAAAGAGTTGACGAACTAAGTCCTTATGTGGACGCTATATCATTCGGTAAGACACCAGTGGTACAGACTGTATTACCAAGTAAATGGGTGGTGTATGATAATGAAACCATAAGCGCTAAACCGCTTGAAACTTTAGCGGATGGAAGAGTACCATATGTTTTTTATAGCGAAAAAGTCACGGTAGATGATATCTTAGACTATATAGAAGTTATAATCTCAATCAACAAAGAACGTGAAGAGAAGATGAAACTACTTAAGATTAAAGTAGATGAACTTAAAAAGATATTCACCGATAATAGTTTGATTAAACTTAAGACACTTAGATTCGTTATGGATGAAGAAGAACTGTTTAATGAGTCTGATTTTGAAATATCAATGAACAATGAAACTGTTATTGAAGAATCTACCGAAGAAGTTCAACCTGTCGAAGTGATTAAGTCGTATGAACCAGAACCTATGTATGTTGAACCGATACATATAATCGATAACACACCTATTGACCCTAAAGCTAAACCAGTTTTAGATGATTTCGCACCCGCAAGGTGTAATTGTACTGGTGGACAAGTGTGTCCAGAATGTGTTGATTATTGATTTCCTCTCTCAAAGTATTCTTGTAAGGTGTGTAACAACCATACGATACCACCTGAGAACAACCCATCAAAGAATACACACATAGGTATATTCATACAACCATATAAGAACATTGGGGTGCTTAACCCATAAGTCAGAAAAATCGTAGACACAGCAAATCCGACCCACACACTAAGACACATAGGACAAGAAAAAAGTTTACCCATAAAATTGGGATTATGGTCAGACCAGAAGTTTCTCCACCCTTCAAAAATCGAACCGAATACGAATATGTTGGTTATTCCATAACAGATGATACTGTAGACTACTAATAGATACATGATATTTTTTTTTCTAATATAAGATTTTTTTCAAAAAAAATAAATATCTTTGCAACACAAAAATGGAAAAGAAAACAGAAATAACTTTAGATGAACTGTTGTTATCCGTTAAACAACAGACCAAATCCGCCATAAGTAAAATGGAAGAGGAGGAATTGAATGAACGGAATGAAACGGTTGAAAACGTAATAAAAGAAATCCATGCAATTAAAGAACAGACCAACTTAAAGAAAGAAGAGTTCATAAGAGAAGTAAAATCAGGACTTATCGATGATATAAAACAGAATAGAGGTGTCAGAGTGATACCCAAAACCAGATATCAGAGATTTGTTGAATCAATAAAAACATTTTTTTTAAAATTTTAAAACAAAAAACATGTACAAAATCAGAAAAACCCAAAAAGTAACCACCATCTATACCACAGAGGTAGCCGAAATTAATCCCGAATCGTTCAAAACACTATCAATTCCGTTCTTAGGGTCAACTGAGGAAGATTTTCTGTACTATATCCAAGATAACCGTTCAGAATTGGAAGAGATAACAGATGAGTTGGACCCAGCCACCATATCTGAATTAAATAAACTATTGGACCCCACTTGGATTGAAATATATAATTCAGCTTGGGACGGTGAAGAGAGTTGGTTTGAATCTGGTGAACAAGTTAGCGAAAATCATTTCGAGGTTAATCACACTACTGAATTCTAACTATGAAAACTTGGCTTAAATACGAAGACCTAATAAACATAGCGTCATGTCTCAATGAAAATGAGAGTGTCGTTAAAAATGGTCTATTATTAACATATGAGATTGATGCAACTAATCACCAGAAATTGGATGAAACACTATACTATAAAGCTAACCCACAGGGAAAAGACTTTAAACATGGTGATACCATAGAAATAACCATAGGTGGTATAAATATTTTAATTAAAAAAACAAAAAATACTTGATAATTAAAATTCTTTAAGTATCTTTGTACCCTAATCAAAAAAAAACTAGAAAACATGAGATTTGTAGATGCGATGAGAACCGATGATGTGATGACAACTAATGGAATGCCAGCACATTCTAGCACACTTGATATGTGCCTTGACCTGTTTTCCTCAGTAGGAGGGATGAGAGGCCAAGATAAACAATCCGTAATCAACCTTTTTGTCAAGGCATTTGATGAAAATCCTTTGACCGCTATGAAAATCCTTTTTTGGACGCGTGATGTCAGAGGTGGGGCTGGTGAAAGACAGATTTTTAAAGATATTATAGAATACTTGGCGAACACTCGTCCAGATGTTCTGTCAAAGAATATTGCGCTTATCCCAGAATATGGTAGGTGGGATGATATGTTCGTACTCTTCAGCACACCAGTTGAAGATGTCGCTTTAACAGTGGTTGTTGATGCTCTGAAAAGCGGCAATCAATTATGTGCTAAATGGTGTCCTAGACCCAATACCAAGAACCTTAAGGATAAAAAGGTAGCTAATACTATCCGTAAACACATGAAACTATCTCCAAAGGAATATAGGAAACTTTTGGTCGCTAATACGGACGTTGTCGAACAATTAATGTGTGCCAACAAATGGACCGAGGTTGAGTATAAAAAAATACCTTCTAAGGCGATGGCTGACTATGCTTCTGCTTTCAGAAAACGTGATGGTCTTCGATATGAGGAATACTTGGACTCAGTTGAATCAGGTGAGGTTAAAATCAACACAGGTGCTGTGTACCCTTACAATGTGTTGAACATGTTGAGAAACGGTGACACCAAAGCCGCCAATACAATGTGGAATAATCTCCCAGATTACATGGAAGGTAACAACGAAAGGGTTATTCCAGTCGTTGACGTGTCTGGGTCGATGAGTTGTCCAGCTGGCGGTAGTCCGTCTATCACATGTATGGACGTTGCAATCTCATTGGGTATGTATATCTCTGAGAGGAATATCGGTGATTTCAAAGATGCGTTTATCACATTTTCAGATAAACCAACTCTACAATACCTTAAAGGTACTTTGAATGAGAGGTATAACCAATTACAAAGGGCAGCGTGGGGCATGAATACCAATCTAGAAGCGGTTTTCGAACTTATCTTAGATAAAGCAAAAGCATCTAACCTTAATGAAGATGAAATGCCGACAACGGTACTCATCCTGAGTGATATGCAATTTGACCAAGGTATCAGACATAGCGGTAACGCTCATACTATGATAACTAAGCAATATGAGGCTGCTGGTTATAAACTGCCGAAAGTTGTCTATTGGAATCTTAATGACTACGGTAATAAACCAGTCCAGAAACACCAATCAGGCGCAGCCTTAGTATCAGGTTTTAGCCCGTCACTACTTAAAACATTATTGTCTGGCGAAGACATGTCACCAGTCAGCATGATGATGAGAGTGATTGGTGATAGTAGGTATGACTCTATAGTCGTATAATGATTAATTGTATTAACTTTACAATAATCCGCGTTGTTGTATAATTAATACAACAAAAAAAATAAATATGAAAATATTAGTAAAAAACACTGACAAGTTAGTTAGTTTGATGTTACCTAAGAAGGTAGTTAACCAATATAGTATATATGTCATGGGTGAAGAAACCCCACTATACGCTGAAATCGCTTATGGTGAGACTGATAGAAATATGGTAATTAATAAATTGGCGTCAAAGTATTTGCCAGACGTGCCAGAATCTGAAATTGGTAACCATATAACAGAAGTGTCGTTTTTCGATTTTTTTAATACCGCAGAAGATGAGTGATTGTAACCACCCCATAGTGTTAGCGTTTTACCTTAATAGGGAAATGCTCAGTAACACCCAATTGACCCAAGAATATGTCAATTCGGTCAATGAAATGATTGCTAAGAAAGAATATAATGTAATGGCATTCTTCATGCCCACTGATGGTGATGATAGATTAGAGTGCCTTAACCCACTTCTGATGACAGAAGAGTTGAAACAAGAAGTGTATCCTATTCTAGAGGATATTCAGAAAAGCTTCGACATCAATCTAGAGTCAGGGTCTGGTAGTTGACCTTACTATCTTGTCATAATCCCAACCAGTGTGCTCCATAATGGCATCATAGACGGCCCATTTATGTTCATCCACACAAGTACCCATGAATATGATATTTTTATATTTCATACTTTTGGCTATGGCATGTAATGTATGGTGTAATCTCTGAGCATCCTCGTCACATTTACATATTACCATATCGAATCTCTCTTCATTATAAACCACCAATTTATTTCTTAGCGTGATAGCTCGTCTTAAGTTCAATTGGTTATTATACTTAAAAAGTATAGCACCAACCTCATCTATTTCTTTTCTCTGGCTTTTGTGGTCATAACCATACATCCAGAATTTCTCTTCCAAATCATATTTTTCCTTATGTAGTACGATATATTTGTCAAATATGATTTCACCCTCATTCTTATTATTGTCAGACAAATCCTCAACCAGACATAGGTAATATTGGATTGGGAATATCCCATTTTTATTGATATACCTTTTAGGGAATTTAACGGTATCGTTTTTTCTTAATATACGTTTATATTCTTCGTACATTTCACGCTTAGACCTACCAAGTTTAATCTTCTTGGCAACTTTGATATGATTTATTATGATAATTCGATAACCCATCTCTCATTTATAGAAAAATATGTATTTTTGCAAAAAAATAAAGTGATTCAAACATGGAAAACTACTACGATATCTTAGGCGTAAGCAAATCAGCAACCCAAGAGGAAATCAAGAAGAAGTTCAGAGAACTCAGTAAAAAACACCATCCAGACAAAGGTGGTGATGAAGAGATGTTCAAGAAAATCAATGAAGCCTATTCTACTTTGAGTGACCCTGATAAAAGAGCTGAATATGATAACCCTGTTAAAACCTTTTCAGGTGGCATGAGCGCTGAAGACGTATTCAACATGGCGTTCGGTAGACAACGACAGAGACAAGAATCGTTCAAAATAGACCCACATGTAAATATCAATATGTCTCTGACAATGGAGGAAGTGTTTAACGGGGTTAACAAGACGATAAAATATTCGGCTTATACCGCTTGTGGTGATTGTAATACAGAAGGGGGTCATGACTCTCAGACATGTTCCGTATGTAGTGGTAAAGGTTTCACCGTATTTCAGAGAGGTCCTGTAATCATGCAACAGACTTGCGGCACTTGCCAAGGCGCAGGTAAAACATTTAAGAGAGGTTGTAACACATGTAATAGTTTTGGTTATATTAAACAAGACAGACAACTCAGCGTCAATATACCTGCAAGCGTTTTACATGGTGAGAATATAACATACCATAACTACGGTAACGAAGTAAAAAAGAACCTTTTCGGTCATCTGACAATAACAGTTACGGTTAAACAGCACGACACCTTCATTAGACCCAATGATGCGCCCTTCGACTTGGTTCAAGAATTGCATATACCGTACCACGATATGGTATTGGGTTGTGATACCATAATACCTACCATAAGCGGAACCAATGTTAAAATCAACATACCAGAACTGACAACCAACGGTAAAGTATTAAGATTGAAAGGCCAAGGACTTAAAAAACGACAGAATGGTATCGGTGTGTTATCCACCAGAGGTGATATGCATGTCGTGGTCACACTAAAAATGCCTAACGAAGTCAGTGAGGTTGAAAAAGAACTATTGAGGAATCTAAAAAAAGAATCCGAAGCGGTTGAAACTATCTGAATTAATCAGTACCTTTGAATAACAATAATTAATAACAACTAAAAACAATTAACAAAAATGGCAAACGACAAATACTTTGACATGTGTGAGGACCTAGAGTCCTATTTTACTAAAGCATTCGCTGATGCTGGACTTGAACGTGTACTTAACCTTAGAGTACTAGGTTGTAAGAACCAGAAGAAAATCACTGATGGACCTAAAAAAGTACCACCACTCTATTCATATATGACCAAAGAGGATATCGTTATCACGGTCAATGAGGAAATCTTTGAGATGTTGACTGACGAACAGAAAACCATTGTGGCTGAAGAAACCATTGCGGCAATTTCATACGACTATGAAAAAGATAGAGCATCTATTGCCACTCCAGATTTCCAAACATATGGTCTGATTATCAGAAAATACGGTTTTGAAACTATGGAAACTCTTAGAGAAACGATAAAATCACTCTATGACCAACAGGCCAATTCTGAAGAAGGTGCTACTGCTTAATAACCTATAAACTAAAAATGGAACTTAAAGTAAATTCAATCGAACTAGTAAACTATTTATTATATTGGTACGATAAAACTGATGATGAATGTATTGAAATTGCAACCAATGAAAATGGGGTGGATGCTGAACAGGCGCTAACCAATATGTTGGAAAGAGATATTTGTACCGAAATCACCAACATTATGGTAGAAGAACTAAGAAATAACACAAAATAAAAATAATATTAACATGAAAGAAAGAATCATCAAAATGCTTTCAGCCGATATGGAAGCGAAACGAACTAAAGCCTTAATGTCATTAGACCTACTTCTAAACAATCCAGTTGGTATCGGTGACCATTCTACTGACGACTTCTATGATAACGCAATAGAAGCGCTTAAAAACCTTGCCGAGGCCGATGATTGTATCGAAACCTTGAGAAGGTACACAGACGGTCAATATTGATTAATTAACTAATCTTAAAAAATATAAAAATGGACTTAAAAAAAGATTTCTATAATTTCGCTGTAAAAGACCAAGGTATCAGTTCAGCAACGTTGTATGGCTATGAAAAAGCGTCATTGACACCATATATCACTGAGGAAACCGATAGGAGAGCCATTCAAATGGATATCTTCTCACGAATGTTGATTGACAGGGTACTATGGTTGGCTGGAGAAGTTAATGATAATATGTCAACAATCGCACAAGCACAACTGCTTTGGTTGGATAGAGAAGGTGATACGGATATTACTGTGTATTGTGACAGCCCAGGCGGATCGGTGAAATCAGGACTATCAATCGTTGATGTGATCAATTATATATCTTGTGATGTCAGTACGATAAACACAGGTATGGCGGCTTCTATGGGTTCAATACTATTGGGTTGTGGTACCAAAGGTAAAAGAGGCTCACTACCAAATTCAAGGGTAATGTTACACCAGATTTCTGCGGGTATGCGTGGTGAAATCCAATCAATGCGAATATCTTTGCAAGAAGCCGAAAAATATAACGACAAGTTATTTAAAATGCTTGGTGAGTATTGCGGTAAAGACCCAGAACAAGTTAAATTGGATGCCGATAGGGATAAGTGGATGAATGCTGATGAAGCCCTTGACTATGGTATTATCGATTTCATAATAACTAAGAAAAAATAAAATAACATGTGTGTAGTTTCAATGATTGGTGATCACTATAATGATAAGTGGAAAGATTTTAACTTTGATAAAATAAACCCCTATTCCACTGGCCCATATATAGAGCCGACAGTTAGTAAGAAAGAATTTGATGCGCTTAAGAAGGAAGTCCAAGAAATGAAGCAACTACTTATTAAAGCCAAAATTTATGACGAACAGAATAATGAACCTAACTGTGAGATGGAAGAAAAAGTCGCACTACTAAAACGTGTGGCTGAAATGGTCGGGGTTGATTTAAATGAAATCTTTAAAAAATAATATAACATGGAAGATGAATATTTTAAAACGTGGGAACTACTAAGTAAAAATGGGCTTATGGAAAAAGGTGCGGAGATACTAAATATTATAGATTCCTACCAATTTGAAATCGTGGCCGATATTGATGAGTGGTCGTGGTGTTATAACCATGATTATTATGATGTTACTTTATTTTACAGTATGTTAGAAGATGAATTCATCTTATATGATGTTTACTCTGAAGATGGTCCGCCAATGTCAAAACTATCTGGCTCCGATTTAACTAAAACTAATGTAGTTAGAGCGCTGGAAGATATGGTGGTTTTCTTCGGTTGATGTGTTTAAACTATAAAAAAACGAAAAAAAAAATGGAAAATAATATCTTTTTTGATAAAAAAGGAAATCCTATTTCATTAGCTACTGTTAACAGAGTAGAGGTTATCGACAGTAACGGTAGAAGCTATGTTAATCGATACCCAAGTAACAAAGTCGAATTGAGTTTTCAAGATGATAACAGAACCCTAAAAATATTCATAACACATAATTAACATATTTATTAATATATGGGGCTGACTGGCTTTGACAGATAGACGTTCATTGATATAAGCATGCACCACAATCGAACTATAGTGGTATATAATGTGTTCGACAATTCAAATGGCAACGATTTCGTTACCTACGGAAAATTCTTTGGTACCAACAGCCAAGCTGTTGAACAAGGGGAGCTTGCAGTAGCTGCATAATCACTGACGAGTTAAGACAGCTTAACAAAACCTTTTTCTCGCAGAAGATTTTAAGGTCAATAAAACGTTCTGACGGGTTTTCATATTTGCCGTACAAATATGATATTTGGTCACATTAGAACAACGTGACTAAGCATGTAGAAGGTATAAGTGATTCTTTTCTGGACGGGGTTTCGATTACCCCCAGCTCCACTAAAGCATAACTACTTGTTTATCAATTACTTACGCTTTAAATGACCACAAATAAAATCCGCTGATGATTCAATATCAGCAAGCCTGTTGTTGTTGGTGAGAAAAAGCCCCTCGGTAGGGGCTTTTTCAATTATGTGCATATTTATAATAAAATAGAAATCATGGAAATATTAAAACAACTATTCAGCTCAAGCAATAAGGTATCCAGCAAGAGGTTTATTACCATACTGGCATTTGTAATGATGTCAGTAGGCTTTTTAACCAATTTAGCTTTTGATTGGACTATTGACCAAAATATTTATGACTCTATGTCGTACATAGTAATAACTGGCCTTGGTTTCACAGCTTCAGAATTTTTATTCAAGAAAGCATCACCAAAGGATAAGACAGAATCAGAAGAAATCTGATATTAATTACCTGTTTTTGGTTTTGGTTTAGGTTTACCACATCCACATCCTTTCATTGTAATCAAGTTTACTTTTTGTTGTTATTGTATTATATTCATAAATATAACCTTAACCAAAAAAAAAGTGAACATGTTAGATATCCTATTCAAGAAAAAATATCAAATAGTATTAGGTAAGAACTGGAACCCCATTGCGACCATTTATCTATCACAGACACCTAGAGCTGGTGAATATATCTACATAAATGATGAGTTAGGGTATCTTAATGTGCTTAATGTGGTACATAGGCCTAAAACACTGAGTTCCACCACGTTTATAATCGTAGAAAAAGCGAATAATAAAGAGAATCTTAGAGGTTGATATTACTTCAAAAAATATTTTTAGGAAATGCTTTAATATTTTTGACAGGTAAAACAGTCATATTAAATAGTTAACTATTTAATAATTAGACGAATACCATGTTAAATCATTAAAATACTTGACCCACTGTCGGTTCAAATATGATATTACCGTATTCAATATCAATGAATTCTTTATATTTATCGATAAAGGATTATGAATTATGGATATATTGGATACAATTTTGACTGGTGGGGTTGGCGTTGCCATATTGAGTCTTATTGGCCAAGTATTGATTTGGTATTTGAATAATACTAATAAAGGTGATAAACAACCGCTAAAGAAGTCAGTTGACCTTGAGCACTTGGTTGAGATTCAACCTATTTTGAATAGGGTTATTGATGATACATGTATCCAGAGGGTCTTGGTGATGAAAACTGAGAATGGTGGAGGTAAACCTAGGTTGGGTGCTCACTTGTATGCTTCCATATTATATGAAGCTTTCAAAGCTCCTTTATCCAGTACTAAGAATGATTATCAGAGGATATTGGTGGATGACATGTATGTCAAGATGTTGAGTGATATTGGTCCTACTACACATAATAATCTATCCGTTAATAAGATGAAAGATGGTCTACTTAAGAGAATATATCTTAGGGATGGTGTTAAGTATTCTGAGGTGTATTATTTGACGGAGACGGACGATTCTTTCATATACATGACATTCTCGACCACCGATGAGAACGAGAGGTTTGAAGAGCCTAACGATAGGGTGGAGATAGATATTGCGGTGAGCAAAATAAGAAATATCTTTGAAAAAAAATAAGTGATATGTTGACCACGGTTATTCTATTGACGGTATTGAACTTGTTATTGAACAAGTATCTCAAGCATGTTAACAATCATGGTGGCGTTGTTCTTAAAAATATCAAGACCATATCTAAAGTATATGATTATATGAAGAAAATATTGATATTGTACAAGGCGGATAGGGTAGCTATAACTAAAGTGAGTATAGAAGAAGGTTACATATTGAAACAGATGATTCATGAGGTTTCCTTGAGTGATGAATCTCTGATAACTAAATTAAAACGCCTACCTATTGAGCATGATGAATATGCTAAGATTAAAAAGTATGATGAGTTGCATAAGTGTGGTCGATTTATTAATGAGATAACAATACCTCATGAAAAAAAGGTCTTATCGGCTGATGGTATAACGCATGTCATACATATAAAGCTGATAGACAAGGTGAGTACAACATATATTTTAAGTCTGTATTTTAAAAATTACGATGTTAAAGTAAGTGGAATACGTAAATTCACCATCACATTATATTTAAGAATCATAAGGAATATATTCAGAAAAAACATTGATAAGTTATGATTATT
>Ga0172376_10006037_pt1 | contig 13294 bp, 9 predicted proteins | sample Lak35m_FD_121114 | JGI IMG/M metagenome (GOLD analysis project Ga0172376, IMG submission 121114) | Freshwater microbial communities from Kabuno Bay, South-Kivu, Congo - kab_092012_35m | ecosystem: Environmental > Aquatic > Freshwater > Lake | place: Democratic Republic of the Congo: South-Kivu...
ACCGATGAGAATCCTCGTCGTCGGCGGGGCCGGTTACGTCGGCAGCCACAGCGTCCGGCATCTGATCCGATCCGGTTACGAAGTCTGGGTTTACGATAATCTCAGCCAGGGGCATCGCGGCGCGGTGCCGGCCGATCGGCTGATCGTGGGCGACCTGCACGAAACCGAGAAGCTCAAGGCGGCTCTCACGCAGCACGGCATCGAGGCCGTCATGCACTTCGCGGCACGCTCGCTGGTCGGCGAAAGTGTCACGCGGCCCGACATCTACTACCGCACGAACGTCGCCGGCACGCTCGACCTGCTCGATGCCATGGTCGCCACCGGCGTTCGCAAAATCGTGTTTTCGAGCACCTGCGCCGTCTTCGGAACCGTCGAAACGCCGATTTCCGAAGACCTGCCGAAAAAGCCGATCAACCCCTACGGATTCACCAAGCTGGTCATCGAACGGGCCCTGGCCGATTACGCCGCCGCCTTCGGCCTGGAAGCCGCCGCCCTGCGCTATTTCAACGCCTGCGGCGCCGCCGACGATGCCTCCATCGGCGAAGACCATGCCCCTGAATCGCACCTGATTCCCCTCGTGCTCCAGGCCGCCCTGGGGCAACGGGCCCATGTCCGCATCTTCGGCACCGACTACCCCACGCCCGACGGCACCTGCATCCGCGACTATGTCCACGTCGACGACCTGGCCGACGCCCACCTGAAAGTCCTCGCCAAAACCGTGCCAGGCACGCTCGTCGATTACAACCTGGGAACCGGCGTCGGCGTGAGCGTGCGCCAGGTGATCGAAGCCGCCCGCCGCGTCACCGGCAAGCCGATCGAGGCGATCGAGGACGCCCGCCGGCCCGGCGACCCGGCACGCCTCATGGGCGATCCGGCCAAGGCCCATCGCGAACTCGGCTGGAAGGCCCAATGCACCGATATCCAGGCCGTCATCCGCTCCGCCTGGGCCTGGCATCAGGCCCATCCGCAAGGCTTCGCCGATCGCTGATCCCGCGGGATCCGGCGATCGTTCGTTTTCCTCGATTCCTCAATATCGGATCGGATCGAACCGGGTCATACGATGCGAATCCTCACGGTCGGACACTCTTACGTCGTCGCCATGAACCGCCGGCTGCCCCAGGAATGGGCCCTGGCCGGGCACGACGTCACCGTCGCCGCACCCGCCTTCTACCACGCCGACCTGCGGGCCATGGCCTGCGAAACTGGAGCCGACGAAGCCTTCGACCTGCAGCCGATCCCCGCGCAGTTCACGAAACGGGTCCACCTGTTCCGCTACGGCCGGGCACTCAAACGCCTGATCGACACCCGCCGGTTCGACGTCGTCCACGCCTGGGCCGAGCCTTACGTCTATTCAGGCTATCAGGTCGCCCGCTGGACGCCACGCTCTTCAAGCCTGATCTATTCGACCTTCCAGAACCTGCCGAAGAAGTACCCGCCGCCCTTCTCATGGATGGAGCGGCACGCCATGACCAGGGCCGCGGGCTGGACGGCGTTCGGCAGAACAATCGCCGAAAACCTCTCAACCCGCCACATTTACGCCAATCGCCCATGGACCGAAATTCCGCTGGGCGTCGACTTGAACGCCTTTCGCCCCCGGCCAGAACTGCGTGAGCAAGCCGCCCGCGAAATCGGCTGGGCGGCCGACGGACCGCCCGTGATCGGCTTCGTGGGCCGGTTCGTGCCCGAAAAGGGCATCGAGCTCTTGCTGGAGACGCTCGAACGGCTCGACGGCCCGGGCGATCGCTGGCGCGTGGCCTTCATAGGCGGCGGCCCGATGGAGGACCGGCTGCGGCGCTGGTCGCGGCTGCGGGGCGACCATGCCGCCAGGGTCGTCACCGGCGTCTCGCACGACCGCGTGCCGGCCCTTCTCAACGGCATCGACATCGGCGTGGTGCCTTCGCGAACGACGCCGAAGTGGAAGGAGCAGCTCGGGCGGATCCTGATCGAGTTCATGGCCACGGGCGTGCCCGTCGTGGCCAGCGATTCGGGCGAGATACCCCACGTCGTGCAAAACGCCGGCATCATCCGCGGCGAGGGGGACGTCATCGCCTGGGCCGGGGCGCTCAACCGCCTGATCGACGACGCCGTGTTTCGAAAAAGCTACACCGAGGCCGGCCTGGAACACGTCCGGCGCCGGTACGACTGGCGGCACGTGGCCGAGCGATTCGCGCGATTTTTCGAAACTGTGATGGATCGGCGGCGGATTTGAAACAAGGAAAACCGGCATCGGGATAGGGACCTTTCGCAAGAGCCGCGTCGATTCGATGTCGACTCGTCGGCGATGATGTGGGGAATTGGCGTGACGGTCTCGACATCTCGACAAGAAATTGGGGAAAATGGTTGACAAGTGCTGTGCGGAGAAGGAATAATATGCCGATATTCGATATGAATGGTCGCCGTGCGCACCCGGCGACCGCAACAAGCAATTCCGGATCAAGGAGTTTCCAGATGATGACACGCCGCGTGGTCATGATGGCCTTTGCCGTCTCTCTCGGAAGCGCAATGAGCGCATCGGCTCAGACGCCCGTTCGGTCGCCGCTGATCGGTCTGCTGACGCAATCGTCCAGGATCGTCACGGCACAGCCGCTCGTGAACGGCAACGTGGTTCCGGTCGGTGCCCCGACGACGGAACCGTCCACCCCGAAAGTCGACCCGCTTCTGGAAACCCCCAAGCTTCCTCCGGTTCGAGAATGCGGGCCTCGGCCCCCCCGCTAGATCTGAACCGCGGACATCGATGAGATCGAATGAGCGGCCCCATGGGGCCGCTCATTTTTTTTCAAGGACGGCAAAATCAGCTGGACGGCCAGGTCTTCATGCGTTTCCATGCAGCTCAATTGTCACGAATTACGTCGTCTGAGCCTTCGTGAACTTCGTGTTCTTCGTGGTAGAAGGTCTCATTCGAGCACCTTCGATGCTTCGGACCGTGAGAACATGAAAATACATGAACCACGAAGAACACGAAGTTCACGAAGAAAACTTGTCATCCTTGAAACCGATTCTGAACGATCTTGTGGAACTTCGTGGTTCGATTGTTTTCTGCCTCTTGTCCAGCCAACTTTGCCGTCCTCGTTTTTTTTCGCCGCTTGTTCATATGTCCCGCCCCCGCGTTGAAGGGGGCATTGGTGCGATGACTTCATGCTTGCTGGGGTTACCCCAGTTTCATGTCCGACATTGAGAATCACGGGCACGATGGTCCCGGTCCGGGTCGTCGTATACGCATCGGCTCCGCCTCTTCCAGGAGTGTTTCGCATTTCCCCTTCGGACGGGATCGATAGTTCATGGTTCAGGGGGCAGAAACTGGCATGTCAGGCCAATTCATGACCGGCTTTCGCGCGTAATTTATACGTTCCTTATACGCAAAATTCGCGTAATCTGTTTACGTCGCCACGTAAATTAGTCCAGTCCGGCTGGAGACGGAAGCGGCAACAACAACATGGTTGGCCCCCGAATTCTGTTCCGGAACGGCTCCGGACGAACGCTCCGGCTGTTGTTGTTGGTTTGTTGCTTCCTTATCTTTATTTGGAAGGGCCGCCAGGTGACGATCTAATCGATGTCATGGTCAGGCCTTGTGTCGAGGCCTGACGGAAAAAGGTAACGCTGTGGCCATGTCGGAACATGGCCGGGGTAACGCTGTGGCCAAGTCGGCGGATCGAAATCTTGAGAGAACCGGTCCAAAATCTTGAGTCGCACGAAGCGGCTTATGAACTCTTGAGCCTCAAGTTTATCTCACAAAACAGGTTTCGTCCAATCGCCGGTTCTGGATGCCACAGATTCCTGACCCCCGATACCGGATCCTAACTCGTGACGCCTGAATCTGTTGAGAGTGTGTTGCGTATACGGGAATCGCAATTGCGGGATGACTCAGAAAATTAGGCGCATGTGTCACACGACTGGATCTGTGCAAGAAATCTGAGTAAAAAATTTCAAGTATTTTGTATGTAACTCATCATAAAACTATTCCATTATTCATCTTGTATGGATTTGACCGTAGGGATAAGTTGTCGAGAATTAGAGGCCTGAATCCTCGCCGGCCAGCCACGTCCGAAAGTCCGGAAATGCGAACGTATGGCGGAACGCATCCGCCGCGATCGATTCCTCCCCGGCGTCGGGCTGCCGCGACGCGATTTTCCATTGCTCGATCGCTTCCTGTTTCCGGCGCTCGTAGATCGCGCGTGACCGCTTTCGCCCGGACTCTTCCGTTGGGTCATCGTCCGGCATTCCGATCCGCTCCAGGTATTCCCGGAACAGCCTGATCCCACCGTCCGGATCCCCTGACCCGCGCTGAACCGTGCGGGCCATCTGGGCCGCTCTCACGACGTAAACCAGGTTGTCCCGGTAGCGGGTCTGAATCTCGACGATCTCCCTGTGGGTCAGTTGCAGCTGGCTAAGGATTTCGTAGGAAGGGTGGTCGGTGCCGCGCGGCTGCGGCAGTTGGGGCCGGGCGGCGGGATCGGCGAACTTCGGCCCGCGCCGCAGGATCAGCGTCCATTGCCCGGGGCCGCGGCGTTCGAAGAACGAGTCCGGATCGGCACCGACTTCCACGATCCCCTGCTCCTGCCAGGTGCCGATGAGGGTCTTGAGCTTCTGGCGGATCGATTTCGGTTCCAGGGCCGCGGAGTAGCCGAGTTGCTGGGTGGCGAAAGAGCACATGTCGAACCGGGGCGTCGTTTCCCGGTGATGGAAGATTTTCCGCAGCAGCAGATAGCCGCGCCGTGCGGCCGGGTTGCGGAGGGCCCGGTAGGTTTCGAAGTCGAACCAGACGAACCCGCGCGAGGTGTCCATGAGCCGGAAAAACAGCGGATCCCAGAGGATCGTCCAGGGTTCGCGCCGCTGTTCTACGCCCCGGGCTTCGCCGGCCGCGGGCAGGTCGTGGCTGAGAAAATGGAAGCCGACATCCCGGTGCTGGGCTCTCTGGCGGTCCCACCAGGCCGAGTTGCGATAGATGACTTCGCTGAGGCGGTGCACCGATTCCCGCAGCCGTTCGTAGTGATCGCCCCCGATGGGCAGGCCGAGCTGGCGGCACAGGTAGTGGGGCGTGGCGGTCAGTTCGGGCACGGGGCGCGGGTCGGCGAACGTGATCGCCAGCAATCCGTACAGGACCAGTTCGTCGGTCGGCGACAGGCCGCCGGGGGCTTTGACGGTCACGGTGCCGGTGCGGCGCTGGCGGTCGGCGTCGTAATATACGAATTCGGAAATGTGCGTGAGGGGTGTGCCGGGCTGATAGTCGAGGGGCGAAAGGGCGGTTTCGACCAGCGAAACCTGGCTCATGCCGTGATCCAGCCCCATGCCGGCCAGGGGTTTGGCGGTTCGCGACGAATCCCGGGCCTGGCGGGGGTCGTCGGGGTCGTCTTTGGTGTCGGCCATGACTTGGCGTCCTCAGGCTTGACGTGGCCGCACGAGACGAGCGAAAAACGGTCCGTCGCCGCTTGCCGGATCGATCCACATTCCTGTCGCGATGGTTATAGCCTTGTTCGGCGATGCTTGCCACGGCAATTCCGCCGGACCGGCCGGATTCGAAACCGGTATCGTCGTCCCCCATGCCGCGATAGAATACGGCCAGTTCACGAAGGAGATCGCCGAATGGAGTACGGGGCGGACGAAAGCCCGATCGCGGCCTGGCAGGATCCCGGTGCGATCGCACGCGAGGGGGTCAGGCCACGCGTGTTCGTGGTTTTGCCGGTGCATGACGAGTGCCAGAATCTACCCGAGCTGCATGACCGGCTGACGTCCGTTCTGCGGGCGGCGGCATCGGACTGGTGCCTGATCTTCGTGGATGACGGCAGCCGGGACGACGGCCCGGCCTGGATGGCCGAAACGGCCCGCGGCGATTCGCACGTGACGCTGGTGACCCTGGCGCGGAATTTCGGGCATCAGGCGGCGGTGACGATCGGCGTGAGCCTGATCGACCGGCCGCGGCCCGGGGACGTGGTGGTCGTGATGGATACGGACCTGCAGGATCCGCCGGAGCTGATCGCGGCCATGATCGACCGCTGGCGAGCCGGGGCCGACATCGTGCATGCCGTGCGGGCGAAGCGGCGCGAATCGGCGCCCAAGCGGCTGGCCTATTGGGCCTTTTACCGGCTTTATCAGGCGCTGGCGGAAGTCGAGGTGCCGCTCGATTCGGGCGATTTCTGCCTGCTTTCCGACCGGGCCGTGGCGGCCGTGAATGCGTTTCCCGAGCGAGTCCGGTTTCATCGCGGGTTGCGCGCTTACGTGGGCTTTCGCCAGGTTCTGCTGCCTTACGATCGGCCGGCGCGGCCAGCGGGCCGGTCGAAGTATGGGCTGATCAAGCTGATGCGGCTGGCGGTGGATGGGCTGATCAGCTTTTCGTCGTTGCCGCTGCGGCTGGTGACGCTTCTGGGAGGGCTGAATCTGGCGGTTTCGCTGGGCCTGATCGTGTGGGTTCTGGCCGATGCCTGGATCGGCCGCACGGCGCCCCGGGGCTGGGCCAGCCTGGCCTCGCTGGTGCTGTTTTCGGCCTCGGTTCAGATGATCGCGCTGGGGATTCTGGGCGAATATCTGCGGCAGATCTTTCTGGAAACCAAGCGCCGCCCGGTGGCCGTGGTGGCCAGCGTGGCGGGAAGGCTGGCGCGAACCGGCGGGATCGACGTGCCCGGGACATTTGCCGAGGTGCCGCGGAAGGAATCGGCGCGATGATCGAAGTCTGGTCCGAAATGGCGGCCGAGCGTGCGGATGAGCGGATGCCGCAGGAGATTCTGGAACGGCTGGGGCATCATGTGGCGCGTCATCCCTGGTGGCTGGCGCGTGCCCGGCTCGTTGCGCGGCTGATCGAACGGGAGCTGGGGCCGGGCCCGCGAGAGGTTCTCGATGTCGGCTGCGGCTGGGGCGTGACGCTCGACCACCTGGAACGTGCCGGCCATCGCGTGACGGGCCTGGATATTGGGCGGAGTGGTCTGGAAAGGCTGGACAGACCGGGCAGGACGCTCATTCTGGGCGATATCGAATCGGGGCCGATTCCGGAATCGGGGCGAGGGCGATACGACGTGGTTCTGGCCCTGGACGTGCTGGAACATCTGGAGGATGACGCCGCGGCTTTGCGGAATCTGGCGAATCTGGTTCGACCGGGCGGACTGGTGATTCTGACGGTTCCGGCGCGGCCCGATTTATGGTCCGAGTTCGACGCGATTCAGGGGCACAAAAGGCGATATACGAGGCAATCGCTGGCTGGCCTGATCGAACGTTGCGGAGGGTTCGGGCGTTTCGAGGCGGTTTCGTGCTGGCCGTGGCTGGTGCCGTTGGCGCGCTGGTCGCGGCGGCGTCCGGTGAGTGCAGGTGGTGGGTCGAGCTGGGAGGTTTATGAGCGTTACGTGCGGCCGCCAGCGGCACCTTTGGGGTGGTTGATGGGTGTGGCGTTCCGGTTCAGCGAGGTGCGGATTCTTGGGGGTGGCGAGCGGGACGGGACATCGATTCTGGGGTGGGCGCGGCGTTAGCGGTTGCGTCGATTGCCGGAACATGGGCTTGAAGTCCTGTTCCGAAGCCGTCATGATGATGGCAGAGACAAAGTTACGCGATCTGAGGCAAAACCTCGGGGCGGTTTGTCCTGGACGACAGGCTGATCGTGGTGCGGGAATCGTGGCCGGACGGAACTTGCCCACGGGACAGAATTCGAGGTTGGACATGTCGACAGCGGCTCTCAACGAGAGATCCAGGCGGCTGAACCTGAGCGATCCGGGCATCGCCCTCATCGCGGCGGCCGTATTCCTCATTCCGCTTTGGGCACCCTGGCAGCAGGTGCTCTCGACGCGGCCGCATTACGAGTTCTACCCGATACTCGTGCTGGGCATGGTCTTTCTGGTCCGGCATCGGCTGATGTCGATGGAGGAAGGCACCATCGTTCCGGGCAATACGGTCGTCGCCGGAATCATCGCGCTGGTGAGCGTGCTGGGCCTGTTTCTAGGATATGTCGTGGGGAACTCCACGGTTTTGAGCGTCGCCACGGTTCTGGCGTTCTCGATGGTCCTTTACGCGACAGGCGGCTGGGGGCTCTGGCGGCGTGTCATCCCGGTGTTCTTTCTTCTGACGCTGATGACGCCGCCGCCCTGGGGGCTGGACTTGACGCTGACGCTCAAGCTGCAGCAATTGTCCGTGGCGATCGCGAGCCGGGTTCTGGACATGTTCCAGATCTTCCATGTCGTCAATACGAACACGCTGGAAGTCGATGGCCAGAGATTCCTGGTGGAGGAGGCCTGCAGCGGCATCCAGTCGCTGTTCTCGATCCTGGCGTTCGCCTTGTTCTACGCCATCTGGAACGAGCGGGGATTGTTCCGGACGCTCTTCCTGCTTGCCGGTGCCCTTCTGTTCGACCTGAGCCTCAACGTCGTCCGGATCTGTCTGGGCGTCGTGGCCAAGATCACGGGCGACATCAACCTGCTTGACGGCTGGCCCCATGAAATCCTGGGTATCGCGGTGTTCGTTCTGGGCCTGTTGCTGACGCTCAGCTGGGATGTCGTTCTGGACGAAGCCGCGACTTCCAAGCTCCTCCCACTGGCGTGGCTGGACAAACAGCTCCGCAAATTGAGGCCGCGCGGCAAATCCTCTCCCCCCGGCCGGTCGTCCGCTGCCGGCAAGTCGTCCTCCCAGGGTGGCCCGGCATCGGAACGTGGCTTATCGGCTGGAACTTCGACGCCGTTCAGGAAGCCGTCGCTGATCGTTATGGCGATCTGGGCGATCCTGGTCCTGCCCATGACCGCGCTGGCCGCCCTCCAGTTGCCCAAGTACCTGAGATCCGGACCCGCTGACCAGAACGACCCGGTGGCACAAGCCCTGGCCGCGCGCGGCGACGACCGGCTCAAACTGCTGGACGACCTCACCCGCAAATCACGCAATACCTTCGAACCGCCCAATGCCATCGGCCCTTGGAAGCTTCTGCCCGAAAGCGCCAAATCCACCGAACGAACGCTGTCGTTCGGCTCCAAGTCCGAAAGCTTCCTCTACACCAACGGCAAGTCGATCATCCAGGTCTCGATCGACTACCCGTTCTACGGGTTCCATGATCTGAACATCTGCTATGACTTCGGCGGCTGGCGCGTCTCGGAAATCTCGACCGAGCAACTTGGCTCGACGCCCGAGTTTCCGTTCAACCTCTCCACCATGTCGCGCGGGATCGACCAGAACGCGGTCATGGTCTATTCGGCGTTCCTCGACGACGGTCAGTGGCGGCTCTTCAAGCCCGTTACGACCATGCGCAACGACATCAGGCTCTCCGGCGAGTTCGGCATTACGCAGATCGCCAGCCAGGGCATCGCCAACCGCCTGTCGGTCGTCCTCAACGGCTTGCCCGACTTGACCCGCAGAGCCTTCTTCGGCGGCCAGGAAACGAACGAAACCGGCAACTACACGAATTACCAGATTCAGGCCCTGCTGATCGATACCGACACCATCGGCGACGACAAACGCAAGGCCGTCGTCGAATTCTTCCGCGTGGCCGCGCCCTTGCTCAAAATCGAGTTCCTGAGGGCCAAGGCCGCTGGCGGAACACAGGTCGAACCAGCCGCCTCCAAGGCCGAGTGAAGCCCGGCAAACCGCCCCGATCGACACGAAACCGGCCACTGCCCCGCTGCTTCAACCCAGCGGCGGATAGTGGAAGTCCCACGATTCCGGCTCGCCCCCGACACCTTCACGCCCCGGCGTTTCCCGGGACCGTGGCTTCGCCGCCGGCCGCTGCTCCTTCCTGCCCCAGCCCGCGGGCACGCCGGCCGTCTCGCCTGGCTTGACCAGCACCTGGCTGATGTCCACGTCATTGCCGCCGATTTCGTTCTCCAGCACCTTCAGCCGGTTTTCCAGCTGAATCACACGCTGTTCCAGCCCGATCAGCTTCGCCTCCGACTCGCTGTAACGCTTCGGCCGGGGCACTTCCGGATAACCCAGCTGCCGCTGCAGGGCCGAAAACAGATACGCCGGTTCCCGCCCCCGGTGCGCCCGGGCGATCTTGCCCTCCTTCTCGCCGAACAGGATCGGAAACTTGGGCTGATGCTCCGGGTCTTTCTTGCGGCGTTCCCTGAGGAAGTACTCGGACCGCACGAAGATCAGGTCGGCGAAGTCCACGTCGCCCAGGCGGCTCAGGAGCGTGACGATGTAATCCCGCCAGTCCTCGTCGAACAGGTCGTCGCCAGCCATGGCCCGCAGGCCGTCCCGATAGCCCAGCCGGTTGCGCGAAATGGCCTCGAACTGATACACGAACATGCCGGCCGGCGTCGCCCCTTCGGCCCGGTAGCGGGCTTCCCGTTCGAGGATCAGCAGGGCCTGGTCGAAGTCGAACCGGCCGATCTCGGCCTCGGCTTTCTCGATCACGAAAGTCTGGAACGGGCTGAAATAATGGGGCATCGCCCGCATCGCGGGCGAAATATGCCCCGTCAGCTTGCATTCGGCATGCATATAGCTGACGGCACGCGGCAGGTTCGTGGTCGAAAGCAGCTCCTCGCCGATCCGGCCCAGGATGTCCTGAGCCGGGTAGCCGTCCGCCAGCCGCTCCCGAATCGCCGCGAAAAAATAGGCCTGTTCGATGTATTCGTCACGGTCCAGTTTCGGCATTTCGAATCCTTTCCCGGGTCGACGAAGCCCCGGCGTGCTGTGATCTTCGATGCCATTTCCGGTTCACCAGTCCAGTGCCTCGGGCGGCACACCGGCCAGGTCGGGGGCTGTCCAGTCGGCCCCGGCCGCGGCCAGAACGGCTGCCGCGAATGACGTCGTCAGACCCAGCGTGCGGCAGCCGGCGGCGATGGAAGCCTCCACGCCGGCCACGGCGTCCTCCACCACCAGGCAGCTCGAGGCCGGCACGCCCAGCCGGCGAACGGCTTCCAGGAACACGTCCGGCGCCGGCTTCTTGCGGGCCACGGCCGAACCGGTCACGATCGCGTCGAACTCCGGCGGGTCGATCCCGATATGCTTGAGAATCGGATAAACCTTGACGTCGTCAGCACTTGAAGCCAGCGCAATTTTGAACCCGCGGCGTTTGCATTCACGCACGAAGCCCGGCACGCCGGGCAGCGGTTCGAGCCGGCCGGGCATCATTTCCAGGAACAGCTCATAAAGCCGCTGCTTGTCGGCCTCAGGGTCGAACGGAATGCCGTGCCGCTCGGCCACCCCGCCCATGAAGCGGGCCTCGCCCATGCCGGTGAAGGGTTTGAATTCCTCGCGGGTGACGGTGTAGCCCCGATCGGCGAAGAGCCGGATCGAGGCTTCCGTCAACAGCGGCTCGGAAAGGACGAGCACGCCGTCCATGTCGAAAATGACGGCCTTCGCATGCGGGGCGACCGCGTTCGCTGTCATGGCGTGGTTCCGTACAAGGGGTTCGCTGTGCGCCTCATTCCGCGGCCTTGGCTTTGGGGGCGTCGGCCGCCGGTTTGCCGGGCGCTTCGAAGCCGTTACGTTTCAGGGTTTCGCGGATCTGGTCATCGATCCGGGCCGCCAGCTCACGGTCGAGCACATTGCTGTGATCCCGGCCGGGCACGATCCGCACATCGGCGTCAGAGCCCAGTTCCTTGAGCGTCTCGCCCACGAGCTTCGTGGCACCTTCCAGGTAGAAGGTGTCCATGTCGCCCATCACGATATGAATCTTGCCGCCCAGCTTCGGCCCCAGGGTCGCCCAGTTGTCCTTCAGCTTCAGGCCGATGTCGTATTTCTTCCAGGCTTCGGCCACTTTCATGTCGATTTCGCCCGTGCGGCGGTTCCAGAGCTGGGCCGGAGTTTTGTCGGTCGCGAGTGGGCTGAAAACGGCTTCGAACGAATAAAGCTGCCCGCCGGGGCCCATCACTTCTTCCATTTGCGAGAACGTGTCATAAAACACGCGGGGCTGAGCGCCGACACGGGCGATCGGCCGCCGACCGCCCGAGCGGTCGCGGAACATGTTCTCGCCAGGGGCGTAGATGTCGATCTTCTGAAAGTCGCGGAAGTCGATCGGGTCGGGGCTGGTGCTCCACACACCGCCGAACGTCTCCGGATAGGTCACCTGAAGCCACAGGCTGCTCCAGCCGCCGGAGGAGTGGCCATTGACGAACCGGGCGCCGGCGTCGGCGATCAGGTTGTATTTCTTGTCCAGATACGGAATGAATTCGTCGACGAGGGCCTGCCCGCGCGGGCCGTTGGTGGCCGAATCGGCGAACACGTGGTGGCCCGTGAAGCAGTCGGGGTCGAGCACGATCCGCACCAGGTCGGAACCGAACGACATCGCCCCGCCCCGCCCCGCCATCCGCAGGGCCGATCGGTGATCACCGCCGAAGCCGGGGATGATGTACATGCTCGGCAGCGGCGTTTTGGCGTCGCGGCCTTCGGGCAGAATCACCGCGGCCCGATGACGGATCGGTCGGCCGTAGAATTTCGAAAGCGAGGGGCTTTCGAGCGTTTCCAGCTTCACGCGGGGGTTGTCCGGGAACGTGTCCGCGGGCTGCACGGTCGCGATTTCCATTTTGACCAGGCCCGAATTCTCGCCGACTTCGATCTCGGCGGCTTCCGAAAACGCGTTGCCGGGGCCGTTGCCCAGGCGGTGCGAGTCCTTGTTGATGCGCATCAGGGCCTGGGCGGCGTATTTGCCGGCCGGCAGCTTGCCCAGCGGTGCCGGGAACGAAACCGTGTTCGGCCCGTCGGCCAGGGTGACGGCATCGCCGGCGGCCCAGTCTTTCACGTCCACGGCGAACATCGGCTGGGGCGCGAACCAGTTCGGGCCGTTCTTCGGCGCGCGTGACCCAGTTGGCCCGAGCATGACGTAAACCCGTCCCGAGAACGGCTCGGGATGAACACCCGCGGCGCGGCGGATTTCGAATTGCATTTCGCCCGCGGCGGCGAACGTGACCGCCGCCGAGATCAGCCAGCAGACCATGCCGGTGCGGAGGATGCGTCCGCAGTTCGCCGGGAGTCGATCGATACCGATGCGCATCAGGGTGGCCTCGTCAGTTCGTCTTGGGAAGATGGGCAAGGAGCCGCGCTGACTCCGGTCCGTCGACCGGTGGCGGCAGATGTCTTTGATCATGCCGATTCGCCCGCCCGGCGACAATCCCCCTGAGCGTTCGACACGACGCGCCCGATCCGGTTCATCCGCTTCCGAAACCCTGAAGCATGCAAGCCGCGAACCTTCGATGGCGTTCTTCCGCCTTTGACACTATCGCCGGAACGTCGCGGTTTTCGTCGGTGACAGTCCGATATTCCCGAAGCCGTCGCCTGGAATTCCGTTTCGCAAAACGCACTTACGCGACGACGCCACAGCAGTTTGCGGCGAAATTTTCAGGTCCTTCTCTTCGTGTCCTTCGTGTTCTTCGTGGTGGTCGATCCGGTCCGGATA
>Ga0172376_10006038_pt1 | contig 13291 bp, 12 predicted proteins | sample Lak35m_FD_121114 | JGI IMG/M metagenome (GOLD analysis project Ga0172376, IMG submission 121114) | Freshwater microbial communities from Kabuno Bay, South-Kivu, Congo - kab_092012_35m | ecosystem: Environmental > Aquatic > Freshwater > Lake | place: Democratic Republic of the Congo: South-Kivu...
CGCAGGGCGTGATCGCCCGCATCGACCACGACGCCGTCGTGTGCGATCTCCGGACGGTCGACCCCGACGACGACGATCGTCTCGCCACCGCGCTGGCGGCGGCCCGGACCTGACCAGGCGCCGTGCGCACCGTCGCCACCGCCGGGCACGTCGATCACGGCAAGTCGTCGCTCGTCCTCGCGCTGACCGGCACCGATCCCGACCGCTTCCCCGAGGAGAAGGCCCGCGGCCTCACCATCGACCTCGGCTTCGCCTTCGCCACCCTGGACTCGGGGGCCGAGGTCGCCTTCGTCGACGTCCCCGGGCACACCCGCTTCATCAAGAACATGCTCGCCGGGGTCGGCGCCGTCGACCTCGCCGTGCTCGTGGTCGCGGCCACCGAGGGCTGGATGCCCCAGACCGAGGAGCACCTGCGGATCCTCGAGCTGCTCGGCGTGTCGCTCGGGATGGTGGTCGTGACCAAGGCCGACCTGGTCGACGAGGAGACGGTCGAGCTCGCGATCCTCGAGGTGCTCGAGCACCTCGACGGCACGGCGCTCGCCGACACCCCCATCGTGGTGTGCGACAGTCGTTCGGGCCGGGGCCTCGACGACGTGCGCCGCGGGCTCGACGCCGCGCTGGCCCGGGCGGCCGCCGTGCCCGACGCCGGTCGGCCCCGACTCTGGATCGACCGGGTCTTCGCGGCCCGGGGTGCGGGCACCGTCGTGACCGGCACCTTGACCGGCGGGACCATCGCGCTCGACGACGAGCTGGTCGTGGCAGGGAGCGGACGGTCGGTGCGGGTCCGCGGGCTCGAGTGCGCCGGGCGCCGACGCACCGAGGTCGGTCCGGGCGCGCGGGTCGCCGTGAACCTGGCGGGGATCGACCACCACGAGGTCGCCCGGGGCACGGCGCTGGTCCGGCCGGACCAGTGGTGCACGCCGCAGGTCGTCGACGTGGCCGTGCGGGCGGTGCCGGGGGAGACCCCGCCTCGGCGGGGCCGGGTCCGGCTGCACGTCGGGTCGGGCGAGCACGGCGCCACGATCCGGGCGCTCGACCCCGACGGGCACTTCGCGCGGCTCCGCCTCGCGAGCGCGCTGCCGCTCGCCCCCGGCGACCGGATGGTGGTGCGGGACCCGGGCCGGGGCCGGACCACCGCAGGGGTGGAGGTGCTCGACCTGGATCCCGGCGGCCGGGCCGTCGACGCCGCCGGCCGGCTCGGGCGCCCGCTGGGCGAGCGCCTGGTCGCGGGTCACGGGTGGGTGGCGACCGACGACCTCCCGCGCCGGGCCGGCCTCGACCCGCCCGCCGCGGCCGCCCTCGCGCGCGCGCTGGTCGCCGAGGGACACGCCGAGCTCGTCGACGGTTGGCTGGTCGATCCCGCCGTTCGGACTCGCCTACGCGAGCAGGCCCGGACCGCCGTCACCGCGCACCACCAGGCCCGCCCCACCGACCCCGGCATCGAGCTCGGGGCGCTCGCGCGGACGCTGCGGACCGACCCCGACCGCCTGCGCGCCGCGCTCACCGACACCCCCGGGCTGGCGGTGGAACGCGGGGTGGTGCGCGACGCCGCGCACGTCGGGTCGGTGGCGGAGACCCCCGAGGCGATCACGCTGGTCGCCCGGTTCACGGCCTCACCCTTCGCGCCCCCGGCGCCCGGCGAGACCGGGGCCCCACCTGCGCTGATCCGGGCCTGCGTCCGCGACGGCCTGCTCGTCGACGTCGACGGCACCGTCTTCGCGGCCGAGGCGCTCGCGGCGGCCCGCGCGCGCGTCGTCACGCTCCTCGCCGAGCGGGGCACGATCACCGTCGCCGACGTCCGCGACGCGCTGGGCTCGTCGCGGAAGTTCACGCTGCCGATCGTGGCCTGGCTCGACCGAAACGGCGTGACCCGCCGACGCGGCGACGACCGCATCCCCGGGCCCACCAGCGGACTGCTCTGAGGCCGCGGCGCCTCAGACCGGGCCCGACGGACCGTCGCGCCCGTCCTCGTGCGACCCGTCGCGCCCGTCCTCGTGCGGACCGTCGCGCTCGTCCTCGTGCGACCCGTCACGCCCGTCGTCGCGCGACTCCTCGTGCGACCCGGCGCCGGGATCGACCCCCGCGTCGGCCTCTCCCTGCGCGGCGGCCTCCTTGGCGGCCTGGGCCAGACGCTTGCGCTCCCGGTACTCCTCGCGGTGGTCCTTCGCGCCCCCGGTCTCGGGCTCCACCTCGAGCACCAGCCCCGCGACCTCGATCACCCGCACGGGGTCCCCCGCTGCGATCGGCGTCGCCCGGTTGGTCCGGGCCAGCCAGCGGGCGCCGTCGATCATCGCGACGCCGTCGGGTGCGATCGGGACCTCGGCCGTCCCCATCCGACCGACCATCCCCTCACGGCCGATGGTGGGCGTGGAGAACCGGGCCCGGACCGCGGCGGTCATCCCCCACAGGAAGAACAGGACCGCGCCCCCGACCACGAGGACCGCGACCCACCAGGCGACGTCGAGGCGCGGCGATCCGCCGTAGAGGAAGAGGGTGCCCACGACCAGGGCCACCGTCCCGAACCCGGTCCAGAAGCCGACCCCGCCGGCCTGCACGTCGACCGCCAGCCCCACCACCCCGGCGACGAGCAGCGCAACCGCCCACCAACGCGTGGGAAGGTGGGAGAACCCGTAGGTCGCACCCACCACCGCGATCGCACCGGCCATCCCCACGAGGCCGATGCTGATCGCGAAGAACTCGAACGCGATCAGGGCCAGTCCGGCCACGAGCAGGAAGTACGCGACCGACGGACGGATGAGACTGTGCTGGGTCTGCCCACCCAGGCCCATGCCGTCGAACACGACCTCCTGGTTGGGCTCCCGCCGACGGTCGCGTCCCTCGCCGATCACCCGCGCGGTCTCGACCGTGATCGAGCCTGCGGCCGTCTCCACCGTCTCGCCGTCCATCGTGACGACGACCTCGCCCAGCGTCGGGCGCACCCGGTCGACGAGTCCGGCGGCGTCGGCCTGCGCGGCGGTGAACGACCTCCGGGCGGACCGGGCCGCAGCGTCCGGGTCGCGCCCGTTGGCCTCGGCCAGGCGGGCGAGCTCGGTCGCGACCGCATCCGTCGGAACCGCGTCGGGGTCCCCGAGGTCGACCGGGGCCCCGGGACCGATGGAGGCGCCGTTCGCGACGTAGGCCCGGTGCGCGGCCTGGAGCACGAGGAGCGCGCCCCCCTCGGCCCGACCACCGGGCGGCCCCGCCCAGGCCACGACCGGGATCCGGGACCGCTCGATCCGCCGCACGAGGGCGTCGACGTCGACGTCGACGGTGCCCCGGGAGTCGATCTGGATCACCAGCATGGTGCGGCGGGCGCGGTTGGCGTCTCGGAGCGCCTCCTCGACCAGGGTCGCGGTGGGCGGGGCGAGCAGGCCCTCGATCTGGACGACCGCGATCCCCCGGCGGCCGCCCGACTCCTGGCCCGACTCCTGGGCGCCCGCGGCGGGCAGGAGCGCGACCAGTCCGCCCGCGACGAGGATGGCGGCCGCGACCAGGCGCGCCCATGCACCTCCCGACGGCGCCCGTCGGGAGGGTCGGGGCGCCCCCGTACCATGCGTGTCATGGAGCTTGCGCAGTTCTGCGCCTCCTCCCGGATCGTGATCGTCGCGGGCAAGGGTGGGGTCGGGAAGACGACGGTCGTCGCCACCCTCGCCACCATGGCCGCCCGGACCGGACTGAGCGTGCTGGTCGTCGAGGTGGAGGGCAAATCGGGACTGTCGGCCGCGCTCGGCCTCCCGCCCCTCACCTACGAGGAGGTGGAGGCTAGGCCCCGACTGCGGGTCCGCGCCCTCTCGGCCGACGACGCCCTGCTCGAGTACCTCGACCAGCGCGGGCTCCACCGGATCTCGGGCCGCCTGGTGCGGTCCGGCACCCTCGACGTGGTGGCCACGGCCGTGCCCGGGATGCGCGACATCCTGCTGCTCGGCAAGGTCAAGCAGCTCGAGCAGGCGGCGGCGGGCCCCGACCTGATCGTGGTCGACGCCCCGGCCGCCGGGCACGCGATCACCTTCTTGACTTCAGCCCGGGGACTCCAGGACGCCGTGCGGATGGGACCCGTCCGCCACCAGGCCGACGAGGTCGTCACGCTCCTCGCCGACCCGGCCCGCTGCCAGGTGCTGCTCGTGACCCTGCCCGAGGAGACCCCGGTCAACGAGGTCGCCGAGACCGCGTTCGCGCTCGAGGACCGGGTCGGCATCGCCCTCGGGCCCGTGGTGGTCAACCAGTGCCTGCCCGCCCGCTGGAGCGGGAGCCCCCACGCGGTCGCCGACGCCACCCGGGCCCGGTGCGACCTCGACGCCGACGACGCGGTCGCGCTCGACCGGGCGACCGCGTTCGTGGGGGCCCGCCGCGCGATCCAGCTCGAGCAGATCCGCCGGCTGGCGACCCGGCTCCCCCTCCCCCAGATCCACCTGCCCTTCCTCGACGAGGAGATCGGCCCGACCGGGATCGACCACCTCGCCGACGCCTTCGCCGCGCAGGTCGCGACGCTGCGAGCCCCGTGAGCGCCCTCGACGACCTCCTCGCCCATCGGCACGTGCTGGTGTGCTGCGGCACCGGCGGGGTCGGGAAGACGACGACCGCAGCCGCGCTGGCCCTGGCCGGCGCGCAGCAGGGGCGGCGCGTCGCCGTGATCACCATCGACCCGGCCCGCAGGCTCGCCGACACCCTCGGTCTCGCCGGACACACCGACGCCGAGGTCGACCGGGACCGCTGGGACCCGGAGGGGCGCGCGCCGGGCCGGGCCCGGCTGACCGCGATGATGCTCGACACGAGCGAGACCTTCGACGGGCTCGTCGCGCGCTACGCCCGCGACGAGGAGCAGCGCGACCGCATCCTCGGGAACCGCTTCTACCGCAATCTCGCCGGCGCGCTCTCGGGCACGCAGGAGTACATGGCGATGGAGCGCCTGCACGAGCTGCACGAGACCGGTGCGTACGACCTCATCGTGGTGGACACCCCACCCACGCGCCACGCACTCGACTTCCTCGACGCGCCCCAACGCCTGATCCGGCTGCTCGACAACCGCGTGTTCCGACTGATGATGGCCCCGGCCCGCGGGGCGCTGCGGGTCGCCGGCACCGCGCTCCACCTGTTCGTCCGCCAACTCGGTCGGGTGGTGGGAACCGGGGTGGTCGACGACATCGTCTCGTTCTTCCGCGCCTTCGACGGCATGGAGGAGGGCTTCCGGGCCCGGGCTGATGCCGTGCGCACCCTCCTCGCCGCTCCCGACACCGCCTTCGTCCTCGTCACCTCCCCCCGGCGCGACTCGATCGACGAGGCCCGGTACTTCGCCGAGCGGATCGCCGATCACGGGTTGACCGTCGACGCGCTGGTCGCCAACCGGGTGCTGCCCGCCTTCGCCGAGGCCGACGCGGCCGCGGACCTCCGGGCCCGGGCCACCGCGTTGCGGGACCGACCCGCGACCGACGATCCCGACGCCGACGCCGCCGGTCGGCGTCTCGCCGACCGGTACGACACCCTCGCCGACCTCGCCGTCGTCGCGGCCCGGGAGCGGGCGGTGCTCACCGAGGCCGCGACCGCGATGGGGACCCGACCCGTCTACGTGCCCTACCTCGACCACGACGTCCACGATCTCGGGGCGCTGCGGGAGATCGGTCGGCACCTCGTCGGCTAGCCTCCGCTCCCGATGGCCACCGTGCTCGTTGCCGCCGACGGACAGTGGGTCCGCGACCAGGTCCGCACCGCCCTCGCCGCCTCCGACACCTCGGTGATCGAGGTGACCCGGGGCCAGGCCGTCCGCGTCGCGGTCGCCGAGTTCGCCCCGGAGCTCGTCATCCTCGACATGCAGATCGCCAACATGGGTGGCGTGGCCGCCGCCATCGACCTGCACCTCGAGGCCGAGGCCGGTCGGGTGCCCGAGACCCGGATCCTGCTCCTCCTCGACCGGGAGCACGACCGCTTCCTGGCCAAGCGGGCGGCGGCCGACGCCGAGCTGGTGAAGCCCGTGGACCCCGGCACCCTGCGCCGGACCGTACGGCGCCTGCTGGCTCCCGCCCCGGCCGCGCCCGACACCGAGCCGCTCGCCGCGGCGGACGCCGAGGCCGACGCCACCGTCTGACCCCGGCCCGGGTCGCCCCGCGCGGCCCCGCTACACTCCGTCACCCCAACGGGCTGTGGCGCAGTTTGGTAGCGCGCTTCGTTCGGGACGAAGAGGTCCCGGGTTCAAGTCCCGGCAGCCCGACCACCAAGACCCAGGTCAGACGGCATCTGTGCCGTTGGCCAGTGAACGATCGTCCAATCCATCCCGCGTCCATCCCGCGAACGTCGAACGCAGCTGCCGATTCGCAGGCGGCTCATGCTCCCCGAGCTGCTGCGAACGGGTCTGCCGCGAGTTTGGTTGACATCGGCCCCGAACCCGGGACCGAAGAAGAGGCCGCAGACGTCGGCGGTGCAGATCAGGTCGATGCCGACCTCGACGGCAGCCTCGATCCGGGCCCGGGCCTCGGCGGTCGAAGGCCTCCGGGTGCCGGCGTCAGCGGTCGGCGAAGATGTACTCGGCCTGGAGTCGGTTGGCGTCCCGGTCGCCGGTGACAGTCCCGCTGAAGCGGTACGGGTTGCCCCCGCAGTCGACATCGGCATCGAGCGGCCGGTTGTCCCGCGCCTTGACCCCACACACTTCGATGCCGTATGCGGTGCCAAACATCACGCCGCCAGTGAGCTTCATCGTCCACCCCGGTCCGCCGACCGCCGACAGCACGCGCTGATCGACGACGGTGTAGTTCGGTGCTCCGTCGACGCAGACGCGCTGCCCGGGGCCGGCCCGGAACTCGCCTTCGCCCTTGCTCGCGTACAGGGCCGGCGTACCCTGAATGGTCCCCGAGGTGTTGTTGGTCACGCAGATCGTGAGCTGGAGCTGGGATCCGGCCTTCCGGGTGGCGCCGACGCCGCGGTCTCCGCCGCCGTCGTTCCCTCCGCCGCAGCCCGTGAGGACTGTGAGGAGCGCGGCGACGCCGAGCGCCGCGAACGGGAGCCGCTGCCTGTTTCTCCGTCGCACCATGACTCCTCCTCGTGGTCGGACCGGGGGAGACTACCAACGGGTAGCCGGCGGTCCGTCGGGGGACACGGGGATCTCTTGTCTGCTTTCGGAGTGGGGGGAGCCTCAAGACGAATAGGGGGGACGGGTGAGGCGGGGGGGAGGGGGTCGCGCGGACCGGCATCTCCCCTCGTTCATCCCCTCGACGTTCGGGACGAAGAGGTCCCGGGTTCGAGTCCCGGCAGCCCGACCACCACCCCCGTCGGCGGGCGGCGGCACTCCGGGGCCGCAGGGGTGACGCCCTCGACCCGGCGGCTCAGCCGGGGAAGTTGTAGAGCGCCCGGGCGTTCAGCTCGCCGATCATGCGGGCGTCGTCGTCGGGGACGTCGACCATGGCGTCGGCCAGCATCTTCCGGCTGTTCGGGTAGTTGGAGTCGTTGTGGGGGAAGTCGCACTCCCACATGATCTTGTCGATGCCGATCAGGTCCCGGTTCCGCAACGCGTAGTGGTCGGCGATCATGCACACCCAGAAGTGGCGCCGGAACACCTCCGACGGGGGCAGGTCGTTGCGCAGGCCCTCGTTGCGGCTGCGCTCCCACGTGTAGTCGGCCCGCTCGAGCACGTACGGCACCCAGCCCGCACCGCCCTCGGACAGCGCGATCTTCAGGTTGGGCAGGTCGTTGCACATCCCGCTGTAGATGAGGTCGACGAGCGCACTCATCGAGTTCACGCCGCAGAGGGCGACGCCGACCGAGCTGGTCGACTCCGGCGACGGGCTGAGCAGGCCCGACGAGGTGCCGATGTGCATCGACAGCGGCAGGCCGGTCTCGTTGCAGGCCTCGAACACCGGGCGCCAGTGCCCGGTCGGGAACGACGGCAGGCCGAGCGGGTGCGGGTTCTCGACGAACAGCACGGCCCGCGAGCCCTTCGCCGCGCACCGCTCGATCTCCTCGACCGACGCAGGCACGTCCCAGAGCGGGATGAGGGTCTGGGGAATGAAGCGGTCGGGGTAGGCCGCCCACCACTCGTCGAGCATCCAGTCGTTCCACGCCCGGACGATCGCGAGCGCGAGCTCCTTGTCCTGGGCCTCGAGGAACAGCGTGCCGCCGAACCGCGGGAACTGCGGGAACTGGAGGGCCGCGTGCACGCCGTCGACGTCCATCGCCTCGACCCGTGCGTGCACGTCGTACACCGCGTCGATCATGTCCTCGTAGCGCCGGGCGTTGAGGTCGGCGCCCCGGCCTTCCTCACCCTCACGGAAGTGCCGGGTGTGGATGTTTCCCTGGAACGACAGCGGGTAGAAGCGGTCCTCCCACAGCCACCCCTGCCAGTTGTCGCGCTCGACGATCCGGGGCGCGCGGTCGCGGAACTTGGGGTCGATGTGGTCGACGAAGACGTGGGGCGCCTCCACCACATGGTCGTCGACGGAGATCAGCCTGGTGTCTTCGGGCAGCGGCACGGTCCCTCCCGGTGCTCAGCGCCGACGCTGACGACGTCGACGGCGTGCGCCAACGCTAACCCAGCCCGTCGGGGTTGCGAAACGGATCCGCTCAGCCCTCGTACCCGGGGCGGCCGGCGGCCTCCCAGCGCTGGTAGAAGTCGAAGAAGTCCTGGCCGAACGGGTCCTTGCCCCGGACCGGCAGCGAGCCCCGCTGGATCGTCCAGTCGTCGGGCGCGAGCGCCAGCGCCCGGTCGAGGTGGGCGTTGCCGAGGTCGGTGGCCCCGGCCCGCAGGAGGTGCATGGCCAGGCGCCGTTCGGCCCGCGCCGCCTGGAGCTGCGCATCGGGCGCCGCGCGGCGGGCCCGGACCTCGGTGTCGGCCATCGGGGCCACGCCGTCGCGCACCCAGGCCCGCAGCGCCTGGTGGTGGGGCTCGGCGCTGAACCCGACGAACTCGATGAACTTGTCGTCACCCGGGGCGATCGCCGGTGGGCGCACGATGCGGTCGTCCTCGTCGACCCAGATCGTGGTCGGCACGTTGATCACGCCGTAGCGCTCGGCCCACGCGTGGTCGCGGTCGACGAGCACGGGGTAGGTCAGCGGGACCGGGGACTCCTCACGGGCGCAGGCCCGCGCCGCCTCGACGTCCTCGTCGAGCGAGATCGCCAGGAGCACGAGACCGGCCGGCGCCAGCTCCTCGTACAGCGCCTGCCAGACCGGCAGGTCCCAGCGGCACCCTCACCAGGAGGACCAGGCGAACAGCAGCTTCTTGCGTCCGGCGAAGTCGGCCAGCGCCACCGGGGTGCCGTCGAGGTCGGGCAGCGTGAACGCCGGCGCCCGGCCCTCGACGATCGATCCGGCGAGATCCGCCGGCGCGTCGGCGAGCACGGCGAGCGCAGCCGTAGGCTCGACCGCGACCGCGCGCTGCAACGCCCGGGCGAGCGCCCGCAGCTCGATCGCCTCGCCGGCGCCGGTCCCGGCGATCGCGTCCGCACCGAGCACGGCGCGCGGGATGCACACGTCGTCGCGGCACAGCCCCTCGGGCTTCAGCGACCAGCCGGTGACGGTCGGGACCGACTCGGACCGCAGCCACACGGCGTCGTCGCGGACCGAGCCGCCGACCGTGTGCACGGTCCCGTCGGCGACCACCGCGACCGTCGTGACCGTCGTCATGACGGTCAGTCTTGCACGAGCAGCTCGGCGAGCTGGACCGCGTTGAGGGCGGCCCCCTTGCGGAGGTTGTCGCCGGTCACCCACAGGTCGAGCGTGTTGGGCTGGGACTGGTCCTCGCGCAGACGGCCGACGAGCACGGGGTCGATGCCCGCACCCTCGAGCGCAGTGGGCGCGCCGTGTCCGTCGTCGACCAGGACCACCCCCGGCGCCACGGCGAGCAGCGCCGCAGCCTCGTCGCGCCCGAGCGGCCGTTCGAACTCGACGTTCGCCGCGAGCGAGTGGCCCACGTAGACGGGCACCCGCACGCAGGTGGCCGTGGCCCGCAGGTCGGGGGCGTGCAGGATCTTGCGGCTCTCGTGGACGAGCTTCCACTCCTCGGAGGTGTAGCCCGCCTCCTTGACCGACCCGGCCTGGGGGATCACGTTGCCGGCGATCGGCCGGCTCCAGACCTCCCCCGCCCCGAGCAGGTCGGGCGCCGTCCCGGCCCGGCGCAGGGCCTCCTCGCGTCCTGCACCCGCGGTCCACTGGGAGGCGAGCTCACGCAGTCCGGGCTGCCCCGCCCCGGACACGGCCTGATAGCTCGCGACCACCATCCGGCGGATCGTGGCCGCACGGTGCAGGGGGGCGAGTGCGGTGAGCAGCACCATGGTCGTGCAGTTCGGGCAGGCGATGATGCCCTTGGGCGCGTCGCGCGCGTCGTCGGGGTTGACCTCGGCGACGACCAGCGGCACGTCGGGGTCGGCGCGGAACGCAGCGGAGTTGTCGACGACCGTGGCGCCGGCTGCCACCGCCCGGGGCGCCCACTCGAGCGCGAGCGGGTCGTCGACGTCGATGACCACGAGGTCGAGGCCGTCGAAGCACCCGTCGCGCAGCACCTCGCAGGTGACCGTGCCGCCGGCGAAGGGCAGGGCCCGGCCCTCCGAACGGGCGGAGGCGAAGGCTCGGAGCTCGGTGACCGGGAAGTCCCGCTCCTCGAGCAGGCACAGCATCTCGGTGCCGACGAGGCCGGTGGCCCCGACGACGCCGACCCTCACGACGTCCCCAGGTCGAAGGCCCGGTGCAGGGCGACCACCGCCCGCTGGACGTCGGCCTCGGCCACCACGCACGACACGCGGATGGTGGAGGTGGAGATCATCTCGATATTGATCCCCTCGGCGGCGAGCGTCTCGAACATCGTCGCCGCCACACCGGGGTTCGACTTCATACCCGCACCCACGATCGACACGCGACCGACGTCGGCGTCGTGGGTGATCCCCGCGGCGCCGTTCCTGCCTAGCGAGGCCTCGACCACCGTGAGGGTGCGGGTGAGGTCCGCGTGCGGGACGGTGAACGAGATGTCGGTGTGGCCCTCGGTCGACACGTTCTGGACGATCATGTCGACGTTGACGGCGTCGTCGGCCAGGGCGCGGAACAGCCGGGCGGCGACGCCGGGCCGGTCGGGTACCCGCGCGATCGTCACCTTGGCCTCGGACGTGTCGTGGGTGACCCCCGAGATGATCGCCTGCTCCATACCTTCCACTTCCAGCTCCTCGTCGGGGACGACCCAGGTGCCCGGCTCCCAGGTGAAGCTCGACCGGACGTGCACCCGCACTCCGTGGTTCCGGGCGAACTCCACCGAACGCAGGGCCAGCACCCGGCCGCCCGTGGCCGCCATCTCCAGCATCTCGTCGAACGACACCCGAGGGAGGCGACGGGCCTCCGGCACCACCCGGGGGTCGGCGGTGAACACCCCGGTGACGTCGGTGTAGATCTCGCACGCCGACGCCTCGAGCGCGGCGGCCAGGGCGACGGCGGTGGTGTCGGACCCACCCCGGCCCAGCGTGGTGACGTCGCTCGCGGTCGAGACCCCCTGGAAGCCCGCCACCACCGCGACGCTGCCGGCGGCGAGCGCCTCGCGGAGGCGATCGGCCCGCACGTCGAGGATCTTGGCCTTCGTGTGGGTGGTGTCGGTGAGGATCCCGGCCTGGGACCCGGTGAAGCTGACCGCAGGCTCGCCCTGCTCGATGATGGCCATGCAGAGCAGGGCCATCGAGATCCGCTCGCCGGCGGTGAGCAGCATGTCCATCTCACGGTCGGCCGGGGCCGCCGACACCTCGTGGGCGAGGCGCACCAGGTCGTCGGTGGTCTTGCCCATGGCCGAGACGACCACCACGACGTCGTCACCCCGGCGGCGGGTCGCGACGACGTGCTCGGCGACCGCCCGGATGCGGTCGGGGTCGGCCACGGAGGTCCCGCCGAACTTCTGCACCACGAGCGCCACGGGCGGTGACGGTACCAGCGCCGTCCGGCCCGATCCCCCGGGTTCCACCGCCGCGCCCGGGCCCGCCCGCCCCGGCGACGGACGGGCACGCGCCGGGTCGACGGACGGGTGTGCGCCGCTCGTAGACTCCGCTCCCGTGAACCAGTCCGGGAAGTCGACGAAGCGCGAACGGCAGCGGGAGAACCGGGCCCGCAAGCTCGAGGCCCAGGCGGCGGCCGAGAAGCGGCGTCGGCGCTGGCGGTCGGTGCGGGGCTTCGCGCTGCTGCTGATCCCGGTTGCCGCGATCTTCCTGTTCCTCGTCGTGCGGGGTGGCAACGACGACGGGAGCCAGTCGGCGACCAGCACCACCAAGCCCGCGACCACCAAGTCCGACACCGACGAGACCACGACGATCACGACCCTGCCGGCCAAGGCCCCGCTGCCCAAGCCCGAGGTCACGATCGACGCGACCAAGAAGTACACGGCCACGATCGAGACGACCCAGGGGAAGATCGTCCTCGCGCTCGACGCCGCCGGGGCGCCCTTCTCGGTGAACAACTTCGTGTACCTCGCCCGCAAGGGCTACTACGACGGGCTGCTCATCAACCGCGCGTCGAGGAACTTCGTGATCCAGACCGGCAGTCCGAACAACACGCAGTCCGGCGGACCCGGGTACAGCGTCCAGTCTGAGCCGCCGCCCGGGGCCTACGCGATCGGCTCCGTCGCGTGGGCCAAGGCCGGGAACGAGCCCGCGGGCACGGCCGGGTCGCAGTTCTTCATCGGCACCGGGAGCAACATCACCACCCTGCCGCGCGACTACGGGTACATCGGCACGGTGACCGAGGGGCTCGCGGTCGCCCAGAAGATCATGGGCTTCGCCCCCGCTTCCGGTGACGGGCCGCCGAGCCCGCAGGTCCAGATGACGAAGGTGACGATCACCGAGTCGTGAGACCGGGCGTCGCCCCGCTCGCCCCGGTCGACCCGGTCGACCCTCAGGCCAGGCTCGGGACGGCGTCGCCGGCGGCGTACCGCTGCTGCGTCCGGCCCTCGTAGACCGTCACCGCACCGGACCCGGCCACCCGCCACGCGCCCGAGCGGTCGCGGACGAGCGCGGTGTCCTCGTCGATGCCGACGAGCTTCGCGGAGGGCGGCAGCAGCTCGATCGACCGCTCGCGCATGTGGTCGGCCGCGGTGCCGTGGTACGGGAACACCGCCAGGTTCGGAGCCACCGCGAGGCCAACGGTGTACGCGCCGCCCCGGGGGTCCACCATCGGGTCGCCGACCAGGGTCGCGCCCGCACCCGAGGCGGCCAGCACGGCACCCCCGTGGAAGGCGGCGAGCACGGCCTCGAACAGCGCCGACCCCTTCAGCACCGACCGGAGGTGCAGCGGCGAGCCGTCGGCCAGGTGGACGAAGCGGGCCTTGCGCACCACCTCGGCGAGCGCC
>Ga0172376_10006039_pt1 | contig 13287 bp, 10 predicted proteins | sample Lak35m_FD_121114 | JGI IMG/M metagenome (GOLD analysis project Ga0172376, IMG submission 121114) | Freshwater microbial communities from Kabuno Bay, South-Kivu, Congo - kab_092012_35m | ecosystem: Environmental > Aquatic > Freshwater > Lake | place: Democratic Republic of the Congo: South-Kivu...
ATTGCAGTCCTCGGACTGGTGGTGGGATTGTCGGAAATCTCGTTCGGAGTGAACAACGAACTGGAGGATGTCGGTTCGGCTCTGGGTTCTGTCAATCAATCCTTCCGCGTGAGCGGTCTGCATTCGCCCGGTAAGGGCTGTCTGTCCGGCAGCAGATTCAACGATCATGCCGATGAGTGCGACAGCGAATGGAGCATCCGGGGAACCGGAACATCTGCCGAGTAGTCGGAGCAGCCTGAAAGGCAAGGCGTTTTGCGCAGTTGATCCCTGAGCCTCAAGTGCCGGGGCGTGGACGAAGAGAATTCATCCACGCGATTCGGTCAGTCGATCCGAACGCGGGATGGAGCGAGGTTTCTGCTGCGTTCTGTTGATCCCGGATGAATTTTTGATGTCGGGGCCGGTTGCGAACCGAAATCAGCCGCAAACCTTCAGCGAAACTGAGGGCTGGAACGGTGCGCATTATGGGCAGCGGTCACACTCACAAGGGCCGCTTGACCATATTCCGGGGCAGAACTAGTATCCGGGAGCAGCTTCGTGATGGCTGGAATCTTCAGTGAATCCGGTTGTCCGAGCCTTCGCGGACGGTGTTCAGCCCGCGGTAGTAACCTCCAGGATTCACTTGTCATTCAGGTATTCAGGCTGACTGCCGGGTTTCGCGCGATCCGGCCGACTCAAGGAAAGGGACTCTGATGGCTCACGTCGTTGCCGAACCCTGTTTCAACTGCAAGTACACCGACTGCGTTGTCGTCTGCCCGGTGGAATGCTTCTACGAAGGCGAAGCCATGCTCTTCATCCATCCGGATGAATGCATCGACTGCGAAGCCTGCGTTCCGGAATGCCCGGTCGAAGCGATTTTCCACGAAGACAACCTGCCCGAGCAGTGGGCGGCCTACAAAGAACTTAACAAGGAAATGGCTCCGACCTGCCCCGGCATCACCGAGAAGAAAGAGCCGATGGGCGGCAAGTAGTCTTCGTCCTGTATAGTCTTGAGCGAGTCACCGGAGGTTGTCTGTCTACGGGCAGACAACCTTTTCTTTTGCGTGATGCTTCGAGTGAGGTTCCGTGAATCCGGCCGTTCTATCGGCCGGCCGGTTTTCAAAGACCGATGTAGCGTGCAAAGAGCGCGCGGGCCTGAATGGGATCATCTGTGCCTTTGATGATCGCCCGGCCGTCACTGAAGAGTGTCACTTCGCAGTCGGAACCTGAGGGCTTCAGCCGCAGCAGGAACGGATTGACTGAAACGTCGCCGATACTGCGAAGCCTGTCGGCCATTTCGCGCAGAACCAGCTTCGCCGGCTCCGACGGCCGCACCTGAACCGAATTCCGGCCGCAGAGCACAGTGGTCTGCGATCCCTGCTGACCGGTGAGCCACAGCCGTTCGTTCTGATGGCAGGCCGGGCAACCCGCCTGGTCGCGCAGGTCTTTGAGGCTCATCTGCCTCAGTGTGCTGTCCCAGACATCGACCATGGTCAGAACCGGGGCGACTTCATGGCGCAGCCCCGCGAGAATCTTGATTGCGGTGACCGCCTGCAGTGACGCGATCACGTTGACGGTTGGCCCCAGGATTCCCGCCGTATCGCAAGTCTCTGTGCTGCCGGCATCGGGCGGAGAATCCATCAGACAGCGGAGGCACGCTGTTTCACCGGGAAAGACCGGCATGCTCTGGCCGTGGCTTCCAATGCAACCGGCGTAGACCCACGGCGTTCCGGTTTCCAGCGAGACGTCATTCAGCAGAAACCGGATTTCGAAGTTGTCGGTTCCGTCGAGAATCAGATCGACTCCCTCGGCGAAGTTCCGGACGTTCGAACATTCCACGTCGGCCACGATCGGCTCGATGGTCACATCGCTGTTGATGCGCGACAGCTTCCGCGCAGCAGCAATGGCTTTCGGCAACTGCCCGCGAACGTCGTCTTCATCGAAGAGCACCTGGCGCTGCAGATTGCTGAACTCAACGAAGTCGCGATCGACAATCCGCAGGAAACCGACTCCGGCCCGGACCAGCGTTTCCGCGAGGACAGTCCCGAGTGCTCCGCATCCGCAGAGAAAAACGCGGCTTTGCAACAGGCGCTGCTGGCCTTGCTCACCCAGGCGGGCGAATCGAATCTGGCGGCTGTACCGGTCGAGGTTCATGCGGGGAAGTGTAAGCCACCATCGCGGCTTCGCCACGCGCAGAGTCCGCTCAGCGGCTCAATGCCAGTCCCGATCCTTCGATCTCGCGCGCCAGTTTGAGCAGACCGGGATGATCCGGCCAGTCGGAAATGCTGCGTCGCACGATCTCGCTGGCTTCAGAAGATCGCCCCTGCCGCATCCGGACCAGGCTGCGCAGCAGTTCGATGTCCGCCGATCGCACGCCGCCTTCCTGCACGACGTCTTCCAGGATCTGCTCGGCTTCCCGGTATTCGCCGGTCCGCAGACAGGCATCCGCCCACAGCAGGTATTCAGCCAGTTGCGGTCGGACCGGAGTTCGCGTGAGGGCCTGTCTGAGGTCGAAGGCCGCCGCTGAGTAATCGCCCAGCCGGCTTTCACAGACGCCACGCTGCCGGCGCCACAAACGGTTGCCCGGATCAGACTGCAGCGCGAGGTCGTAACATTTCAGGGCCTGCGCCCAGTGTTCCCGGGACTCAAACAATCGGGCCGCGGACATGGCGAGCGCGGCGTCCTGCGGATTGCGTTCAATGGCGGCCGCCAGCACGGCTTCTGCTTCCGCATGGCGTTCGAACGTGACCAGCGCCGCAGCCAGCTCCCGCGCGGTCTCCGTGTTTCGCGGTTCGAGCTGCACTGCGCGACGCATGGCCCGCAATGCCAGATCTTCCACCGGTTGAACCTCCTGCAACTCAGATGGATTCTCTGCGGAAGCTGTTTGAATGGCTCTTCCGGATTGCCGACGCGCCAGCTCCAGCAGTTCGCGGCCCGCTCGCCGCTGAGTCTCAGCAGATTGCGGACGCAGTTCCATGAGCTGTTCCAGTGCGGCCTGCTGCATGCGTTCGTCCTGCAGAGACCGGGACACATCCGCCAGCAGTTCCACCGCGCGGTCATGCGCCGGAGACCGTTTCAGCAGCCGGATCAGTGTCGTGCGAGCCTCTTCATGCCGACCGGCTTCCTGCAGTCGCAGTGCCCGATCAAACAACGGCTCCGACTCATCGACCCCGGAAGCGACCAGTCCCTGAAAGAACCCTTCGGACAGAGCCGTCTGTGGAACGGCGGAACTGCTTCGCGCCGTGATCGCTCCAGGCAGTGATCCGCAGCCCGCTGAACTCAGCAGGATCAGCGTGACCACTCGTAGAGATCGCCTGAATGTCACTCGCAAGGCTCCGTGTCAGCGGTTCGCGTTCGAGGCGTGGCGTTCATGGCGTTTGCGTTCGTGATTTGAGAAGCCGTTCCAGATCCGGCAGGCTGCTGCGGGATGATCGCAGAGGACGTTCCTCCGGACGCAGTGTTCCCGGAGGTGCAGCGGATCCTCCGAAGGCTCGGGGTTGAGCTTTGATCGCCGGTGTTTCGGTGGCGGCCGATCCGGAATCCGCTTTGCTGCCATTCACGAAAACGGGTTCGTCTGATGAGTTCGCAGCGCCGGGTACTTCCGGTGCCGAGGTCGCAGTCTTCGAAGCGGCGCGGCTGGCGGCTGCGGATGAATACGCAGCTGGAGTGGCTGATCCACCAGTGGGAGCCGGCAGGTCGATGCGACGCATCGCGGGAGCGGGTGGCAGTTCCACGGGTTGCGGCGCGGGACGCGGAGCTGGCGGTTCCGGGATCGGACGGCGGACTGGTTTGCGAGTGTTCGTCGTCTCGTCGCTGGGCGGAGCCGGTGGCAGAGCGGCGGCGGCTTCTGTCAGGGGCGGCGCGGCATCCAGCAGTTCCGGTACTCGGATTTCCCCGGCCTTTGCTGTGATCGTCATCACGATCAGCCGCTGAACCAGACTGACCGGCGCCTGCGGTGCGGAGGCATGTCCGACTCCGGATTCGCCGATCGCTCCTTCCTGGGGTTGTTCGACCAGGATGACCGTCGCGCCGTCCGTCACTCGCAGAGCCGACGAAGGCAGCGACGCCAGACGTGACTTGCCGTCAAAAGTTTCACCATGCGTATTCAGCCTGGCTCCACCGGCAGTTCCGGACAGAGTCATCGCAAGCTGATTCCCGTTCTGGAATCCGGTTTCGTCGTTGCAGTGCAGGCACAGGAAACCGATCGGCTGACGTTGCCGTTCGCCGCTGCGCAGAGACCGCTGTTCGGCATGCACGACCTCAGCCACCGTCCGCGCGCTGAGAGTTGTGAGGAGTTCCTCAATCACCTGCTGATGCTGAGCCTCTCGATGATCCGTTCGAGTGGAACTCTGCTGTTCGCGCAGTCCTGGCTTTTCAGCAGCGGCTCGGTCTGGAGCGGCCACATGCAGGATGCTGATCTTCAGATCGAACTGTTCCGGAACTGCGGTATCGAGACTTTCCGCAGTTGCCGCCGAGACCGGGACGGGAGCGGCGGAAGTCATCACAGGGGCCGGAGTCGATCGCGTGAGAAGTGGAGCCGTCGTTGCGGGGACCGGCAGCCGACCCGGTTCCGGGAGTAGAATCTGCGGACCGGAAGGGGCGTCCTGAAGAGTGCTCGCCTTCACGGCGTCAAACGCCGGAACTGCGGACGAAATCCCGTCGCGACCGGTACTCGACAACCCGGTCAGTGTGGCTGTTTCCGTGGAGGCCGGATGAGCTGAGTCGCGCGGTAACTGATTCGCGATGGTGGAGCGTCGTCGCGGCCGGGCGATCAGTTCGCGTTCGGTCATTTCAATCGTCAGTCCGGATTGAGCCGCCAGCTTCCGCAGCAGATCCTCCGGAGCGACATGCTCCAGGTGGAGCGATCCAATCAGGATGTCGCGAACGCCTTCCATGACGACGGTGCGGCCGGTGGTCCGGGCCAGTGCCTGCAGAACTGCGGACAGTGGCTGGCCATCCACAACGCAGGAGAGTCGCAAAGGCTCGCGTGATGTGATCGTCACAGAAGGGCCGGTTTCGCGCCGGCGCTGTTGACTCTTTCCTGGAGCGTTCGCCGGTGCGCTGGCGGAATCCGGGTGCGCTGGCCGCAGGCTCTCCGGAATGGGAAGCACAGCAGGAGTGCGCGGCGTCATCACCGGACCGGTTGTCGTTGCTTCCGTCGCTGCGGCGCGGCGTGTCACGATGGTGATGGACCGGGCGGCCAGCGGCTTCTGCCAGTCGCCGTCCTTCGTTTCCGGAACATCCGGAGGCAGACTGGATCGCGTGGTGGCTTCCACTTTCTGCCGGCCGGCAACCGGCATCGCCTTTCCAGAGACCAGCACAACACCGAGCCGTCCGGGTTCCGCCGGGGAGTCGAACGGTATCGGCTCACGCACCAGAGGCATTCCGGGGAACAGCGGCTCTGGAAGTGGATCGCCGAGGACATTCCGGGACGGAGCGGCTGGCTCCTGGTAAGAAGCCAGCGAGATGAATGAAGCCGTGGCTCGCGCAGCACCTTCCGTGGGGCTGGCCGAAGTTTTTGTCCGGTCGGGAACTCGCGGTGCGGCAGACCCCGGCTCAACGGGCAGCGGAGCAATCGGTGACGAGACCGGTTCAGCGGGATCGTCTGCGGTAGTTCCACCATCGAAAATCGGACCGGACTTGCGATCGGGATCCGACGCCAGACGCGGAGCGCCGGGGCGCGCTCGAAGTTCGGCCTGCAGAATCTGCATGCCGCTGATGAGACCATCAACCCGCTTCTCCAGTCCGTCCCGACTGGCCTGCAGTTCCAGTTGCATGCTTTCGCGATGCTGAACCAGTTCCGCGCGCAGGTGCTGCTGCGAGATCGTGATCTCATTCACCTGCCGTTCGAGATTCCTCAGTCCGGCTTCGCTCGTCACCTGCGAGCGGATCATGCGCTGGTCGATCTGTTCTGAAACCAGCTCCATCCGCTGTCGCGCGGCTTCCAGCGGCTGCAGCAGGCCAGGGCCGAAGTTCTCTGAAACTCCAGCCAGTTTCTGCTCGATGCGGTCAAGTTGTTCGGCAACCACGGGCGCTGTCGCCGTTGGCGGAGCGATCGAAGTCTGCGCGGGCGCCGCTGTCTCGATGTCCGGCGCCAGGTCCGGTGAAACGGGTACGACCCGGTGAGCCACCGCGCCGTAGGGCACTGATGGATCGAAGTGGCGAAACCGGCTCAGACCGAAAGACACCACGCACAGAAACAGCATGAGCGCCGCTCCGCAGAGGCTGATCTTCATGGCCAGGCCGAGATGCCGGTTTTCCACAGGCGATTCTCCGATGTGCGGGGAGTTGCGATCACGGCGCATCCCGTCCGCGGACAGACACACATCGGCGTTATCGACCGGATTCACCCGTCAAATTCAGCACAATCCGTATATCCGGAAAAGTTTTCCCGGATGGGCGTCGCTGGTTCGAGGCGTTCCGTCCGCCGGCTCACCAGGCAGTCCAGCCGCCATCAATGATCAGGTTCTGGCCGGTCATGTAACTGCTGGCGTCGCTGGCCAGGAAAACGATGGCTCCCTTGAGTTCCCAGGCGCGGCCCATGCGTTTCATGGGCAGCTTTTCACAAAGCCGCCGGACCATCTCCGCCGGAGCTTTGTCGCTCGGAAATGGACCGGGACTGAGGCAGTTGACCCGGATTCCGTCACCGGCCCAGTAAGCGGCCAGATGCCGCGTCAGATGGACGATGCCACCTTTCAGAGCATGGTACGCCACGGGGCTGGCTGAGCAGACGCCCTCATACGCGTCCGGATACGAAGCCACCACGCCGTACATGGAACCCAGCTGGATGATGCTGGCCGGAGCCTTCCGTTCCACCGCGTGCTGACGAATCAGCCGGGACAGCTCGAAGTATCCGGTCACATTCGCCAGGTGCCGGGTGAACTGTTCCGGAGTGACCGTCGTCCAGTCGCCAGGTTGAGCCTCGTGGCCGTTGTTGACCAGCACATCAATCTGTCCGGCTCGTTCGATGGCTCGCGCGACCTGTTCCGGCAGATGCTCCGGCTGCATGTGATCGAGCGTCAGTCCGAAGTGGCGCTGCGGACCGGTCCGGGGCAGACGAGCCGCGGCTTCATCGGCCTTCTGCTGTTCCCGGCTGGTCAGCACGACCGACGCTCCGGCCTCCGCGAGCGCCCGTGCCATGGCCGATCCCAGATGCCCGGTACCGCCGGTGATCAGGGCCACTCGTCCGGTGAGATCAAACAGCTCCGGGATCGCGGGTTCGTTCGGCATGGTGCTGGTGTCCGTGTTGAGAGGCCGGTTCGTCGGGATCACTGCGCGGATCCCACTCGCACTGATACTCATTCCGGGCCGTCAGTTGAAGCGGTCTGTTCCTTCGATCCGGAATGATGACAAACGGCATCGGTCCTTCTGACGCCGGGATGCGATTCGGGAATGGATGAACCATCGCCGTCGTTGACACTGTCAGCGGGACTTCCGTTTCTGAACAGGACAGGTCATGACTGACGCCGCAATCGAGATTCGCGATCTGGTGGTTCGCTTCGGCCGCTTTACCGCCGTTGATGGTTTGAATCTGGATGTTCGCACCGGCGAACTGTTCGGGTTCCTGGGACCGAACGGAGCCGGCAAGACCACAACCATCCGCGTCCTGATCGGCAGTCAGCGTCCGACGTCGGGGACCGTGACGGTGGCGGGTCTGCGGATCCCCGATGAATTCGAGCGGGTCAAGCCGATCTTCGGTTATGTCCCGGATACCGAGAACCACATTGAAGAGTTCACTGGCCGCGAAAATCTGGAACTGTTCGCGCGGCTGTACAACGCGCCGCTGTCCCGGATCGGGGATGTTCTGCGGCGGCTGGAACTGAGCGAGGCGGCTGATGTCGCGGTCAAGGCGTACTCGAAGGGCATGCGGCGCAAACTGCTGATCGCCCGCGAAATCATCCATCAGCCGCGCATCCTTTATCTGGACGAGCCGACTGCCAATCTCGATGCGCATTCCACGGAACTGGTCCGCGATCTGTTGAGGGAACTCGGCGCGCAGGGCGTGACCGTTTTTCTGACGACTCACAATATGGAGGAGGTCGAGCAGATCTGCGACCGCGTGGCGATTCTCAATCGCGGCCGGCTCGTCGAATGCGATACCCCGACGCGCTTCGTCACTCGACATGCCACTCGTGAAGTCCGCGTGCAATATGAGCGGGACGGAGATGTCTGCCGCGAGTCGCTCGACATTGATGATGAGGCCGGGCGGGACCGTCTGGCGGCCATCATCCGGACGGAACACTGCGTCCGACTGCATTCGCAGGAGTTCGACTTTCACGACGTGTTTCTGAAGCTGACCGGCCACAGCTATTCGTAGAAGCCGGTTGAGTCGCCGTCGGCACCGGACTTTGATCCTTCCCTGAGGATGACCTCATGCGTTTCTCCATGATCCGGATCCTGATCAGTCGCGAAGTTCGCCGGCTGAGGAAGAATCCATCCGCCCTGATGCTCATCGGTCTGCTGGCCGCGATCGCTCTGATGATGGCCACCAGCCGGCCGATGTCGCAGAAGCCGGGGACGGTCCCTGTTTCCAGCGTCTGGATCATCACCGACCGGTCGGCCGAGTGGCTGGATCATCTGGAGAAGCATCTGCCGGACCGCCCGATCGTACGGATCGTGGACCGCGAGACCGTCGAGCAATCCAGGCCTCGCTTTCTGCCTTCCGAAGGGCTGCTGAACGTGAAGCATGAGCAGACTGAGCAGGGACTGCAGGTCACTCTTTCCGGTCGTTATCCCGGCAGCGATCCCAAAGCAATGGATGTCTTCTGGGAATGGTTCTGGCCGCAGTTGCTGACGTACCAGCATCAGGGATTGAACTTTGAATATGACCAGACTCCGCTGCAGGCCGGGCCGCGCGCGATCGAGCAGCAGTCTGTTTCAGAACTGATGACTCCGGAACTCGTCGGCACGATGCTGCTGCTGATCGTGCAGTTCTTCGCCTGCTGCCATCTGCTGGTATCCTGCACGTCGCAGGATCGCGAACGCGGAACATTGATGGCCCTGGCCCTGAGTCCCGCGCATATCTCCGAAATCATGACCGCGAAGTTCCTCTTTCACATCGCACTGTCAGTCAGCGGCTGCCTGGTGATCGTGAGCATTCTGAAGCCGGCAGCTCTGTCGCATCCCGTCTTCTGGATCGCCATGCTGTTGACCAGCACAGGGCTGATGTGCGTGGGGCTGTGCATCTCAACGCTGACCCGCTCGCAGGCCTCGGCCGGACTGCTGGCTCTGTGTTACATGCTGGCCGGTGCGGGACTGTTTTATCTTTCGACAAAGTTCACCGGCTTCCGGCTGCTGAAGATGCTCACGTTTGAGAGCTACAGTTTTCCTCTGCTGTATGGATCGCTGCGCAGCCCGGAGCGTCTGTTTCCCGCATCCGGGCTGACGGCGATGTTTGTGCTGGTCGCCGGCTGGCTGCTGACCGCGCGGCACTGTTTCACCCGCTTCGGCTGGCGTTGAAGGACGACATCAAGGCCTCGGAGGTCCGGGGACGCGCTAGCGGTTCGCGGCGTACCTGCGCTGCCGGAAATGCCGCCTGCTGCCCTCAGAATGACACAAAATCCGGACTGAGTCTGTGATTCGCTGGAGTTCGGAATGATGAGTCGCTCGGCATTGGAATTCGACGAAATCGCTCCGCGCCGCTGCGGTCGTCACAAACGGAACGGCCCGAACGACCTCCTGCCGGTGAGCCGGAATCGTGGCTTCTGACATCGGTTCCTGTTGCATGCCGGCCGATTACGAATTCCACGTCGTGGCTGAGGATCGTCTCTCCGGATATTCGCGCAGTGCGAAGCCGGTTCAGGAAGGTCACAGTCGGACGGCCCAATGGAGTGACCGGAACATCACGGAAGGTGAATGCTCGCGTCGGCAGGTGTGACTGACCTGCAGACTGTCACCCGCAGGGGGCATCCGTAGAAGTCACACCCACTGAAACAGGGGCCGATGGAGCCGGCCCGGCGCTGTCGCGCCGGACTGTTGGCGCGAGCCCGTTTGACGACAAGGAGCTGCGACATGCTCGTTCTCTCCAGACAGCGTGATGAAAGCATCATCATCGGTGACAGCATCGTCATCACCGTTGTTGATATCCGGGGCGACAAGGTGCGGCTGGGCATCGAAGCGCCGAAAGAGGTTCCGGTTCATCGCCAGGAAGTCTACGAGGCGATTCAGCGCGAACGGCAGCAGTCCGACTCCAGTCGCCCTGTCTCTGGTGAGTCGCAGACGAGCTAAGACGGACCATCGTGGCCTGTCCCGGTATCGCCGGGCAGCCGATGACCGATCCTCGTGCATTGGAAAACTGAAAGATCTGAATCCCCCGCTGGCCAGGGGTTTCTGTTGCCCATCCGACCGTTCGCTGGAACGACTGATTGTGTCCAATCACGGAAATCCAGAATCAGGCCTGCTCGTGGTGTCGCCGGAAGTGAGCGGTCCGCGCAACTGCCTGGACACTGCCGATGGCCGTTCACCTCAAATGCCTGGCAGATCGCTGCAACTGACGTGGCTGACCAGGGTGTCACAGCCCGCGGTGTCACAATCAGTGAGGGAAAATACTGAGGGACTGAGGCAACGCGCTGAAAACCTCCTGAACTATGCAGTCTTCGCAGTCAATCATTCATTGGCTGTGGGAACGTGTTCGATAATGACTGGCGATGGACCGAACCAGGCTCGGCGGAAGCTGCACATCATTGTCAGCCCCGATCCGGAACTGGTTGCGATACCCTGGCACGGATGCACTTGAGGAATTCCAACGGATTCCAGTTTCACCAGCTTGTTTCACTGAGAGAGGCCCTTCGAAACCGCCGCGGGCGGCAGATGACTGATCGAAGGCGATGTCCTGTGCTGCCGGGAGTCAGCGCAAGACACCGCGTACTTCGCGACGCGTCTGGAATGGAACAATCCGAACCGCGGGTGCGGTTATTTCGGAGGTTTCAGAGGAGCCAGGGTTCAACAGGTACCTGAGGAAAAGGCGTTACTCATGACTCGCATCAACACGAATGTTGGCTCAACCCGCGGACTCCGTAATTTGAACAAGGCTTCGAAGAGCCTCGATTCGGCCCTGGAGCGACTTTCCACCGGTTCGAAGATCAACCGTGGCTCCGATAACCCCGCTGGCTTGATCGCGGGCGAAAGCCTGCGGCTGCAGCTCACCACCATTGAGCAGTCGATCAAGAACAGCAATCGCGCCAGCAATGTGCTGGCCACGGCCGATGGTGCTCTTGGTGAAATCAGCGGTCTGCTGAATCAGGTTCGGGGTCTGGTTCAGGAAGGCTTGAACGCCGGAGCCTTGTCGCAGGACGAAATTGAAGCGAATCAGCTTCAGATTGATGCGGCCCTGTCGGCCATTGACCGCATTTCACAGAACACAACCTTTGCGGGCGACAAACTGCTCGACGGTTCCAAAGCCTTCAACACTCAGATTTCGGCGGCTGACTCAGCGGAACTCAGCGGTTTCCAGATCAAGGAAGCCCTGTTCGGAACCGCCAGCACTGTTTCGGTCGCGGCGACGATCACCCGGGCCGCGACAAAAGGAACTTTGACCTACGCGGGTGGTGCTCCGACCGGCAATCTCTCGTTTGAAGTCGGTGGCCGGGGCGGCAATCAGGTTCTGTTCTTCGACAATTCGTCATCCATCGCCGATATCACCACCGCTGTGAATTCCGTCTCCGACGCCACGGGTGTGACTGCCGAAGTCACGGTGGATGCAGTGGAAGGCACGCTCGAAATCGCCTCTGATAATACAACTGATACACTGACCATCACGGAGCGGCGAGCAACCAATGACACTGTAGAAATTGTGTTTGCCGACGGCACCGCCAGTTCAGGAACCTCGGTCAGTTCTGTGACCGGTGTGGGCACGGGCACGGTGACGATCACTGTCGAACTGGGTGACGACGGCACCAACGTGACCGCGACCGCTCAGGATATCATCGACGCGCTCGCAGACAGTGAAGAAGCCTCCGCTCTGGTGACCGCCTCCACCACCGGCAGCACGGATACATTCAGCACCACGGGCAGTGCCGGTACGGTGACGACCGACAAGGAAATCGGTGAGATTACCTTCACGAGCGAAGAGTACGGTTCGGACGCCTATGTTGAGTTCAATGTTCTGAATGGCACGTTTGCGACTTCGAACTCTGCCGGCACCGCGATCAGCCGCGATACCGGCTCGGACGTGGTGGCCAATATCAACGGAGCAAACGCGGTTGGAAACGGCCTGAAAGCTTCCGTCCGCAGCGCGACGCTCGATGCGTCTCTCACCTTCACGGAAGCGGCCAACGTCGTCGGAACCGAAACCAGCATCACGGTCACTGGCGGCGGATCGCTGTTCCAGATCGGCCAGGAAGTTTCCGCCAACGGCCAGCTGGGAATCGGTATTGACGCGGTGAACACGGCCCGCCTGGGTGGTGTAGCCGGTAAGCTGTACGAACTGGGAACCGGCCGCGGCAAGAGTCTTCTCGATGTGGGAGACGGAGCCAACGGCAGCGATCTGGTCGATATCGTCGATAGCGCGTTGAACTCGGTTTCCACTCTGCGAGGCCGGCTGGGTGCTCTGCAGAAGAACGTGATCGAAACCAACGTCTCGGCTCTGGGTGTTGCTCTGGAGAACATCTCCGAAGCCCGCAGCCAGATCGTCGATACGGACTTCGCGGAAGAGACGGCCGCTCTGACGCGTGCTCAGATCCTGAGCCAGGCCGGTATCTCGGTGCTGGCGATCGCCAACCAGAATCCGCAGCAGGTTCTTTCCCTGCTGGGTTAATCGCAGACACACGTCCCGCAGCCGGTTGATGGTTCATGAGCCGGCTGCAGGATTCCGGAATACTCGACGGCGATCCGGCTTCCGGATCGCCGTTCTGTTTTGAGCCACCGGGTTGAACGCGAATGCCATCAGGCTCGGCACAGGTGAATGTGATCGGCTTGAGCGGCGACAGCCTCCGGATAATCGCTCCGGGCATGGACGCCGCGGCTTTCGCGCCGTTCCAGCGCCGACTGCGCGATCAATCGCGCGACCAGCAGTTGATTCTGCAGTTCCCAGCCCTGTGTCTGGTTGAACTCCTGCCTGGTGACATAGCGATCCCAGAACTCCAGTTGCCGGATCGCCTGCTGGAGTCCTTCCGCATTCCGGCGGATGCCGGCATTGCGCCACATCAGCGCGTTCAAGGAGTTCTCGATGTCGAGCAGGTTGAGTTCCTCGCTGCTGCCCGGAGGGGATTCGCTGAGCGAAACCAGTGGCAGCGCCTGGAATGAATCCGCCATTCCCAGAACCTGGTCCGAAGCCAGCCGTCCGGCGCGCAACCCGAACACGAGTCCTTCCAG
>Ga0172376_10006041_pt1 | contig 13283 bp, 11 predicted proteins | sample Lak35m_FD_121114 | JGI IMG/M metagenome (GOLD analysis project Ga0172376, IMG submission 121114) | Freshwater microbial communities from Kabuno Bay, South-Kivu, Congo - kab_092012_35m | ecosystem: Environmental > Aquatic > Freshwater > Lake | place: Democratic Republic of the Congo: South-Kivu...
CACAGCAAATAACCCCTCCCGATGACCACCCTCAAACTGGCCAGTTTCAACATCCAGACCGGCATTGCGACAGCCAGCTTCCCCGAATATGTCACCGGAGGCTGGCGGCATGTCTGGCCGTCACGTCGGCGGTTGGTCAACCTGCAACGGATTGCCACCATTCTGGCTCCCTTTGATCTGGTCGGTTTGCAGGAAGTCGATGGCGGCGGCGCACGCAGTCATCATGTGGTGCAAACCGAATATCTCGCACACCTGGCCGGTTTCCCTTACTGGCACAACCAGATCAACCGCCGTTTCGGCACTGTTGCCCTGCACAGTAACGGTTTGCTGAGCCGTTATCGCCCGGATGCCGTGCAGGATTACCGCTTGCCCGGCCTGCCCGGCAGGGGAGCGGTGCTGGCGCGTTACGGTCAGAACAAGGAAAACGCACTCTACCTCATCGTAGTCCACCTGGAACTGATGCGACCGTTCCGGCAGCGACAACTGGAGTTTCTGGCCGATCTGATTGGAGACCTGCCGCATGTCATCCTGATGGGAGATTTGAACTGTCGCCCGGATGCCCCGGAACTGGCCGTACTGTGCGAGAGAACCCGTCTGCGGCTGCCGGAACGGGAAGTCATGACCTTTCCCAGTTGGCGGCCCCACAGGATGCTCGACTACATTCTGGTGACACCCAGCCTTCGGATCAAACAACTCGAAGCCCTCCATTTCCCCTGCTCCGACCACCTGCCCATCAGCCTGGAAGTCGAGATTCCTGACAACCTGGTCCTCACCGCCTGATGTCGGTGCGAGTCCTGTCCTCAACCCCGTTTTCCGCAAAAATCAGCCCCGCCAAAGACGAATGTCTGCAACAAATTTCAAAACTGAAAATAACACCTACCGCAAGTTGATTGGCAACGGACTGACGTACCGGATTCCGCGCTTTCAGCGTGATTACAGTTGGACCGAAGAGGAATGGGAAGACCTGTGGTCCGATATTTTGGGCACGGTGCAAGAAGGCGGTGAGCCTGCCCATTACATGGGTTACCTGGTGTTGCAGTCTGAGGACGACAAAACGTTTGATGTGATAGACGGGCAGCAGCGGCTGACGACTTTGAGCCTGATTGCGCTGGCCGTGCTCAAAAACATCCAGCGACTCGTGGATGAAGGCAAGAGCCCGGAGCAAAACAAGCAGCGACTAGAGCAAATTCGCAGCACCTACGTGGGCTACCTGGATCCTGTCACCCTGATCACGCGCAGCAAACTCACGCTCAATCGCAACAACAACCAGTATTTTCAGAATTATCTGGTTCCACTCGGTCATTTGCCTGTCAGGGGCTTCAGGGCATCCGAGCACGGTTTGCGCAAAGCCTTTGAATGGTATGAAAAACGGGTACGCGACTACGCCAAAAAGCACTCCCCCGAAGAAGGCATGGCACTGGCCAGCTTGATTGAAACCCTGAGCGACCGGCTGTTTTTTACCGTGATCAGCGTGACTGACGAACTCAACGCGTACAAAGTGTTTGAAACCCTGAATGCACGTGGTGTCAGGCTTTCATCGACCGACTTGCTCAAGAACTATTTGTTCTCGGTGCTGCATGGGTCTGACGAGCACGAGACCGAAATGCGGGTCATGGAAGACCGGTGGGAGTCCATGGTGTCGCGTTTGGGGGCTGAAAGTTTCCCGGATTTTTTGCGCAGCCACTGGAACAGCCGCCACAGCTTTGTGCGGCAGTCTGAATTGTTCAAAACCATTCGACTAAAGATACTGGACCGAGCCGCCGTCTTCGAGTTGCTGCGCGGCATGGAAGAAGACATGGATACCTATTTGGGGCTGACCAACCCCGAAGCATCGCACTGGATGCCTGCACTCAAAGCCCATGCGCAACAGTTGCGCATGTTCCGTGTGCGCCAGCCTTTTTCGTTGCTTTTGGCGGCCCACCGCACGCTGGCTGCAGATCAATTTGCCAAAGTGCTAAAGGGTTGTGTGGTCATCGCTTTTCGCTACAACGTGATTGGCAACCTGCCCACCAACGAGCAGGAGCGGGTGTACTTTGGCGCAGCCCAGAAACTGAACCAGGGCCATGCCTTGCGAGCACTGCAAGTCTTTGAGGCATTGCAAGAGATATACCCCAAGGATGAATCGTTCAAGGCGGTTTTTTCGGACAAAACCATTCGCACCACAGACACCCGCAACAACCGGGTGGTGCGCTACATACTGTGCGAATTGGAAAGGCAAGTCAGTGGCCAGGACCTGGACTTTGAGAGCGATGCTTTCAACGTCGAACATGTGTTGCCGCAAAACCCCCAAAGTAACTGGACCCCGTTCAGCGATCAAGAAGTGGAAGACATGGTCTATCGCATCGGCAACATGGCTTTGCTGACCAAAGGGGCCAACAAGGACATTGGCAACGCCAGCTATGTGCTTAAGCGGCCCGTGCTGGCACAAGCACCGTTTGCGTTGACCCAAACACTGGCCACAGAGAACGAAGACTGGACACCCTCACGCATCGCGGGCAGGCAAAGGGCATTGGCCAGGCTGGCCAGTACGGTTTGGCGGATAGACCCGTTATCGTGACCGTTATGATGATTGTGGAAGTGCCGCTTAAGGCCGCCTGCTCCATGGCATGGAACAGTCACCCTGGAGAGGGCTGAACTTCTGATCCTACAGATACAGCGGGGCCATCTTGCGCCAGTAGTAACCCTGATGAGCCCGTCCGTCCCATTCGTGCAGGGCGTGGCCGATGTGCTTGTCCCGCAGTATGCGGCTCAGGTGACGGTTGTTGTCGAGAAAGGGGTCGTCCCGGCCAATCACCAGCACGATGTCCATGTTACGCAGTGCAGCAAGACGGTGTTCATCGGCAAGATTGGGCAAAAAATGGCAGGGTGTGTTGAAGTAGATGTTGTCGTCGTAATAGCCGTCGAACAGGTTACCGAAGTTTTCGACGCTCAAGGACAGATCATACCGGCCCGAAAAGGCGCAGAGCTTGGCAAACAGGGCCGGGTGACGAAAGGCGATATTGGCTGCATAAAATCCTCCGAGGCTCAGCCCGTGCGCGATCAGGCAGGGGTGATCGTTGAGGGTACGCATCAGGGGCATGACCTCATCGAGGATGTAGTCCTCATAAAGCATGTAGCGTCTGATCCGGTCTGCCGGATGTCGCCAGAACGAATAAAAGGTTTCGTCGGCTAGGCCTTCCACGCAATAAACCTGCAAGTACCCCGCCTCGATCCTGGGCCTGATGGACTCGATCATCCTGAGGTTTTCATACTCGTAAAACCGTCCCTCCCGGGTCGGAAACACCAGCACCTTCGCACCGCCCTGTCCAAAGACCAGTAATTCCATGTTGCGGTGCAGCCGGTGGCTGTACCACTGGAAATATTCACGTTTCATAAAGTTTCGAAGAACCCGAAAAGTACCTGCTTCAATCCGCTGTGCTGCTCACCCATGGCCGGGTAGTCAAAATGACCGGCATCCAGCACGAACAGTTGCTTGTCGCAGCAAAGGGCATTGTAAATGGCGAACTGGCCCGGTGGGGCTACACACGGGTCAAACAGGGCTGCCGCGACGTGCATGGGTTGGGTGATGAAGCGGGCAGCACTGGCGGCATCGTAATAGGACAAGGTTTCCATCACATGACCCACCCGTTGCTCATATTGCCTGACGGCCTCCCCGCTGCCACAGGTCGGCAGTTGAAGTCGCAAGGGGTGGTGTCCAAAGGTGGGCACATTGAGATGTCCACGCGCTATACGGGCATCCCACGGCAGGGCCAAAGCCCCCAGCCCGCCGCCCAGACTGATGCCCATGTAACCGATATGGTGCCGGGTTTGCGGAAACAGTTGCAAGAGGGCCGAGACGGCCAGCCATAAATCCTCCACACAGCCGCCCAGGATATAACGCTGCCTGAGGTGGATATCATGGAGGACGTGATAGGCCGGGTTATCGGAAATCGGCGGGTGACGGCTGCGGGATATTCCGCGTACACAGGGAAACAGCAACGCGGCTTCATCGACCGGTATGTCGAAATCCGGAGCCTCCCGGCCTCCGTAACCGTGGCCGATCACCAACCCCCGTCGCACACGGCCCTCCCGGGGTAGCAGGGCCCAGCCGCCAATACGCAAACCGTCGGTGGACTGATAGGCCAGATCCATCACCTCGAAACGGGGATGAATCTGCTGCGAAGGGGTCAACCGGGCCTGGACATCGACACACAGGGCCGCCTGGTAACGGGCCTGCCAAAAGGCAGCAAGATCGACCGGGGCTTGGGGTGGCCCGATTTTGAGGAGTCTTTCCAGGTCGTAGCCATAGGCAGGATCAAACGGATAACGATGGTGAAAGTGGGGCATGATCAAAAAGGGGAATATCGGTTGCGGCTACTGCGGAATCGAAATCGTCGCCTGTTGGTGCAGGACCATAACCTGAAGGTTGACAATCACGGTGACTCTGGCTTTCATTCACTCCCTTTTACAACAGGCTTTTCGGATCATCATGTGGTTAGCTTCCCTTTTCAGGCATCAATCCGGTCAACAACAGGCTGAAAGGCAGGAAAGATACCTGCATTTCCGTAAACAGGGCAAGGCCTTCAATCTCGCCTTGATCAAGCGGCTGCCCGAGGGTGCCCTGCAGGAATCGGCCAAGAAACTGGGGCTGATCAAGGCCGGGACGTTCATCCTCAACCAGGATGACGAAATCGCCATAGCCTATGATTACAGCCTGCATCATCACCGGCGGGTGGGCAAAAACATCATTGAACGCACGCTGGAAACCGACCCACCGGTAGCCGGTTCCGATGAAGCCCTCTACCTCGATGCCCTGCGAACGGCCCGGTTTTCCGTGTTTACCGTTGAGACGGTGAAATCGGCCCTTGCGGTGGAGCTGATCGATCAGGTGACGCGCACCCCCGTTGAGGTCATGGATCGCAGCCTGGCTTCGACAGGCAACCCCGGGCTGGTGGTCGTCGGCCGACTCCTCGCCTTCGGCGACTTCAACTGCTCTTCGGGTTCCCTCATTCCCATATCACCGGTTGTCCACCAATCCCGCATCGAACCGGTCATTGGTAAATATTTTCCCGATGAGGCCAGCCGCAAAATTCAGCTTTCACCCGCTCGCAGGGCGGCCTTCGAGGCTGAAATAGTGCGGATCGCCCTGCACGCCGAGGCCGATGTAGCCTTCTACACGGACGACTGAAGCCCGCCATGAAAACGCCGCCCCAGCCCGCTTCAAAGTCACTGGTCTACAAGTACCTCAGGAGCAGGAGTTATATGCTGCTGGGGTTGCTGTTTGTCACCTTTATCCTGCTGGCCGGCATGGTGTTTCGCAATCTTGCCCATTTTGATACGGTCAGATCCTATGTGGACTATTCCCACCGCATTTTGCTGGTCACCCTGGATTTGCAGGAAATGTTGTCCGAGTACCTCGACATTAAAAGTTCATCGCTGGACTCCTGGAAGGTAAAACGGGTTTCAGAAGAACTGGAAAGACTCGCAAGGAGCAATTATTACGCTCAGACCGATACGCCCAAACTGCTGCTCAAGACCAGGGACTTGATACTCGACACCAGCGACAAACAGCATACCCTGCAGGAGCGGGAATCCATCCTGCTCGAAGCCCTCCAGTTGACCGGTTACATGCTGGATGCCGAAACCCAGGAGCGGGACAAGCAACTCAAGGAGATCACGCATGACATCATCAACGAGATTGCCCTGGCCGGTGCCATAGTGATCCTGGTGCTTATATTGATCATCGCCTTCGTGCAACGGAGGATACTGTTCCCGCTACAGGATTTGAGGGTACTACTGAGCAATCTGGCCCGGGAAGACTTTACCCCCATAGAAACCGGAGACATCGATCCCTTGCTGCTCCCCATTTTTTCCAGCTACAACGAGATGGTGCTGCACCTGGCTGAACTGGAGGAATCGAAACGGCATTATGCGGAATCACTGGAGGGAGAGGTTCGTTCGGCAACGCGGGCCATGCTGGAACAGCAGGCCAGTCTGGCCCAGGCCGAAAAAATGGCCGTCATGGGAGAAATGGCCGCCCGTATCGCCCACGAGTTGAGAAATCCCCTGGCCGGCATCCAGATGTGCTGTATCAATATACGCAATGAAACCCGTGACCCGGACATACAGGCGCGACTGGAGATGGTCGTTGCCGAACTCAAGCGGATGGGACGTTTGCTGAGTGAGTTGCTGGAGCGGGGAAAGCACGAGCCGATCAGGGCCACGGTGTGCGACCTTGCCCAACTCATCGAGGAAATGGCTGCCCTTACCCGCTATCAGATTTCGCCGCTGATACGACTGGAAGTCACGCTGGAAAAAAAACTGATGGCCCGTGTCCCGGAATCGCAATTCAAGCAGACCCTGCTCAACCTGATTCTTAATGCGGCCTACGCGATAGGCCCGGGTGAGGGTACGATCACCTTACAGGCAGCCCGTCTGGATCAGCAGGTTTCCCTGATCGTATCCGACACGGGAACCGGTTTCAGTCCGGAATTTCTCGAAAAGGAAATCAGGCCTTTTTTCACCGGAAAACCCGGCGGAACCGGTCTGGGCCTGGCCATGGTCAAACGTTTTGCCTATGACATGGGTGGCACCCTGACGCTGGAAAACCGGTTACCGCACGGTGCCCGGGTCATTTTGACCCTCCCTGCCCTGGTTTCCGGTCAGGTCAGCGAATCGAGCAGTGTGCGGGCTTCACGCTGAAAATCCTTGCGGCCGAACAGCAACCTGAAGTGGGAACCGCCGCAGTGCCACCACAGGGCCGATGAACGGGCCGCCGCCAGCAACAACGCCCGTATGATGCGGCTGTTTTCCTCATTCGACAGGTAATAGGGTTCACCCAGTATCATTACTCGGGGTTTGTAGGGGCTGATGGCTTCCTGGTAGGTTTCGGCCAGGGTGGCGATGACATGGGGGTGGATACTGTTGAGTTGTTCTGCCTGCCGATAAGCCCGCTCCACCCCGGTCCGGATTTTTCTGATCCGCTCTTCCTTGCGGGTTACGGCCTGACCGTGAAAGATCATGTTGCCAAAATAGCGGGCCAGTTCGCGGTCGACAGGGCGGGCCGGTCTGCGGTCGATGCCGGGGTCGGCTCCGAGCAGCTCCATCAACACCAACAACCCGGTACGCAGGTACTGAATGTCACCGAAAATGGCTTCCGGAGTGTCTGCATCCAGCTTCAGCACGCTTTCCACACTGGTCAAAAAATCATCCGGGTAAGTCCGGCCCTTTCGGGCGAGTTGTTGCACCAGATAAACGGCCTGTGCCGTACCGGCCAGGGCGATGACCTGATTTTGCAGTGATTTATTCATGGGATTTCTTTCTCATCAACGGACGGCTTCGGCCTGCCGGTTCAGGGCAGGCCGGTTTTTCCCGATCCCCTCATCAAGGGCTCGAAGCCGGTTCCAGGTTTATGTCAGGGATATGGCTCACCATAATGTCCCGCTTTGCCAATGATGCCCGGATTTGCGCCTCGATGTCCGGGGTTAACCGGTTCAGCGTTTCCAGTAGCCGATGGGCCGTGTCCTGCGAAACCGACTGCACCTCGTTTGCCGTCAAACCCAGATGCTGGGTCAAACGGAACAACCGCCAGCCGTCCCGGTGGGGAGAACACTGATCCATCCGCGTCATTTGCGAACGGCGTTGCCAGGCATGAAGCCGGTCGGCTACGGTGTTCCAGTCCCGGGCCTGTCGGGCCTGGATCACCAGGTGTTCCGGCAGCGATGACTGATGCAGTATCTGCCGCACGAAAAACTCGGCCCCATGACGGCTGAAATAACCGTAAAGTGCCGGGAGCGTCGGTGAGACCGGCCAGGTCTCCCTGCACAGGACGGTAAACGCCTGCCGGTCGAGGAGCAGACGCAGGGCCAGAAAATCCATCAGAGCCCCCGGGGCTGACCGGTTGAACCGGTCGGCCCAATCGGGTAGTTCCAGGGCCAGACGCTGAAGGTAATCCGCCCACTGTGCCGGGGCGATTCCCAGATGGCCCAGTTCCTGATGCACCGCCTCCACCGACGAAGCCGGCAAGGAAGGCCAGCGACTGCCCTGCCCTTCCCGCCAGTTTATGTACATGCCCCGATCACGGCCCGGATCCGTCCAGACGGCCTCTCCTGCATCGAGATGGGCGGCTGAAAACCGGATCAGCTCACCTCGCACCCTGTCCAGCAGATCCTGACCGGTCAGGGTTTGCATCAGGGTTCTGAGGGTGTGGCGGGTGGCGAGCGATTGCCAGCATTCATCCAGTAAACGGCTTGCGATCCCTGTCACCGTTTCGGCTTCAGGACCGTCCTCGCCAGTCACCGGTTCGTCAAGGGCCTCGGGCTCCGGTGGGTGATGGTCGAGTTGCAACACCCAAAGACAGGCCAGCCACAAGGCCCGAATGGCCTGATCCTGGCCGGGAGAGTCTTCCTCCGGATCGGCCTTGAGTTCACTCAGGAAGCGATGACGAATCCCGGGCGGGACATCCGTCTGGAAACGCGCCAGGGCCTCCCCTTCCCCGATTTGCCAGGCCAGCTCGCTGGCCGCAATGGCATCGAGCCCGTAGACCAGGGCGATCGTATACAGATCACCCCGGCAAATGACGCGCTGACCGGCCTGCAACAGCACTTCATCCGCCGCCAGTGCCGGATGATCCGGATACGCCGCCCACCAATCCCCTTCAGGTATCCGGTCTGCGGGCGGATCGGGCGGCGACAGTGCCCGTTGGTCAATGGCTGCCCGTATCACGCTGAGGACATCAAAATCCACCGGATCGATACGGGAATCAGGCTCGCACGGCATCAGCCCTGCCGTGAGCGGATGAGTCGTTCCATCAGATCGACGTGAGCCGCGTCGTCATTGAGTGCCGGAATGTAGCGATATTCCTGCCCCCCGGCAGCCAGAAATTCCTCCCGGTTGGCGATGGCGATTTCTTCCAGGGTTTCGAGGCAGTCCACAGCAAACCCCGGGCACACCAGATCGACTTCACGAATGCCGCGTTCGGGCATCCCCTTGAGTACGTCGATGCAGTAGGGCTGCAACCAGCGGGCCGGTCCAAAGCGCGACTGAAAGCAGATCTGCCAGTCGTTTTCACCGAGATGCAAGGCTTCTGCGATCAGGCGGGCACTCATCAGGCACTGCTCGTAGTAGGGGTCTCCCCGGGTACGGCTGACTTCAGGCAGTCCGTGAAACGACATCAGCAAAAAAGCCTGCTTGCCTTCTGCGGCCCAGAAGGTTCTGATCTTGTGGCTGATGGCTTCGATGTAGGCCGGGTGATCGTGGTAATGATCGAGGTAGTGCACCTCGGGTACATGCCGCCTGCGCAGCAAGGCCCTGGCCATGGCATCGAACACCGCACCGGTACTCGCCGAGGAGTACTGGGGATACAGGGGCAGGATCAGGAAGCGGGTGATGCCCTGTTTTGCGAGTTGCTCCATCTGGGCTGGAATGGAAGGCTCGCCATAACACATGGCAAAGTCGACGTGTACCGGATCATCCGCCTCTGCCGGGAAACGGGCGGCCAGTGCCCGGGTCAGGTTGCGGGTCAGTACCATGAGGGGCGAACCCTGTTCAGTCCAGATCGAGGCGTAGGCGTGGGCCGATTTCTTCGAGCGAAAGGGCAGGATGAACAGGTTCAGTATCACCCACCAGACGGGTTTGGGAATCTCCACCACCCGGCCATCGGACAGAAACTGCCCCAGGTAGCGTTTGACGGCGGGCGGGGTGGGGGCTTCGGGCGTGCCCAGGTTGACCAGCAATACCCCCAGCCGGTCGTTGGATCGTGGTTCGGTCATGGTATTCCTGCGTGTCAGCGGTTGATCAGGTTGAGAAATTCGGAGCGGGTGCTGATATGGGTTCTGTACTGGCCCAGCATCGAAGAGGTGGTCATCACCGAGTTTTGTTTCTCTACGCCCCGCATCATCATGCACAGGTGCTTGGCTTCGACGACCACCGCCACCCCGGCGGGTGCAATGGCGGTGTCGATGGCGGTGGCAATCTGGTGGGTCAGTCGCTCCTGTATCTGCAGGCGGCGGGCGTAGATGTCCACGATACGGGCAACCTTGGACAGGCCGATCACCTTGCCCCGGGGCAGGTAGGCCACATGGCATTTACCGATGAACGGCAGCAGGTGGTGTTCGCACAGCGAGTAAAGCTCGATGTCCTTGACGATCACCATATCTTCGGTATCGGCCTCGAATATGGCCTTGTTCAGGACATCCTCCAGCGTTTGTTCATACCCTCGGGTGATGAAACGCAGGGCGGCAGCGGCCCGTTTGGGGGTGTCTGCCAAACCTTCCCGGGTGGGGTCTTCACCCACCTGTCGTATCAGTTCTAAGTAAAGGTCTTCCACGGATTTTTCCTGTTGTACACGGAGATTGAAGTTGAATCATCCCTGACGACAACGGGTTATCCTTCAACCCGACAATGAACCTGTCCGGCAGACCGGTGTTTAGCCTTCCAGCCCGCAAAAACGGGCCGCTTCCAGCAACAGGGCGGTTCCGCCCGGATAGCGACCAGCCCTTTCACTCAGGTGACGGCGAAAGGCCCGCCCGCCCGGTTGACCGTGATACAGGCCCAGCAGATGACGGGTCATGTTATGCAGGCGTTCGCCGCCCTGCAGTTGCTGTTCGACATAGGGCAACAGGCTCTGTATCACCTCATGCCGGGACGACACCGGGCGGTCATCGGCATGGAAACGCGAATCGACCCCGGCGAGCAGGTAGGGATTATGATAGGCCGCCCGCCCTATCATTACCCCGTCAAACCGTTTAAGTTCCCGTTCAGCCTGATCCAGATCAACGATTCCGCCATTGAGAATGATGCAAAGATGGGGAAAATCACGCTTGATGGCAGCGACGACATCATACTTTAGCGGAGGAATGTCGCGGTTTTCCCGGGGTGACAAGCCTTTCAGCCAGGCTTTGCGGGCATGAATGATGAATGTGTTACACCCGCCGGCGGCCACTTTCGACACGAAATCGACCAGGTGTTCGTAGCTGTCCCGTTCATCGATGCCAATCCGGGTTTTGACGGTGACGGGAATCCCGACCACCTCACGCATGGCCGCCACACACTCGGCGACCCGTTCGGGTTCGGCCATCAAACAGGCACCAAACCGGGCCTGCTGCACCCGGTCACTCGGACAGCCGACATTCAAATTGATTGCATCGAATCCCTGATCGGCTACGATCCGGGCACACCGGGCCAGGTCGGCCGGTTCACAGCCGACCAACTGCAAGGCCAACGGTTTCTCTGCCGGGTCGTATTGCAACAATCGCTGCCGGTCACCGTGTATCAGGGCAGATGTCGTCAGCATTTCGGTGTAAAGCAGGGCGTGGCGTGAAATCCGGCGAACGAAGTACCGGAAATGGCGGTCTGTCCATTCGAGCATGGGGGCCACGGAAACGGGTGCAGGGGTGTCAATCGGCATTCGGTGTTGAGCGAGTGGTAGTGGAGACGGTTTGATGTATCTTCGGGCAATGCGCCCTGTCCTGGCAAGACATCCAGACACTCACCCCCTGTCCGGACGACAGGCCTGCTCGTGTATAATCCCCCGCATCGTGTCAATCCGCATTCCATTTGCCCCTGTGTCCCTGATGAGACCCTCCCCATGAAATCCAAGAAAACATTTGCCCTGTCCCGGCGCGGCTGGGTGAAGGGTCTTGCGGCCGCGCTGGTTTTGGTGTCGGGTCTGGGCGTGAGTGAATGGCTGGCTCAAAGACTGGCCACTACGCTCACTGGGGAAAGACACCAGGATGCCAGCGATCTGGGTCAACACCTGGTTCATAATATCAAGTCCCATCTCAAAAACCATGCGCTGGTGGCTTCGATGATCGCCACCTACGTCCGCCTGAATCAGGGCCGCTTGAACGAGAACGAGGAACAAGTCGGTTTGATCCTGACCCTGGCCCATCAGCAGTCTGAAGGTTTGCGCAATATCGGCCTTGCACCCGGTAACCGCCTGAGTTACATCCACCCCCTGAAAAACAACGAGGCCGCCCTGGGCCTTTACTACCCCGACATACCCCGGCAGTGGGCTGTCATCAAGCGGGTTCAGGAGCAAAAATCACCGGCCATCATGGGCCCCATTCCACTGGTGCAGGGAGGAAACGGGCTGATTCATTACAGCCCGGTGTTCCTCACCGGGGACCGTTACTGGGGAGTCATCAGCCTGGTCATCGATGCAGATGCTTTTTTTGAAGACATACTGCGCACCTCCAACCGCCCCCTGGACAGAAACACCCTGGCCCTCCGCCATCAACCGGATGATTCGGATGCCCACGAGGTATTCTGGGGCAATGCCCTGGTGTTTGCAGAAAAACCCATGCTGTTCGACATCACTGATACCGGCTTTTCCTGGCAACTGGCCCTGAAGCCCTGCCCGCCGGATGCCGCGACACTGGCAGATGCACGGGTCGAAGGCGGCATCGTGTCGGTGGTGCTGGCCTTTTTGACACTGGCCCTGCTGAATGCCCGGGATCGTCAGATAGCCAACTATAACCGTCTGGTGTCCATCTCCTCGCAAATTCCCGGTGCCGCTTTCCAGTATTACCAGGCCGCCGGGGGGAGTAGCGGATTCACTTACCTCAGTTCCGGCATCAGGGCATTGTATGCAGTAAATCCCCATGAGGCTTACACCGAAAAACAACGGATATTCGGCAATCTGCGGGAAGAAGACCAGCAAAAAATCGAGGCGGATATCCATCACTCCTCCACCCGTCTGTCCCGTTGGCACGGTCTGTACCGGCTCGACACCCCCGACCGGGGAATCTGCTGGCATGAATACGATGCCATACCAACCCGCAAGGACGGTGTCGTCGTCTGGCATGGACATATTTCAGATGTCACCGATTGCATACGCACCGAAAACAAGTACGCTACCCTGCTGTCCACCACCCATGACGGGTTCTTGATCTGCGACCATCAGGGCGGGTTCCTCGATGTCAATGAAGCCTATTGCCGACTCACCGGCTACACCCGCAATGAACTCCTCGGCATGTCGATCGCTGACGTGGAAACCAGCCTGAATCCCGAGCAGATCTATACGGAAATACAGCGGGGTTATGCCCGGTTTGAAACCCGGCTGCGCTGCAAGGATGGGCACATCATCGATGTGGATGTCAGTGTGAGTGCGTTGACCGAGGGCGATGAACGGCTGATCGTCTTCGTGCGTGACATCAGCCCGCGCAAGCACCAGGAGACCTTGCTGCGCGACAGTGAAAACCGGTTTCGAACCATGGCCAACAACGCGCCGGTGCTGATCTGGCTATCCGGTAGCGACCGGCTGCGTACCTGGTTCAATCAGGTCTGGCTCGATTTTACGGGAA
>Ga0172376_10006044_pt1 | contig 13270 bp, 10 predicted proteins | sample Lak35m_FD_121114 | JGI IMG/M metagenome (GOLD analysis project Ga0172376, IMG submission 121114) | Freshwater microbial communities from Kabuno Bay, South-Kivu, Congo - kab_092012_35m | ecosystem: Environmental > Aquatic > Freshwater > Lake | place: Democratic Republic of the Congo: South-Kivu...
ACAAGCAGGAAATAAGAGGTCTGACGCGCCCAACACCGGCCATCGTCAACGGACCGGGATCGTACTGATCAACAATCGGCGCGGAAGGCGTTCACGCCGAAACTCAATTCATGAGATACCGAGTGTGTCGAGAATCATTTGTCGCACGACTTTGGCATCGGCGCCTTTGAGTTCCTTCATCACCTGACCAACGATCGCACCAATCGCTTGCATCTTCCCGGCTCGGAGATCGGCCACGGCTTTCTCGTTACGAACGATTACCGCGTTGACGACTGCTTCGATGGCTCCGGTGTCGTTCACCGTGGCGAGACCGCGTTCTTTGACGATCGCTTCAATGCGATCTGCAGTCGGCGTGGTCTCGTGCTCTTCCCAGTCCGTCAGCAACGCCGTGAAGACTTCACGCGCGGCTTTGATTGTCAATTCGGCCATCTTTACTTGAGTCAGCAATGCTCCGAGCACGTCGGATGAAATTGGGAACTCCGTAATCGAGAGTCGCCGGTCATTCATCTCACGCAGCACGTCTTGAGTCAACCAATTCGCAGCTTGCTTACCATCGCTACAGACACTGACGACCGCGTCGAAGTACGTCGCGAAGTCTGCACCTTGATCGGCGATAACGCGCGCGTCGTAGGCCGATAGCCCAAGCTGCTGCTGATAGCGCCGGCGCCGCGCGGCCGGAAACTCAACGAGCGTCGCTCGGATCGCAGCGAGTTGCTCGTCGCTGACAGTTACGGGCACGAGATCTGGATCGGGGAAGTAACGGTAGTCGGCGGCTTCTTCTTTGCCGCGTTGCTCGAACGTGACACCACGATGGGGATCGAAGCCGCGCGTCGTTTTATGACTACCAGGCTCGCCCATTCGCTGCCGTGAATTCTGCCAGGCAGCGCGTTGTCGCTGCACTTCGTACTCGATCGCGGCTTCGAGAAACTTGAAACTATTCAGGTTCTTAACTTCGACGATCGGCGTCGGAATCGACTCGCCGTTTTCATGCACATGCAGATTCACGTTCGCATCGCAGCGCATGCTGCCTTCTTGCATGTTGCAGTCGGACACACCGATCGTCAGCAACAGCAAGCGCATCTCCTCCATGTAGGTTTTGGCCTCTTCAGCCGAGCGCAAATCCGGTTGCGAGACGATTTCCAGCAGCGGCGTTCCAGCGCGATTAAGATCGACCTGGCTGTCTGAACCGCGCCCCGATTCGTCGTGCAAGTTCTTGCCCGCGTCCTCTTCGAGATGCGCGCGGATAATGCCAATACGTCGCGTCTCGCCGGTTGAGGGCACGTCGATGTCGAGATGGCCGTTCGAGCTAAAAGGCAAGTCGTATTGGCTGATCTGATAGCCCTTCGGCAGATCGGGATAGTAGTACTGCTTGCGGTCCCACTTCGTGAACTTGGCCAGTTCGAGGTTCAGGGCCAGAGCTGTCTTGAGCGACAACTGGAAGGCATCGCGATTCATGACCGGCAGCGCCCCCGGTAGGCCGAGGCAGACGGGGCAGGTCTGAATGTTGGGCTGATCGGGATTGAAGGTTGTCGGACACCCGCAGAAGAGCTTCGTCTGCGTTTGCAATTGAACGTGAATCTCGAGGCCAATGATCGTCGTGAAGTCCATGATCGCCACACTGAGGGTTGTGAGTCATATTGGTCGCGCTTCGCTCCGCGAAAGCGCGTCATGATGCCGTTGCCAAGCTGTTACCGAGATGATGATCCATCCACGAACGGTCGCGGCGCGGGGCCGTGTTCGCGTTCGAACATGCGCGCTGCACGGAGCAGCTTGTCTTCCTCGAACGGCGCGGCGAGCAGTTGCAATCCAATCGGCAGGCGCGCTGAATTCATGCCCGCCGGGATCGAAATGCCGGGGATACCAGCGAGGTTGGCGCTGATCGTGTAAATGTCGGCCAGGTACATCTTGAGCGGGTCTGCGGTCATCTCGCCGAGCTTGAAAGCGGGAGTCGGATTCACCGGTGAGGCGATGACGTCGACTTGTTGAAACGCAGCATCAAAGTCGTTGCGAATCAGGCGTCGAACCTTCAACGCCTTCAAGTAGTAAGCATCGTAGTAGCCCGCCGAGAGCGCATAAGCACCGAGCATGATGCGGCGTTTGACCTCGTCTCCGAAACCTTCGGAACGGCTGGCCTTGTACATATCGACCATGTTGGTGAACTCGGCTGCGCGGTGCCCGTAATGCACACCGTCGTAACGCGCGAGATTGCTCGACGCCTCCGAGCACGCGATTAAGTAATAAACGGCGATCGCATACTTCGAATGCGGCAATGAGATCTCGACGATCGTTGCTCCGAGCGAGCGATACACATCGACCGCGCGTTTCACCGCAGCTTCGACTTCCGCATCAAGTCCTTCCGCGAAGTGCTCGCGAACCACGCCGACTCGCAAGCCAGCGAGTGGTTGCTCCACCGTGGCCGCCGTTTGCGTCGCAGGCGCATGCACGCTCGTTGAATCGCGTCCGTCGTGCCCACTGATCGCATCGAGCAATAACGCCGCTCCCGTCACGTCGTTGGCAAATGGCCCGATTTGATCAAGTGAACTCGCATAAGCGACGAGCCCGAAGCGCGAGACTCGTCCATAAGTCGGCTTCAGGCCGACCACTCCACAAAATGACGCCGGTTGCCGGATCGATCCGCCGGTGTCACTGCCCAGTGACAACGGTGCGAAACCGGAAGCCACCGCGGCTGCCGACCCACCGCTGGAACCGCCCGCAGCATGGGCGACGTTCCACGGATTCGTGGTCTTGCCGAGCGCGGAGTTTTCGGTCGACGACCCCATGGCGAACTCGTCGAGGTTCGCTTTACCAATCAGCACCGCATCGGCTTGCTGGAGTCGCGAGGTCACATGCGCGTCATACGGTGGAACAAAATTCTCCAGCATTCGGCTCGCGCAGGTGGTCTTGAGTCCCTGCGTGCAAATGTTGTCCTTCAAGACAATCGGCAAACCGGCCAAGGCGCCGACGGGCTCGCCCGCTTGCCGACGGCGGTCGATCCCAGCGGCTTGAGCAAGTGCATTGTCGCGATTGATCGTCAGCAATGCTCCGACTTGCGGCTCGTGCTTTTCGATCGCCGCAAGGCAAGCCTGCGTCAGTTCAACCGCACTGAGACTGCGGTTCGACAATTGGCCGAGTAACTCGGAAGTGGTCGCAGCAAGGATGCTCATGCAGAGACGGTCCTACTTCGTAAGGGCGATGACAAAACAGAGTGCGCAGTCGCATGGGATCCATCCCGTGCGACTAGGCGTGCTCCAAAATCTGTGGCACGAGGAAAAACTGGCCATCGGTCTTGGGTGCGTTCGCAAGCGCAGCGGCGCGAGGCAGCGACGTCACGGGGACATCTTCTCGAAAGACATTCGCCACATCAGCGGCATGAGCCATCGGCGCAACATGGCTGACATCGACCTCGTCGAGCACACGCACATAGTCGAGCACTCCGCCGAGTTGTTCGGCGAATTTCTGAACTTCAGCGTCGGTAACCTTCAGTCGTCCAAGTTCGGCGACTTTCAATACGTCGTTCGTCGTAAGCATGAATGAACTCCTCCAGCGATTCAGCAGCCGATGAATGAATCTCGTGCAGAGGTCACCGTCGAACTAACAAGTAGTTCAGGTCAGTCAACAGCTCGCAGAGATAGACCATGAACAATGCCACCCTTTGCAGCCTTCAGTTTCATACCGCACCATGCGTTTCATGGTGATGGCGCTAGGTCGCATTCGCCCCGATCGAACGGCGATGCGGTGGTCCTCAAACACAGCAAGGCGAAGTCTCCGAGGAGCCATGAGCTCATAGGAAACTTCGCCTTGAGGTTATTTGATCCAAACGCGGGGTCTCGACCTTCAGTCCATCGAGTTAGTTCGCGATGGCATTCGCGGCAGCCGCCGGAGTCGCTGCGGGGCCAGTCAAGCCGGGGATTACGAACGGCTTGCGGCGAACCGCCTTCTGAATGCGCCCCGAACGAATGCACTGAGTGCAGACTCGGCTGCGACGGTTGCCCTCGGGCGTCGCAATTTGGACATACTGCAAATTGACGAGGAACTTTCGCTTCGTCTTACCGGTCGTCTTACGGCCGTTACCGCCGAGATACTTCGGCTTACCGCGTTGAACCAGCTTGTTGCCTCGACCGGGAGCTTTTCCACAAATCCTGCAGACGCGCGCCATAGCGTCGCCTCCGAAACTAACGAACTATCCGAATGAGAAGCGGGCTGCAAACCGTTGTCCGACTTGCACTTTGGCTTCGCAAATCCGTTGCGGCCAGCCCGGAAAGGGCAGGGAGTATAGTCAGCAAGCCCCGCCCTTCAAGGTCGTGGGCGTATTGTGTTTCTGCTGGTTCCTGAGTTGCGTGTCGTGGAGACGCAGAACGAACAAGTTCACGCCGCAGCCCCGTTTGACGTTGATTTCAAAACCGACGTTTCCGCCCGCTCGCGTGCAACGTCTTGTTCGCCGATTCTTTGGGGATACGACATGCCCCACACATCGCGTGCCCACGAGGAGCCATGATGACCAGGTGGTCCGCTGAATCCTGCTGTCGGCCCCTTTACTTCCTTAGTCTTCCTGTTGCTGCAATCGACGCGAAGAGGACTCCGCCCCACAGTAGTAATACTGCAAGGACGACACTTGATTCACCATTGCCGCCCAGCAAGTGCGGAAACGCTGTCGCAATGGCAGCAAAGAAGAAAAACGGACAACTGATTCCCGCGAGTAATCGGAATAGAGAACGAGTCTCTGGCTTTTTGGGTTCATCGTTCATTGGGAACTCGCACTCGTGAGGCGATTTGCTGTGGTGCTGACGGCCGGGATCGTAATCAGCGAACATCCATGCCGCCTCGTAATCCACGACACAAAGAGACCAGCTACGAGTACCCAACTTCGGAGATCGTTATTGGCCGTGATGTGCCGTTGCCGTCAGCACGCTCATTGTGCGATCCACCACCTGAGGTCACTCGCCGCGCGGAGCGCCGTGTGACCTCAGGAATGAGGTAATCTATCGGTGGGATCTGGTCTCATTAGGTCTGGATCGTGATCGACGTGGCTTCGGCGACTTTGCGATAGCCCAGCGAATGCACAACTTCGAGCACTTCGCTCCAGGTGGGAAACATGCGACCGCTCGCCCGCTTGTAATTGTCCATCGCCCGCATGAATTCGAGTTCCGGATCGGAGTAATCTCGCTCGCAGGTCGTGGGATCAATTTGGCGGCGGCGTTCGACCTTCTCGCGACGCTCGCCTTGTTTGCGGCGTTCAACGCCTTCGAATGCAGCGGCAACTTGTTGTCGGCGGTCTTTGCCAATGCGACGGTTGGCCGCAGCGCGGCGACGGTCAACGACCAACTCAGTCAGCTCATGGGCAGTGTCTACGGTCATCATTCTAACCCTCGTGGAAGATGCGTTCGAAAGTGGCTCCTATCGCAGTCGAGGTCCGTCAATTCGTTTTCGCCATGAAGCCAGTTACTGCCGCGCCGGGATGATCACTCCGATCAAGCCACGAACTCGAAGTGGCGTCCCTGCAAAGCAACCCGCGTTACGAACCGCGCTGCTGCCAGTAGTCGCCAACTTCGAGCCTCACGCCAAGCAGACTGCTCCAGCTTGAGAACTCAGACGAGCCTATGAATGCTCGACATTGAACCTACACCATTTGGGGCAACTTGTCGGAAAAACTGAAGTCGTCCGAGAAGGCAAGAGCGACTCAAGTTCCAGTTCTTCGGGCTTAGCTAGGCTGTGCGGATCACAGCGATTGTGATGATGCTGCCGCGCGGCACGTCAGGACTTCGCAGACTGACGGCACATCGCCATAGTGCCCTCCCCGCCGCGATTCCTCATTCATGAAAGACTCACGCCATGAATTCTGCCCGGCAGCAGGCTCTTGATCGTCGCCAGTTCTTGACCGCTTCGGCCGCATTGGTTGTCGCCGCGTCTCAGGCCAAAGGGACGTCGTGCGCGTTGGCCGCCGAGACCGCCGATCAAGTCATTCCGGGCAAGAACCCTAAGCTGATCGTGCACAACTCCAAGATCGGTGAGATCGAAACGCCCATCGAACTCCTGCGGCAAAACGTCGTTACTCCCAAAGACCTGCTGTTCATTCGGAACAACCAAGTGCTGCCGGGATCGATGTCGCTCGCCGCGGCTCACCAACCGAATTGGAGCATCGAACTGCAGGGACTCATCAACGCGCCGAAGCACGTCAACCTTGCCGAACTGGCGCAGATGCCGCAGGTCGAGACGGAGGCCGTCCTGCAATGTTCGGGGAGCGGCCGGACACGCTATGCCCAGACGGCGAAGGTCGATGGTGTGCCGTGGGGCCAAGGCGCGATGGGCAACGTGCGATTCAAAGGCGTGTTGCTGTCGCAGTTGCTCGACAAGCTGCAAGTGGTCGTGCAGCCCACCGCGAAGTTCGTCGTCGTCGAAGGTCAGGACGTGCCAGACAAACCGGGCACCGAAGACTTTGAGCACAGTTTGCCCTTGGCCGACGCGCTGCAGCGCACGCTGATCGTCACGCAGATGAACGGCGAAGCGTTGCCTCTGGCGCACGGCGGCCCAGTGCGCGCCGTCACGTTGGGCTATTACGCGACCATGAACGTGAAGTGGCTCTCACGCTTGCGTTTCGAGTCCGATGAAACGCCCAACTACCACCATGTGGGCCGTTATCGTACTCCGCTGAAGCCGATCATCCCCGGCAGTGCTTTTAAGTCGACGCTCGCCAACAGCGAGCCGAATTGGAATATGCGGATCAAGAGCGTGATCTTCTCTCCCTTAGAAGGAGAAAAACTCGCCGGCGGTCGCGAGGTGCTGATCAGCGGCGTTGCCTGGAACGACGGCCAGACCAAATTGGCGGCGGTCGAGGTCTCAGTCGATGCTGGTCGCACATGGCGCAACACTGAACTGACCCATCCCGCCAGCCCGTATGCGTGGCACCCCTTCCAACTGAAGGTGCAGCTCCCAAACGGGACTCACAGCGTGCGTTCGCGAGCGAGCGATGTGCTCGGCAACTCTCAACCGCTGAATGGCGGCATCCACTGGAACCCGGCGGGCTATGCTTGGAGTGGCGTCGATGAAGTTCGCTTTGAGGTCACCTAGTCTGAGACTCACGCAGGTGGTGAATTAATTGTGAGCCGCAAAGCGCTCGCTGCGGGTCAGGAACCGGCGGCTAGCGCCTTGCCGCTCACGAAATGCGACAACTGAGAAGGCACCGAAGAGGCGTCACCACACTAGACACCGACTTCAGAGAGATAAACTGACAGCCTGCGGAGTACTCTACGACGAGCGTTCTGCTTGCAACTCCAGCAACAATCGGAGCAATTCGGCCAGCCGTTCGAGTCCCACCATCGGAATGCTGTGTGGGCCTTGAAAGGGCACAAACTCAAGATCGAGTTGGAACTCTTCGAAGAGCGCCTTCAGCCATTCGGCAGCGACGAACGGCAAGATGGGATCGGCATAACCGTGCGTCTGCAAGATGCGGAGCCGGCCGCGTTGGGCCGCGAGTTCTCGCCATTGCTTCTCATTCGTCAGGGTTCCGGAAAACACCACGAGTCCCGCCGGAGCCTGCGGCGATCGCAAGGCGAAGTCTGTGGTCAGCATCGCGCCTTGCGAGAATCCGCCGACAACGATGCGCGACAACGGAATGCCGTCGTGCCCTTCGATGTAGTCGATGACTTCTTGAAACTTCACACGAGCTTCAGACAGTCCTTTGGGTTCTTCGCTGCGCAAAAGGTCGTAGTTACGCGTTTGGTTAGCCTTCATCAGCGCGTCGATGTCGATCTTCCACCAGGCTCGCCCCCCAGGGATGCCGTTAGGTGTGAGATCAATCGGTGCTGCCGGAAAATAAAAACGCGTCGTCGCGGCGATGTCGGGAAACTGCTTCAACATGGATGAGCCAATGGCCACCAAGTCCGTGCCGGGCGCACCAAAACCATGCGCCATCACCACCGCCAACTGAGGCCGCTCGGTGCCTTGCATGTCGTCAATGATCGTGCAGCTCAAGCTGCCAATTTTCTCGACCTGATACATCGCGAATCTCACTCTCAGGCGTTGTCTGCTGGGGAATTCATTCGGGGCCGCGGGATTCCGACGGATCGAAACGCGACGGTTTCTAAGGGGCCAGCCTCTCCAATTGAATCAACCATCGCTGACTAGCAGCACGATGTGCGCTTCGCCCAAACTCCCGCCCCTTTCCGGACCGCAACTCTCATTGGAGCAGGACATGAAATTGAGCAGACTCAAGTGGATCAGTGTCGTCGTGTTGTTGGCAGGTGCAGCTCAAGCGTGGGCGAAGGATGACTGGACGGCTTGGCGCGGACCAAATGGCAACGGTGTCGCAGCAGTGGACCAGCAACCCCCAACCGAATGGTCAGAATCTAAGAACGTTGTGTGGAAGACGGCGATTCCCGGACGAGGCCACTCGTCGCCGACCGTGCTGGCCGATCGCATCGTCCTGACATCGGCAGACACTGGTTCTCAATCGCAAGCGGTCATTTGCTTTGATCGGAAGACGGGCAAGCAACTGTGGCTGACTCGCGTCAGCCAAGGCGGCTTCCCCGGCGAGATTCATCGGAACAATACGCACGCGACGCCGACTGTGGCGTTTGATGGAGAACGACTCTTTGCAAGTTTCTACCACAACGAAATTGTGCAACTCGTCGCGCTCACTCCCGAAGGCAAGATTGTGTGGGACATCAAGGCCGGAGCCTATGCCCCCAAGTCCTACAAGTACGGCTATGCGCCATCTCCGTTGCTCTACAAGGGCACGGCGATCGTCGCTTCGGAATTCGATGGTCCGAGTTACATCAAGGCGTTCGAAGCCAAGTCCGGCAAAGAACTGTGGAGCACGCCGCGTCCGAGCAACATCAGCTACTCGTCGCCCATCGTCGCCAAAGTGGCCGGTCGCGATCAGCTCATCATCAGTGGTGCCGACGCCGTGACGAGCTTCGATCCAACGAACGGCAAGAAGTTGTGGTCAGCGAATGGCATCGCGGCAGCAACTTGTGGTACCGCCGTTTGGAACGAGGACACCGTGTTCGCGAGTGGCGGTTATCCAAAATCCGAGACCGTCGCGGTGAAGGCCGACGGCTCGGGCCGCGTTGCCTGGCGGAATGGGCAGAAGTGCTACGAGCAATCCATGCTGGTCCATAACGGGCATGTCTACGCCGTGACCGATGGGGGTATCGCTTACTGCTGGGATGCTCAGACTGGCGAAGAGAAGTGGAAGACGCGGCTGTGCACCAAGTGCAGTTCGTCGCCGATCTTGGCCGGTGGCAACATCTACATCACCACCGAAAAGGGAGTGACGAACGTCTTCAAAGCCGACCCAACGAAGTTCCAACTGGTCGCGACCAATCAGCTTGGCGACGAGATGTTCTCGACCCCCGCTTTTTGCGGTCAGCAAATCTTCGCACGCGTAGCATCCAGTCAGGGCAAGGGCCGACAGGAATTCTTGTACTGCCTCGGCAAGTGAGACCCCGCTGAGACCACCCACTCGGTGTTTTGAATGTCTGCAACTCCGTGTTCTCTGTGACTCTGTGTTTCCAACTCTTGAAGACGACATTGGAAACTCAGAGTCACTGAGGACACGGAGATCAGTGGTTGGAGTGCTGATGCTCGAACAGGGATCAGATACGGATCGCAGAAATCAGTTGCGATGAATGTGAGCCGCCGGCACTAGCCGCGGGCCTTGGTTTTCTCGCCCGACGCTCGCGCGTTCGGCTCAGTCGGAGCGCTGGTATTTCCCGCAATCCGTATGATTCAAGACACGGTGCTTCTCGGACTCGCCGTCGATTCCGTGCTGCCGTTTGCGTTCTTGTCTCGACGACATGCAACGCATCGCAAACCGACCAAAGGCTGCGCTATGAAAGTCTGGTTCAACAAGGTTCATGAAAGTCGGCGACAGAGCATGGACACCGAGCATCCCGAAATCTCAATCGGGCGTGATCGCGGCAACGTGCTCGTGCTGCAAAGCCCGATGGTCTCGAAGCGACAAGCCACTGTGCGGCGCGAGAACGGGCAGCTCGTGTTGCAGAACATTGGCATCAACAGCTGCATGGTCGGCGACACCGAGGTGATGGGCGGCGACTCATTGCAGTTCGCCGCCGGCGAGACGGTGCGCATCGGGCCGTTCACGCTGACCTTTGAATCCGACGAAGCCGCGCCCATCAGCCGCTCGGAGTTGGAAGCGCACCTCAGGTCGATCATGGCCGACCTCGAATTGCGAGTGCATCGCAAGCTGCTGGCGCGGTTCGATCTCTACGAACTGGAGACCAATCAACTCGGCGACACAAACAGCATCCTGCTGCTCGAGCGGCATATCGAAGACGTCTGCCGCGAGCTCAATCTGTTTGGCCCCGAGAACGATGCCCTGCTGGAGGAAGTCATCGGGCTCATCCTGCGCGACCTCATGATCAATCAGCTCATCTTGGAGAGCGACCGCGCTCAACACGATTCGCTCGCGAAGCTGACTTACAACGAATACGACGTTCCGCAGACGCTCGTCCCCGAACGTGAGACGGAATTGCAAAGCCTCGTGCTCTTCGTGCGCGAACGAATCCAACTCGACGAGCAACCTGATCTCAGCGCGCAGATTCAGCGCGTCGAGTACAAGTTCGGCGACGTCTTTCCGCTCGTGCGCCCGCACCTGCATAAAGAGTTGCGGCGGTATGTCATCCTGCGGCGACTGAAGAAGGATCTCAAAGACACCGTCTTCGGATTTGGCCCGCTGCAAGATTTATTACGCGCGCCAACCATCTCCGAAATCATGGTCGTGAAGAGCGATCAGATTTACGTCGAGCGCGAAGGCGTGCTCGAACTCTCAGGACGCCGCTTCCTGTCTGACAAAGTCACCGAGTCGATCATCGAACGCATTGTCGCCGGTGTCGGACGCCGCATTGATAAGAGTCAGCCGCTCGTCGATGCCCGCTTGCCTGATGGCTCGCGCGTGAATGCCATCATTCCGCCACTGGCGACGCGCGGCCCGTGCTTGACGATCCGCAAGTTCCCGGCCTTCCGCTTCACGATGGATGATCTCATCGAGCGCCGCAGCATTACCTCGGCGGCGGCGATGTTTCTGCGAGCGTGTGTGGTCGACAAGAAAAACGTGCTCGTCAGCGGCGGCACCGGCACCGGTAAGACGACGATGCTCAATGTCTTGTCGAGCTTCATTCCGCATCGCGAGCGGGTCGTCACGATCGAAGACACGACGGAATTGCAATTACATCAGGATCATGTCGTGACGCTCGAATCGAAGCATCGCAACGTCGAGGGCACGGGCGAGTACACCATTCGCGATCTCGTGAAGAACGCACTGCGAATGCGACCCGATCGGATCATCGTGGGCGAGTGTCGCGGCGGTGAGGCGCTCGACATGCTGCAAGCGATGAATACGGGCCACGACGGCTCGATGACCACCATTCACGCCAACAGCACCGAGGACGTCCTGAAGCGACTCGAAGTGCTCGTCTTGATGGCGGTCGATCTGCCGGTCGTTTCCATTCAACGCCAGACGGCTTCGGCAATCGACATCGTCGTGCAGATCGAACGCAAGCCGGGCGGACGCCGAGTGGTGACGCAAATCTCCGAGATCGCCGGGTTCGATCAAGATCGCAACGAACTCATCGTGCATGACATCTTCAACGAGCGCAACGGCTCGACCCTGCAACCAACGGGCTACATGCCGACCTTTGTCGAATCGTTGATGGAGAAAGGGTTGTTGAAGCTCGAATTCCTCTACGGTCAAACCGAGCGCATGGTCCCAGAGGAAGAGGCACAACAACCCATCCGGATGCCGATGCGTCCGCGAAGTTCGTCCTGAACGGCTCGTCGCTCAGACTTCGATCATCGTGGTCAATGCCCGCATCGAAACTCTGTGACTTTGAGTTTCATCGTTTTCCGAAAACATTGAAAATACGGAGACGCAGAGAGCACGGAGTTCAACGCATGGCTCGTCACGAGCAGTCAGTGAGCCACATGGGCAAGCTGCCGAGCTGCACAGAATCTCCTATGGTCTCGATGTCGAAACGATGAGTTCGGCAATCATGGCCACGTGAGTTAGACCGCGCTGCCATGACACCGACCAATTCCCATCTCCTCACGAAGACCGGCAGCAATGGGCAAGCAACGCGTTAGTAGCAATACGAAGTTCGTCCGCTGGATGGGTCCGATCCTTGATGCTCTTCGCGAGTTAGGCGGCGCAGCGTCAGCAAAGCAAGTCGAAGAATTCATTGCCCGGTCTTATGACGTCGAAACTCCCGAACTGACGACCGTGCTGAAGTCGGGACAGACGCGGTTCTATAACCATCTGCATTGGGCCAGGCTGTATCTGACCTACGAAAAGCTCATTGAGTGTCCCAAAGCCGGACAATGGCAGTTGACCAAATCGGGCCGCGAGCAGCACCTTAGTGATGAGGACGCTTTGGCGATTCATCGAAAGTGGTCTCGGCAGTTTGCGGCCAGTCGGAAGTCTCGCCCAGAAGAACTAGAGCGTGTCGGTGAAACCTCAGCACCGGCGAGCCAGAGCGAAAAGAAGCCGCAAGAGAACGCGACGTTCTCGCGCTGGATGGATCCAATTCTCGATGCACTCAGGGAACTCGGCGGCAGCGGTACTCCCAAGGAAGTGGAATCGATCATCGTTCGAACTCAGCAAGTCGATGAAGCTCAGCGGCAGATCATCTTGAAGTCCGGGCAGTCCAAGTTTGCGAATCAAATCGCTTGGTGTCGCCAGTACTTGGTTTACGAGGAGTTACTGACTTGCCCGGTTCGAGGTCGGTGGGAACTGACAAAGAAAGGTTGGGAGACCCATCTCTCTTCGAAAGAAGCTCAAGCAATTGTACGGCGCTGGGTGAAGTACCATGCCGACCAACGCAAACAGCGAGCAGATGAAACCGAACCGACTCACAACACCAGTGACGGCTCACTCAATGGCAATCACGTCGACACGCAGTTGAACGAGCCAGTCTTGCCGCGAGCGCCCTATGGCCTCGCAGAGTGCTCAGCAGAAACAGGGGTTCCCGAGGCCACTCTGCGACGTTGGGTCAAAGCCATCGAACGCAAAGGACAGGCAGTGCTCTATGGACCGCCGGGGACGGGGAAGACGTACCTCGCCGAACGACTCGCTCGTCATCTCTCTCAAGAAACCGATGGATTGAGCGACCTCGTCCAGTTTCATCCGGCTTACTCGTATGAGGAATTCGTGCAGGGAATCAGGCCAGAAACGCGACCAGATGGTCAGCTTGAGTACTCTGTTCGGGCGGGGCGATTCTTGGAGTTCTGCCGCGAGGCTCAGCAACGATCAGGGCGT
>Ga0172376_10006046_pt1 | contig 13268 bp, 13 predicted proteins | sample Lak35m_FD_121114 | JGI IMG/M metagenome (GOLD analysis project Ga0172376, IMG submission 121114) | Freshwater microbial communities from Kabuno Bay, South-Kivu, Congo - kab_092012_35m | ecosystem: Environmental > Aquatic > Freshwater > Lake | place: Democratic Republic of the Congo: South-Kivu...
GATGGACGACAAAAAAGTCGATTGCAAAAAACCAGAAAACAAAGACAAGAAAGAGTGTAAAGAAGCACCCAAGAAGTAAGCACGCGTGATACCGAGACCCTCTGGTAGAGATCCTACCCGGGGGTTTTTTTATGGGCAATGCGGAGTGGGCTCACGAATTTTATTGCAGTTTGAGGATAATGATGGTTAGCGATAAAATTGTTGCGGTCGAACATGAAACGTTACGTTAAGCAAGGATCATCTCAGGCAAGGCTCAGCGAGCGGCGTTAGTCTGAATGTCTAAAAGGTGCCCAGTTTTAACGAAGATCGTACAACCTTCTTTGCTAAAAGGCTGATGAAGACTCATATGCGGGCTTCGTATCCATGAACCCTCCGGGTAGATGCCATGCTCATCTTCAAATACACCTCGCACCACGTAGATCTCCTCACCTCCATAGTGGCGATGAGGATTGAAGTAAGTCTCTGGCGCCCATCGCACCAGCGTTGAGCCGCTGCCCTGTTGCATCAGTGGCATGACCATAAGTCCCTCGACCAGACCTTGTAACCATGGTGTGCTGGTCGTATCGACAACTTCCCTTTGAATTTGCGCAGATCCCAAGTGATGCAGTTTCACAAAGAGCGTGCAACCAGTGACGCTATAGGGTGCGTGAGATGATCCCGGAGGGTTCATGATGTAAGTACCCGCCGGGTAATTACCTGCCTCGTCGCTGAACAGACCCTCCAGCACAAAAATCTCCTCACCTCGGTTGTGACTGTGCGCCGAGAATCTTGTGTTCGGCTCGTACTTGACTATCGAGGTAGCTCGAGAACCCTCATCGCCGTGTCGCTCTAGCAAACGACGCATAACGCCCGCTTCGGGGCTTGCGACCCAGGGTAAGTCATGTTGATTGAGTACAACCCGCGCGCTGTAATCAGAGTGAAGTTTCATATGTTATGGAAGCACTAAAGCGGGAGTGGCCCCCTCAAAGCAGGGATCGTTAACATACGGACACCTCAGGTTGCGACTAAAATTGTTGTCTTGTGGTTGTTTATATAGAAAATGCAGTATATCTTCCCACTGATGCTCGATGCGTTGACTCAAGAAATGATTCTAGTCTAAGAATCGAGAACTAGTATTTATCCGACTTTTTATATTTCATTCATCATCGGTCATAAATGCCTGCAGATTTGCTCTCTTTGTCGATCTATGCCCTGCTGGGAAGTTCTGCGGCTTTACTCATTGGTGGGCTCTCGAAAGGCTCTCTTGGGCTTGGGTTGCCACTAATCGCAATGCCTATACTGACTTGGTTTGTTCCCGTACCGCAGGCCATTATTATTCTCACAATCCCGATTTTCGTTACAAATATTTGGCAAGCTTTTCAGGGTGGTAACTTCTTGAATGTAGTATCGCGCTTCTGGCCTATGGCGCTAGCATTAATCATGGGTATCGCGTTGGGCACTAGAGTTCTATTAAGCTTAGAGCCTCAAACGCTGTACTTGCTTGTTGGCGTCCTGGTCTTGATTCAGCCGTTAATACGCGTATTCAACCCATCCTTTCAGATCCCCCCTCGCAGACACCGTCAAGTTGAAACAATAGTCGGATTTTTTAGTGGTGCGGTCGGGGGAGTATCAGGATTCTTCGGCCCCTTTATTCTGGCCTACCTGGCAATGCTTAGACTTGAAAAAAATCTTTTTGCGGCCACGGTTGCGGTGATGTTTTTTGTTGGAAGTAGTGCGCTCGCCCTGTTTCTTGCTAAAGCTGGCGTTATGAAAACCGAGGATCTGATCACATCATGTCTAGCACTTATTCCAGCTTCAATTGGAATCCTTATTGGGCAACGAGTCCGCGGGCGTATTAGTCAACATCAATTTGATGGAGCAATTACCCTTGTGATGTTTGTAATGGGCTTGAGCCTTATTGCAAAAGCACTCCTGCTCCATTAGAGCTCTACCGCAGGATTTTCCCGGGATTCAGAATTCCCTGGGGGTCGAGTGCGGATTTTATAGATCGGAACAAATCCATCTCTACTACCGACTTGTATCTCCTCAGTTCCTCGACCTTCATACTTCCAATACCATGTTCAGCAGAGACTGATCCCTCTAGTGTATGTACCAGGTCATGTATTCGAAGGTTTACTGATGATTTCTGCTTCATAAAATCTTCTGGAGAAACACCGGGTGGAGCGGCGACATTGAAATGTAGATTTCCGTCGCCGAGGTGACCAAACACAATCATGCGCGCTCCAGGTAGGTCGGCTGCGAGTTGCATTTCGATGCGACTTAAGAACTCGGAAACTCTAGAAATTGGCAAAGAAATGTCATGCTTAATATTCTTTCCATCCTCTACCTGCGCTAACGGAATATGTTCGCGAATCTCCCAGAAACGACTCGACTGAGCGAGCGTTTGCGGTATTAATGCATCTGTCACCAGACCTGACTCAATCGCGCTTTCGAGCAGTCGCTCAAGCGATGCGGTCGCGTGATTTTCGTTTTCGTGATCTGTAATTTCAAGTAGTACAGCAAACGGCGTCGAAGTTGAAAACGGATAAGCAAACTGCGGAAAATAGTTGGCAACCAGTTTTAGGCAGTCGTGGGAGATCAACTCAAATGCAGTAAGTAGCGAGCCAAGTGTCGATTGGGCCTGACGAAGCAGGTCAATCGCTCTATCTGGGGTTTCTAATGCAACCATTGCAGCTAACCGCGCCTTCGGTTTAGGAACAAGCTTGAGCACAGCGGCGGTAATAATGCCTAGTGTCCCCTCGGCGCCGATAAACACATCTCTTAAGTCATACCCAGTGTTATCTTTCCTTAAGGCGCGCAACCCATCCCAGACATCGCCTGCTGCTGTCACAACCTGAACTCCAAGACATAAGTCCCTCGCATTGCCGTAACGCAAAACGGCCGTTCCGCCAGCATTAGTCGAGAGTACGCCTCCTATCGTGCAGCTCCCCTCCGAACCCATATTGAGTGGGAATTCGAGGCCGTTCTCTTGGGCAGCCTGATGCACTACCGCTAACAAGACCCCAGACTCAACGGTCATGGTCTTTCCGGCTGGGTCAATATGAAGAATTGCATTGAGACGATCAAGAGCAAGAACGATTTGTTTGCCCGATGCGTCCGGAAGAGCTCCCCCTACTAAACCCGTGTTACCCCCTTGTGGAACTATTGACACGCGATGAGAAGCGCATGCCTTAACAACGAGTGAAACCTCATTAACTGAGGACGGCCGGACAACGGCAAGCGCACTACCTGTGATGCGACCAAACCAATCTGTAACGTATTTCGTCTGAGAGCCCCGTTCTGTAATCACATAAGAACGGCCAACGATCGCCACGAGAGTATCGAGAAAGTCAGTCATATTACTCACTGTTACCGGAATCTAGCACGAGTAAACCAGCTTAGCTGGATTGGCTCTGCGACATGCCCCATCGTTCAATCGTGACCTTCTCTAAACGCTTCAGAAATAGCTTCTCGATCCCGATTCCGATCAGACCTATAAAAACCAATGCGGACAGCATAGATTCTGTGTCGAGAAACTCTCGGGCATCAAAAATTATCTTCCCAAGGCCCCAGTCAGGACTAGCCAGCAGTTCCCCACCAATCACCGCGATCCATGCGCGGCCAAATGAAATCCTCAGCCCAGAGATAATGTAGGGCATCGTCCCCGGCAACATTACTTTGAAAAGCATCTGACGGGAATTTGCACCCATCACGACTGCAGACTTATACCAAATCTGATTAATCGCCCGGACGCCTGTCCAAGTGTTAAAGATCATTGTAAAAATTGACGCATAGATCACTACTAGAATTGTGGAGAAGTTCCCTATTCCGAACCACAGTACAAATAGCGGTACCCAGGCTAAAGAGGGGATTGGCATCAAAACACTGAGTGTGGGCGAGATGATTTTTTCGACCGTTCTGGAATTTCCCATCCAGATGCCGAGTGGTATCGCGATCACGAACGCGACCGCTAGCCCTATCAAGACCCGGGCCATCGTGACCAGGGTGTGTCCAAAAATCATACCGGCGGAGATCATCTCCGTGAGCTTTGCGACCACTGCACCGAGCGGCGGTGTCAGCGCAACCGAGAAAAGCCCGCTTCTCGCAAATACCTCCCAGAGAACTAAAGCGCCTGCAAGCCCAGCAATCCCCCGAAAAAATGCAGATCCAAATCGCCGTGGGGTCGATGACGCTAGGTTAGCTGGCCTGGTCATGTACTTCTCACCATGCCCCATCGCACTACCGTTCTACGTTCGATGCGCTCGAAAATCTGTTTTTCCATCAGGACGCCGATTAGGCCGATGAGGATAATAGTCGCGAGCATGACATCAGTGTTCAGAAAGGTCTGAGATCCAAAAATCATCCATCCAAGCCCAATCTTTACCGACATCAGCATTTCAACTGCCACGAGAATTCGCCAGGCGGCTGCCAAGCCAAGCCTCAGTCCTGACAAAATAAATGGCAGTGCACCGGGTAAAACAATTTTTCTAAAAATATCCGATTCTTTGGCGCCCATCGCGGTTGCTGATCGAATCCAGACAGGCTTTACAGCCTTGACTCCCTTCCAGGTATTCATAATGACGGGGAATACGGAGGCAAATGAAATCAATAGTATTGATGGCAAGTCACCTAGGCCAAACCACAGCACAAATAACGGTGCATAGGCGATTCCTGGAATTGGGTAAATAAAACTAATTAACGGCAGCAGCGTCTCCTCAATAACTCGGTATCTACCCATTAGTATTCCAACAAAAACACCAACGACCCCAGAGATCAGAAATCCAAGCAAGAGACGATTTAAGGTCGATGCTGCTGAGGAAAGCAGAATTCCTTCATTTAAAAGTCGAAAAAATGTTTGAAAAATCTGAGAAATACTTGGAACGAGCTTCTCGGGAAAACCACCATACACCGCGAGAGCCTGCCAAATGCCGATCATCACGACAAAGGGCAGGCTCGCAAGCAACAGATCGCCAAAACGACGCATCAGAGCACCAATTAGGCAGGCTTAAGCACGCTTAATCTGCTGGACTAATGGATTAGCGAGAAGCTGTGCCCAGTTCGGCATTGCGGGAATCTGCTTACCGGTTACCAAGAGCTGCGACTCTTCTTTGAGATAGGCCTCTAGGCCAGGCACATAGTTTGGGTTGGCTTCGAGTTTACCTAGCATTGTCGCAATCGCGGGCTTGGACACTGAGAAACCCATCTTTGTGAAATTCTCTTGAACAATTGTCGCAGCGCGATCAGGCGTCTTCTTAAAGATATCGATCGTTGCGACCCATCCACGTAAAAAGCCAAGCACAGCATCACGACGTTTCTCAAGCACTGGCTTGTTGATGCCGAGCCAGACAGGCACCATGTCAAGATCGTAATAATCGAGCAGGCTCGTCCCAATCCCCTCGGTCACTGCAACCGAAGGAAATGGCTCTACGCCCGCAAACGCGTCAACAGATTTGCCCGCTAAGGCCGCCACATGATTTTCAAATTTAGAATTGACCAGCGTTACGTCTTCCTTCTTAAGTCCATATTTCGCAAGTATCTTGGTAACAAATACAGTATCTGTAGCAGAACCGATTTGAGTGCCGATTTTCTTTCCTTTTAGATCTGCAACAGAGCGGATGCCGCTATTTTTTCCGACAACTAAGGCGTTGGTACGACCGGCATACATCGCCATGGCAACGGGTGCGACCTCGCCCTTTGCAACGCCTACGATTAGAGGTGTTGTTCCGAGCACGCCAATATCCACGCGATTGGCGATCATCGCATCACGAACTGCTTTGCCTGAATCGAAGCGGTTTATTGTGACGGCCACCCCCGCTTTTTTAAACATATCCTCAGCTTCGGCTACCATCCCTATGGAGCCCCATGAAGTGTTCTGAAAACCAAAGCGGAGTGGCTCGGCTGTCTGGGCCTTGGCGCTTGTAACGATATAGGGTGCTACTGAGAGTGCAGCAGAGGCGCCAATGAAATTACGCCGAGAATTTGATATTTTTTTCATAAAAAGTCTCCTATTTTGTAATTAACCGACCTAAGTCAGTGCCCAAGAGCATCCAGAATTTCCCTCTGAATTCCAACAAAATCTGCCGATAAAGGGTCGCGGTAGCGTGGCAGATTGATATTAATGATTTTTTTTACGGAGCCCGGGTGGGCCTTTAGCACGACCACCTTATCGCCAAGATAAACCGCTTCTGAAACGTTGTGCGTTATGTAGACGACGGTCTTCTTAGTAGCGCTCCATATGTCAGTCAACATTTTCTGCATCTCGTCTCTCGTCATCGCATCAAGCGCGGCAAACGGCTCATCCATCAACAATACCGAAGGGTTGTAGGCTAACGACCGTGCAATTGCAACACGTTGTTGCATTCCACCGGAGAGTTGGTGTGGGAAAGATTCTGAGAACTTTTCAAGCTTCACGAGTGTTAGAAATTCCATTGCTGTCTCGGCACGATTCTTTGCCGGAATTTTCTGCATTTCTAACCCAAATTCAACATTCTCCCTAACCGTTCGCCAAGGAAATAATTGTGCAAAATCCTGAAAGACAATCGCGCGATGCGCAGGAGCCCCGCCAGCCAATTTGCTCCCAACGATGATCTCGCCGGCTGTCTCACGAAGAAATCCAGCCAACATATTTAGGATGGTAGTCTTGCCGCATCCGCTCGGGCCCACTAAGCACACGAACTGCCCTGCTTCTACAGAAAAAGATACGTCGTTTACAGCTAATACTTCTCGGTCCGCCGAGTGGTAGGTGTAAAACACATTTTTTAGTTCAATTCGCTCAGCCAACTTTCAACCTCTTGAAGATACTATTCCCTTGAAGTGACGGTACTCGCTACAATGGAATAGATCAATGTGAATTTTTTCATAAATTCCATAAATTTCGTCTATATGTAGACCCGTGGGGCCCTATGGAATTAAGACATCTCCGATATTTTCTAAGTATCGTGAAACTAGGTAGTTTCACTAGGGCTGCTGAGGAGCTGTCGGTTACCCAGCCGACCCTCTCCCATCAGATCCGTCAGCTTGAGGAAGAGCTTGGGTGTGAGCTCCTCGATAGAACATCCCGCAACGTTCGCCTCACCAATGCTGGCGAGATATTCGCCAATTTCGCTGGAAGATCTGTAAAAGAAGTGGAAAACGGAAAAGCAGCGATTCAGGAGTTCCGGGGCCTGAAGGTAGGTAGCCTCGCGATAGGTGTTGTGTCCGCTTTTATCAACAACATAATGCCGTCTGTCATTTCGAGATTTCAGTCTGAATACCCAGGAATTAACCTAAGAGTGCTTGAGCTTCCTACGGGTGAATTGGGCCGGCAAGTGAGTGCAGGCGATCTAGCGTTTGGGTTTGCATACGGCCCATCGTCAACTGACCAAGTCATCTGGGAAGAGCTCTTCAAGGAGCGTTTGTGTCTGATCGTCTCGAAGAGACACGAATTTTCAAAGTACAAGTCCGTCAGCTTTGAGGAAATTTCAAAAACGCCCCTTGCCCTATTAACCCGCGAGTATCTATCGCGAAAAATGATTGATACCGCATTCTTGGAGGCAGTCCGATCTCCACAAATCGGGATAGAGATGAATTCGATTGAGGCGCTTCTCCAGACGGTCGCCAATACAGGCCTTGCAACGATTCTTACGCCAAGAATTGCGAGAGCCTCCCGCAATCTAGTAGCAGTGCCAATACTCCCCGCCGTGGAGCGGAGCGCCGGGATTTTTACACGGCAGGGCGCGACCTTGCCACCCGCAGCGCGAGTGATTGTTGACATGATTCGCCAGGTCGCCCGGGAAGATAGCTCCGGATCAAAGGATTGATGCGCTCTATGAAACAAATAAAAAACAACGATTTGATCTATTCTCTGTCGACGACTATCGTAAGCCAGCAAAACTAGAGAATCTATGTCAATCAGCTACTCTGCCAGCCCTGTCGTAACGCCCGTGACAATCCTTACCGGATTCCTCGGCAGTGGCAAAACAACGTTCTTAAACTGGCTTTTAACCCAGCCTGATATGGAGAATGTTGTCGTAATCGTGAATGAGTTTGGGGAAATCGGGCTCGATCACCTGCTGATTGCGACTCCATCTGAGAACATTGTTCTGCTCGAGGGGGGGTGCCTATGCTGTGAGGTGAGGGGAGACCTGGTCGAGACACTGACCGACTTATGGGAAAAACGCGATGCAGGCTTGTTGGCGCATTTCGACAAAGTTGTTGTGGAAACCACGGGGCTCTCTAACCCAATTCCGATTGTTCAAACTGTCTTGTGCGATGAGTCGCTCAGGGAGAAATTTCTACTCAGTAAAGTTATTACTCTGGTTGATATCGTAAATGGTCCGGCACAAGTAGCAAAATATCTTGATGCAGTTCGACAGATTACCGTGGCGGACGTTCTATTAACCAGTAAAACAGATCTACGCACTGATCACAATGCGGCAGAAGCGTTTCTTGAGACTCTACGTCACCTAAATCCGTGGATTACGCCAATTCCCGTTGATCATGGGGTGCCGAGAGGCTTGACCCCAAAGACGCTCCTCGATCGAGACCAGTTGAGAGAACGCGATGAGCTTCTTAACTCACTACCAGACGATAACGGCTTTGGCCATGCCGGCGTAATGACCGGTCAACTATTTCAGAATTCCCGACTAAAAACAATAGAGCCGTCTCTTCAATCGCTGGGTATTGAATCATTCTCGCTACGCCGAACAGGAGAAATTAGCGCTAATAACATGGTGGTTTGGCTTAATCTCCTTGCTACGATGAAGGGTGAAAATCTTCTACGCCTCAAGGCAATTCTGAATGTAGAGGGATCTCCTGTTGTAATTCATGCTGCGCAAACCATCGTTCACGAGCCGGTCCAGCTTTCGGACTGGCCCTCGTTGGATCGAGATTCGAGGTTTGTCGTGATCTCTAATGGGTCGATGCGCCATGAATTCGAAGAGTCACTGGAAGCATTACGCAGCGAGATTGTTTCTAGGGATGCTGAGATGTCGATGATTGATCCCGTAGCCTATAAAAATTTTCTAAAAATTGCCGAAGCATTTAGCGCTAAAGGGCATAACTAATTTGTTATCTAAGGAGTCATCATGAGTAAAAGTACGATGTATCAAAAATTCGTTCAGCCGGAGGAAAATGGAGCCGCGACTTATATCAAAGGCGCTCGAATGATTGATGTCATCGCAGGAAAGGTCATCACAGATCCTGTGATTAAAGTGCAAGGCAGAAGAATCGCCCAAGTCGGCACTACTAGCGATATCGTAATTCCCAAGGATGCCTCTGTACTCGATTGCTCCGGTTTGACGCTAATGCCGGGAATGATTGACTGTCATCTGCATACGATGATGTTTAACTGCCTTACGTTTCACAACTACCGGGTCGCGCAGTGGGAAATTACTCCAGAACTGCAGCAAATGTATGGTGTCTTTCATGCTCAACTCTGCTTTGATATGGGCTTCACAACCCTTCGGGATCTCGGTTTGGCCTCAAGCCGTGGCTTGATGACGGCCCATCTCTGTGCGGTGCGGGACTCAATCAGCGCCGGAATTATTGAGGGCCCCCGGATGCTAATCGGCGGGTTTACTTCGATAACGGGATCCCATCTGGATCTGATCAACCCGAGAGCAATGCAGCGCTTCGGTTTCCAGACGGCAGATGGGCCATGGGAGCTTCGGAAGCTCGCCCGGCAGAACATGCTAATCGGGTGTGACGTGGTGAAGACTTGTGCTACTGGTGGCGGGGGTACTGACAAAGAGGAACCGGATATTCGAAATATGACGCAAGAAGAAATTGATGCCATTGTCGACGAAGCGCATGCATTCCATAAAATAGCGGCCGTGCATTGCTTTACGCCAAACGGGCAGAAAATGGCATTGAAGGCGGGGGCAGATACGATCGAGCATATGGTCTTTTCGGATCAAGAAACTGCTGACCAAATTGCCGCTTCTGAGGTTTATATGACCCCAACGCTGCTTCATCGTACAGACCACGCTATTGAAATGCGTCGTCTCCAGGGCACATCAATGTTTGTCATCAATAAAATGAAGTCGATTCAAGCAAGTTGCTTTGAAACGTTTCAAAGGATGCACAAAACTGGAGTCAAGATTGCTATGGGTACAGATATGGGGTTTGATCCCGAAATGGGAACAAACGCAAAGGAGCTAGGAATATATGTAGACCTTGGTATGAAGCCTATGGAAGCCCTTCAGGTGGCAACCATAAATGGAGCCAAGGCGATAAAACTCGAGCGCGACATAGGTAGCATCGAAGTCGGAAAGTTCGCGGATATTCTTGCGATTGATGGCGACCCCAGTACTAATATTGCTTGTCTACAGGAGAAAGCCAAGGTCCAATTGGTGATGAGGGAAGGGCGTACCTATGCGGATCGACGCAAGGGCCACAATAAGAACGTTGTATCAGTTAGCCCAGGGGATTGGAAGAAAATCGACTACTTATGATGGGCTCAGAGTTGGATGACCTCACGGTTGTTGTTACGGGCGCAAGCAGTGGTATTGGCGCAGCAATCGCGCGTACTATGGCAGCGAATGGCCGCCGAGTGATCACCATTCAGCGCCGGCCACCTGAGTGGGTCGGCAAACAAGGGGCAGGTTCTATCGAATTTGTTGAGGCTGATCTCGCTGACCCGGTAGCAACTCGTGAGATCGCCGAAGAGGTGGCCCAACGATACCCAGTTGGCTTTCTTGTGAATAACGCTGGTGCGAATCGACCAGGCGGAATTGAGGTTGTTTCGGATGTAGATCTCGATACGGTTTGGCAACTGAACGTCAAGGCGCCAATTCGGCTCATCAAGAGCGTGCTTCCACAAATGCAGGGACGAAATTTTGGAAGAATTGTTAATATTTCATCCAGAGCGATTCTTGGCAAGACACAGCGAGTCGCCTATGCGTCTTCGAAAGCGGGCGTGGTGGGTCTAACTCGTAGCTTAAGCCTCGAATTAGCCCCGTACGGTGTGACCATTAATTCCGTTGCACCAGGTCCTGTTGAAACAGAGCTATTTACAAATGGCCACCCAATCGGTAGCGAGAAAAGAGCTGCAGTAATTAGAAGTATTCCGTTGCAACGCGTAGGCACCCCCGAGGATATCTCCCACGCCGTTGCATTTTTCCTATCTCCGGATTCGGGGTTCATTACTGGGCAAACGCTCTTCGTTTGCGGCGGTGTGAGTATTAGTGGTTCTGGTGGACTCTAGCGTCAGATGGTCAATCTCGGGATTATTGGTCTAGGTAAGTGGGCGGGCGTACTGGCTAGGGCCGCGTCTAAGTCAGAACAAATAAAAATCCTCCAGGGTTTTAGTCGATCAAAAATTACTCAGGAGCAATTCTGCGCTGAGCATGGGGTATTGGGCGTACATGACGCAACGGAGATTTTAGAAAATCCTTCTATTCAAGGGGTGATACTGACCGTTCCCAACGAGCTGCATTTTGCTTATGCAGAAATGTGCGCCAAAGCAGGAAAACACGTCTACATCGAAAAACCGATAGCAAATACGCTTAAAGATGCAAAGTTGCTTAAGCAGGTGTGCGAACAACACGGCGTCAGAGTCTTCATTGGTCACTGCGCAAAACTCTTGGCGGGCGTTCAGCAGATAAAACAGGCAATCGACGCCGATGAGCTTGGCGATATATGCATCATTGAGGGTACATTTACAAACGAGCGGGCACTCAGCCTGACTCCTAAGGATTGGCGTTGGTATAGCGACAAAGCTCCTGGTGGGCCATTGAGCCAGATCGCAATTCATCAGTGTGATGTGTTGCGATTTCTTGGTGGAAAGATTAGTAAAGTTAGTGCAGTGTCTTCAAAAAGATCGCCGGTCGGCGCCGAGGTGGAAGACCAGTGGTTAGTCAACGTTCAATTTGAAAGCGGTGCCTTAGGCAACATCATAAGTTCATGGACCGCAGCAGGACTATTTGAGGTTCGCGTAATTGGAACAAAGGCTACAATGCTTTATCAGATTGACCAGACTAAATGGGGAATAGCGAATCGCTTGCACGAGGGTGCTACGCTCTCATTTCAGCGAGTGGGCGAGTCTGCGACCTCGGCTATCCGCCTTCCGGTACCTCAATCAGACATGTTCCTAGATGAGTTAGAGCTATTTGCGGCAATGGTCTGCGGTGCTGAACAAAAAGACTTCAGTGCGGATTATGGGCTTGAGATATTGAGCCTTGTAGAAGCAGCGCGCATCTCAGATCAACAGTCGGGGCAACGAATAAACTTCCCTCAATTTGTCAGAGAATGCTAAATCTATGGAACTTAAAGATAATTTATTTCCTACCGAGAACCAGCTTAAATCCCGGCTACTCAATAAAGAACTATTGCTCGGGGGGTGGGCATCGATGGGTTCTACCGTGGCTACCGAGATACTTGGTTTATCCGGTTTGGACTGGGTTCTTATTGATGGTGAGCACGGCGCAAATGATCACTCATCCTGTGTCAATCAGCTCCTCGCTCTAAATAGTGGCCCGGCAGCTGCTTTTATAAGGCCCGAGGCGAATAATCCGATTCTTCTCAAGCGACTCCTTGATTTTGGTTTTTACAACTTCGTTATTCCAATGGTTGAAAATCGCGAGCAGGCGATTGAGGCGGTGCGTGCCACGCGTTACCCGCCAGCCGGAATCCGGGGTGTGTCCGTTACCCAACGAAGTAATCAGTTTGGCCTGCAGGCCGACTACTTCAAGAAAATAAACGACTCAATTTGTGTGGTTGCACAGATTGAGAGCCAACTTGCTGTGAAAAATATTAAAGAGATAGCATCAGTACCTGGGATTGATTGTCTTTTTATTGGCCCCCAAGATCTTGCAGCGTCACTTGGTTTTCTTGCAAATCCTGCGGCATCAGAAGTCCAGTCAGTTATCCGTACATTGATTGATTCGATTCATACCCTCAGCAAACCTGTTGGTATTCTCGTGGCTAATGACGAAGAGGCAAAAAAATATCAGGCGCTTGGAGTAACCTTTATTGGTATAAGTTCGGATCAGGCGATGATCAAACGTGGGGCGCAGCAGATCGTCAAAGCGATGCGCTCATAGCGAATTCAGTAGTTGTGTATCCGTCGCTGTGTTTATCCCATTTTTAAGGATCACTACTTTAGCTATCTTCTCAAAACCCGTGAAGTAACCGAGTGATAGCACTCATGATTAACAGTTGGTGTTCTGCCAAACTTCCGACGTCAGGTTGGTGGGCTGCCGACTCGAACGGCTTTATTGGGCGACGCCCTTGATTGTTGCCAAGCATGTGTCAGACCTCTGCGCAGAACCTATACATATTTTTTAAACGGGGATAGGCTTGCCAATCGC
>Ga0172376_10006050_pt1 | contig 13263 bp, 8 predicted proteins | sample Lak35m_FD_121114 | JGI IMG/M metagenome (GOLD analysis project Ga0172376, IMG submission 121114) | Freshwater microbial communities from Kabuno Bay, South-Kivu, Congo - kab_092012_35m | ecosystem: Environmental > Aquatic > Freshwater > Lake | place: Democratic Republic of the Congo: South-Kivu...
AGAAAAGGATCACAGTGTCTAACCACGATCCTCGATCACAATGTCGCTCATCAGTGGACCACCATCATTCAGCTTGACCGGTGGTGGAATGACAGGGTTCTGACCATTCCAGCTGATCACGCCGGCATCGATCGCCTGCTGCAGCGGGCTTGCTGGAGCTGGTGCAGCTGGCTTCACAGCCGTGATACGGGCAATCGGTTTGCGGTGTGAGGTGATCTCCACCTCCTCGCCGGCCTGCACGCGGCCGAGCCATTCGGAGAGGTGGGTCTTGAGATCCCGTACCGAAACCTGGCTTGCGACTACTTCTGACACGACCGACTCCGCTGATGCGACCACACTAGGTCCGATTTCGGCGCTCATGCCTCTCCTCCCACCACGGTGCGGCGTTGGGCGATCACCCGGCCATCAGGGCTCAACAGCACCGCCACTACCGCTGCTCCTTCGAGCTCGTCATCTTCCACCAGCAGGCGGGCACCGCCATCGTCGACCGGTTTGGCCGTGGTGGCCACCGAGGGGCCGCCAGCGGCTTCCCGGCGCAGGTCGGCCGTCATGCCGGCCGTGCCGCCGCTCACCTCCAGGTTGCAGCGCAGCCCCTTCCAGCTGATTTCTGTGATGGCGGCTGCGGGGGCGCTGCTCGCTCCGCCAGAGACCACCAACACCGGGGTGAGGCACTCCTGCAGGCTGATGCCGCCGTGGGCATAGGAGTAGCTCCCCCCTGTGTTGAAGCAGGCGGCGCCGTTGGGGGTGGCGAACTGCTCGCTGGAGTTCCAGCTCCAGGCGGCGGTGGGAACGGGCACCTGTGATTCACCCTTGATGGCGGCGCAGCGGGCCCACTTGCTGGCGGTGAGGTGCTTGGGCAACTCGGCGGTGGGCAGGCCATCGGGGCAGAACAGCCAGCCGTGGTCGGTGACCACCTTCACGGAGCGCCAACCGGCATCCAGCAGCTTCTGGATGCTGAGAGCCAGCCGTTCGATCTCGTCCTGAATCACCCGCGGCAGGTCGTTCTGCAGTTGATGGCCGCGGTGATCCAGGTCGCCGATCTCCAACCAGCCGCGCGCCTCTGGACCTGAGGGAATGTTCAACTCGTTGTCACCCAGCACCGTGTAGCCCTGGGCAGTGAGTGCCTTGCGCAGCTCGGCGGCACTGGTGGGCTTGCCGGAGCGGAAGGTTGGAGCGAAATCTTCTGGCAGGGCCTGGCCCTGGATCTCACCGATCAGCGGCGTGATGGCGGGCTTGGCGGTGGCGGTGACGGTGGGCAGCCCTGCCCAGCGGGTGTTGAGGCTGCCGGTGATGCCCATCACCTCCAGCTCTTTCTGGAGCTGCCGAGCCACGTCGTAGCGGAGGCCATCGGCAAACAGCAGCACTTCGCCGGGATCGGCGGTGATGGCCCCTTGGTCTGAAGGGGCAGGCAGACCACTGCTGGCGACGGCTTTCTGGAAGCGGGTGGCGGTCTCATCCAGCCAGGGGCGCAGCAGCGCTGCCACCACGGTGCGCACAACGGCTTCCTGGGCTGTGCTGGCCATCGCCAGGGCGCGCCAGGCGGAGAGGTCTGCCTCCCAACCATCTGCTGTATAGGGCTCGATGAAGTCTTCAGGTGTGCTTCCCACCAGGGGCTGATCGGCGCGTTGGGCCAACAGGCCAAGCGGTTCGAGCAGCTTCGCCATGGGCGAGAGCCCGAGCTGGGCCCAGATCCAGCCGCGCCTCTCGCGGTGCTGGGCCTCCAGATCGCGCACGCAGCGGCAAGCCTCAGCGTGGGATTTGCCGGCCAGGCCCTGGAGATCAGCGGGCACCTGGTCTTCGCAGGCGGCGTTGTGAGAGGGCCAGCGGGAGAGGTCTTGAGCACCAACGGCCAGGCCCATCTGCTCGGGCTCGACCCGGCGCATCAACTCAGGGATGCCTGGGAAGGCGTTGGGGTTGTCGGCAAAGCGCTGCCAGACCTTGTCCCATCCGCCTTTTCCCTTGGTGAGTCGTTCGGCGCCGGAAAGCTCACCGTCTTTGGCGGGATCGAACTTGAGCTCCTTCTTCCAGATGGCGGTGAGCGCACTCCAGCGCTCACCTGCGCAGCGCAGCTGGAACGCCTGGGTATCAGCCATCCACTGGAGCAGGTCGCGGATGGGGTCGTCGGCCAGCAGGGCGTCGAAGTCTTCTGCCTCCAGCCGCTTGCCGCGTAGCTGGTCGAGCTGAACGGTGGCCAGTTCGGTGAGAGCACGGCTGAGGGCTGCCTTGGTGGCCTGATCTCCAGCCAGATCGAGATTCAGTGCATCGGCGGAGCTGAGGAACGCGGCCAGGGTCCAGTCGCGCCCATTGCGCTGGAGCCAGAGGCTGCCGCGGAACATCAGCTCGATCAATGGCTCAAGCGCCCAGGGACAACCCTCGCCGGCCCGCAGCTCTTGCCGGCTGACGCCAGGCAGATAGACCACCGGGATCTGGCCGGCGGCGGCCTCAGCCGCAGGCAAGCTGCGATCCACGATGCAGCGCAGCCACAGCGCTGGCCCCTGATGGTGGTCGGGGTCGTAGTCGCCCAGGCAGAGCAGCTCAGGCAGCTGCTGGCGCAGCAGGGGAATCAGCGGTTTCCATTCGCTGCGGGGATCGGTCCAGAGGATGGCAACAGGCGCTTCTTCGGCATCGCCGTGGACGTTGCAGCCACGCAGCTTCTGAACCAGGCAATCAAGCAGAGTGCGAGCCAAGGCCATCAGCGCTCACCCTCCTGGTTCAGGGGCGCTGGCTGAGCCTCAAGCGGAAAACCCATTGCCCGTAGGCGGAGATCGATCTCTTCTGCTGCCTTAGCTGCGCGATTTCGGAGCTCGTCAGCCGTTGGGAAACCACTGAGAGCGCTGGCTTCGTTGGCGGTGAAGGCAACGGGTTCGATGCCGAAGGTGTGGTGTTGTCCAGGGGGAGTCGAGGCCATGGTGATTCGATCAGTCTGGCTGGGCAATCGTGCGCGGAACCGGCTTGATGCCACCTCGCCGACCGAGCTTGAAGCCGATGCGGTAGATGTCGGGCATGTTCAGGCGATGGTCTTGCATGGGTGTTAGCAAACCCAACTGGGCCAAGTAAGTTGTTAGACCATAAATTCCTTGACTGCGAAGATCCTTGGGAAGACGTTCGGCCAAGCCTGGAACATCCTCTGGTATGGATCCGAACGCATCATTGAGCACATGCTCAAAAACTTCCTCGATGAATGGAACCAGGGATCGCCTTTCAGCAAAAGGTTTCATCAGTTCAGATAGCCAGGGGTGATCCTCTTCCAGTTCGGCGATACGTATTTTCGAAGCAACCTGAACGCCAAGTTTCAAACCCTCATAGTGAAGGGGGTGCTCAGCATCTCGGAAACGATAAATAGACTCCTCAGCAGCGTTGCGTATCGCCGTTAGAAATGACCGTGGAGTTGCCTGACCCTGTGCATCAGCGAGATGGTTGACGATCCAGGTGTAAGGAACGCCGCGTCGCGTACCACTTCCCATCCTGCGGCCAGCCAGTCGTTCGAAGAGCTGCCGCTGAACGGGTTCATCCTGCTGAACAGGGAGTGGTAGCTCCCATCGAGCCTCGGGCGAGCCGGGAGACGCAGGCTCGTCCAGAGATCCAAATAGGCTGGCAGGGGAAGAAGTTAAGCACCAGGATCGAAAAGCCTCCCGGGTTGCGCTGGGCGGGCCATTGCAAAGGCATTGCCAGAGCAGAGCGTGGAGATCGATAAGCGACCACAGCAGTTCCACGCGAGTGGCGCGAATCTTGGCGATGTCTGGTAGATCAGTGAAGCTGCCACGCTGGTATTGATCTGTGCGGAGAAAGACTTTAGCATGAAGACATTTGAAGTTCTTTAACTCCAGCGCCAAGCGCAAGAGCGCTTTAATTGCAGCAGAGACATGCAGCCAGTTGCCATCGCGGCTGATGCGATCCAGCGCATCAAATATAAAAAGTTGATGCGTATTCTCGGCCCCGAGAGCCTGATTAGCCCTACTGACCATAGCCCAGGCTTCTTCCAGATGATCCCCTACCCAGGATGTTGAAGCTGCCCAGGATTCCTTGGGAAGCGGAGTGGAATCTGTTTGCAGAGAACGAAGTACAACGGCTAGCCAGATGTTGTAAGGATCGGCCTGATCCCTCATCAAGGCGTCAAAGACCGGAGTTGGGGGATGACTGTTGTGATCCCGATCGCTGAAGCCGGCAACCGTGCGAAGGGAATAGGGAAAAAGCCAACGAAGCAAGGCTGCCGATGGCTGATGGTCGTGGCTGGCAAGAAGAGCTGTGGCCCAGGCTGTTTTGCCCACCCCCCGCGATCCAACCACGAGGCTGCAGTCCAGCTGAAGGGCTTTGTGATGGGTCCAGGGTAAAAACAGCTGCTGGTCGGGCAGCGGCACAGATGTGTCGCCTGGCAGCGAGGCCACAATGGCGGCGCGAATAGCATTCGGATCAGGACCAGCGAGCTGCATTGTCATTGGTTGTCCCCGATGATGACCTGAAGATCAGTGAGGAGCGAGCCAAACACCAGCTTGATCTGATCAGGATCTGTGGCCTGGAGGCGATCGTGCAGCGATTCGATCGCAGCAAATGCCTGATTCCAGCCAATCGCGCAAGGATTATGGGGCGCAGTGCGATCGGGCAAATCAAAGTTGAAGAGATCAGCAGGGGGCGAGCTGAGCCCGTCGGCACCTTCATCGGCTTCGGGCCAGGCTTCTTCGTAGAGGCTGCCGCAGAAGAGGGAGTAGGCGTTTTCACGGAGTTGTCGGGTGGCCTGCGCAAAGGCACCATCGCCCCATGTGGGGATCAGTGCACCCACAACCTGTAGCCGCTCACGGATGATGGGGGCAACACCATGGAGACGCCAGTGATCAAAGAGCATGCGATAGCCCTGCCAGGTCTGCAAGCTATCGACGGAGAATAAGTAGATGCGTCGAGCTGCCAGATCAGTGACACAGGCTGAGGCCACTTCATCAATGCCGGCTCTCGAATCGATCAACACGATGCTGGGCTGATGTTTCTGTTCCAAGGCCGAGATCAGGCGCTGCAGGCGCTCAGACCAATTCTGGCGATGCCCTTCGGCGGTGAAACCAGGCATCCAGACACGACCCAGCTTGCTCACATACTCCCCGGGTTCAAAGCCATGGCTGGGTACCACGATCAGTTCACCGCGCTGCAGGGTGCTGAGGGAAGCGTGCATCTGCTCCATCACTGCATCGCCATTGCCGACCAGGTCCTCAACCAGCCAGTCGGTGATGCCATAAGCCGGCTGGCGGCTCTGCGGAAGAAGAGAGGTTGAAAGGCCCGGAGATTCGAGGTCGAGATCGAGAACCAACACTCGCTGCCCGTAAGCTGCGAGGGACCAAGCGCAGGCGGCAAGAGCTGTGGAGCGGCCTACGCCTCCTTTGATGGAATAGAAGACAACGCGAGCTACGCGAGATGCATCATCCGGATCGGAGATGGTTTCCCAAGTTGCTTCCTGGGCAAGGCGATCCGCTAGATAGACTCCAGGTATAATACGATCTTCCTGATCAGTAAAAGGAAAAGCAGGACCAGCTTGGATAAAATCCGTGAGATTCTCCTTATAGCCTAGAATCTGATCAACTTTGCCTACGTGGAGATCAAGCACAGCTGAGACTTTCTCTATCAGACTTCGCAACTCGTAATGACCTGCGCCTTCATCGACCGGCTCGTGGACAGCATCGATAAAGATTCGAACACGGCCGTTCAAGTCACGGTTGACCAAAACCGGCAGAAATGCCTGGATAACGCTCTGCTCCTGAAGCAACAGCGATCTCAATGCAGGAAGGATCTCATCAAATGTCGTCATGGCAGGATACCCTCGTCTTCAGCCCTCTTAACAAGATCATAAACGGCACGAGCTCCACGCATGTGTCTCTCAACTCTCACGTGAGAGAAATGCGATTCAGCTGCATAGCGCTGATCGATTAGCCAGTTATCGAAGTTGTTGGTTGATCCAAGGGCGTAAGTGGCTAGCAGCCCATTGCGAAAATCCTCGTAGTGAGCCCAGGTTGCGTTAATATGTTTTTTGTATTTTACGCGATGACCTGGATTGTTCTCTAGATCCAGTGGATCATCCGCTTTCTCCATGAGCGCCTTGAGGCCGCATTCGGCCGCAAGTCCGTAGAGATGATCGGCGTTCGCGAGCCGTTTCGGGTCTTGACTACTCATTAGCTCAGCATCCTGCCAATGACGCTTCATCGCGGCGTAAAAACTTCTGGGAAAGTTGTTATCACTCATGGCTGGCCCCCCTTGTGACGAGCCGTGGCTGCTTCCTTAGCCGCCCGGCTGTAGTGCAGGTCGTTCCAGCGGTTGCCATCGAAGCTGTCGCCTGCAGGCGGCGCACCTGAGAGTGGTGCACCGAAATCAGTGGCCATTGAGGGGTTGTTTTCATCCCAGCCCCAGAACCAAGGGAACTCCTCTCTAGAACGCATTGGCTCATTCCCTCTGTCTGCTTTTCGCTTGATGTCAAATGGCTTTCCGCGCAAGATTCCGGAAGCCTTTTTGCCACCTTTGCGCAGAGTGGCTATGAGAAAGGGCCGTATATTTTGACGCACACCATCATTAACATCTGGATCCCAGCCGATAGCTTGCTGATGGAGGGACTTCCAGCGCACGAACAGATCGTAGGGCGGTTCGCCTTCGAGGATCTTCTTGGGCTGGCCCTGAAGATCGAGCGCAGCGGCGAGGCGATCATCGGCCCCATTGACACCTTCAGCCTGATCCAGCCTCTGGCGATCAATCCAATCACCAAGGTAAGTATAGGTGAGAAGCTCCAGCGTTCTGCGGCCGTGGCCGTTGGGAGCAGCGAGCCTGTGGTAGTTCACTAGGGCACTAAAGCCGCGGGGGTTTCCATCCCAGATTTGCCAGATGAAAGGGCGGGAATCAAAGATCTTGCAGTGGTCAGCAAAGAAGTTCTGGCGCAGCCAGTCGTCCAAATCGGCAGCCGCTTTTTTGGCGTTATTGGCCAGGGCTGTTTCCAGTAACAGCTCCCGTTCCTTGGCATTGCTCCACTTATCACCGAAAGCTTTACTAAGCAGCGTGCGTAGCCGATCGGCAGCCGCCGCTTCTCCGCGGATCGGAGACAAGCACACGATGCCGTCTTCATCAGCAAGGGCTTCTAACCCATCCGGCCCGAGAGCGGGACAATCAAGGAGACTTGAGCCGGTTTGACGCGGCCATTGGTAACCGACAAGTCGGGCAGTCGCAACATGCAAGGGATGGTCGGCATCGATTGGATGCCCGTTAGAAAGCCATTGACTCGGGTCACTGGAATATGGCTTTGGCAAGCCTCCCGGATATTTCTCCGCTGCTATCTTCTGCCAATAGTTCAGGTCAAAGGGGACTTGGTCAAGAGTCCCTGCTGCAACTTGAACTTTTTGGTTAATCTTGCGAACTTCACGCGTATATTCGCCCGAAGAGATAAAACAATAAACAGCGGGAAGATTGTCTTCTGATTCTGGCATTATTACTGCGGCGGAATTGTCGAAGACGGTTCCCAAGTACATCGACGCCGGCAAGTGGTTCATCCATGCAACTGCGACACCCTTCTTTCCCCAGCAGGGGCTGCCGCACAGCCATGCAACCACCTTCTTTCCGTTTCGCTCGTAGACCTCTATATTTCTCTGAAATGTCGAGCCGGGTGAACGGTTGGCACTTACGTAATGACATCCAGATACGAGACCTTCCCCGGTAGGCGAGGAGTTGTGAAGCCACCACAGGGATTCTCTGATTTCCGGAAGCTCCCAAAACAGATGCCGGAAGCGTTCAATATCTACTGTCTTCGCTCCCTCGAATGAGGCCGCGACTTTTTGAAGTAACTCGCCACTCTTTAGGGTCTCGGACGTCACAACCGAGCTTGGATTCATTAATTGATCGCCTTGTCTCAGCAGATTGCAGCTTCCTTGTTCGAGCTCCCGGCGCTTCTCTGGGATTGTTGCCGCTCCAGAGATGTCTGCGGCCAGGAACGAAGCATTGATTTGCGGTGCTTGTTTCGCGATCCCGACAAGACTCGCTTTTACCACTTCTCCCGAGATGGTTTCAAATGCCCCGGCCCCAAGCCGTAGTGCAAACAGCCATTGATTATGAGTCAGCAGCTTCTTTCTGACTTTTTTGTAGTCCTTTAAGAAGAGCCAGTTTTGTGGGGTCACGCAGGCCGCGACGCCCATTCGATCGCAGGCTTCAAGACACCTCTCAAGAAAGCAAGTTGCCAAGTCGGCTTGAGCATCTGAATGCGAATCAATGCAGAATGCTTGAAGTTCGTCGTCCTGTCGTCCAAGCCCTAGGTAAGGCACATTGGTCGCAACGAGCGTGAACTTTCCGGCAAGAATCTCCGCTGCCTTGGCTAGTCCGCTGGCGGCGACAGCCATTTCATGTGTACTGTCGTCTTGGTTCTCTTGTTCTACTACCTGCTTTAGTAGCGGTTGGAGTTCATTGAACGGGGCCATCAGCAAATCGCCCTCGGCAACAAACGGGTTAATCAGGCTGCCCAGTACTGACGCCTTTTGGAACAGCCTGTAAAGCCGCCCCATCCCATTCCTGAGCCGCTCGTTGTCACCGGCAATCGCCAGCCAGTCGGCTTCTCGCGTATTTGGCGCCAGGCCGGAGCAGGCCAGGTTCATCGCAGGCAGCTTGCAGTGGCCCACGCGGCGCCATGCAGCCAGCGCCAGGTTGAATGCGGCGATCTGCGTACAGCGCGGGTCGATCTCCAGACCGAACAGATTGCCCTCGATCACTGCTGCCACAGCCGCCGCTTCCATCTGATCGCCTTCGGCCAGGCGCAAGGCCACCAGCCGCTCGAACATCGCCACCACGAAATGCCCGCTGCCCATGCAGGGATCCAGGCACTTAAGTTCAGCCGCAGTACTGGGCCAGCCTTCAAAGGTTCCAGCCGCCGGTGCCCACGTGCCATCGTCTGACTTGACGAACCGCAGGTACCTCCAGGGACAGCCGGGCAGGGCCACGGCCTGGCGCAGATCGTCTTCAGTTTGGGCCGTGCTGGCGAGCTCAGGATTCGCGGCAAGCACCTTGCCGGCGTGCCAGGCGCCGAGAGTGTTGTCGAGCAGGAACTCCACCATGTAGTCCTCGGTGAACAGCTGCGTGACCGGGGAGAGTTCATCGGCGCCGATCTTCACGCCGGAGTCGTTCACCTCCTTTTTGCGCTTTGTCTGCCAGAACTGATAGGTCCAGCCCAGGCTGTCGCTGGCGGTGAACACCTCGGCATCCAACCCCGCCACCAGGGCCTGCAATTGCTGGCGGATCTCTAGGGGCAACCTCAACGCCAACACTGGATCGTCCGTGCGGAAGATCTCGGGGAGCATCTCCTGCGCAAACTGTGCGGCCAATCCCCAGAGATCTGTTCCCTCCTCAGCGGCCAGCTCCTCACACTCATCAAGGCTGATCGACACCCCAGAAGAGGGTTCGATCAGCAGCTGGTTTTCCGCCAGGAAGCGGGCAAACAGCATCCGGTGCCAGTGCTCGTAGGCCATCTCTCGCACCAGCCGCTCAATGCCCTGCGAGCCCTTCTGAGGATCTCGCTGATCACCCAGCTGGCGGCCGCGGGCCCGTAGGCGATTGCGCAGCTTGCGCTCCTCCTCACTCATCGAGCCGAAAGGCTCACTGGCCCCCACTGCTAGGGCCGTGAGGGCATCCCGCGCACCGCCTTCGGCTTTATCGCGGGCTTTCACCACGGCGGCTTCGAGGGTCTTGCGCAGATCGGAGGCGAGGGCGGGCATGAGAATCAGTTGATCTGGATTGGACCGTTTTGCAGGGCTGCCAGTAGCTTCTGGCGTTCAGCAGCCCACCAGGCATCCAGTGCCGCGGGGTCTTTGAGTACCCCGCTGCTGAGCTTGAGCGGTTGGATGTTGGGTTCCAGGGCCTTGGCTGCCGCAGATCGTGCCTTGCCAAAGCGGGTGGGCAGGCTTTCGGCCAGCTCCGCCCTGCTGGCCAGGGAGCGCTGCTGCAACGCCTCCAGCAACTTGCTTCGGTCTACGGGATCAGCTGGTGGAGCCGCCTCCGGCAGCTGCAGCGCTTGACAGATGCGATGGCGTTCGACCTCCGGTAGGTCTTGCCACTCAGCACTGGACTGCAGTTGCTGCAGCTCGGCGGCCACCACCTGGCTCACCTGCTGTTGGGCCTGCTCCAGCTCTTCCGTGAGTGCCTGCTCCAGTTGCTGGAGTAACGGGGTCACGAAGTCGGTGGTGGGATCGAGCAGCGAGCGCTGGGTCCGGATCGCCTCCACCTGGGGCTCCAGCTCCTGGTGCACTGGCAATCCCTGGGCCTGGTGCAAGAGAGCCTGCAGCCGTTCCCATCCAGGCTGACGTTTCTCCTTGAGGGCACCCTGGCTGCAGGCCTGATTCCACAGCTCTTGCAGCTGGTCTTTGGCCTCAAGGATCGCTTTGAGCTGCTCGGGCCCGCTCTTCTGGCGCAATTCCCGTAGCAGGGTGGAGCTCACTGGCCGGGGCAGCGGGGCCTCGCCACCGGATTGCAGCACCTTGTTCTCGATCGCATCGAGGAACTCAACAGCCTTGGCTTCTTCCTGTCCTTGAGGAGCCGAGAGATCAGCGATGTCTCTGAACAACCCACGCACCGCCAGTTTTTCCTTGGTGGTGAGCCGCACCTCCTGGAGGTAGAAGCGCGCTTTGCCCAGGCTCTGCTGATCGAGCTGCCCAACCGCAATCGGGTTGTTCTGACTGTCTTTGGCACTGAGGGTGCCATCGCGATGCAGGGCCAGCAGCACCGCATCCATCGCATCCTGCGGCCAGCCATAGGGAGACACCCTCAGCTCAGCGCGGATGGCACTGCCTTCCTTACCGCCACCGATGGCGCTGATCACCTGGCGAGCCACCGGATGACTGTCGTTAGAACCCTGATGCCCCACAGCCGTGAGCGGTGCATCGCTGCCCTCATTGGCGCGCTTCACGGCAGTGCCCCAGCTGCCGTGGTCTGCCTTGGGGAACTCGGGGAACAGCCGGGCCAGCGAGGCCTCTGAGGCTGCGGACTGCAGCTTCTCGCTGAGCTTGGTGCCGTACTCCTCTATGCCGCCGCCTTTGAGCACCAGGGCGTTGGCGATCACATCGGCGATCAACTCGTTGCAGTCTTCTTCTGCTCGGCTCAGGCGGCTCTGCATCGCCTGCCGAGCCTCCAGTCCCTCCGGCGTGGAGGGGGTGCCGTAGTGATCCAGCACCCGGCGGGCGGCCGTGGCATCGATGATCCGGTTCTTGAGGTCTTCTGCGTTGCGGCGCGGAAGGAACACGTGCAGCACCGGGTCGTCTGCACCGGCCTCGCGGGCTGCATCGCGCACCTCCTTCTCGCTGCAGCCCCAGCCGTCGCGGATCCACACCACCACCTGCTCACTTGATGGAGCGGGGGGCTCGGGGTTGGGCCACGGATAGATCGAGCGCGGGATCTTGGCCTCGCCTTGCAGCAGGCGGATGGCCTTCAGTTCCTTCTGAAGCTCACCGCCAAGACGCTGCTCGCGCTGGGTGGTGACTTCGGTGTCGTCGTTGCGAACCGCCTGGCGCTTCTCTTCAAAGAGGCGCTGCCACTGAGCGCCTTCGGTGGTTTGCAGGCGGTATTCCACCTGACCTTGCTCCGCCTGGATCGGCATCAAGGTGCCGTCTTCCGCCATCGCCTCCAGCAAGCCGGCGATTCGATTGCGCAAGGGGCCGCTGTCTTGGCGGAGGTCGGCCACCATCAGGTCCGCTAAGGTTCGAGCGGTGGCACGGATGCCCTTGTTGGCCCCCTGCTCTCTCGGCAGCCGGCTGATCAGGAAGGCCAGCCCGCACAGGCTCTGCTTGAGCCTCCCCTCCTCGCTGCCGTCATCGAGGCCAGCGATGCGGTTGTTGAGCTCATTGAGCAGCACGCCCGAGTTCACCAGGTCGGGCCCCATCGCCTGAAACAACACATCGCCGGTGATCACCCGGCCCAGGTCTTCCTCGGCGATGTCTTTGACCGCGTCAAAAATGATCCGCAGCTGTGAGCGCAGCTGGCTGTTGGTGCCGGCCACATCGACGCTGCGGAAGCACTCCTCCCAGAAGCGACGGCGCGTGGGCAGCAGCGGGTAGTCGGCCACCGCCACCTGCCGGTCTTCCGTGCGCTCCTTGATCAGGCTGCCTTCCAGCTGCTTGGAGACCTCACCGGCATTGGCCTCCAACACCTGTTGCACGTCGGCCTGGGCGTCGGCGCGCTTCTGCAGGATCACCTTGCGGATCACCGTTTCCACGTCGGTGTCCGACAGCTGCACCGTGACCCGGAAACGGTCTTTGAGCTTCTGCAGCTGCGGTGTTTCCGATGACAACGCCGACTGGCCTGACGCCACCAACATCACCCGGCTGTCGAGCTCGGTTTGCAGCGCCTCGGCCAGCTCCACGAAGTCGGTGGCCCGGTCGTTGGAGTCGCCGATGTACTGCTGCACCTCATCAAGCACGAGCATCGTGTGGGGCAGCTCGCCGCCATCAGGGGCCAGGGCCTTGCGGGCCAGCTGCACGAACTCGGCGGTGGTGATGTCGCTGTCGCTGTTGGGAAACTGCTGGCGGATCACGTCGCGTGCTTCGCGGTTGCCGGCGGCGAAGTCGCGGTCTTGCTCCATTACGGCTCCGGCGATCACTGGGCTCACGTAGAGCTCATCGAGCTCCTCCAGCCAGCGGCAGCCCTCTGCCTCCACCGCCGAACGCACCGCGGCGAGGTAGCCCTTCTCCCGTAACCAGAAGCAGAAGCGTGCCTGGGGCACCTTCTCGGGCATGCCCACCGCCTTGAGCAGGATCGCCAGCACGGTCTTACGCACGGCGTCCTTGGCGCCCGAGGGCATAGCTCCGCTGGCGGCCATCAGCGGTTTGCCACTTCTGGCGGCGAGGGTGTCGAGCTCGCGGAACTGGGCCTTCACCCCATCGGGCAGCTCCAGCACCAGATCCCGTGCTCGCTTGCCCGGGCTTACCTCGGTGTTGGCCCAGAGGTGGCCGAGCATCTTCTGCAGGTGCGACTTGCCGCTCCCGAAGAATCCCGACACCCAGGCGGCGTTCTGGCGGGCCTGCCCCTGCTGGGCCAGATAGCTCTGCAGGATCCGCTCCATCGCCCGGCCGTACTGGCCGTCGCACACGAAGGTGCTGAGCTCACCTTCCAGCTCACGGCGGGCGTTCTCGTCGTCGAGCGTGGTGATCCGCGCCTGGCCGTTGTTGGCCAGGGGGCTGACGCGCGGGTCGCGCTGCAGGGTTTGGAAGATCTGTTGGCTCATGCCACCGCTCCTGTGGGATGGCGGGTGATGCCCACCGCCATGTAGTTCCAGCC
>Ga0172376_10006052_pt1 | contig 13257 bp, 9 predicted proteins | sample Lak35m_FD_121114 | JGI IMG/M metagenome (GOLD analysis project Ga0172376, IMG submission 121114) | Freshwater microbial communities from Kabuno Bay, South-Kivu, Congo - kab_092012_35m | ecosystem: Environmental > Aquatic > Freshwater > Lake | place: Democratic Republic of the Congo: South-Kivu...
AGCAGGCGGCGGATTTCGGAGGTGTAGGATGCCATGACGAGGAGCGGACTGGCATTGCGTTCGATGGTGCGGATCGCCTCTTCGGTGAGGGTTGAGATGGTGAAGAAATCCGCATGGGGGAAGTTCCGGGCAAAACGGTCAATCGAGTCGGTAATGTCGGGGTTGTTGAGTTCCGCAAACTCAGGCACAATCTTGCGGTGGTTGATGTCCTGAAAGAAGAGCAGGAGCGCACCAAGAAAGAGCGTCAGCTCACTGCGCGTCAGGTTTCGGGCACTCTCTTCAGCGGCCATAACAGCTTCATGGAAGCGGTTCGGCGTGAGCACCTTGCGCAAATAGTCGAGCGCCTGGTTACGCAGGAGCATGGTTGGCGTCTCAGCTCCATTGCTGTCACGGTTGTTGATCAGCTCCCATGCAAGCCGGAGGTTTCCCCTTGAAAAACTGACAATAAAGCTCAGTTCGGGCTCCAAAATTTCGGGGCGGTTTTCCATCAGCCAGAGGCGCAGTTCCCGGGCGGTTACTTTTGAGAACCGGACAGTCTGGCATCGTGAGCGTATGGTCGGAAGGAGCCCGTCCGGCCTTGAGGTTACCAGAATAAACAGCACATGAGCAGGTGGTTCCTCAAGCAGTTTCAGCAGCTTGTTTGCTGCCGAGGGGTGCAACCGGTCAGCCTGCGAAATAATGAAGATCTTTTTGCTTCCCTCACCCGGCATAAAGGATGCTTTATGCTGAAGCGCGATAATCTGTTCGGTCAGAATGCCCATGGAGCGCTCCATGGCGGGAGAGAAGTAGGGATTCTCTTTTTTTTGTTCAAGCAGCGCTTCGTAGCGTTCCCTGGCCTCGGTAAACTTTTTGTTCTCTTTTTTTGCCCCCTCCCCGGGGTCAAGCAGGGCTGATTCGACAGGAAAGAGATACTCAATATTCTGGTGCATGAAGGAGCGAACCTGCATACAGTCAGGGCAGGTTTGACATGAGCCCTCGCCGTTCTGAAGTGAAGCAGTGCGGCAGTTGAGAATTGAGGCGAGTTCAAAGGCAACGGACTCTTTTCCCGACCCTTCCGGGCCGGTAAAAAGGTAGGCATGAGCAAAGCGGTCTGTTTCAAGAGCTTTCTGCAGAACACGGATCTGCTGTTTCTGACCGATAATGTTTTTCCAGCTCATGCCTTCTCTGTCACCGTCATATAAAGGTCAGCCAGTTGTAGGGATCTTCGCCGGTCTGAACGATTTTCAGGTAGTGGTGCTGCAGGGCTTCGGTAATCGGACCGCGCCGTTCATTACCGATCGGATATTTGTCGATGCTTCTGACCGGGGTGATCTCTGCCGCCGTACCGGTCAGAAAGACCTCATCGGCAACATAGAGCGCTTCACGGGGAATAAGGGTTTCACGAACCTCGTAGCCAAGCTCTTTTGCGATGTGCATCACGGCGAAGCGGGTAAAGCCGGGCAGGATTGACTGACCGGACATGGGGGTATAGATAATGCCATCGCGGACAACGAAGATATTTTCACCGCTTCCTTCGGAAACATAGCCGTTAACGTCAAGCGCAAGGCCTTCGGCATAGTCATCCATCAGGGCTTCCATTTTGATGAGCTGCGAGTTCAGATAGTTTCCTCCGGCCTTGGCCCAAGAAGGCAAGGTGTTCGGAGCCGGACGGGTCCAGGATGAAACCCGGACGTCAACACCGGTTTCAAGAACATCCTCTCCAAGATAGGTGCCCCACTCCCAGGTGGCAATGGCAACTTCGATGGATGCACGGTGAGGGTTGACTCCGACTGCCCCCTGTCCGCGGTAGACCAGCGGACGGATGTAGCAGGCTTTCTGACTGTTGGCGTGGATGGTGCTGATGACCGCATCTTTCAGCTCCTTTTCGGAGTATGGAATTTCAATACGGTATATTTTCGACGAGTCCCTGAGCCGTTTGATATGTTCGTCAAGAAAGAGCACCGCCGAGCCTTTGAGGGTCTCATAGCAGCGGATCCCTTCAAAAGTGGATGAACCGTAGTGGACAACATGTGACAGGATGTGGATTTTGGCGTCATTCCAGTCAATCAGTTCGCCGTTCATCCAGATTTTTGCAGACTTGTTCATGATGCGGGTATTGGATGTTAAATCGTTACCGGTCTAAAACTCAAAGATATATTGTTTTGAGTTTTTTGAAAGTAAATGGAGCTGTTTTTCTGTAGTGTACGGGTAGATAATCTACTTTATCATCCGGTTCATGCAGCCGGATGTGATACGGAAGAGGTGCGAGAGGAAACAGCAAACCCGCATGGTATTGCGGGTCTGCTGTTCTTGAATTGGTAACGCTCAATAGATTCTTTCGTAAACGCCGTCCACTTCACGAAGAATCGGCTCATAGAGGCTGGCTTTTCGTCCGAAGCAGATGCCGAGCGCTTCATACATGGCGACATGGTCAAGATCGACATGGCGCTGGACAATAGCTTTGCTCGATTCAATGTATTCGATTTTACGACCCCTGACTTTGGATATCGTCACTCCTGTTTTGCCGTCAAGAAGGAGCAGAATAGCCGCCGCTCCGGCTTCGAAGCCGAAGTTGACATCGTAAGCCGAAGAGCTGCCTGAACGGACAAGGTGGCCGGGATGCACCTCACGCACTTCGGGAATCTCGTAGATTCCTTCAACGAACATACCGGTCTCTTTCATGAAAATCGGCATGGCCGGGTCGGTTTTCATTCTTTTCTGGATCTGCTGGCAGGTGAATTTGCCTGCACCGGCAAGTTTCTTGTGGCCGAAAGCATCAACGCCGGCTGATTCATCAACAATGTCGCTGCCATCGGCATTTTTTATGCCTTCGGCAACCACTATGGTATAGGTACCGCTGTTGACGTCGCTCTCCCTGATTCTGCGGGTAAAGCGCTCCTTGAGGTGTTCGTAGACAACATCCCAGTCTGCCGGAATTTCCGGTATGAGAATACAGTCGGCTTCAGCTGCAACACCGCTGCGGAAAGCGGTATGTCCGGCATACCGGCCGAATACCTCGGTTACGAGTACACGGTTGTGGGTTCTGCCGGTGGTTTTCAGGTCATGGACAAACTGCGCAATGCGGTTGATCGTGGAGTCTCCGCCGACCGAGTAAGTCTGGAGGTCGAGATCCATGGTTTTCGGCGCATGGATGCACTGTATGCCATTCTGGTTGAGGTCAACCATAACGCTTCCGGAGTCGTCACCACCGCTGATGACAAGAGCGTCAAGGTCAAATTTTTTCATGCCGGCCTTGATGCGGTTGTATTTTTCAGGATTGCTTATTGCCTTGATTTTAACTCTCGAATGACCGGCTTCGGATCCGGCAAAACTGGCATCGAACAGGTCAAGTCGACTCTGGTCAAGACGGACAATAGATGGCTGATCAATGAGGTTGTAGAGTCCGGCGTAGCCGTTTGGAATGATATAGAGTTCGAGGTCTTTTGACAGAGCCATCATTGCTGCGCCCTTAAGCACTGCATTGAGTCCACCACAATCTCCTCCGCTGGTCAGTATGCCTATTTTTTTCACAGTTATGCTCTCCTTTCAATGCCCGGGTTAGTTTTTAATGGCTGAATTTAGTTATTTAACTGAGGAACTTGTTGTTCCTGCTTCTGGCAATCAAGATAGATTTTTTGTCTGATTTTTCAACGCAAAGCTGCAAAATTTAAATAGGTGAGGATGCATCCCTTAATGTCAGAATTACTCATTATTTCATGAATTATCTGGACCAGGCAAGGATTGCTTTCGTGCATCTCAGGGAGAGAAAGCGCCAGACACTCCTGACCGCTCTTGGTGTTGCTGTCGGTTCAGCCATGCTTGTGACCACTATTTCGGTGGCTCGGGGTTCTTCGTCGAATGTCATAGCCAAGGTCATTGATACCATGCCGCATGTTATGGTGACAGCCGAGAGAGTGGTGCCGCTTATTCCGGACAATATCATCGGTCAGAACTCCCGGCGGATTGCCATGGTGACGAAAAATATCACACCGGACAAGCAGGAGGTTATCAAGAATTATGCCGGGGTTGTTGAGAGTATTCGTTCAGTTAAGGAGCTGCAGAGTATTTCACCGTTTGTTCTCAGCAAACTCCTTGCCCGCAACAAGACACGATTTACACCCTGCGTTGCCCGCGGGGTTGTACCGCAGCTTGAAGGGGAGATTGCCGGTCTTAAAAAGAATCTGATTGAAAAAAATGCTCTTGAGGAGCTCTCCTATACGCCGAATGGTATTCTTGTGGGAGATCTTCTGGCGAAAAAACTCAATGCAGGCTATCACTCAAGAGTTGTGCTGGTGACTAAAAACAGCGAGGAGTTCCCGGTAACGCTGGTGGGCCGCTTCAGCAGCGGATTCAATGCCAAGGATGAGCGGGAAGCCTATGTTAATCTTGCCCTTGCCCAGAGAATGGAGGGAATCGCATCGAACTCGGTGACCGGTATCGGGATGAGAACAGCGCATGTTGAGCGCGCAAATGAGACAGCCGCAGAGGTGCAGACGCTGAGCGGTTATAAAAGTGAGAGCTGGGATGAGACCAACCGGAATGTCATTGAGTTCTATAACCGGAATGCCCTGATTACCCTTGTGCTTGTCGGTTTTGTCTTTATTGTTGCAGGCCTCGGCGTCTCTTCGGTTATGACCACCGTGGTACTGCAGAAGGTGAAGGATATTGCCATCATGCGCTCAATGGGTATGCCTGCGGGGAACATAACCCGGATATTCATGCTTGAAGGGTTGATGATCGGGATTCTCGGGGTGCTCATCGGAAGCCCGGTGGGTCATGTGATTTGCCACTTTGTATCTTCCATCCGCTTTGAGGCCAGTACGGCAGGCGTGCTGAAAAGTGACCGGATCAATCTGATAGAAACGCCGGATGCGCACCTTATTGTGATTGTTTTCGGCATCCTGATTGCCGTGCTCTCATCCATGAGCCCGGCGCGAAAGGCAACACGTTATCAGCCGGTCCGTATTCTCAGGGGCGAGGTAGGCGCTTAGGGTTATGACCGGGAGTCCGGATGCTCAGGAGCAGTGTACTCAGATTTTTTGGATGATGCAGACAGCATGTGCGGCCGCACCCTCTTCGCGTCCGATATAGCCGAGTTTTTCGTTTGTTGTGGCTTTGACCGAGACCGTTCCGATCTCCATATTGAGACATCGTGCAATGTTTTTACGCATGTCGGTGATGTAGGGAGCGATTTTTGGCGCTTCAAGCAGCAGCATGGCATCAACATTGACCGTCCGGTATCCGTTTTTTTCAAGCAGTTTTCCCACATGCTTCAAAAGGATCATGCTGTCGATATCCTTGAATTCCATGCTGGTGTTGGGGAAGTGCAGACCGATATCTCCCAGTGCCGCAGCACCAAGCAGTGCGTCACTGACCGCATGGAGTAAAACATCGGCATCGCTGTGGCCTTCAAGTCCTTTTTCAGCAGCAATTTCAACACCGCCGATAACCAGTTTCCGGCCCTCTGCAAAGGGGTGTACATCAATACCGATTCCAATACGCATGGTCATAGAGAGTTTAAAGGGTTATGTCAGCAGGGTCTAAAGATAGAATAAATCATGAATATTTGGAACAGGGAGGCTTGTTGAGGCGCAGTAAAGCCTGAAAACAGCGTTGATTTCGCCTGATTTGCACTTTTACCGCCCCTTTTCTATGAAATGAATAAGATATTCCGGAAATTTCCGTAACAAGTGGCGCCAGAGAGATCAATGAGCGTGCATATGAGTACCATGACCTTTTCCCGATTACAGCGTTTTTTCTGGATCTGCTCCGGAACTCCGGTTTCAGTGATTGAAAAATATCCGACCGAGCACAGCAAATATATCGGTATCGGGGCAACCATATTTTTTACCGCGTTTTTTGCCGGTCTTTCCGGTGGATACGCACTCTATTTTGTTTTTGCCGGTTCTGCTTTTGCCGGGTTGTGGGCTCTTCTCTTCGGCCTCATCTGGGGGCTGGCAATTTTCAATCTCGACCGGTACATTGTTTCAGGCATCAACAAAAGCTCCAAAGGGCTGAAACAGTTCTACCAGGCATCCCCCCGTCTGATATTTGCCGTACTGATTGCCCTGGTTATTGCCCGACCCCTCGAACTGAAAATATTTGACAAGGAGATCCGCGAGCAGCTTCGTCTTCGTTATCTCTCCGATCAGAGGGAGATGATTGTAAAGGTGCAGGGCTCATTCAGGGAGAAATATGCTCTTGAACTCGGCCAGATTGCTGCCTATCAGAAAGAGTATGACAGTCTGAGCAGCGACGTGAACCGGTTACGGGAGGAGCTGAAAGCTGAGGTGTTCGGTTCCCATACCGCCACGACTTCCGGTGTGGAGGGATATGGTACCTATGCGAGAAACAAGGAGCTTGTTGTGAAGGCCAAACAGACAAGACTTGAATTTCTTGCGGCTCAGCTTGCCGGACTTCAGGAGTATATGAACCGCCAGAAAGCCGCTGAGGGGATCAACGCCCAATCGATACAGAATGAAAAAGAGATGGATCAGGCCATCGCTGTTGCCGGTTTTGCCGACAGAAACTGGGCACTGGGCGAGTTGACCCACTCGGCAAACGATGTGAGCCGCTCTTCGGCAAATGCAGTTACCTTTATCACCCTGCTCTTTATCGCCTTCGAATGTGCGCCGCTCATTGTCAAGCTGCTCTCCGATATCGGACCTTCTGATGTGGATATCAGGGAGTCGGAGTCCAGAATTATTTCGCAGTTGACCAGCAGCACATTTCTGTCACGCACCCGGATTGTCCGCGAGTACCGGACTCCAGGCTCCAAAAAAGGGGGGCGGCGGGCAAAGCGGTATCTCTCCAACAAGAGGTGGTAGAAAGAGAGCGCCGGCTAACCGGTAACAAGACTTCCGCTGTACTCTCTGATGGGTATCGCTCCCGGCGCCGAGAAGTGCTGCTCTATGGCTGCCGCCACCTTTTCGCTGATGTCCGGGTAGACAAAGTTCATGGTGCCGATCTGTACCGCCCGCGCTCCGGTGACGAGGAACTCCATCGCGTCTTCAAATCCGGCAATACCACCCATACCGACCACCGGAATTTTGACGGCATTATAGACCTCCCAAACTTTTGCGAGTGCGATCGGCTTGATAGCCGGTCCGGAGAGCCCTCCGGTGATGTTTTTCAAGAGCGGCTTGCGGGTTTTGTAGTCCACCGCCATGCCGACAACGGTATTGATGAGTGAAACCGAGTCTGCACCGGCCTCTTCTGCAGCAAGGGCGATAGAGCTGATCGAGGTGACATTTGGTGTCAGCTTGATCATAAGGTGACGGTGGGTTATTTTTCGCAGTTCCGAAACGATTTCAAAGGTCGCGTTCGGGCTGACACCCATAATCATGCACTCCCCCTTGACGTTCGGGCATGAAAGATTGATTTCATAGCCGTCAAGTCCATCTACCCGGTCCAGTTTCGAGACAACTTCACCGTACTCATCGATCGAGCGGCCGGCAATATTGACAATAACGGACGTATCAAGGGTTCTGAGAAACGGAACCTTCTCCTCTATGAACCGTTCAATGCCGACATTGGCCAGTCCGATGGCATTGATCATGCCCGAAGGGGTCTCTGCAATCCGTCGAGGGCGGTTGCCTGCCCGGGGTTCAAGGGAGATGGCCTTGGTAACGATGCCGCCTATTGTAGAGAGGTCACAGAGCCGACTGAGCTCTTCGCCGTAGGATACGGTACCCGATGCAAGGAGCACCGGAGATTTCAACTCCAGTCCCCGGCCAAGGGAGACCGATGCGCTTGTGGCCGGCTTGGCGCTACCGTGTTGGCTCATGATGGTCAGTGCTTGTTTCGGCACTCTCCTGAACCGGACTTGATGATGATGGTATCAGTCCGGTTCAGGAAGCGCAGAATGAGTATCGTTTACTTTTATGTTACTTGTTCAGATAGTAGCGGGTTGCGTAATCCCTGACCATTCTGTGGGTGTTGTATTCCGGTGCAATGGTGGCAATGGCGTTCCGGATTTTTTTGATCCACTCGGTCGGAATATTCTCTGCGTTGCGTTTGTAGAATGTCGGGATGATCTGGTTTTCCAGTGTCGAGTACATCTTTTCGGCATCGAAACGGTCCTGTTCCTCATGATTTTCGAAGAATTCACCGTTGCCTATTGCAAAGCCGTTCTCGCCGTTATAGGCTTCAGGCCACCAGCCGTCCAGCACACTGAAATTCAGCCCGCCATGCAGTACGGTTTTCTCGCCCGATGTTCCGCTTGCCTCCATCGGCCTGACCGGGGTGTTCAGCCAGATATCAACGCCGGAAACCATCCGTTTTGCCACACCGAGATTGTAGTTCTCCAGGAAGATAACCTTGCCGGTAAACTGCGGACGGCGCGAATGATGAACAATCTGGCGGATATAGTCCTTTCCTGCGTCATCGTGCGGATGGGCTTTTCCTGCAAAGACGATCTGCAGCGGCATATCCGTATTATTGATGATCCGGTCGAGACGGTCAAGATCACTGAAAATCAGCGGTGCTCGCTTGTACGTCGCAAATCGCCTTGCAAAACCGATGGTCAGCACGTCCGGAGAGAAGGTGTTTTTCGGAGAGCGCATCACGTCATACTCGTTGTAGAAGGTATTGGAGTGCTGGTGAAACAGCTGGTTTGCCAGGTAGCGGTCGATAAAGTCGAACAGATTGCGCTTCAGGCTGTAACGCAGAGACCAGAGTTCGGAATCGGAGACTGTTGCAAGCGCAGCTTCAGCCGCTTCACGTGAAAGGGTCATCTCGTCGATACTGCCGGCATGGTTTTTCCAGAAACTGTCGGTCAAACCGCATGTCCAGCTGCTGGCGTGCACGCCGTTGGTGATATGACCGATCGGCACTTCTGCAACCTCTTTGTCTTTGTAGAGGTGCTGCCACATGGTGCGAGAGACCTCTCCATGCAGTTTTGATACTCCGTTTGCCGCCCTCGACAGATTGAGTGCAAGCACCGTCATGGTGAAGAGTCCGTAGATATTATTCCGGTCTTCGGAGCCAAGCAGCATAAGATCATCGAACGTAATGCCTGTAGTTGCCAGGTACTTGTCGAAAGTGTAGTGCATCATCTCTCTTGAGAATCGGTCATGACCGGCAGGAACAGGTGTGTGCGTAGTGAAGACGCAACGCGAACGGACACTTGCCTTTGCCTCCTCTTGTGTAGCTCCTTTTGCATGCTCCATGGCCAGCAGCTCAAGGGTGAGAAATGCGGAGTGCCCTTCGTTCATGTGATAGACTGCGGGTTTTTCACCAAGCTCTTCAAGCAGCTTGACGCCGCCGATTCCGAGGACGATCTCCTGGTTGATACGCATGTTCTGGTCACCGCCATAGACTCGACAGCAGATATCGCGGTAGTGGGATTCATTCTCCGCAATATTGGTGTCAAGCAGATAGAGTGTTGCCCGGCCGACCTTTAAACGCCATGCCTGTGCAAAAACTTCGCTTTGTGCTATATTAACGGAGATGACAAGATCACTGCCGTCAGCCCGTTTTACTTTTTCTACCGGAAGATGTTCAGGGTGCTGAAGCGGGTAGTCTTCCATCTGCCATCCATCGTGATTGAGGTACTGGCGGAAGTATCCCTCCCTGTAGAACAGGGTGATGCCGATAAAGTTGATGCCAAGGTCACTGGCCGATTTGATGTGATCTCCGGCAAGAACCCCGAGTCCTCCGGAATAGATTCTGACACTTTCATGGATACCGAACTCCGCGCTGAAGTAGGCTACAGGACGCTCAACAAGTTCCGGAGCGTTTTTTGCCGCCCAGGTCTCTTTTTCGTTCATGTAGGCGGTAAAGCGGTCGTGGGCGGCATCTATTTTTTTGCCGAAATCGCCATAACTGCGAGCTTCCAGTTCATCCTGGGAGATATGCCGAAGCAGTTCTACCGGATTGTGGTTGTTCCGTTCCCAGAGCAGAGGAGAGAGCTCCTCAAAAATCTGTTTTGCTTCTGTATCCCAGGACCACCAGAGATTTCTTGTGAGTTCGTTAAGAGAGACTATTTTTTTTTGCATAATGGATTATGAAATGCTTTGCTTTGCTGCAGCAGGTTGAATGAGAGGCAGAATCTTACAGCATTAAGAGACTTTTGCGGCTTTTGACGTTTGCCCTTGTGAATGAAAATATGGCTCAATTTACTGTTTTAGAATAAAAAACCGCAAACATAACGATTTGAATACAGGAGAGGTGAAAATAGCGCACCTGTCGGACCTTCATGTTTCCGGCAGAAAGGACCACCGCCAGCTCGAAGATCTTGATCGTATGCTCGATCATCTCAACACCGCAGGCTTTGATCATCTGGTCATTTCCGGGGACCTCAGCAATACAGCAAATTCCGGTGACTGGGGGGTGGTGAAAGAGAAACTGGAGAAGCATGGTCGCTACCATTGGGAGAAGACCACCGTTATTGCCGGTAATCATGATTTGATCAATCTTGAAGAGGAGATGCGTTTTTATAACGCACTGAATCCCTTGCCGCTTCTCAGAAAAAAAGCATTTGATCGCAAGCTCGCTGATTTTTGCCGGTATTTCCGGGAGTTGATTACCGGAGAAGAGGGTGGCTCTCCGATCTATCCGTTTGTCAAGATCATCAACTATCCTTCCGTGAGAATTGCCATTACCGCATTCAATTCAGTGTTCCCCTGGTATCCGGCTGATAATCCTTTAGGGGCGAGAGGTGAAGTTGATCAGAAGCAGCTTGATGCATTTTCCTCGGAGAGCCTGCTATCCACGCTCCGGGAGTGTTTTGTGATCGGGCTCTGCCATCATGCCTACAGGGTATACGGGACCGATTCGCTGATTGATCAGGCTTTTGACTGGACCATGGAGCTGAAAAACCGGGAAGCGTTTCTCGATCTGATGATTTCCCTGCATGCAAGAGTGGTGCTGCACGGCCATTTTCACCGTTTTCAGTCCTATGTGGTTAAAGATCTGACCTTTATTAACGGGGGAAGTTTTCGCATCATTCCAAAGCAGTACAGTGAGCTGATCGTGGACGGGAATGGGGGATTCACTCAGCGTTTTATCATGCTGCCGTGACACCTATCTCAACGATTCCGGACTCTGCTGCCGTTCCCGGAGATTCGCAATTACTGTGATCAGCCTATCCGGTTTGTCTTCATGTAGTCGCGGATTCTTTCGGCATGATCGCGATCCTCCTGGTTGAGCTGCTTGAAAATATTTGAGGAGTAGGAGTGTGTCGGGCTGTCGAGAAAGTGCTGAAAATGGGACTCTCCTGCGGCCAGTTCAATGTCAAGTGCGGCCTGAAATGCAGCCTTTCTTGAAGGCGGTACGGCCGAATAGGCTGCTATGAGAGCTGAAATTTTTTCGTTGGTATCAATAAGGGACTGAAGGTCTTTGGAGAGCAGATTGTCAGGAAAGAATTCCATCGGCTGAGGCTGCTTTTTTTCCTGTTGAAGCAGTGATGCGTGCCCTCTCTCCTCCATGGCGAGCTGCCACCAGAAATCCTCGTCTTCGGAGAGCTGATCATGCAACAGCGTGTAGAGTTTTGCAAGGCTCAGCTCAAGTTTTATGGACTCGTCAAGGTGCTGCAGAAGTGTGGCAGGCATGGGTAAAAACGTTTGGTATTGATTTTAGTGCAGGCGAACTGCTGCTCTGGCATAGGAACAATCTTTTTAAACCTAAATATAACCGAGATATTTTTTCCTTCAGGCCATTATTTTCCTGTAGCGGGAAAAAGTTCTCGGCTTACATGATTTTTTTTAGTGCTTGTGCTTGCCATTGATGAACACGATTAAACCGGAAAACGTTTGCCGTAATGGAAGCAGAATTTGACAGAGCCTGTGCTCTCCACATGCAGGGCCGTTTTGAGGATGCATTTGCGCTTTACCAGAGTGTACTGAGTCGGGATCCCCTTCATTTCGATGCGTTGCATCTCTCGGGAGTAATTGCCGCCCAGACCGGTGACCTCCTTCGGGCAGCAGAGTTGATCAAACGGGCATTGGAAATAGATCCCCGGCATATCAATGCCTTGAACAACCTCGGCTATGTGCTCAGGGGGCTTGGTCGCATGGAATCGGCGATCGAACTGCATGACAGGGCACTTCTGATCGAACCTGCACATGCAGATCACTGGTATAACCGCGCTCTTGCCCTCCATGATCTCGCCCGCTTTGAAGAGGCTGTCGGGAGCTTCCGGAAGGCACTCTCCCTGAAGCCGGACTTCGCTGATGCATGGAATATGCTCGGGGCGGCTCTCAATGCTCTGAAGCGTCATGAGGAAGCTCTGGAGTGTTATGAGCGGTCGATTGCACTGAACCCGTCAACTGCTGCTGCCCATAACAACAGGGGGGTTGCCTTGAACGATCTCGAACGGTTTGCCGAAGGGCTGAGAAGCTGTGAGCAGGCTCTTGCTCTGCATGCAGGGGATGTTCCCGCCTGGAATAACAGGGCAATCTCCCTGATGGGCCTTGATCGTCACGAGGAGGCACTTGCAAGTTGCATGAAGGCGATCCAGCTTGAGCAGGGGAGTGCTGAAGCCTGGACGCTTCTTGGCGTGGCGTTGAACAATCTGAAGCGCTACGGGGAGGCGATTGAAGCTCATGAACGTGCTTTGCGGTTGAAGCCCGGAAATGCAAAGGTATACAACAATTTGTCGGTGGCGTTGAATGGCCTGAACCGTTTCCCGGAGGCTCTTTCAAGCTGCACGAAAGCTATTGCACTGAATCCGGACTACAGCGGGGCGTATATCAACAGCGGTAACGCACTGAACGGGCTTGGACGCTATAACGAAGCCGTTGCATGCTATAGCATGGCATTTGAAAAAGAGCCTGATAGTATTGATGCTTGCTGGAACATCGGTTTCAATCAGCTTCTTGTCGGTAATTTCCGGGAGGGGTGGCAGAACTATGAGTGGCGCTGGAAAAAGAGAGAGATGAAGGGCTATGTCCGGAAGTTTTCTCAGCCCGAATGGAATGGAAAGGATGCACTGGATGGCCGAACCATTCTGCTCTACAGTGAGCAGGGGCTTGGCGATACGATCCAGTTCTGCCGCTATGCAGGAGTTGTCAGGGATAGGGGGGCAACGGTCACGCTTCAGGTGCAGGATGGACTTGCACCGCTGTTAGCAGGCACTCTTGAAGGGGTAACGATTATCAGTGAAGAAGCGGAAGTTCCATCCTTTGATCTCCATCTCTCACTCATGAGTCTCCCAGGGGTTTTTTGTACGGTGGAGGAAACTATTCCTGCCGATAAAAATGGTTACATCAGGGCGGATGCAGCAAAGGTGAGGATTTGGAGGGAGAGGCTTGGAATTCCGTCAAAGCCCAGGGTCGG
>Ga0172376_10006053_pt1 | contig 13256 bp, 35 predicted proteins | sample Lak35m_FD_121114 | JGI IMG/M metagenome (GOLD analysis project Ga0172376, IMG submission 121114) | Freshwater microbial communities from Kabuno Bay, South-Kivu, Congo - kab_092012_35m | ecosystem: Environmental > Aquatic > Freshwater > Lake | place: Democratic Republic of the Congo: South-Kivu...
GGACCGTGGAAAGTCGTTGATCGTCTGTACGTTTGGACTGACGACGATGTCGGGTGCGAGGTCGCCAAGGTTTGCGATGAGAACTTGGATGATGACATGGTGGGGCAGGCCGATGCCGATGCCAGCCTCATTGCGGCAGCACCGGAGTTGCTGCAACGCCTGCGGGAGTGCGTCACCTGGCTGGAGGATTACTACGACACGGTGTCGTTGGACGACGATCAGTCGCAGCACTTAGATACGGCGCGTGCCGTTATCGCCAAAGCAGAAGGGAGGAGTGAGTGATGGCACGCTACCGACTGATCGGATACTACGACGACACTGGGCAGGTGTACGATTCGGAGTGGGTTGGCTCCGATGAGGTCGAAGCAGTTCGCAACTGCTACATGACTCTCAATGAATCCGAGAGATCCCAGCTCGCTATTGTTGCCATCCTTAACGAAGCGTGCGTCAACGTGTACGAACCTGATGCCGTTTCATTTCTGATCGACTGGCCCGTGGAGGAGTTGTAATGCCGTTTCCTGACAGCACATACGAACAGACCTGGCGTGAGGCCAGAGCCAACCGGGACTTTGTTCCTGGCGAACACACCCCTGGGCCGTGGCGAGCCGACCAAGAGAAGGGCATCGTCTGGTGCAACGGATCGAATGGTTATCTCGTCCGAGACTACCTATGCGAGGAGCCCAACTGGAATCCTGCTGACCTGCGACTGATGGCGGCGGCACCGTGCATGCTGTCCTGTCTGCGGGCTGTGCTTGGCTCGCTCCAGGCACTAGACGATGGCTGGCGGGAGATGGATGCGACCTTTGTAGATACCATCATCGCAACGAATCGCTACACCGTTGGCGAATGCGTGCGTAGTGCGGAGGGAAACGATGTCAAGGATTGATACGTGGACTGAGGCGACCGTAGACTATGCGATCAACCTGCTGGTTCAGGCTGAGAGGATAGCCAAGGAAGTTGATGCTGATCTGTATGAAAAGATCCGAAGATTCCTTTTGGAGGATGCGTGATGAGTGAGCGTACAAACAGAGGACTGAAGGAAGATGCGGTCGTCGCTGTTCGCAAGCGGCGATTGGGCACGCTGCCATTTGCCTTGGCACTTGGGTGCTGCGACATCGGAGAGGCACGGGACAATTTGGGAACCATCTATCTGACCACCTGGGGCCTGAACCTACCGGCCGATCAGCAGGAGTGGTACACCAGAGAGACTCGCTTCCACCCTATTTGGATGGGGGCAGATGACGGTGCGTGCGAACTGATCCTTGGCAGTTCCAGTAGCGGCGATGCCTTGATCGCGTGGATCAAGGATGGACTGAGGCTCGGAGAGAACCCTGCGTGGGAGGAGGTGAGTGATGGCTAAGAAGAAGAAGGATGTGGTCGTTGCCGATCTGTCTGATAGTTGGCTGGCCCAGGTGATTCGCCGGGCACCTGATCTGTACGAGTTGGCCGCATCGCTTGCTCCGTTTGATTCGGCCCGCAACGTGGAGAGTGTCAGGTGGCTGACATGCTGTGGCGTGGACTTGGACGCTTACAAGCAGGGCATGGACACCCACGGCATAGTGGCGGCCGTCATGCGGCTAGTGGACGAGGGCACGCTGCCACCACCTTCTGTGTTCACCCTGTCCCGTGGCGTGTGGGCCCTGTGGCGGCTGCATGACAAGCAGAAACCAGGCGAGCCCATCCGAAGCTACCCTGCCAGCGTCATGTCACGTTGGTGCAAGGTTCAGTCTGCCCTGCACAACGTCTGCGCCACGCTCGGCAGTGACACAGCCACACGGCACGCTGCCACCGTCACACGCATACCAGGGAGCGTGAACAGCAAGAACGGCCGACGGGTGGGCTACATGCTCCCGGCCGACATTCACGGCCAGCCCTTCAGCTACACGCTGGACGAGTTGGAGAGCTTCCTGCGTCCGCACCTCCCGGCCCCGGTGGTGGTGGACGCTGTGCCTCGTCAGAAGTCGCAGAACAAGGCCCTCTGATGTGATCACAGAGCAGTGGATCGAAAAGGATCATGTCGGCATCGGGATCGAAGCGCCGGCCGGCGTTTACCCTTCTGGTATATACCAGACCTACGGCGCTCGCATCTACGAGGACAAGGTGATTATGTTCTGCGACTCTTACTATGCGGATTGGTCTGGCGAGAACCCTGGCCCTGCCCGTGAGGAATACGCCACGGACATCAAGCGGCTGTGGTCTTTTCTGCGCCAGCTACCCCGCCCGATGCATTCGTTTGGAGAGTGGTCCCCGTTCTAGGAGGTGAGTGATGGCTGTGTACATGATTGCCTGGCCCGACCGCTCATGGAGCGTGCTTGTCTGCGAGGGCATGCGGACTGTGGAAGAACTGTGCGCCCTGGGTGGGCCACTGGATGCGACCGGCGACCCAGCCTGTGCTTCCATCTTCCAGGTCAGGAAAGAGGGGTCGGAGTTCTACTGCGAGTTCTTTGCGGACTGTGGCAAGCCGGGGCAGGGATTCCCGGTAATACACTGGGGCGACCTTGTTCCGGTGCGACTGGTGGAGCCATACACAGACCAGGTGTTTCAATCACTGGAGGGCATGATCGATGAGTGACGACGAGATTCCGACAATGAACGTGGCGGCCCTGAAGTTCCAGGCCCGCATGATGGATGCCATCATTGGCATGAAGGGCTCCCTCATCCAGCTGCTCGCCGGGAAGGGGCAGAGCTGGAAGGACTGGCCCGCTTATGACTTGGTGGACGAACTGATTGCGGAGTACGGCGAGGAGGTGAGTGATGACTAAGACTGCAACTGTCGGTGCTATCCGCAGTGTCAACGTGACCTACTGTCTGGTCATGGAGAGTGCGGAAGAGTTTGCGGAGGTGTACATGTCGCTTCAGCGGCGGCGGGAGCGGCATCCTCCTGGCCCCTTGCGGGACAGGCTGCTCACGCTACTGGACAAGATGGATGTGGAGTTTGGTAAGTACGAACCGGAGGTGCTGGTAGATGACTAAGGCAAACCTCCTGTCTGCCGATGACCGGCGAGTCTTGGTCGCCGCCTTGGAGTGCTACTCCCACCAGATGAAGCAGTCGGCCAGCGACTCCGCCCATTCCATTGGCGACCAATCGCTGTTCTACGAGATATACGAAGCGTGCGTTCGATTGATAGGTTTGTTTTCCCAGGAGACTGTTGATGACTGAAGACATGAAGATTCTTTCTTGGTTCCTTGGCTCGCAGCCCGTTGGTGAGTTGCTCAATTGGCCAGTCCTGCCGACTGCACTGTGCGATGCTGTCAGGGCTATCAACCTAGAGTCCAAGAAGGATGGCGGCGATCCGCATGAAATCTGCAAGGGATGGACGGCATTGGCCGCAGCCATTGGCCCCACCATGATCGGCAAGATCCTGGCGTCAAACGAATGGCGTGACCTAGTCCCGGCCGTCGAAGGCTATGGCGACGACTGGTGCAACGTGTGGTCGGACGGCAGCAAGAAGGTTGTAGCTCGCGTTGTGTGGGACGGCCCCATGGCCGTCAATGTTCGGTTCACCGTGGAGTAGGAGGCAACCATGGACAAGGATGTCCTGATCGATCTGGTGTTGGTGTTGGTCCGTGTACTTCTGGAGAGCATTCGATGAGCGAGATGGCCGACTTCATGTGTGCGTGCGTTATCCTTGGGTTCATGTTCTTCTGGCTTTCACATGGGTGACCTATGATCTACGGCTATGGCCGGGTATCGACTGACATGCAGGACACTTCGGCTGACGACCAGCGTCTTCAGTTACAGAAGTGGGCCGGTGATCGGGAGATGATCCTGTTCATTGACGAGGATGTGTCTGGGTCTGTCCCCCTCAAGGACAGGCCAAAGGGCAAGGAGATGTGGGATCTCCTCGTCCCCGGCGATGTGGTAGTGGTGACGACAAAGGACCGGGCGTTCCGCTCCCTGATCGATGCCGCCAACACCCTGCTGACATGGAGTCAGTTGGGGGTCAAGCTGCACATCATGGACTTCCCGGTCGATCTCACTACCGACGAGGGTGAGATGGCGTTCCTCACCGGCGCTGTGTTTGCCCAGTACGAACGCAAGAAGATCGGCAAGCGGACCTCGTCGGCCTTGAAGCACAAGGCCAGGACGGGTCAGCCCTACTTACGAACCAGACCATGGGGCTGGCTCAAGCAAGGCAAGACGGTCGGCGGGAAGATCGTCTACGAGTACGTGCCATGCGAGCAGGAACGCAAGCTGGGGCTGGAGATGCTCAAGCTCAAGGATGAAGGCATGTCCTACTCCGAGATCGCATGGAAGTTCATGGACCGGCGCAAGCCACAGTCCAGGAAGGGCCACTACTACACTGACCAGGATGTCAGGAAGCTGGTCCCCGCCGCCCGTGCTGGATATCCAAGGCTTGCGCAATCCGCTTGGCTAGCTCGCGACTGCGCACAGAGGCTAGCCGAAGTGATATCTCATGCCCCTCCGCAATCGACCTGAGCGTCTGGCCTCCCTGGAATCTATCCCGGGCTAGCTCGCGGTCCTCTTCTGGCAGATCTTCGATAGCCATCGACAGGTAGTCAGGCTGGTCGAACAGCGGCAGCATCTCCTCCGCTTCTTGGAGGCTGCACTTCCACTCGCCCGGTGTCCTGGTTTGTTTCTTGATGCTCTTGTACATGGCATTCAAGATCGCCCGTGCGAAGTATGCCTTGGGGTACGGCAACTTCTTTTTGTCGTACGTGCGAGCAGCCTTGGTCAGAGCCAGGTAACCTTCCGACTCTAGGTCTGGGAAGAGAACGCTGCGTTGCCAGGCCGGGCGGGTTTGAACGAAGAACTTTGCCAGCATCGTCGCCAATGGCATGTACTCAACAACGAGGCTATGCCTTCGTTTTGAGAGCCGCAATCTCTTCTGCATGCTCGTTCAGTCGGCTTTCATGCTCCTTCAGGACTTGTCTTAGTTCCTCAACCACATCGGGCAGGTTCTCCACGGCGCTCGCTATGACCGCAACCTTCGCATGGATGCTCATGGCCCACGGGATCACGGCAACCGCCGCCGTGGCGAACAGCATCAGGACTTCAGTCTCCACTCTCAACCCTCCGAAGAATCGACATCAACACCAGGCCGGCGTACGGATGGAGCTGACCCTCTTCTACGTGTAACTTCACCATGCTTCTTGCTTGCCAAGTCAACTCTCGGGGGAATCGATAGAGGTGAGTTTCGCCGTCAATGCGGGCGACCAGGACGTTAACCTTCGATACGCCTGGCTTCTCATTGTCCGGATCTGATCCATAGTCGGAGACGAACTCCATAACCATTTTGCTAACCAGTGGCTGACGAGAGATATGAGTACGGGCAACACAAAGATCAGGAAGAAAGAGCCGTACTCGCCGCTGTCCTTGAAGGTCTGCCGGATCTTCTTGCGTTGAACCTTCAGCGGCTGGTTCGCGTAGAGCATGGCCGCATAGCACACTGCCCGAGCCTCTTGGCTCACGTTGCCGGCGCCGGTTTCCTCCAGGCAGAGGTCTGCTATTTCTTCAGCGTGCAAGTATCGCAGTCCTGCTTCAGCACTGATGGTGGATGCTTGACTGCTTTGCAAAGACAGTCAGGCGGGCAGGGGCAGGGGGTCTTATGGCCGTCTCCGTGCGTGATGAATCCTGTTCCCTTGCAAGCGCCGCAGCACTCGTCCTTGTCTGGCTTGCTGTCGTTGGTGGTGTTGATCACGTAGGCAGCATGCACAGCCACCGGGCCGGTCATGTCTGTCGGGACTAGGAAGAGAAGGGGGATGAGTTCAATCATGTTGCAGGAGTCCTACTGTGCCGTAGTCTGGCAGTCGCTGGGGTGGATAGCCGTCGATGGATCCGTACACCCAGCAGTCGCCTGACTGAACGCAGACGTTGAAGTCGTCGGCCGAAGTGAGGATCATGCCAGGGATCCACTCCCCGTATTCCTTGGGCCACTTGCTCGGCTTCTGATTCCACTTCCCCCAGGAGTTCTGAATCATCCATACGCGGAATGGGAAGAACTCCTTGGAGTCGTCGTAGCCGCAGATGCACATGTCATGGTTCCAACCACCAGGGGTTCGTCCGTGAACACCCTTGGAGTTGGAGCCGGTAGACCAAGACGCGTACTGCCCGGAGTGAGCCGCGTAGCCATTGACCATGGCATCCATCAGCTCTTCCTGGGTGCGGACCTGACTGATCACGCCCACCTTGTTCTTCTTGCACAAATCCTGGACGTTCTGCGGCACGCCGCCTGATCCCCACCGTGCGCCGATGGAGCAGTTGTACTTCGACAGATCAACAACACCCTCGTACTGGTGTCGGGCAAGGAAGCCAACGTCTCGCTCAAACTTGCTGGCTCGGGCTGGCGACATGCCCTCACCGCCATGACCTCTTGCCCCGTAGGTTGGCTCGGTCGCACCCATCTTGAACCAGTCTTCTGGCTCATGCTTGACCAGGATCTCTACCGCACGGGTGATGTCACGGGCATTACGAGATCCATGCGAAACACAATCACCGCAGGTTTGCGCTTCGGTAAAACACTTATCGTCCAACTTCTTGGCGTACTTCCACAGCAGCGCACGCTTGCCAAGACCAGAGCCTCGGATGTTTGGCTCGGAGAAGTACTGATACCTCTGCGTGGATAAGAACTCTACGTTCTCACGCATGTTGAACTGCCAGCCAGGCATGCCGTCTTCGTATGCCTTGATCAGCTCTTCGGTCTTCACCTCGCCTGACCCTCCACATCCCTGCATCCTGCAGCGATCTTGCCAGCCAATGCCTTATCAATGGGCAGGTTGTCAAGCGAGTAGTACTTGGCGAGCGTCTCTTCAATCGCCTTATCAAGACCTGGATATTTACCTGGGAGGTCCGTGCCCCCAGCGGCCAGTCGGAGCGCGTCCTGGTAGACGGCGCGCCATAGGGCAGTGGTAGCGATGCGACTGCCGCCGTCCCTGTCGATGAGGTCAGCAAGCGCAGCGTAGACGCTCGCTACCCGGGCCCGGTCTGTGGAGGGTGCAGACTTCAGGGCCGCAGCAACAGGGCCGGCTACATCGACCGACCGCTGGGGGAGGAATTGGTAGGCTGCAAACGCAATCACCGCAGCCAGGATCAGATGCTTTACTTGAGGAGAGCCTGTAGCAGTGCTGAGCATGCCTGTCGCACCTCCTGTGATGTCGTCGTATCGCGAATACTCAGCACCGCCTGAATGTGAGACATGCTGTTTGATTCTTTTGCTGGCCATTTGATTGCCGGGAGGTAGAAGTAGGCCGCCACCACTGCGACAGCTACGAGGGATGCGATCTGGATGGGTGTCATACGACCTTTGCTCCCGGGATGTAGATGGTCACTCCGCCTGGAGTGGAGTACGGCAGGAGCTTGTGCGGATCAACGAGCCCCCACCCGTAATCGGAGTCTTTGCCGGGGTCACCAACGTCGCGGCTGCTCTTGCTCAGGGCTTCGATGGCTTTGGAGTGATCGACGCTTCGGCCTTGGCTCTTTTCTGCCGACACCCACAGACTCAAGACACCAGTAACGAACGGCGCCGCCATGCTCGTACCACTCAGGCAGGCGTACCCGTTGTCGATCCAAGTGGATGAGATGTCCTGACCAGGGGCAGCAATGCAAATCTCCTTGCCCCTCGCAGAGAACGGACACACATCTCCGTTCTTATCCACTGCACCAACGCCAATCGTCTCCACAAACGCAGCGGGGTAGCTCACCGGGCCCCCATCGTTCCCTGCTGCACAGACGATGATCACCCCCTTTTGATGGGCCTCTCGGATTGCACTGTAAACCTCCGCACTGGGGCCCGGTGAGCCCAGAGACATGCAGATCAGATCAACCTGAGCCTCGGTCGCAAACCGAACGGCTTCGGCTACCGACCGATTGTTTCCAATGCCTGAGTGGCCAAGGACTTTAAGGGACAAGAGCTTCGCCTCTGGCGCAATGCCCTTGCACGCGCCGCTCCTCGCGCCGATGACACCTGCTACGTGCGATCCATGCCCGACAGAATCGTAGACGTTGGTGTCAGCCGTGAAGTTTCTGTAGTCGATCACTGCTTCGCTCAACGCTGAGTGAGGCGCGATCCCAGTATCAACCACAGCGACCGTCACCCCTGCGCCACGGTGTTCCTTCCACAGCCCCGGGATTCCGTACGCAGCGACAGCCCAATTCACGCCGTCACTCGCGGAGTGCGAAACGTGGAGCAGGTCTACGCTGTACGGCGGGAGGTGGACGAGATCATTCATCAGACAGGGCCTTGAGGATCGCAAGCAAGATCGGCAGGACAACTTCGATGAGCTGCTTCCAGTCCAAGCCCATGGCCTGCACCTCGGCACCTAACGAGAAGGCATGAACCTCGTCGTCATCCCACCACCCGTTAAGCAGGGAGTAGGCCGTGAGGTCTTCCTTCTCTAAGACTGGGAGGACGAGCCTGGCCACCTCATCCAGAACTGACCACTGGCTCAGGTAACTGGACTCACGGTCAAACTTCTTGACAGCCTCAAGCACCTTGACGAGCAGGTCGCGGTGGGCGATCAGCCACCTAATGACTTGGAGATTCATTCTTCGCCTCATGGTCTAGGACAGCGATGGCCACTACAGCATGGCCCGCGATGTCCATCAGGGTTTCTCTGATCAGCGTGTTTCGCTCACTGACTATTGCCCTTTGAAGCCCACCGCAGCGGCGGAGCTTCTCTCCGATTCGGGCAAGCTGGTAAACCCACGGGGATATGCCCTGATCCTCTACGCCGAGGGCGTTTTCCAGGGGCGACTCGTTATCACACCCGTAATAACCCCGTTTCCTGGAGAGCAGGGCGTGGAGCCTGGAGCAGATTTCACCGTACGGATCACCACTGTCGCTCGCGGGCGGCCTTTTGAATTCGTCCATACTCAGACCAGAAAGATGCATGGTGATCGGGATCTGAGTCGTTGTCTTGGGTGTCGATAAGGTACGCTGTTCTGGCATGTGCCCATTCCTCGCAAAAGGTATCTACCATCGCCGTGAGATCCTGCTGGTCGCTAACAGCAATCACCCCACGGTCCTCCTCGTCGTTCAGTAAGAAGTAACCCAGCAGGTCATTCTTCCCCTCGTCCTTGATTGCGGATCTCAGGTAGACCCGCACGGGAAAGCTCACCGGGAACCGGTCCTCCGCCCAGCGCTTGAGCTTTCGCAGTAATTTCCGCTGCCAGTCCTGGCCCATCGCACAGCCTCACAATCAGGATCCACTCCCTGCCATTGCGCCGGTGGAGGACAACGGGAATCCGACCCCCAGAATCACGGACTGCCTGGGCCATCCAGTCGTAGGGGTTCCCTTTTTCGCACCGCTTTACCTCTAGGTGCAGGCCGGTATGCTCTGTGAGAATGTCTGGTGAGTCCAGGCCAGAGAACTGCTGGCCTCTGCGAGCGTCAACGCCGAAGGTCTGACTCCACGCCTCGGCGGCTTCCCTCTCACCCCGACAGCCCTTGCCCCTGCTGTCTATCGCCATATCGCTAGCCTCCCCTGGTGATCGCGGCCTTCGATGTAGGTGACCTCGGGGAACTGTTCCGCGATCAACTTGACCGTGGCAACGATCCCCTTCTTGTCCAGCACCTTGGCCTGCTGGCCGATCCAGCTTCCCACCCGTGAGTACATAGCGAAGTCGCGCCTGTCTCCCAGGGTTGGCCAGTAGCAGTTCAGCGTGAAGTTCATGGTCTTCGACTGGGCGCCAGCTAGCATGGGTCGCCTCCCGCCTCTCGGAGGATGTCGATGTAGTGATCCGGGCGATGACGCGCCGCGCCGGATTCGATGAGGTAGTCGGTCAGGCATTCCCCGGATGAGATGTCGGCCAGGTCACCGAGGATGCGACCGTACGAGTCGCGGAACCACTGCCATACGACGAGCTTGAGCTGGTCGGTTTCAGCGTGAAACTCACACCACCGCTCAATCTCCTCGGCGGCATCGCGCCTGCACTTCACTCCTTCAAGGACGAGGTAAATGTTGAGCATGCTCTGAACCATCGGGCAGTACGTGCGGACGAGGACGGTGTCTCGTCGCGTTACCCGTACGAGCGTGCAGGTCATGGGCTTCGGCTGGACCATCTTTGGTTCCTGACTCTCTCCGTTCGATACCACTCGGGAACCTCCTCGGGCTCGTAGCCCAGATGCTTTCTGTGCCGCAGCTCGGCCAGGAACCGTGGGTCGTAATGATCCGGATCCTCTGCCTGCTTGGCACCAAGCAGTATACACTTGTTCAAGTCTGGGAGGTTGCCATTTATTTTCCCGCTGTGGTACTGACCATGGCAGCGGGAGCAGAGCTTCAAAAGATTCCGCCGGTCATGCTTGCGGGCTGACCCGGACATCAGGTGGTGGATCTCAAGCCGCCTGCGAGGATCAGACTCAGGCCAGTGGCAGATGGCACAGCGGTCGAAGGCGGCGGCGAAGTCCTGAAGAACGCGGGCGGCAGTCATAGTGTCTGCCGCTCCAGGTCACGCTCAAGATAGGCAATCAATCCCCGAAGCCTGGGGATCGCGTCTTCCGAAGTTCCGCTGGCGGCGGTATTGCAACGGTGGCACAGAACCCCGCGCACGTGGCCATTCTTATGACAGTGGTCAACTCGCTCGTCGCCCAGGTGGACGAACTCCACCCCGCATGATTGACACACAGGAACTGTAAGCAGATTATTCGCGAGAAACTCGTCAGTGCGATACTTCCATCGGACGAATAATTCCCGTTTGCGCTTCCTGTTTTCCGGAACAGTGAGCCTGGCCCGCTCGCTGGCGGAGCGGCAACTCTTGCACTGCCACTGCAATCCGTCTGGGGTGGAGCGATTCTTGTGGAACGCAGCAATCGGAAGGCTTTGCTCGCAAGCGCTGCACCGCTTTGTCGCTTCGACTATCACACATCGTCATCCCTCTACGCTCCGCTCAGCAGTGTACACCAGGCCACTAGTCCAGACCCTCCCCTTCTTATTAATCATCCTTCAATCCTGCTATCAATCTCGGGATAGCAACCCCATGTTTGCTGCTGAGGGCTGGCTCATGGCGCACGGTGACCTATCCCCAGTGGTTACTAGGGTAGGCCACCGCTCCATGTCCGCCGCTTTCGGGAGGTCAAGGGCGACCGTCATGCCGCCGATGGCTGACGATTTGCGAACTGCTTATCGGGGGTATTCGGCCCCCCGTGTGTCTTGGCCCTTTCGCTTGCGGCTGGCCTACTCGCTGGCGACACAATCCCTTCTGGTAACGAGTGACAATGCGGCACGCCAGAAGGTTGACCCAACCCGCGCCGCTGGAGGAAAACAGTATAGCACAAGACCATTGTCCCAGGGCTCCAAATTTGCCCCAGGACGGGCGTTAGGTTCTCCTGCCTGTCTGGACACCTTGGCCGGCGACGGCCTTTACGGGGCCATCCAGGGGCTCAGGGTGGGGTATGCCGTACATAAGGTTGCCCATAACACGGACATCACTGCTGTCAAAATGGGCAACCTTACCCTCGTCGAACAGCCAGACCACCCACACGGAGTTGATATGACAGCCGTAATCGATGATCAGCAGCGTGTCACCCTCCCCGAGTGGGGTAAGTACGTGGATCGGAGGATTGAGTTGAAGCATCATTTGATCCGCACCTTCCGCCCGGCGTAGAGCGGAGTCACTGTAACAGTTCCAGGGTGCCAGAGCATATCCTTGGCGCACTCCAGCGCACCTTTTTTGGTACGGTGGATCTCAGCGTACTTCGTCAGTCCCTGCTGCTGGACGATGTACGCCGCTACTTTACCTGCCATATAAGCCCCAGGTTTGCCATGCCGTAGGAAGCCCATATTACAAACCCTGCTACCGATCCCTTCATGGCCTGGTCAATGGCCACCAGCCAGTAGATGCAAGATACCAAACCTAGTAAACCTGCGCTCATGCTTCACCCCAGACGTTAATGTGTTGTTGGCGCAGTTTTTCTAGGGCGCCCGAAAGCTGGATGATGCGGGCCCGAAGCCTCGCGATCTCTTTCTTCAGTCGCTCCACCTCCTCGGACGAACGCTCCGGTCGCTCCATCGACTAGCTCCAGTAGGTTGTGCGGGTACAGCAGATCCATCAGTTGGCTCGCAGGGCGGAGATGACTCTTCGGTGCCGTGAGGATCGGAACCTCATGCCCCCTTCCACGGTCAAACGTAACCTCCTCCTTCCAGTCTTCGTTACGATCCAGGCTGGAGAGCCAGACCCATTGGCCCGTCTTCTTCGACACATATATGTAGGCCATGTGCCGAAGGCTCTCCCGTCCAAGACCGCGCAGATCGTCAACGATAACGGTAGGGTAAGGCCAGTCATCAGGAGATGTGAAAGCGAATGAACGCTCCTTGATCTCAAGGGACACAATCGCCACCGCATCTGGGGATTCGACATGGTCTGTGTTCTTGTCATGCTGCGTCATCACCAGCTTCTTCCCATGGCAGACACATCTGCCGGAACGCCTGAGTTCCTCTACCCACTTCCGCTCTGCCTCCTGTCCGTTGAGCAGGGCGGTCTTGAACTGTCGCCCGCCAGTGGATGGACTTGATGTTCTTCGGCTTGTCTTGTTCGTCGGCTGGCCGCTGGGCCCGGATCTCGGCCGCTCGCTCAAGGACTTCGCTCGGGCTAGGATCTCCTGGGAAAAATGAATCATCTAGGTACTCCAGTTCAGTGGGGATCGGTTCCTTCAGTCGCAACAAATCCTTCTGCTGCCGAACACTCCTCGCCCAGTCGATAGGCTGCGAGAAAATCTCAGCGATGTCCTCGTCCTCCAGACCAGGATCAAGCATGACTACACAGGCAAGACGTTCGCGGCTGACGTTCACCGCCTTGAGCAATCGCACTGCACCCTGAGCCTGCTTGAAGCACAGCCCCAAGTCATCAGCGACGTTCGTCGCCGGCTCCCGGTTCGTCACGCACCTTCGTCTTAGCTCGCCCGCGAAAGCCAAGGAATGCTTTAAGACGAGCCCAGAATCCCATGCGTTCATGCCGCTCTTCCTTGAATACTTCCGGGAATACATGATCGACCTCAAACACTCCGGTGATCTCCGCCACCGTCTCATCCATCAGCAGGTCAGGACGCTCTACTGAGTTCATTCCGTCTCCTTCTTTCTTTGAGGAAGTTGTTTTTGATCCAGCCCTTGATGCCTGGATTCCGGCATGCCCAATCGACATACCATCCCGGCAGTTGGTTCATCCGCAGCCCGGCGAACTTCCCCTTGAGCGGATTCATGTACGTTCCAATACATCGCTTGCCGCCGAACTGGAGATCGACTTCCTCGCCATAGACCACGCCTTCAGCCCGGCCACGGGTGAGTCGCCGCATCTCCTCCAA
>Ga0172376_10006054_pt1 | contig 13253 bp, 8 predicted proteins | sample Lak35m_FD_121114 | JGI IMG/M metagenome (GOLD analysis project Ga0172376, IMG submission 121114) | Freshwater microbial communities from Kabuno Bay, South-Kivu, Congo - kab_092012_35m | ecosystem: Environmental > Aquatic > Freshwater > Lake | place: Democratic Republic of the Congo: South-Kivu...
ACCAGAATACTCATAACCTCCCCTGAATTACCAGTTGGCGTGAGATCGCTCCAATCCGTTGCATTGGCATAACCAAGTACATGTAGATAGTGAATCGTACTAATCACCGTCTTTTTCGACCCAATCAACAGGTGTTTTAGTGGTTCTCGGTGACTAGCTTGTGGAGTTACCTTAGGCTCAATCACTCCAGTGTCATCGACATTGCTGATAAAATTTCTAGTGTGTGCCATAATTTATTTACCTCTAATTACTGGGGTGTAAGGTGATCTGGAATTCTTGCGAGGAATGGTCTGATCACCTTACTTTTCTAAAGTATAAAACTATTTGAACAGACATGCAAGAGGTTTACAGAAAATAATTAATAATTTTTGTAAAATTTTTCGACTTGTCAAGCATAAATGAAAAATGCAAGAATCTGGCACTCACATGATTGACGTTGGGTTTCGTTCCCCAACCCGATCTACAATAAAACCAGTAATTATTTCCAGTGCGGGTTGATTTTTTCAATTTCAACCTCGTGTTTTAGTTCAGGATGTGATTAAAATGCCCTTGTTTTTTCTAGTTCCAGTACTTACCGCTTGTATAACTGGTTATTTTTTCAATAAAAAAAATCTGGAGATTGCTTATATTGCTGGTATATTAACAGCTGTTACCCTTGTGGTGAGCCTGTTTTTAGCATCCTGGCAACTTCAGTTAGTGTTATTAGCAGTGATAATTTTCCTTTCTAACCAACTGTTGGCTAAAATTAACACCAATGACCGTTGATTCTGTGACCTCTAAATTTCTCCCCTAACTAGTATAACTGTACTATTAACACCGGAGGCAATAGTTTCAGGAATATTACCGTGGATTGCCTGTTGTAATAGTCCCTCCCGGGAAGCACCTAAAATCACCACGTCGAAACCTTCTGTGTTAACCAGTTCAATTACTGCTTGACTAACCGACTCACCTTGTAAAGACGCAGCAATTACTTGACCATGGATGTTTCGGTTACGAATTAGTTGGCGAGTAGATTCCTCTAAAACGTGCATATCCGGTTCCTTTTCCCAGGGTTTGACCACCTGGGTAAGGCGAATTTCTGGGTTTTCTACTAAACTTACTAAAGCTGGTAATAACTTAATAGCTACGGGTGCATTTGGTCCTCCAGCCATGGGTACTAACCATCGATGAAAATTAGCAAGGTATGATTTATTATGCAAGCTACTTAATTTGACCAAAACAACATCACAGGTGGCTTGACGAATAATCGTGTCTACCACCGTACCAAAAATTCTTCCTGGTGTGGAGGTGTTTCCCTTCCAACCCATAAAAATTAAATCTATATGTCGTTCCTTAATGGTTTCTAAAATGGCCTGGGCTACATCATGAGCAACCCGTATTTGGGTATGGATGGGAATTTGCCATCTTTTGGCTAGGGATTCGGCTTGTCTAAGTATTCTTCTGCTTTTTGTTGTTCTGACCTTAGTTTCAGAAGGAGAACTATGACGAGATACTAAAATAATCTGTAAGCATTCTAATTCATAATGGCGTTCTTGAGCAATTGTGGCAGCCATTTGTAATAGAGTTTCCGCTGTATCTGGATTAGATAGGGTAACTAATAGTCTACCTCTTCCAGTACTAGGCGATCGCGTTTGATATACCAGATATGATGGTTCTGGTTGAGGTCCAGAGGAAATATTTTTACAGTTAATGCTATCTGCTTCTGCTCTAATAATATCGCCACGAGTAATAATACCAAGAATTTTTTGTTTTTCTACCACCGGTAAGCGACTAATTTGGTGACGGTTTAGTAGGTATAAAACTTCCGTTAAGCCTTGGTCTGGTTGCACGGTAATAGGTCCCGGTGTCATAATTTCCCGTAAAGTAGTATGCTGAAACGGGTAAATGTTTTTAATATCCGACTGGGTAATAATTCCCACTAACTGACCCTGATCTACCACTGGAAACCCTCGATGATGAGAACGAGAAAAAGCTTGAATAGCCTCTTTTATAGACATCTGGACATCCAAGGTTTCTACTCGTTTTTGCATTACATCTTCAGCTTTTAATTTAGTTAAAACACCTTCAATGGGACTATTTTTTTCAATGGTAATCCCATTCAATTTCAGTAATTCATCATAGAGTGAACCTGGTACAAAGTAGTCTGCAACCAAATAGGCTGTTACAGCAACAATCATTAAAGGCAATACCAGATTAAAATCCGTAGTTAGTTCAAAAACAATGACAATAGCAGTAATAGGAACCTTAGAAACTGCACTAAAGAAACCACCCATTCCTGCTAAAGCGTAAGTATTGAGGGAACCAAAACCCAAGAATTGCACCTCAAAAACCCCAATAATATGACCCAAACAAGAACCTAAAATCAAACTAGGGCCAAATAATCCCCCAGGTGCACCCGAACCAAAAGCAATTAGGGTGAGAATAAACTGACTAATGAAAGTAACAGTAGCTAACAGCAGATTAGGCTCACTAGCAATCATGTATTCTCTCAAACCAGCATTATCTCGATAGTATTCTGGTAGCAAAGCCACAATCAACCCAGAAAGTAGACCTGCTAGAGCTACCCGTAAAGGTAAAGTGATATGGAATCTTTGATAAATTTTGAGACTAAGTCTTAGCCCATGACGGAACACAGCACTAAATAAGCCAATAATTACCCCTAAAAGCAGAAAAATGGGAATTTCTGGGAGGTAAAACTGAGCAGAATAGTTAATCAGTTCTCGATTCAGTTGTAAAGTTCCACCACCCAACAACCTAGAAATTACTCCCCCAATAAAACAGGCAATAATAGCAGTTCCCAGAGTTAATTCCGACAGGTCTTTCAGTAGTTCCTCAATAATAAATAATACTCCAGTAATGGGAGCATTAAAAGCAGCAGATAACCCCGCACCCGCACCTGCAGCAATCATTTGGCGACGATTTTCAGGAGATGTGGGCACTAAACGGCTCATCCCCGCAGCTAAACCCGCACCAACCTGTATAGTCGGTCCCTGTCTCCCCAAGATTAAACCCGATCCCAAGGCAAAAATAGTACTGATTAACTTAATCCCCGCCACTTGCCAAGATAACCTGATAGGAACATTACCTAAACTGGCTTTCACTTGAGGTATACCACTACCAGCAGCTTCCGGAGCAAATCGTTGGATTAACCAACCAGCAAAAAACCCGAACCCCATGCCAATCAACGGTAATACTAACCAAGCTGGTAATATATGGGTGCTATGAATACGCCATGTTCCTAACCATCCCGAACTCTGTTTGAGTAAAACAGCTGATAAAGCAGCTACAATACCAATAATAGAAGCCTCCGCGATCGCCAAACCCTTTCTAGGTTGCCAGACTTGACGAAACTGTTGGGCGAGTTGATCAACAATCAACATATAGCAACGTATAGACTTTTTAATAGGTTGTATTTATTCCATTTTTACCGATACTAGAAAGGCCCTCTACTACAAGAGAAGGAGTATAACAAGAACCGTTCCAATCAGCATCACTACCGATCTTAACTACCTGCTTGAGTGCGGTATAAACATTACCAGCAACCATAGTATCTTTAACTCGACCGATAATTTCTCCTTTTTCCACTACATATCCCAAATCAACATTAATAGCAAAATCCCCAGAAATCCCCCCGCTCCCACCCAGCATTTGATCCACAATTAAACCTGTATCCATAGATTTAATTAACTCCAGCAGAGATTCTCCACCGGGTTGGATGAGAAAATTAAACATACCAGGGGCGGGGTAGCTACCTAGACCTGGACGAAAGCCATTACCCGTAGTTCCCATACCTAGGAGACTACCACTAGTGCGATCGCTGTAGAAGTTGCGTAAAACCCCCTGATCAACAAATATCAAAGACCGGGTAGGGGTACCTTCATCATCAAAGGGACAGCTATAGGGACCTGCTTGGGGATCCTGATATAAAGTAAGATTAGGTGTCATAATTGACTGGCCCAATCTATCAGACCAGGGGGAAGCTCCTTCCCACACCTGTTTAGCATTGAGGGCAGCCTGTACAGTTCCCCAAAGCATATCAGCAGCTTTAGAGGTAAACAAAATAGGCGATCGCTGGGTGGGGGTAGGAACATTTTGTTCAGCCCAGGTTAATCGCTGAAGGATTTGATGTGCCACTTTCAGGGGGTCAAGTTGACCGCGTTGAGTTTGTCCATCAGCAACGCTTAAAAAATCATCACCTCTAACCCATTCGGCGGACATATAGCAACTGAGAGTAGTGTCACTGTAATCACAGTTTAGACCCTGACTATTAATTAACCTAATACTTTCCACATCGCATTCCCAGTCACCATTACAGACAACATCGGGATAGAGATCACGCACCTGAGCGATCGCGGTTTTGCCCCAATTTATCAGTTGTTCTACGGATACGGAAATACCTATATCGAGGTAGGATTGGGGGGAATGAGAACCCAATTCTACCGATTCTGGTTCATTTAGTTGACTTAGGGCCAGGGCCCGTTCCACCATTCCTGGGGGGTCTAAAGGACCGTAGGCCACAGTAAGTCCTGGACGGCCATTTTTCCACAGTCGGAGTGCAGCACCTTCGGATTGACTAGTTTCTAATTGTTTAAGACGATTAGCCTCAAAAAACACGGGACGAGAAAGTGAACGGGACTGATATACTTCTGCGGCCTCGGCCCCGGATTTTAAGGCTAGTTCCAGCAGCTGTTCAGCTTGTGTATCGTGGGAAAAGTTTGCAGGACCCATGTTCCATACTTTTGTGTTGCACTTACAAACAGCTTATCAAACCGGGGGAAAAAATTAGCAATTTGTTCCCCAAAAAGCAGGATCTCATAGTTGAAATAGTTTTTAAAAAATCCTCAACACAGCCTTGTTTAGAAATAAGAATATAGAAGAGAATAAAGTTTATGGCACTAGATATAGAAACACAACCAATACAAGAGAGATTTCAGCACCTACTAAAAGTTATTTCTGGCGATCGCTTTTTGAAAAAGCAGGGTTTAGGCAACGAAGTGCCATTTTTTATCTGTCCCTATAGACCAGAAGAGTCAGTAGAAATGGAATACATTCAGCAACAACTTACCAAGAGCCTCAATCAAGCTGGGCTTGGCGTGCTGGAAATTAACTTGTATAATCTTTCCATTGAGCTTTTACAAAAGCGAGGAGTGTGGGAGCAAATTCTGGATATTGAGCCTTCAGTTTCCAAAGAGCAACTCAAGGAGCTACTGCAAGGGGTTCTTGATCCCGAAAAGCATCTTGTACCAGCTATTGCGGAAAAAATGGACCAGAGGGAATTCGCCGTTATGTTTATTTCCGGGGTGGGTCAGGTATTTCCTTACATTCGCTCCCATAACGTTCTCAACAACCTCCAAAGCACAGCCAAGAACCGCCCCACTGTAATGTTCTTCCCAGGGGCCTACACCCATTCCCTCGAAACCGGTGCATCCCTGGATCTCTTTGGGCGATTGCGGGATGACAAATACTACCGAGCATTTAATATCTTCCATTACGAACCATAGGACCACACCATGACCTTAAAGACTATTTTTCAGAAGGCAATTGACCGCCCCATTGAAGGAGTCATCAAAGCAGATGACCAAGCAAGCTTGCGGATTGAGATTGAAGAATATGTACTCACTAATGAAATTGAGAAGCGACTGGAGGACTTTCTTCATGCTTACAACAATTACCAAGGAGCCAATGGGGTGTGGGTGTCAGGTTTCTTTGGTTCTGGTAAATCTCACCTGCTCAAGATGTTAGCACTGCTACTGGAAAATAGATCTGTGGATGGGTCACTGGTAATAGATTCTTTCCTACCCAAGTGCGGTGAAAATGAAATACTCCGGGGTGACCTCAAAAAGGCTGTCTCCATCCCATCAAAAAGCATTCTTTTTAACATTGACCAAAAAGCTGATGTAATTAGCAAGACCGAAATAGATGCCCTCCTAGCCGTCTTTGTCAAAGTATTTGACGAGATGTGCGGCTATTATGGTAAACATGGCTACATTGCCCAATTTGAGCGCGACTTAGATAGTCGTGGTCAATATGAGAGCTTTAAATCAGCATACAAAGAAGTGGCCCGTCGACCCTGGGAAGAAGGTCGAGAGCAGGCCCTGTTAGAGTCCAAAAACATTGCGATCGCCTATGCCCAAACCGTAGGTGGCGATGCGATCGCAGGGCAAGGAATTCTGGATAAGTATCGCAATCAATACAAGGTTTCCATTGAGGATTTTGCTAAAGCGGTTTTGGACTATGTGGAGCAACAAGGGAAAAACTTCCGTTTAAACTTCTTTGTAGACGAGGTAGGGCAATACATCGCCGATAATGTAAAATTAATGACCAACCTGCAAACCGTTGCAGAAAGTCTAGCTACCAAGTGTAGGGGACGCGCTTGGATTATGGTTACCGCCCAAGAAGATATGGACTCAGTACTAGGAGAAGATAGTCGCCAACAGACCAACGATTTTTCCAAGATTCAAGCTCGGTTTGCCAACCGGATGAAACTTACCAGCCAAGATGTTGCTGAAGTCATTCAAAAGCGACTGCTCATGAAAAATGAAGTTGGCAGGAATGTGCTCTCAAAATTATATGATGACCAAGCGAATAACTTTAAGACCCTTTTTGATTTCGTTGATGGATCCCAGACCTACCGTAATTTTCAGGATCGGGATCACTTTATCCAGAGCTATCCTTTTATACCTTACCAGTTTCCCCTTTTCCAAGCTGCCATTCAAAATCTATCAGCTCACAATGCGTTTGAAGGCAAGCACAGCTCTGTTGGAGAACGTTCCATGTTAGGTGTTTTTCAGCAAGTTGCTATACAGATTAGTGAATATGAGGAAGGTCAACTTGCCACCTTCGACCTGATGTTTGAAGGTATCCGTTCAGCACTAAAATCCAGCATCCAGCAAGCCATTTTACAGGCGGAGCGACACCTGCGTAACACTTTTGCTATCCAGCTGTTAAAAGCCCTGTTCCTGGTCAAATATGTAAGAGAATTTAAGGCAACACAGCGCAACCTCTGTGTGTTGATGTTTGATCGGTTCAATTGCCATATCACGGACTTGCGTAAGAGAGTAGAGGAAGGACTAAACCTATTAGAGCAAGAAACCTACATCCAGCGCCACGGGGAACTCTACGAGTATCTAACGGATGAAGAAAAAGACGTGGAACAGGAGATTAAGAATACGGAGGTAGACAAAAGAGCTGTTGCTGAAGAGTTAGAAAAGCTAGTCTTCGATCACACCCTCAAGCTGAAAAAGATTCGCTCCAACTCACAGGATTATCCCTTTTGTAAGAAGATAGATGATCGCCTCTATAGTCGGGAATGTGAATTGACAATACACATCATCTCCCCGTTCAATGAAAATGCTGAGAATGAAGATAACCTGCGCGCCCAGTCCATGGGACGTGATGAACTGGTAGTGATTATACCACCAGAGGAAAGACTCATGCGCGACCTTATCATGTACAAACAGACAGATAAATATATCAGCCAGAATGTGTCCATTACCCAAAAGGATTCAGTTAAAAGCATACTCACCGATAAGAATTCCCAGAATAGGCAACGCTACACAGATCTCCAGCAACGGGTACACACATTATTGAGTAAATCAAAACTCATCCTTAATGGCAGCTATATTGAAGTGGGGGGAGATGACCCCCAGAATCGAATCCTCAAGGGATTTGAGGATCTGATCCTCAAAACCTATCCCAATTTACAAATGCTGCGCGGTATGGTTTATACGGAAAAAGATCTGTCCGAGGCACTAAACAAACCTGAACAGCTTCGTGAAGATACCGAACCAGAGCAGGAGGTGCTTGCTTCCATTCAGCGCAATAAAGATCTTGGAGTAAGGACAACCCTAAAAACGCTAATAGACAAATTTGAACGTAAACCTTATGGCTGGCATCATGCAGCCCTATTGCACAATGTAGCGAGTCTTTGTGCCCGAGGTAAGCTGGAAGTACGCTGGGACAGCAATCTATTGGATGGTAATGAGCTACTCAAAGCACTAACCAACACCCGTGACCACGTGAACATCATTCTTGAACCGCAAATAGATTTCACTGCTTCTCAGGTACGGGCATTAAAGGAACTATATACTGAGTTTTTTAACGAACCAGCTCCCAGCGGAGATGCCAAACTACTGGGACAAAAAACTGCAACCGCCATTTCCGACTTAATTGATAGGCTTGAAGCTTTTGATACTTCACACTATCCCTTTAAAGAAAAACTTAGTAGTGCGATCGCCAGACTGAGAACCATAAATGGCAAACCTTATGCCTGGTATCTTACAGACCTTATCAAACAAGAAGATGAACTGCTTGACCTGAAAGACCAAACCATTGATCCAATTTGTACATTTATGAACGGTTTACAGCGAAAGATATTCGATTCCGCCCAGGCGTTTGTTAAAGAGCAGGAAGCGAACTTCTGGAGAGTGAATGCTCCTCAAGAGAAAAAGGTGCAGGAAATACTCACCGATCCCGACTGTTTCCGAGGCGATCGCATGCAGCAGTTAAAGGATTTGGAGACTAAACTGAGGGAAGAGATTACTACTCGGGTAAATACAGAAATTGACGACGCTGTAGCTATAATAGAATCACTACGAAGCAAACTGTGTGCCATGGGTGAGTTTCATACCCTCAGCACCGAAAAGCAGAGTGAGATTGCCAGCTCATTTAATAACCATATAAAAATTATTAAAGAGCAGAAGCTCATCGCTGTAATTCGTGATAGAAAGAGCTACTTTGAGCAAGAGGAATACGAAAGGCTAAGGCAAATAGTTTTTTGTACCCAGCCTGGTGTGGTAGCAGAAAAAGCGAACCAATACCATACTAATCAACCAAAAAAATTAGTAGCGACCTTGGTAGAGACACAGACCCAGTGTATAAGCCATCAATCCATCCAGCTTAAATTCGACAAACAGTGGCTAGAGGATGAGACAGATGTGGAGCAGTACCTGGCTGCCATGCGCGAGGCATTATTGGCAGAAGTTCGCAGTGGGAGAAGAGTACAACTATGATAAAATACAAGTTAGTAAACACACATATTAAATCGTGAGCGAGTTGCCCGTATTGCGGCTAAGCCCCCAAAACCAGGTACAGAAGCCATTCGGGCAAAACTCCAAGCAGAAAAAGCCAAGTTTGCATCACGAGTATGAATTTTTTAGTTGATCATAACCTAAGAGGGCATTCTGTTGTCCTCGCTGGGAGCTTTACTGCGAGTGGTTGGCTTGACTTGATAGAGATATGGGTACAAAATAACATAAATTATGATAACACATTTAGAACTGAAAAACTTCATGGCCTTCACCGACGTGAAAATTGATTTTTCTCCTAAGATCAACGTGATCATCGGCAAAAATGGCACAGGAAAAACCCATCTACTCAAAGCTGCTTATTTCCTCAGTGGTGTGGCTCCCCTATTCAAAAACAATTCCCATATTAGTGACAAAGAACTTGTTAAGGAACTTGCTTCCGCCCTTACTCCTGAGCTTTTACGCCTATTTTTGCCTTTAGATGCTAAGTTAAACAAAATGCGTCACCACGGTGGAAGTGCAAAAGCCACATTAGAAGCCCACTTTGCCCATGATCAACAGATAGCTGTTAGCTTTAGCACCAGATCTAAATCCTTGGAAATCAAGATCAAGGATAGAAATAGCTGGGAACAATACCAATCCAAACCAGTTTTCTTTCCCACCAAAGAAGTCCTCTCCTTTATGGAAGGATTTAACAGTTTGTACCAGATGTACCAAGTCTCCTTTGACCAGACCTATCAAGATATTTGCCTGTTGTTAGACCTTCCCCAAATTCGTCCAGAAAACCTGCACGAAAAATCCAAATGGGCCATGGAGGAGCTGAAAGCCATCTGCGGTGGTCGATTCATTTTTTATGGAGGAGGCAAAGTCACCTTCAGAACCGAGGATTCTGAATACTCCGCTAACTCTATAGCTGAGGGTTTTCGCAAGGCCGGAATGCTTTACCGTCTCTTGGAAACGGGAGCGCTCCAACCCGGTGTTAGTGGTTCGCTGTTGTGGGATGAGCCCGAATCAAACATGAATCCTAAACTAATGAAAAGTCTGGTTACCATTTTGCTAGAGCTATCACGCAATGGACAGCAAGTTATTTTGGCAACCCATGATTACGTCCTACTTAAGTGGTTTGACTTACTTATGGACGAGAAGAGTAAAGGGGATCATATACTGTTTCATACCCTTTACCGTGAACCAGAAACCATGGAGATAAGATTATCGTCTACTGAAGATTATTTAGATATTAAGCCCAATCCAATCGATGATGCGTTTGGCGACCTTATAGATCAAGATATCGAAAAAGACATGGGAGGCCTGGGAAAATGAAAGTTGTCGAAGCAGACGGATTCAATTTCTGTTTCACGGACGCAATTGAAGCATTCATTTTTGATGGAAAAGACCATGGTGCACCGATGAAACGGGTCGACATCATCGCTGAATTCGAGAGTGCATACATTTATGTGGAAATCAAAGACTACGAGAATTATTCGCTACAGGATACATCAAGTAACTTAAAAGAAGATGATAACTCTTGCCAGCAGAAACACTTTAAGTGGTTGAAAGAATACCTCAAGTACAAATTTAGAGATTCACATCTTTATCGATACGCCGAGCGCAAAGTTGACAAACCGGTTTACTACATTTGTTTGATTTGCCGCGAAAATCCTTTGAACAGTAGATTGCAGAAATCTTTGAAGCAAGAACTTCCTGTAGGTAAGGCATCCCCACGGTGGGTCGATCCCCTTGCAAAGGCTTGTCATGTTGTTAACTTGGAAGAATGGAACAAAAATTTTCCCAATTGGCCTGTGACACGCCTAAATCAAAGCACTGAAAGGAGAGAAAATTAACATATATGGATACAACTAGACTCAAAAGATTTGCCCAATTTGCCCGTCGCAGCCTAATTGAACAGGTTTCTAGTAAATTAAATCATATAATAGCTGAAGACAGTCCAGCTCGTCGCGAGAGCGCAGAAGCAGTAAATAAGCTAGAACAGCAAATTAAAGAACAGGGAAAACAACAGGTCATTGAGCAGGTGGCTTATATCTGGTTTAACCGATTCTGTGCCCTGCGGTTTATGGATTTAAAGGGTTATACCACCACCGCCATTATATCCCCTTTGGAAGGACAGTTCCAACCAGAGGTTTTGGCTGAAGCTAAAATGGGGCATATTGATGAGGATATGATGCCCATAGCTAAAACTAGAAATCATGTCTTGACCTTACTAAACGGAACTTCTACCAGCCGAGATCCACAAACGGAAGCCTATCGCCTCCTATTGATAGCTGCTTGTAACTACTGGCATGGAGCCATGCCGTTTCTTTTTCAGCGCATTCAAGATTACACTGAGCTGTTATTACCCGATGATTTGCTATCAGGGAAATCTATTCTCGCCTATACCCGTGAAGCCATGACTCCCGACGTTGGTCAGGATGTGGAGGTAATTGGATGGTTGTATCAGTATTATATCTCGGAGAAGAAGGATGAGGTATTTGAGGGATTAAAAAAGAATAAGAAGATTACGCCAGAGAATATTCCCGCAGCGACCCAGCTTTTCACCCCCCACTGGATTGTTAGATATTTGGTGGAAAATTCCTTGGGTCGCTTGTGGATGCTGAATCGTCCCCAATCTCCATTGGTAGAGCGCATGGAATATTATATCAAACCAGAAGTACCTGAATCTGATTTCCTCCCCATTGAAAATCCAGAGGAGATTAAAGTATGCGATCCCGCCTGCGGTAGCGGACATATATTAGTGTATGCCTTCGATCTGCTGTATGCCATTTATGAAGAGGAAGGCTATGAACCATCTGAGATTCCTGGTAAGATTCTCACCCATAACCTTTATGGGGTGGAAATTGATGAACGAGCAGGGGAGTTGGCAGCGTTTGCATTGGTGATGAAGGCCCGGGAAAAATATCGGCGGTTTTTGCGTAAGCCTTTCCAACCCAATATTTGCGTATTGCAAAAGGTGATATTTGAGAAGAATGAGCTAAAGAGCTATATGGATTTTATAGGGCGGGATATGTTTACATATAAGGTTCAAAGCACCCTACATGAGTTTGAAGAAGCTGATAATTTTGGCTCCCTCATTCGTCCCACAGCGACAGATGTGGGAGGGATGGTGGCCATGCTGAAAGGGAAGGATGTTTCTGGGGACGTGTTTTTATACCAGACCCATCAGAAGGTTTTACAGGTGTTAAAGCAGGCAGATTATTTGAGTTGTAAGTATCATGTAGTGGTGGCTAATCCGCCCTATATGGGTGGGAAGGGGATGAATAGCAGGTTGGGGGCGTGGTTGAAGAATAACTACGCAGATGTTAAGTCGGATTTATTCTCCGCATTTATTATCCGCAATACTGAACTTACCTTGGCTAAAGGGCAGCTTGGGTTCATGTCACCTTTTGTTTGGATGTTTATATCTTCTTATGAAAAGTTACGCAGCTTTCTCATTGAGAATAAGACTATTACTTCATTAGTGCAGCTTGAATACTCTGGTTTTGACGCAGCCACAGTTCCAATCTGTGCATTTACTGTTGAAAATGCTCACCGCCCAGATTTTAAGGGTGGGTACGTGCGTTTGTCTGACTTTCGTGGTTCAGAAAAGCAAGCTCCTAAAACCCTTGAAGCCATTAAAAATCCCAATTGCGGTTGGTTTTTCCGTGCTTCTGCTTCTGATTTTAAGAAGATTCCGGGGAGTCCGGTAGCATATTGGGTAAGTGAAAGAGTGTTACATTTATTTACGCAAAACGCTTTAATAGAAAGAGTCGCGAGTATAAGAGTTGGTTTAGACACCGGTAATAATGATTTTTATATAAGAGATTGGAGTGAAGTAAGTTTTAATACAATTGGATTTGGCTATAAAAATAATCAGGATTTCTTTGATTCATCTAAAAAATATGCTCCTCATACAAAAGGTGGAACTTTTAGAAAATGGTATGGAAATAATCAACATGTTTTAAAATTTAATTCTAAGTCTTTTCACGAATTAGAAAATTCAGGAAATCACTTACCTTCTAGACAATTCTACTTTAGAGAAGGGGCTGGATATACTAGAATTAGCTCTTCTTTGTTTTCAATTAGATACAACCCTACTGGTTTTACTTTTAATTCAGCATCTCCCACTCTTTTTTGTGAAGACCATAAAAAGATGTTGACGTGTTTAGGATTGCTTTCAAGTAAATTAACATTTATTTTTGTATCTGCTATGAGTCCGACTTTAAATTTTCAAGC
>Ga0172376_10006057_pt1 | contig 13252 bp, 8 predicted proteins | sample Lak35m_FD_121114 | JGI IMG/M metagenome (GOLD analysis project Ga0172376, IMG submission 121114) | Freshwater microbial communities from Kabuno Bay, South-Kivu, Congo - kab_092012_35m | ecosystem: Environmental > Aquatic > Freshwater > Lake | place: Democratic Republic of the Congo: South-Kivu...
GCGCGGGTCTGCGACCCGCAGCAGTTTCCGACCACCCAGCCCGCTGACCGGCTCGGACGGCAGCGACCGAGGGGAGTTGCTGCGGGTCGCAGACCCGCGCTCCGGGGCAGTATCAAGATGCGCCCGCGCCCGCCGCGCGTTGGACACCCGCTCCCTTCTCCGCTACAACCGGCCCGCCCATGAGCCACACCGCCGAACCGCTGCAGCAGGTTGACCGGGTCTTTGTCCGCTGGCGCGGGCGGCGGCTGGTCTATTTCGCAGGGTGCGATTACCACCGGCTCGCCAGCCATCCGCGCGTGCTCGCGGCGGTGCGCCGTGGGCTGAAGCGCTTCGGCCTGAACGTGGCGTCGTCCCGCAAGACGACCGGCAACCACGCGCTCTACGAGGAATTGGAACGAGAGCTGGCGCGGTTCTTCCAGGCGGAGCGCGCGGTGCTGGTGGACAACGGCTACATGACGAATCTCGCCGTGGCGCAGGCGCTCCGGGGCGGGTTCACCCATGTGCTGCTGGACGCGCGGTCGCACACGAGCGTGGCGGATGCGGCGGTGCTGCTGGGGGCGAAGGTGGTGCCGTTCGCGCATCGCGACGTGGCGGATTTCACGCGGCAGTTGCGCAGGCTGGGCCGGGGCGCGCGGCCCATTGTCTTCACGGACGGGATGTTTTCGCACGACGGCTCGGTCGCGCCACTGACGGAGTATCTCGCGGCGTTGCCAGCCGATGCCATGCTGCTGGTGGACGACGCGCACGGCGCGGGCGTGCTGGGCACTCGCGGGCGCGGGACGCCGTCGCACTGCGGTGTGCGCGACGCGCGGGTGATTCAGACGGTGACGTTGAGCAAGGCGTTCGGGGCGTTCGGCGGGGCCATCCTCGGCACGCGCGCGCTGGCGGAGGCGGTGCTGACGAAGAGCCGGTGCTTCACCGGCGCGACGCCCGTGCCGCTGCCGCTGGCGGCGGGGGCGTTGGAATCGCTGCGGGTCTTCCGCGCGAATCCGAAGTTGCAGGCGCGTCTGCACGCCAACGCGGCGTGGCTGAAGGCACGCCTGCGCGCGGGTGGACTGGAGTTGCCCGACGCGCCCGGGCCCATCGTGCCGGTGATTCCCAAGTCGGCGAAGGAAGCGGCCCGGCTCCAGCGGCGGCTGCTCGCGGCGGGGATTCATCCGCCGTTCATCCGTTATCCCGGCGGGCCGGAGGGCGGCTACTTCCGCTTCGTGGTGAGCAGCGAGCACACGCGGGCGCAGTTGGCGAAGCTGGCGGAGGCGTTGATGGACGCGTGAGCGCAACTGCGCGATTGACGCGCTGCTTGTCGCCGGGGATTTTCACCGCCTGCTTATGGCAAAAATTCAACGCGCGCTCCTCTCCGTCTCCGACAAGGCCGGCCTCGTCGCCTTCGCCCAAACCCTCGCCGCCGCCGGCGTGGAACTCATCTCCACCGGCGGCACCGCGAAGGCGCTCCGCGATGCCGGCCTCGTGGTGAAGGACATTTCCGAGCACACCGGCTTCCCCGAGATGCTCGACGGCCGCGTGAAGACGCTGCACCCGAAGGTCCACGGCGGCCTGCTCTACATCCGCGGCAACGCCGAGCACGAGTGGGCCGTGAAGCAGCACGGCATCGCGCCGATTGACCTCGTGGTGGTGAACCTCTACCCGTTCGAGGCGACCGTCGCGAAGCCCAACGTCGCCCTCCACGACGCCATCGAGAACATTGACATCGGCGGCCCCTCGATGCTCCGCAGCGCGGCGAATAACCACGACCACATCACCGTCATCGTGGACCCGAAAGACTACGAGGAGGTTGCCGCGCTCGTGCAGGCGACGGGTGAGACCACGCTGGAGCTGCGCCGCAAGCTCGCCGCGAAGGTGTATGCGCGCACCGCCGCCTACGATGCTGCGATTGCGGCGCACTTGGAGAAGGCGTTCAGCGAACAGCCATCAGCGGTCAGCCTGCCGAAGACGCTGATTGTCTCCGCGCCGCTCGCGCAGCCCCTCCGCTACGGCGAGAACCCGCACCAGCAGGCCGCGCTCTACGGCAAGTTTGCCGACTACTTCAGGCAGCTCCACGGCAAGGAACTTTCCTACAACAACATCCTCGACCTCACCGCCGCCACCGCGCTCATCACGGAGTTCACCGGAGACGCGCCGACGCTCGCGACTCTCAAGCACACGAATCCCTGTGGCGTGGGCCAGGGCGCGACGCTGCGCGAGGCGTGGGACAAGGCCTTCGCCACGGACCGGCAGGCGCCCTTCGGCGGCATCATCGCCGTGAACGAGCCGCTCGACGGCCCGTGCGCCGAGGCCATCGCGGAAATTTTCAGCGAAGTCATCGTCGCGCCGGCCTTCACGGACGAGGCGCTCGCCGTCCTGACGAAGAAGAAGAATCTGCGCCTCCTGCAAATCCTGAAGAACCCCGCAACCGCCGCGCCGTGGGACGTGCGCAGCGTCGGGGCCGAATCCTTCCTCCTCCAGCAGCGCGACCTGAAGCTCACGACCGCCGCCGATCTCAAGGTCGTGACCAAGCGCGTCCCGAGTGACGCCGAGTTGAAGGCCATGCTCTTTGGCTGGCGCGTGGTGAAGCACCTCAAGAGCAACGCCATTCTTTACTGCGGCTCCGACCGCACGCTGGGCGTGGGTGCGGGCCAGATGAGCCGCGTGGACAGCAGCCGCATCGCCGTGTGGAAGGCGGGCGAGGCGAAGCTCCCGCTGGCCGGCAGCGTGGTGTGCAGCGACGCCTTCTTCCCGTTCCCCGACGGCCTCCTCGCCGCCGCCGAAGCGGGTGCGACCGCCGCGATTCAGCCGGGTGGTTCCGTGAAAGACCCCGAGGTCATCGCCGCCGCTGACGCGCGCGGCGTGGCGATGGTCTTCACCGGCACGCGCCACTTCCGGCACTGAGGAGGCGTGTCAGTCGCGGGGAGCGTCTTTCAAGACGCAGCTCGACATTTCAATGTCGAGACGTGGGCGTCAGCAAACCAGACTCGGCATTGGAAGGTCGAGCCACGCACCCGGTGCGGGTGCCGGGCGTGGTGAAGCGGCTGGACGGCGGGGGAAGTTGCGCTAGCCTTGACGCGCCGCATGAACTCCGCACCTGCCTGCCGATTGGGTTGTGACTCGCGCAACCCGGTCGCTTCGCCGGGGCGTGGCGGGCGAAACTTTTTGGCCCGCGCATGACCCAGTTTCGCGTCACCGCCGCTTTGGATTCGGGCCAGTCCGCGGCCTTTGTGGTGGCGGCGGGCGCGCATATGCTCGGACGGGACGCGGACTGTGAGTTGCGCCTGCCGTCCGAGGCGGTGTCGCGCCATCACGCGCGGCTCACCCTGTCGCCGGCCGGCGCCACGCTCGAAGACCTCGGCAGCACGGGTGGCACGTTCGTCAATGACGAGCCGCTCACCGAGCCGCTGGCGCTGGCCTTCCCCGCGCGATTCCGGGTCGGACCGGTCATGGTGGCGGTGGAGCCGCTCGTCGCCACCGGCGGCGTGAGCACCACGATGGCCCCGGGCACCGCCGCGTCGTGTGAGGCCACGCCGGCTGCCCCGGCGGCGGAGGCCGCGCCCGTCCGCGAGCGCTACGTGGTCGGCCGCGAGATTGCCAAGGGCGGCATGGGCGCGATCCTTGAGGCGAAGGAGCCGTCGCTCGACCGCGAGGTGGCGATGAAGGTCATGCTCGATTCGGGGGAAAGCGCCCACACCGCGCGGCAGCGCTTCGTGCGCGAGGCGCTGGTGCTCGCGCGGCTCGAGCATCCGAACATCGTCCCCATCCACGAGCTGGGCCGCAACGCCGACGGCCAGCACTTCTACACGATGAAGCTGGTCAAGGGCCGCACGCTCCACGCCATCCTCACGGCCATCAAGAAGGCCGACGCGCTCACCACGCAGCACTACACGCTGGACCGGCTGCTGACGATTTTCCGCAAGGTCTGCGACGCCATCGCCTTCGCGCACCACCAGCGCATCATCCACCGCGACCTCAAGCCGGAGAACGTGATGGTGGGCGAGTTCGGCGAGGTGCTCGTGATGGACTGGGGCCTGGCGAAGCATCTGGACGACCACCAGTTGGCGAAGCTGGAGGACAGGCAGGCCCGGCCGGCGGGCATCGAAGGCATCAAGGAGTTGAGCGACTCGCAACTGGCCGCCGGCCAGGCCAGCCTGACGCTGGAAGGCGCGGTGATGGGTTCGCCGCAATACATGCCGCCGGAGCAGGCCGAGGGCCGGCTGGCCGACATCGGCACGCACTCGGACATCTACTCGCTGGGTGCCATCCTCTACGCCATCCTCACGCTGCGGCACCCGGTCGAGGGCAAGCGGATTGAGGAGGTCCTGGCCAAGGTCATCAGCGGCATCATCCCGCCCCCGACGACTTACAACACGATGACCTTGCCGACGGCAACGCCCACCGGCGAGGTCGCGGACGCGCGGAAGGTCACCGGCCTGCCGCATTGTCCCGGTGGCAAGGTGCCCGCCGCGCTCTCCGCCGTGACCATGCGCGCGATGGCGCTCCAGCCCGCCGACCGCTACGCGACCGTCGCGCAGCTCATGGCGGACATCGAGGCGTATCAGGGCGGCTTTGCCACGAGCGCGGAAAACCTGAGCACGCTTGAGGAGTTCGTGCTGCTGCTGAAGCGGCACCGGGGCGTGACCATCGCGGCGGCGGCGGCGCTGGCGGTGATTGCCGTGCTCACCAGCTTGTTTGTGAGTGGCTTGCGCGTGAAGGAGCGCGAGGCCACGCGCGCGGCGGACCTGGCCATCAGCGAAAAGGAGAAGGCGCTCAAGGCCGAGCGGGAGGCGCGGGGCGCGTCCGCCCAGGCGCAGATCGCGCTGGCCGAAGCCGCGTTCCGCAGCGGCGATTTTCCGGCGATGGTGCAGGCGCTCGACGCGTGCCCGGCCAACGAGCGCGACCAGACCTGGGCTTACCTCTCCGCCAAGCGCGAAGGCTCGCTCGGCCCGCTGCGCGTGCCGGGTTTTGAGCAGTTCGTCGCGCTCGCCGCCGTGCCGGGCCAGCCCGGCCAGTTCGCGCTGGCCACGCCGCGCGGCGACATCGGCTTCGTGGACGCGGCGACCGGCAAGCTGCTGCGCACGGTGAAGACCGCCCGGCAGCGTCCGCAGGGGCTGGCCTTTTCTGGCGACGGCCAGACCTTCGCCCTCCGCGACGGCAAGGAAGTGGACTTGTTCGACACGGTCAGCGGCACGCGGCGCAAGACGCTGACCCTGCCGGCCGACACCGTTTACCAAATCACCCTCGGCCGGGACGCCAGCCGGATGACGGTCCTCAGTGGAGCGCAGGGGAAGGGGGCGGACCTGCTGCTGCTGGACACCGACACCGGGGCTGTCCGCTGGCAGAAATGGGCTCCCTACTTCGGGAGCGTCGTCATCCATCCGGATGGCACCCGCGTCATTGCGTCCAGCGGTGGTGCGGCACGCTATTGCTGGGTTTTCGATGCCGCCGATGGCCGCCAGATAAGCCAGTTCCCGGTCTATGCCATGTGTCAGGCGCTGCATCCGGATGGCAAGGTGATCGCCGTCGGCACCCAGCAGGGCGAGGTGCTGCTCGTCAACGCCAGCACCGGTGGCATCGTGCAGCAAGGCAAGCTCCACCCCGGCAAGTTGCAGGCAATGGCGTGGACCGCCGACGGCCACCTGCTCACGATGGGCGAGGAGGGCAAGATCGCCTCCGGGCGCTGGCTGTTCCGGCTCTGGGATCCCGAGTTTCTCGCGCCGCGCGCGACCTTCGCCGGGCTGAAGCCGGGCCAGCCCGTTGGCTGGGCGCTCAACGCGGCCAGCGGCCACCTGCTCACGCAGGAAAACCCGCCGCGCCTCTGGCGCATCCCCGCCGGGCGCGAGCTGGTCCGGCTCTCCCAAACGTCCGAGCAGGCCTGGGGCGGCGCATTCCTCTCGGACACCGTGCTGCTCGCGCGCAAGAACTATGAGCTGGCCCGCTACGACCTCAGCACGCCCGGCAAGGCCACCGAGATGGCCGGTGGCCCAAGGCTCCCGGCGACCGTCTGCGCGACGCACCCGGCCACGGGCCGGTTCGCCACCGCACCCAAGATCGGCAACCTGCCGTTCACCGTGAAACTCTTCGCCACCGAGGGGTCCGCAGTGGTCGAGCAACACAGCCTGATCGTGCCCGTCTTGGTGAACGGCCTCGCCTTCGATGCCAGGGCCGAACGCCTCGCCATCACGCTCCGCAACGGCAGCTTCGAAGTCTTGTCCGCCAAGGACGGCGCATCGCTTCTGAAGCTGCCGGGCCGCTTCGAGCGCACCGCCTTCGCCGGAGCTGGCGGCCACCTCGTGACGCTGCTCCCGCACACCATCAAGGCCGACGCGGTGGAGTTTCACCTCCAACAGCGCGACGGCGCGACCGGAAACGTGCTGGTGACCGCCACCAACCGCTTCCACGTCCAGACCCTCGCCGTCTCGCCCGACGGCAAGCTCGTGGCCCTCGGCGGCAGCGACCACTCGGTGCATCTCTTTGACGCGGACACGCTGCGCGAGCGGCCGGGCTTCCGCGCGCACGACAGCGACATCGGCGCGCTGACCTTCCATCCGAGGCAGCCCATCCTCGCCACCGCCTCCGCGGACGGCTCGGTGAAAGTGTGGGACCACCGCAACGGCAGGCTGCTCGACTACTTCCTCGGCCTGGCCGGCAACCCGGTCGTCCTCTCCTTCAGCCCCAACGGCAAGCTCCTCATGGTGGACGGCCAGGAGCGCACCACGCGCGTGTATGATGTCGCCCACGTCACCGCCGCCGGACCTTGAGGCCCGCCCGCCGGCGCAATCGGCGGGCACTGGCGGACAACCGCCGCGTGGCGGCGGGGGCGATGGGGGGCGAGGCTCGTCCCAGTTGCTGTCATGCCCGACGCCGCGCCACCTTCACCCACGGCACCCTTGCGCTGCCCGCGCCGCGCGCGGCAAGGTGGCGCGCAGCCGATGCCTTCCGTCCCCCGCGCCCTTGCGCTCGCTGATTTCTCCCGCGAGCCGTTCCGCCTCTTCTTCCCCGCCGCGACGCTCGCCGGCCTGCTCGGCGTCCTGCTCTGGGTGCCGTTGCTGCTGGGCTGGACGTCGGACTATCCCGGCACCGCGCACGCGCGGCTGATGGCGCAGGGCTTCTTCGGCGGCTTCATGTTTGGGTTCCTCGGCACATCCATGCCACGACTGCTGGAAGTCCCGTCGCTGACGGCCAGGGAGGTCTTTCCGCTGCTCGCGATCTTCGCGGCGAACGTCGCGGCGCATGCGGTCGGAGCAACGGGTCTCGGGGACGGATTGTTCGTGGTGGAACTGGCAGCGTGGCTCCTCGTGTTGAAGGGGCGCTGCCACGCGAAACGCGATCTGCCGCCACCGACATTCGTGCTGGTGGGGCTGGCATTTGGCTGCGGGCTGGCGGGGACAGGATTGTTCCTCGTGCTGCGCGTGCGGCCGGCATGGGCGGAAGTGGCATCACTGGAGCTGCTGGCGCGGCTGCTGAGTTACCACGCGTTTGTGCTGCTGTGCGTGCTCGGTGCGGGCGGGTTCCTGCTGCCGCGCTTCCTCGGTCTGGGCGTGCGCCGCAAACTGCCCGTGTCGGACACCGTGACGCCCGAGTGGCGGGCGGCGGCGCGCTTTGCGGGCGCAATCGGCCTGCTCATCGTCCTCACCTACGGCCTCGAAGCCGCCGGCTGGCCGCGCACGGGCGCGACGCTCCGCGCGTTACTCATCAGCGCGTTTCTCTGGCGCGAGCTGCCGTTGGAGCGGCTGCGCTGGACCTGGAACGGCGTGCAATGGCTGCTGGTGGTCGGCCTCGTGTGCGTGCCGCTGGGCGTGCTCGCGTCCGGCTGGCTGCCGGGCTGGCGCGTGGCGCTGTCGCACATCGAATTGTTGAGCGGCTTCGGCCTCATCACGCTGGGCGTGGCGACGCGCGTGGTCTTCGGCCATAGCGGCGAGCGGGCGCAACTGGAGCGGTTCAACGCCCCGCTCACCGTGGCTGGCGCGTTGCTGCTGCTGGCCCTGCTCAACCGCCTGTCCGGCGACCTCGTGCCCACCACGATGGTCTCGCACTACCTCTACGCCGCGCTGTGCTGGCTGGGCGGAACTCTGCTCTGGGCCGTGCGCGTGCTGCCCAAGGTGCTCAAGCCCGACCCGGAGGCGTGAACCCGTGCCGGTGGCTTCCAGTCGCCGTGTTGCGCGTGTTTCGGTCGGGGCGGCCTCGAACTGCTGCCTCTCGCGGGCGGCGACTGGAAGCCACCGGCACGACACTCGCGCCTTTGCGTCCTTGCGGCTTTGCGTTAAAACCCACCCATGCAAATTCAAGTCGGCATCATCACGATTTCAGACCGCGCCTCGAAGGGCCTTTACGACGACCTCGGCGGGCCGGCGCTGCGCAAGGCGGCGGAAGGCTACGGCTGGAAGGTCTTGGCCGACGCGCTCGTGCCGGATGAGAAGCGGGACATCCAGCGGGCCATCCGCGAGCACATCGCGCGCGGTTGCTCGCTGGTGCTCACCACCGGCGGCACGGGCGTGGCGCTGCGCGACGTGACGCCGGAGGCGGTGCGGGAGATTTCAGTTCGCGAGCTGCCCGGCTTCGGCGAGGTGATGCGCATGGAGTCCATGAAGATCACCAGGAACGCCATCCTCTCCCGCAACCTCGCGGCGGTCGTGGACCACGCGCTCGTCATCTGCCTGCCGGGCAAGCCCAGCGGTGCGGTGGAGTGCCTCGGCTTCGTGGTCGGCGCGATTCCCCATTGCGTCGAGGTGCTGCAGGAAGTGCCGACGAGCTGTTAAGTTTGGGATTTGCAAGGAGTGGCGCGCATCCCCGGGCTGACGCCCGGGGCTACTCTCTGGCGCACCTCCGGTGCTCCGCTACGCCTGCTTCTCCACCTTCGTCAGGTGGAACTTCGCCGCGACCTCGTCCAGCAGCACGGTGAGGATGCGGCGGAAGTCGCGCTGCTGCGTTTGGAGCATCCAGCCCAGCCACAGCGGCAGCGCCCAGACCAGGTGCATCCAGGGGAACAGCCTTCCCACCGTGGTCGAGATCATCAGCGTCAGGCCGAACGCGGCCCAAAACGTGATCCGCCCGAGCAGGCTCCAGCCGGTGTTCAGGCGGCAGCGCACCATCTGCTTGCCGCCCTGATGATGCTCGGTGGCGGTGATGAGCCGGAGGTGGCACCAGCGGCTGCCGTAGATCTCCACGTCGAACTCGCTCCAGCCGTTGTCGGTCTTGTTCTGCCAGCCCTGCTTGTCCAGCTCGCGGAGAATCGTGCCGAGGAATTCCATGCGGTCCACGGGATAGTCCGCCCAGTAGCCGGCCAGCTCGAAACGGTCGTCGCGGCGGCGCTTGAGGTCGAGCGTGTCGAGCGTCTCGTGCGCGGAGAGTGGCGTCTGCTGGAGCATGAGCCGCTCGGAGTAGCGCGCCCAGCCGCGCATGATGGGCTGCACGAGGAAGAGCCACGCCACCAGCGGCCGCGACCAGAAGGTGCGCTTGGCCTTGGGAATCTCCGCCTGCCGGCCGGCGACAATGCAGAGCGTCAGCGAGGCGAGCGCGCTGGCGATGCCCAGCGGCAGCAGCAGCGGGAACTTCACGCCCGCACCGGCGACGCCGAGCGTCATCAACGGCAGCGTGACGAGCACATGCCATTCGAGGCTCGTCATCAGCATCAGGAACATCGAGGGCGACGGCGCGTAGATGGACTGGAAGAACGCGCTGCCGAACACGCCGTGGTAGATGATGGGCGCGCGCGTCACTACGCCGATCTTCGCCGTCGTGTAGATGCGCCCGCGCCAGATGCTGCTGCCGATGTCGTTGAAATACTCCGGGTGCTTGCGCACGAGCAGCGCCTCGGCCTCGCCGTAGCCGCGCTGCTGCTTCAGGTAGGCGTTCACCGTCGCGCGCCGGTAGTGCCAGACGAAGCCGGCGGAGCTGAAACCGATCTTGTAGCCGCGCTGCTGGAGCCGCCAGCACACGTCCACGTCGTCGCCGGCCTTGCGGTAGATCGGGTCGAAGCCGCTGATCTCGTCGAGCGCCCACTTGTAGAACGCCATGTTGCAGCCGGGGATGTGCTCGGCGAGGCGGTCGGTGAGCATCACATGCGCGGGGCCGCCGGGCGATGCCATCACCGCCGTGGGAATCCAGCCGTCCTCGGGCGGGAGGAAGTTGTGCCCGCCGATGCCGGTGAAATCGCTGCGCAGCAAATCGCCGACGAGGTAATGCAGCCAGTCCTCGTCCGCGCGGCAGTCGGAGTCGGTGAACGCGACGATCTCGCCTTCGCTCGCGGCGATGCCCGTGTTGCGCGCAACGGACAGGCCGAGATTGACCTGCCGGATGCAGCGGAAGCGGGGGCGGTTCGGAGATGGGAGTTCGGAGATGGGAGATCGGGATGGTAGGGCGGAGCGTGCGAGTTTTAGGACGTTTCCTCCCTCACCCCGGCCCTCTCCCGCTGGGAGAGGGGGAGACGCAGGCTGCGCTTGGCTGCGACTGTCCGCTGCGGACTCGGAGCCGATGCGCTGTGAAGCACTGGACGCGTTCGTGGCCGCCCCCTCTCCCAGCGGGAGAGGGCCGGGGTGAGGGAGAACGGCTGCATCACTCACAGCGCTCGCCTTTGCCACCGTCCGGTCCTCCAGTTCCATCCGATACCGCGCGACGATTTGCTGCGTGTCGTCCCGGGAGCCGTCGTCCACGAGGATGACTTCGTAGTTCGGGTAGTTCAGCCGCTCCAGCGAAGTGAGGCACGCGGGCAGCGTTTTGCCGCCGTTGTAGCTCGCCACGACGATGCTGACCTTCGGATAACGCGGCAGCGGAAAGTGCGGCGCGGTCTTGAATGCGTCGCGCACCACGGCAAAGGATTCCTTCGCCTGCCGCTCGCGCGTGACGACGCCGAAGTGCCAGTCGAGCACTTGATGCCCGTCTTTCCACCAGTCATCCGTGAACGCGAACACCACCGCGCCCGCGACCCCGCAGTTGAACGCCGTCTCGATCTGCCAGCGCAGCATCTCGCACTTCGCCGGCTCGCCCTCGCGCTCCGAGTCCACGCCGAACTCGCCGAGCAGCAGCGGCTTCGTGTCCGCGATCATCTGGAGCCGCGCGAGGTAGTTGTCGAAGGGCTTCGGGTGATGGAGATAGACGTTGAACGTGAAAAAATCGAGGCTGCGCGGCTGGAGGAATTCCGTGGGCGGGAAGTTCGCGAACGTGCAAAGACACTCCGGGTCCACGTCCTTCGCCACGGCGACCAGCTCATCAATGAACTCTGCGACCTGCTCCGCCCCGGTCCAGCGCACGAGGTCGGGCGGGATTTCGTTCACCACGCTGAAGGCGAAGACCGCCGGGTGATGCGCGCACGCGGCGACGGCGTCCGCCACGGCCTTGCGCGCGGTGGCGCGCGTCCCGGCGCTGTCGAGGAAGCAGCCGTTCTTCCACCACGGCACGTCCACGAGCAGCTTGAGGCCATGCGTGTGGGCCAGGTCCAGCAGCCAGCGCGGTGGGACGGTATAGACGCGCACCGTGTTCGCGTTCAGCGCGCGGATTTGGGCGAAATCTTTTTCCACCTGCGCGCGCGCTGGGAAGTGCGACTTGTCCTCGCCCGGTGCGAACGGCCCGTAAGTCACGCCCCTGGCACAGAACTTCTGCTCGCCGAGGCGGAAGAACTTGCCGTCCACACGGACGCGGTCGGGGCTGGGAGTGGTGGCGGACATGGTCAGTGGACTCGAAGCGTGCTCTTCGGATCGCGGCCGTTCTCCCTCACCCCGGCCTTCTCCCGCTGGGAGAGGGAGAAACGCAGTCCGCGCCGCGCTTCGGCAGGCCGCAACTGGCTCGGAGACGGAAGATGCACGGCCATCGGAAGCAAGCGCGGCTGTCCCCTCTCCCGGCGGGAGAGGGTCAGGGTGAGGGGGAACGCATCCCCGCTGTAGCACGCAATCATTTAGACATCAGAGCGGACTTTACGGCACTTGCGCCGCAGGCACGGGAACCGGGCGGTCAGATGTAGAACATCCGCTCCTTCTCCGCGCCTTCCTCGACCAGTTGCTGGAAATTGACCGCGTCGGCGGCGCTCTCGGCGGCAGTTTTAAGCCGGCTCCACGCGCGATGCAACTCTGGAGGGCACTGGCCGTTGCCGAGCGCCGGCGTGTCGAAGACCTCGCCGTCCACCGCGCGCAGCACGTCGCCAAAGGTGATTTCTGCCGGCGGCTTGGCGAGGCGGTAGCCGCCCTCCTTGCCGCGCACGCTGCGCACCAGCCCGCGCGTCTTCAGTTCGAGGAGGATTTGCACGAGGTAGTTCGGCGGGACGCCGTGCCGGGCCGCGATGTCCTCGACGCGCTGCACGCCGCCGGACGGATGCGCCCGCGCCAGCTCCAGCACGGCGCGCATCGCGTAGTCGCTCTTGACCGACAGTTTCACGCGCGCAGCGTAACAGGGTGGGGGAGCGGGGCAAGCGGTTGAGAGTTGAAAGTTGAGAGTTGAGCGCAGCCATCGGAGTTCGCGCGCGACTCTCAACCATCAACTCCCCAACTCTCAACTTCCCCGCAACTTCCCCGCTATTGCCAAACCACGCTCCCCCTCCTACCGTTCCGCCCATGTTCCGCCGGAACACCACGACTACGATTTAGCGTCCACGACAACCCGTGGACGCCGACGCCTCGCACTGTTTGGTCGAGGCGTTTTTGTTTCCGAGATGAACCACGAAGACACAAAGGCACAAAGCAGAACCCAAAGAGCCAGCCCCTCTTTGTGTCCTTCGTGCCTTTGTGGTTAATCCTTTATGCCTGACGAGAACCAGCCGCCGCCCGCCCCGAACCCCGAGCGCAAGACGCTCGACGACCGCGCCAAGATGACCGAGCTGGAGCGCATCCGGCACTCGTGCGCCCACGTCCTGGCCACCGCCATCCTGCGCCTGTGGCCGGACGCCCAGTTCGCCTACGGGCCGCCGGTCGAGAACGGCTTCTACTACGACCTCGAATGCTCGCACCGCATCACGCCCGAGGACTTCGCGCAGATTGAGGCCGAGATGAAGAAGGAGATTAAGGCCAACAACACCTTCGAGAAGCTCACCGTCACGCGCGAGCAGGCCATCGCCGACGCGCAGAGCGGACGCCTCGGCGGCCTCGCCGAGCGGCCCGGCAACGCCAGCAAGTTCAAGCTCGACCTGCTCAAACAGATTCCCGACGGCGAGCCGATTTCCTACTTCAAGAACGGCGACTTCATTGACCTCTGCGCCGGGCCGCACGTCATGCGCACCGGCAACATCGGCGCGTTCAAGCTCACCACCGTGGCCGCCGCCTACTACAAGGGCGACGAGAAA
>Ga0172376_10006061_pt1 | contig 13248 bp, 4 predicted proteins | sample Lak35m_FD_121114 | JGI IMG/M metagenome (GOLD analysis project Ga0172376, IMG submission 121114) | Freshwater microbial communities from Kabuno Bay, South-Kivu, Congo - kab_092012_35m | ecosystem: Environmental > Aquatic > Freshwater > Lake | place: Democratic Republic of the Congo: South-Kivu...
ATTAGCCTGTACTGAGTCAATACCTTTTTGTCTCCAAGCTCTTGTAGAAAGTAGGAGGGTATCGGCTGCTATGGTTCCACTTCCCGTAATAGTCCCCCCTGTTATACCTGTTCCAGTATTAGTTCCCACACTTGTTACTGTTCCTACTGACCAAGTTCTATTTGCAGAGAGATCATAGCTGGTGCCGTTTATGGTGAGTGTGCGGGAAGTCGGGACATAGCCCCCTGTGATAAGTGATGCTACACTATCAATTCCCTTCTGACGCCACGCTCTTGTACTAACCAACAAAGTATCAATAGCAAGAGTTCCCGTTGTAGTAATAGTACCCCCAGTAATTCCCGTACCGTTATTGGTCGCTACCGAAGTAACAGTACCCGTATATTGATCTGTATATTGAGGAACATTTAATACCCCTGTAGAACTGCTATAAGTTGCTGCACCACTACTTCCCGTAGTAGTCAAACTAATAGCTGTTCTTGGATAGTAAGTTTTATATGGAGAAAGCATTGCTGTAGTGTCCACCTTTCTTAAATAAGGAGTTAACATACTTGCTGTGTCAGAAATATTGACCTTTAAAGCAAGTCCAGCATTGACAACATTGGTACGAGCATAAGGGCTTAACATTGAAGCCGTATCGCTAATATTAAGTTTAGTAGCAAGCCCTGCGGTTAGGTTAGCTTGAACGCTGTCAATACCCTTCTGACGCCAAGCACGGGTAGAAATAAGTAATGTATCTATTGCAAGGGTTCCTGTGGTTGTGATAGTTCCTCCCGTGATTCCTGATCCGTTATTTGTAGCTACACTGGTAACTGTTCCCCCCGCATCTACAAGTGTATCTGAATAGCTTATAGTTCCTGAAGCATCAATTCTCAAAGCCTTGGTTCCGGGTGCTTGGGGAAGTCCTGATGCACGAATTCCCCGCTGAAACAAAGCCCCTGTTGCTACTTGAAAAGCGGAATCTGGGCTTGTAGTTCCCACGCCAAGCTTACCCTTAAAGTACGAGTTTGAGTTAGAATTAGAAAAGATAGAGTATTTGGTTGTTCCTACGTCAATACTTGTGTCAAGATAAAGACCATAAGAAGTTCCGATAGTTCCTGAATTTCTCCAGTAGTGCGTTCCGCCTGTAGGAGTAATAAGTCCCTTACCTATTGAGAGGCCGTATACAGCGCCGATATTCGAAGAAGCATTATTGTTATAAATGCTAATTACCTGACCAAAGGCCGTGTCTATTGTACCGCCGTAGTTATTCCATATTTCGGTGGTAGTTCCGTGTAGTTTATTAATTGTTCCTGTAGCGCCTCTGTTTTCCACACCCGATACCGAACCATAGGCATTGGTGATAGTGCCTGTAGTTTTGTTTTGTACTATGTTGTAACTTCCCCAAGCACTTGCAAGAGTGCCTGATCCGTTATGGGCAGACCAAGAATTACTTGCCCGAAGTGAGCCTGTTGAGTTCGCTGTGCTGGCGCTATCGGTAGTAGCATAAAAAGTACCACCCTGTAGGCGGTTAGCAATAGAGCCTCTTCCTACTACGTGTCCCTGAATACCTGTTGGCCTTGCTTCTGTTGAGAGGGTGTTATCTACAGCTTTTCTTCCCAGTACATAAGGAGTACTTAATATACCTTCTACTTGATAAACGCTTAAAGCAGTATCTCCTGCAAAGAGTTGACCATTTATAAAAGCATTACCACTTACTTGTAATTTTTGTGCTGGGGAAGTGGTGCCTATGCCAATTAGCCCTGAACCCTGATAAAGCTGTGAAGTATCTATTGTATTTGTTCCTGTAGCCTTCGTCAAATAACCACTTAATAAAGAACCATTTATTTTACTATTAGCAAGTGCCGCTACTGAATCTATTCCTTTTTGACGCCAAGCCCTTGTTGATATTTCAAGGGTATCAACTGAGGCTACTTGCCCTGCCTTATCAAGCCCATATCCTACATTATTTAAGTAGTTGGTTAGCATTGAGGCTGTATCGCTTATATTTAATTTTGTATTTATTCTATTGCTCAGGGAAGCTGTGTCAACCTTTCTTAAGTATGGGTTTAACATTGAAGCGGTGTCCGATATATTTAATTTACCCGCTAGCCCTCCACTTACATTTGCCTTTGTAGAAATTATGGTAGTATCTATTGCAAGCGTACCCGTTGTGGTAATGGTTCCCCCTGTAATTCCAGTTCCGTTATTGGTTGCCACAGAAGTTACCGTTCCGCCCGCATCTGCAGAGCGGATAGCTGCGGCTGTATCGGCCAAAACTTTCTTGGTAACGTAACCAAGTGGATTGGTAGCAGTCAGCGAATCCTTGCGTCTGAGGTAATAATTAGAGAGTGATGCGGAGTCTACATAAACTGTCTGGCTCGTCTTCCCCAGACCATATCCAACACTATTTAGGTAGTTAGCAAGCATACCTGTAGTGTCTACAATGTTTAATTTGAGATTGATATTAGCTTGCAGAGAGTCTACTCCCTTTTGACGCCAAGCTCTTGTTGAAATTAATAAGGTGTCAATGGCAAGAGTTCCCGTAGACGTAATAGGCCCACCTGTTATACCCGTGCCATTATTTGTATTAACTGATGTTACTGTTCCTGCGGGGGAAGACGTGATAGCGCTATCTACATAGTTCTTATCAACTAAAGAATACAAAGTAAAAGTACTACCCCTATTGCTTGCGTAAGATAATTTTCTTGTCAAGGAAGCGCTATCACTTATTACTGTAAAGGTTTGATTTCCCACCGTAAGTAAAAAAGAAGAAAGTCCTGTGAATGTAAGGGAGTTGCCGCCACCCGATAAAGTACGATTTCCCAAGAGCGTTCCATCAATAGTATATATGTTATTACCCGAACCTGTTGCTACAGGTGTCCACGCTGTTGCTGTTGCATTTCTTACCCAAAGATTAAGACCTCCTGTAGTGGTAGCTATCTGCGCTCCGGCGTACTGACGAATCCTTTGCAGATTTGCGGCTGCCGTATCGGTATACGTTACATTTATTAAACGACTTTGCAAGGCTCCCTTGGAGATAACAAGAGTAGAGTCTGATCCGATATTTTGTGAGACGGGGTATTGAGAGTACCCAAGCTTTGACAAAACGAGAACTAAAACAAGTAAAATGACTTTCTTCATATTTTTTATTTTACACTGGGTAAATCTGAAATTGTTCATCTACATAGGCCGCAGGATATATTGTAAGTAACCCTGTTGTTTTATTCCAAGAGTAATACGAGCCGCCCGTATTGATATTTGACTGCACGATACCCCCTCTTACGACAAGTACATTCCAGCCGATATAGGCTGGAATGGTTACAGAACTTGCCCCTGTAGGAATAAGAGAACTTCCCGAAACAACAAAATCATACGCATTAGGTATGCTTGCGGGTGTTACGGGAGCAACTGATCCTCCAGTGCTTGTTCCAAGAATTGCTTGCGCTTGAAGATTATAACCTCTACAAAGACTAAAAAGATAGTTAGCGGTCATTGGTAAAGAGTCATTGCCGGGGTAATTCCCGTACATCCATTCTACCCCTTTTCTAATTGTATAAAGAATTTGAGGGGTAAGGGGAGCAATTCGTTTATCGTATAGCTTACCTTTTTCTACATCATCAATGGCAAGATATTGAGATATACGCGCTATATTGATAATATCATTTATAGAAAGTGGCATAGCTTTAATTTATAGTCACGACTTCCCGCAACATTAGAAGTAATAATTTTGTGCATCTGTCATTACTGTTGCCAAATTATAACAATTCTGCGCTGAAGTAATGTCTCCCCCTAGAGATACTGCTTGATTTCCTCCATCAATGAATACACGAAGCTTCATCATATTTTGGAAGAACTGATTATCTTGTAGGATATAGGAAGGATTTCCCACAGCAGCCAAACCCTGAATAAGAGAGTAGTTAAACTCTTCATTAAAGGAAGTGAATCCTGTTAACTGCGTATCGGTATAAAGCTGTACTCCATTTACATCATTCCAAGTTACTACTACTGATAAGGCCATATCCTCTGTCAGGCAATCAATGTCTATGCTTGTATCAACTAAAGGCCAAGGCGTGTAAGTTGTAGTTGTATTGGTTGATTCTACTATATAATTGCCTTCGTAATCTACTAGGTATACGCGGCGGGAAGCAATAGCACCATCACTTCCCGTAGACGAATCAGTAACAGTTATAACCGATGGCTGTCCCGGAGGCTGCGAGGTGCTAAAATTAGGTGTTAACGGCATCTCTTAATATGTTAAATTGTTAATCAAAGTTACTATTTTTTTGCTTGGGAAAATGTGATTAGTTGTCATTTAAACCCCAATATTCTTTTTCCAATTCTGTTAATTCAGCCTTCATTTCATCTTTTTCCATTTCAGAATATTCAATGCCAAATATTTTTGCTTTCGCCTCTTTTGTGGCCATTGGTTCTATCCTCTTGGACAATATATTATTTAATTCAGCTGAAGTCATATCTTCCCCCAAGACATAAGTAATTGAGCCATCTCTTAACACGGGGTAGCCTTCAGTTAAAATCTTTTTTATATTTTCCTTAATTATAGAACCCCTTAATTTAGATAATTCGTAAAATTCATTGTCCGTTAAAGGCCTATCTTGCTTTAGCTTCTCGTCAAATACAAAGACTGTTTTCTTGCTTAAAGGAGCTACCCAACCCTGTTTTTCGGTTAAAAACTTCCAAACGGGATCAGCCTTTTCCCGAGACACCATAATATCAACATCCTTTATTACTGGTTCTCCTAAGGCATTTATTTTATCGTTGAGGGAATTTCTGGCTATCGGTAAATCTTGATATAAAGCTTCCCAAGAGTTATTTACTTGTTTTGCAGGCACTTGAAATATACTATTATAAGCCTGTGTAGCTTGTGAGGTCATCTGGGAAAAAGGAACAAATCCTCTTGCCATCCCGCTCAGGGCTTTTTCTACGCTCCTTTGCTGTTCGGAAATCCTAGGCTCCACAAATGCTCCTAAAAACGTTCCTGCAGAATTTATCCATGTCATATCTGCTATCATTCCTCCAAACTTTAACGCAGCCACATTTAGCCTTCTTAGTAAAGTTTTTTCATCGTCTTTGCCATAATTTGCAGCATCATTAAAGTTACCAAGCATACCAAGCACTAGCGCAAGCGGGGTTAATTGATAAGAATACCATTTGTCCCCAATTTTTATAGAATAAGCCTGCCACCCACTTTCTCTTAATTGAGCTTTCTTTTTTTCATCCTCTGGCCCTTCACCAGATATTTGTATTTGCCCCGTTTCTGCCATATATTGGAACATAGCAGCGAAAGAAATTCCTATAGCAGCTTTAACAGCCACAATTCTTCTTTGCTCTGGCGTAAATGGCTTGTAAGCACCTTTTGTAAGACTTATTTCGTCAAAGGACTTAAATCCTCTTGCGCCTTTGGCAACTCTTATTAAACCTACTGGGCTATAATCAAGGGCGTTATTTACCACGTTTGTAATAATACGAGTAAACGGAACTACAAAACGACCGGGTTGAACACCTCCAACCTTTACGTCAAGCGCCTTTGAAACAGCGTTTGTAAAAGCGCCTAGTGTTCCATCCGATTCGTAGTTAAAAGTTCCGTGAGCTGCAAAATTGTAAGCGTCTTCAGTCATTTGAGTAGGCCTACTATTTTCAATTAATTCATATATCCTTCTTTTCCAATTTTTTGTATTTGCCTTAAGTCCCTCTGATTCAGCTTGTGCTGCTGCCAACTCGTATCTTTCGGCTGTATTAAAAAGAAGCTCGTTAACTTTCTTCCACCCACTTCCAGACCAAGTATTAAAGCCAAGCTTTGACGCCTCTTTCCTTGCAAGCTGATACGACCTTGCTTCTTTTAAACCCTGAAACGAAAGAACATCCTCTGCCTTCATTGTTCTATTTGCGTATTTGAACCAATTTGCTGGATTGTATCCTCCCCCAATAAACCTAATCCTTTCAAGAGGTTCAGGAACTTCAATTTTTGAAACATGAATAGGGGAGCGTCCAGTAGCGAGTGTTCTTCCAGCCTCAAGCAATCCCCTTTTTTTAATCCCTTGTATATACCCCGCAATTAAGTAGGGAGCGGACTTTGGATCTCCTATTATTTCAGCGCCAAGATCAACCCAAGAGTTGATAAATGTTGAAACTACGTTCTTTTCGTGCGTCCTATAACCCGAAAGGATATTTGCATACCAAATACCCTGAGCTACCTCACCCCAGTTACCTCCGTTTAGGTTTGCTTGGTATGCTAATAAATCTTCGGTAGCTTCCCTTTTTGGCGTTCCCTCTGGAGCAGTTTGTATTTTATCGGCAAGCTCCTTAATTTTAGACGCTTGCTCCTTGGTTAATTGGCCTAACTTAAATTTATCAGAAAGATAGTCTAGCATATCTTCCGTGTCAAAGGCGCCGAGGTTTGAGTATTTTATAATTTCATCTTGCAAAGTCTTGGGTTCAGCTTTTACCGCAGCTTGTTCGTTTACGGCTTTTCTAACCCTTTCAAATCTTTTTTTATTTTTTGCAAGTATTTCAGTTTTCTTTCTGCTAACAACCCTGTCAAATGCCTCTTCAAATCTTTTAGCTAAAGCTTCTGCGTTTCCTTCGCTCATATCTGCTTGCTCTATAAACTTCTGCGCTAAACTCTTTTTAATGCGCTCTTTAGAAGTAAAATGCTGAATGGCAATTTCGTCAATTTTCATTTTTTTGTCCTTGACGGACTTTACCATATCTATATCAGACTTTGCAAGCTCCTTGTCTGCTATTTCAAGAACCTCTCTTTTTACTGTTTCATTTGGTTCTTTGCCTGAAATATTTTTTATATCAGCAAGAATCTTTTCTACTATCACTTGCACTTCGGCTAGCCCCTCTTCAATGTAGGTAACCGCAACTTCCCCGACAAACTCAATACCTTCCTTAGTAAGGCCACCAGTAGTCAAGGTAATACCGCCTTTACCTTTATATTTTTTAATAATGTCAGCCCTCTTTTGTCTTGCCTTGGCTGCTCTATCTTTGGCATTACTAATCCTAACTTCGGTATCTTTTTTTACAGATTTAGTTACTTCTTCTGATTTTAAGATTTCTTTTACCGCTTCCTCGTTAGCTTTATTAAACTTCTCTTTGATTATCTCAACATCATTTTTAGCTTTGCCGATATTTCTTCTAGCCGATTTTTTTACCTGTCTTGTTGCTGCTAATAGCTGTGCTTCAGGTGTTAACTTATCCCATAAAGAAAAAGCTTGGATAGTCTGACCTGCTTCGGTAGCAAGGCTTACGGTTACGTATTCTGCAATATCAACTGTGGCGCCTATATATAAATCCTTATCTTCTTGAGTAGTCGCTTCTTTTGCAAGTTGGTTATATCTCTTGATGAGAACTTGTCCAAGAACTACACGAACCGCACCTTTTGTTTGCGAGTCTTTCATGGCATTGTATGCCTTATCTTCCCCTAACACATTTAAAATCTGTTGCGCTTCATCAACAGTCATAGCGTTAGTCTGCCTAACATATTCTAATGTAGGGGCTATTCCTTTCTTTACAGCAGCAAGCAGTCCCGGGGACTGAATCATCCTTTCCGTGAATCGTCTTTCTTCTTTACGACCTTCAGTTTCACCTTCTTCGGGAGTTTTTGTAGGTCTTGTTGGGGGAACTCCTGCCTCCACTTCTTCGCTAACTCCGGCTTCTGGCTGTACAGGTACTTCACCTGCTGCTTGCTCTTGAATGGCATATTCTTCATTTAACTTGTTAGAAAACTTATCTTCAAAACCTTTTTTATCTGTTAGGTTTTTATAATACTCTGTATCTCTTATGTAGTTAAGACCGCTTTCTATAGCGTCTGCAATTGAAGCCCCTGCCTCTAAAGAGGTGGCTATTACCTCAAGGGCTGCATCAAAGACTACATCAAATCCTGTGGAAGTTCTAAGTCCTTCTTTGGAGATTTTGCCTGCTCTGATTCTTTCGGCAAGCTTTCTTGCTGCGTCGCCTGCTTTTGCTTTTGTTGGTAAAGCTTCAGGAGAAATACGGCCAACTCGGCCTGTTTCCTCGAATTGCTTGATTGCATCATTTATGATTTTTTGTGATGGTTCTGATAATTCTAATATAACAGGCTCAAAGCCGTCTTTAATTTCCTCGCTTATCTGTCTCCAATTTATAAAGCCGTCATTGTCCCTAAATTTATCAAGGACTTTTAGTATTTCTTGTTGTTGTGCTACGGGAATTTGCGATACAAAGGCTTGCGTTTCTTCTTCAATTTCTTTTCCAAGTTCTTCAAGCTCGGCGGATTTTTTCATTTCAGCGAACTCTAAATCATAATCCCGCACCAGTTCATCCGCCATAGTTTCGGCCCTATTATGGTTTAAGATAACCTCTTCAATGGCGTTTCTAAAATCCTGAACCCTATCAAACCTATCTACTCCAGCTATCTTTTCGGCAAGCTCTTCTATTGAAGGGGCTTTAGGATCTTTAGAGATGAGAGATTTTCTTAATTTCTTTTCCTCTTCTTTACTTTTTTTCCATCTATATCCCTGCTTTTCTGATTCAAAAAAATTGGCAAGAGATTTTTCGCTAATCTTTCCATCTCCTATAAAATACTGAAGAACCTCCCCTCTTGGATCATCTATAATTTCAATATTTAAGGCTCTTCTTTTTTTATTGGTTATTTGTCTTTGCTTTCTAGCCTTTACTTCTCTGCCTTCGCCAAATGGTAACTCTTCTTCTACGGGTGCTGCGGGAAGTTCTGGCTTAGCCTCTGTAACCCTTTGTTTAGCAAATTCATCCTTATAATTATCAATTATTTTACCAATATTATGATAACCACTAACTAACCCCTCTGGCGCATCTTTTTCAAGACGTTTTGCAACAAAAACAGCCTCATCTGCATTTTCAAATTTTACGCTCTGTAGAGGTGTTTCGCCATTTCTATCGCCAACATTTAATAAAATCTTACCGTCCTTTAAGTCGTCGTTTACTCGATATTTATTGCTCTCAAAATAAACATTAGCTCCAGTTCCAAGTTGTCTTATAGGCTGGGGAATTTCTGGTTTAGCCTCTGTTACTTCCCCCGCAAGTAAATCTTCTACTGCTTTTACTAATTCAGGGTTATTTTTTGATAATTCTTTATATAAAACCTTATTAAATGTATCGTTATCAATTAATTTCTGTGTATTTTTAGCATATTTTGGGTATTTTATTTTTTCATCATACTTTGATTCCTCTTCAAATGCTTTTATGTCATAATAATCGTTTATTAATTTTACTGCGGATTCACTTAAAATGATTTCAACCTTATGTTGTCCACTTGTATTTTTCCTATATCTTACCTCTTGAATATCCCCAAAATCCGCACCAAGCCAATGTGATATATCAACATCTGGTTTTTCGTTTATTTCATACACTTGGATTTTGTCTCCCGCCTTCAATCTCTTGCCAAATTTACTCATTGAAGAAGTGCCAAGAATAGCCCCAATAGGATTTTTAGATGCTGCCGTTTCAGCTATACCCGACTCCGCATATTCATCAGCAAAGAAAACTGGATTATCATTTTTGCCCACTTTTTCATAATACCCACTTGGAATAAATCCTTTAGATTGTGTTTTTTCGTTTGATATTTCAGCCCTATAAGATTTGTTAACCTTTTGTTCTCTAATTCCTTCTAACGCCTTAGCTGTACTTTCTACATCTCTAAGGGCTACGGGTGCTGCGGGAAGTTCTGGCTTAGCCTCTGTCACGACTTCCCCCCCCTTAATACCTAATTCATTAATATAGTCTGCTGCTGCGGTAGCGCCGCTATACCCAGACTGTAATATTTCCCTTACTTTTCCTGCCTCAATTATACCATCACCGTCAACTACGCTATCATATATTCTATCTAATTGCTCTGGTGTAACGTCATATCCAGCTTCTTTAACTGCTGTTGCAATTGATTCTTTTTGCTGCTCAATAGTTAGTTTTTCGGGTGCTGCGGGAACTTGTGGTTCTACGCTTAATTCTATGGGCTTAGAAATTTGCTCAGGCTCTCCGGCTACTTTTGGAGCTTCCATAGCGTACTGTCGCATCTCTGGAGCAATCTCTTCAACTTCAGTAGGCTCACCCTTTGACGCCCTTGATTCAAATTCTTTTACTTGGTCTTCTACAACTTTTGCTTCTGCTTGTTTGCCTTCATTTCTTAATACTTTAGCTCTTGCGCCCATAGCATTTAGCAAGAAGCCCACGCCAAATCCAATACCCCCCGATTCTGTTAATCCTTCAAATATATTTTGGTTAACATTGTAAATATCTTTAGCCGTCTTATTAGCGTAAACCTGCTGCAATACTTCTGTTGTTGCCTCTTCAAGACCACCAGTTATTCCCGCAACACCCTTTGTCTTAATATAATTAGTAAGTCCACCAGCCGTTGACTGATTGAATCTCTTTAGAAATTGCATTACAGGTATCTTCTCAAGTATTGAGCCTACGGCTGCGTTCTTATAAAAAGCCTCAAAGGCTTGGTCGTCTGAAGCCCCTGCTTGTTTTGCCCTATCAAATTCGGCTTGCCCCATAGTAAGTCCAGCGCTTACGGCCGCAGGACTGGCTATTTCAGAAACTAATTTTTTCCCCGCTGCCTTTGTAACAGCTACCCTTCCTGTTGCTGGGATAGCTTGTTCGGCTATAGCGGCACCTCTTCCCCCAGCACCCAAACCACCTGTAAAAACCACAGAACCTACTTGTCCAAATGCTTGAAAGAATTGATCTGATAAGCTATTTTTAAAACTTTCATCCTGTGGAGCTATTTCATCAATAGCATTATTATACCAATCCCCAAATTTATTTAAAGCGTCACTTACTGGACCTTCTTTTACCCTTCCACCCGTCATAGCAGAAGTGCCGTATTTAATTACTGTAGCTAAACCTTTTACTGGATTACCAATAATATTTTTGTAAAATCCTCTATCAAGAGATGAAACGATATTTGATAAGTAACTTTGCTCTTCTGTTTCTTTAGGCTTTTCTATTTTAGGAGCAAGCGCTCTTTCGGCAGCTTTTTCTTCTGCTACTATTTTTGGTGCTGCGGGAAGTCTTACTCCAGTACCCTCCGCTGCAGCTTTTTGCTCTCTAGCTAATTTTCTTGCAAGTACCGTATCTTCCCCGACACTCGGCTCCTTAATTTCTACAGGCTGAACCCTTGCTGGCTTTAATCCTTCAAATCCTTTAGGAGCTTTTTCTGAAACCAATGGGGAAACGGAAGTACCAGCTTCGCCACCAATTTCTGAAACGAGTGTAGTATCCTCTTTTTTTTTAGAAATTCCAGACAAATCTACAGCATCCCTGTATTGTGGATATTTGTTTGTAATCTTTGTTACCAAGTCTGTATCTTCAAGACTTCTATATTGAGGATATTTAGCCTTTAATTTAGCAGCAAACTCTGGTATTGGTAACTTTTTATCCGGCATAATAATTATTGTTGTTCTAAAATTCCTAATGGATCATCAATAAAACCTTGTTCTCCTTGAGGACCAAATACCATACCTTTTTTCCCAAATTTCTTTTGCGCGTTTTCTATAAATTGTCGGCCAATTCTTGGTGATTTATCTTGCTTAATTGATTGTATAACTCCATTTTTTACCTCAACACTAATTCCAAGCTTTGGATCTTTGCTTAATTTAATATTTGCAACTTTAAGAATGGCTGGCAAATCGGCAGGCAATTGCTCGTAAGCCGTTCTTAATTCACCCGTATAGAAATTTCCCGCATTGTCATAAACAACTCCATTTTGAATTGAACCAATTGGCTTATTCCCTCTTGATAAAGGCGTATTTGGGAAATTATCAATTATATTTCCTGTAAATTCTTCTCCCTTTTTTGGAACTTCGCCTGAAGTTGAAACAGATATTTTAGGAGCGTTTTCAAATTTTTCTGCATTTCTCTTTTCCGCCTCTTCAATAGCTTCGGCTAATGCTACACTTCTCCAATCCTCGTCATCTACTGTAATATTTGGGAAATACTGCTTTACTTTTTTATCCATCTCTGCCAATCTAGTAGAAGGATAAATTTTAGGATCTCTTGCTCTTATAGTGTAGTAACTTTTTTTATCTTCATCAGCATCAACTAAATCTACAAAATTTGTAGCAATTGATTTTATGGTTGGAACATTAAATCCTTCGGTTATTTTATTGACTTTGCCCCCAGAAGTAATGGACAACTCCGAAAACTTAATTCCGGGGCCAGTTGCTGCTTTATCAAAATTTTCTTTAAAACTAAAAGGAGTTTCTCTAAAATAACTTGCGTTTGGATCAATGCTTCTTCTTTGTGGAATACCAAGCATTGTTACCCCCTCAAAATCTAATGGTAAATCGTGAACAGAAAGAGCTTCCATCATTTTCGGAACATTCAATTTCTTTCTGTTTTCTGGATTGGCAAGAGCAGCTCTTGCAGGTTCAGCCCTCTTTTCTTCCTCCTTGCTCCTTTGTATGTACAAAAACATTTCATCTCCTTTTTTTTGAAGTTGAAATCTTTTTATTGGATCTTTTGTGTTTTTATATTGGTTAGCTAAAGACCTAAAATCATCTTGCATTTTTTGGAATCCGGGAATATCTTGAGACCTCATTCCTGTAGGTGTAAGATTTTTTTGCGTCTGCTCAACGTACTTATCAACAGCTTCTTGTTCAGCAAGCGCACGCTTAGCTCTTCTCTCGTCTAATCTTTGTGCATAGTCAAATAGCGGCTTTGTATCAAAGACTACCGCTTCTGCGCTGTATGCTTGTGGTGAAATTGGAACCATTGCTATTGATGTATTTTTTATTAAGCCCCTTCTTCTTTAGACATTCCAGCTTTTCCTATATCGGTAAGGCCGCCAAAAATATTTGTAAGACCTGCTCTTTTAATTGCTGACGCTCCGACCGCCTTTGCTTGGGCTGCACTAATTTTTTGATATTGTTTTTGTAATTCAGCTTGTGTTTTTGCTTGAGCGGCAGCGCCTAATTGGCCAAACCTACGAGCTTGTTCTCCCTCTGCTGCAACTTCAGCTCCTAGTGATGCGTCTGTTAAGGAGCGAACTAATGTAGGTACGGCTCCCATTCTTGCTCTTGCACCACGAAGGCCAGCAAGACCTGTTGCGCCAGCGCGCTGAATGTTTTGCTGCTGTCTTTTATACATAGCTGTTTGCGTAGGAGAAACGCCGTACCGCTGTTTAGCTATTTCGTATTGCTCAACAAGGCTAGGAAACTGAATGTTTTCAATTTCTGTTGCTAATTGTTTTTGCGCTTTTTTTTCTCCGCTAAAAATTGTTTGACCAAGACC
>Ga0172376_10006063_pt1 | contig 13247 bp, 14 predicted proteins | sample Lak35m_FD_121114 | JGI IMG/M metagenome (GOLD analysis project Ga0172376, IMG submission 121114) | Freshwater microbial communities from Kabuno Bay, South-Kivu, Congo - kab_092012_35m | ecosystem: Environmental > Aquatic > Freshwater > Lake | place: Democratic Republic of the Congo: South-Kivu...
CCTCTTGTCTATGCTTCCTCTGCTGCAACTTATGGAGCTGGAGAAAAAGGTTATAGCGACCAAGCGGCTAACAAAAAAGGTGATGATTTTTTTAGCTTGAGGCCACTCAACCCTTACGGATTATCGAAAAAGGTATTTGATGATTGGGCTTTGCAGCAGAAATCGACTCCAGAGAAATGGTTTGGTGTAAAATTTTTTAATGTTTATGGGCCGAATGAATATCATAAGGCCGACATGCGATCGCTTGTTGAAAAGGCTTTTGGACAAATTAAGCAATCAGGGCAGGTAAAATTATTTAAATCCCATCGGCCTGATTTTAAAGATGGCGAACAAAAGCGCGATTTTATCTACGTCGTCGATGCCGCTCGTGCTCTTGTCCAATTAATGAATAAGGCCAAAAATGAAGACTCTGGATTAATAAATTTAGGAACGGGTCAATGTCGAACTTTCTTAGATCTGGTGAATGCTACTTTTAAAGCTGTAGGCAAAGATCCCCAGATACAATTTATTGATATGCCTAATGAAATACGCCATCAATATCAGTACTTCACTGAAGCAGACATGAAGCGTTTTAAAAAGGTACTGCCCCAATTTAAATTTCATTCTCTTGAAGAAGGGGTTACAGATTACGTTAAAAACTTTCTTATGCAAGATGAGGAAGTAAATCGGTACTATCACTAATTTATGTTTCGCGGGGGACCAAAAGAAACGGCCAAAATGATGGCGCTTATGACGAGCGAGGAGCGAAATAGAATTTGGGGGGAGTTAGAAAAGAAAGATCCCAAACTTGTCGCTGTGTTAAAATCGCTTCTCGTTTCTTTGCAAGATATATTGCGCTTAAGCCCCAATCAGTGGGTTCTCTTTTTGCGTATGATCGAAATTGAGGATCTCGGTTTGGCCCTTCGTGTTCACCCCGCTGAATTTCAAAAAAATGTCTTGGCGAAATTGCCAACAGGTCTACAAAAAGATGTGGCCTTGATTCTCAATGGCCCTCCCAGGCCAAAATCTAAAGTATTGGAAGCCGAGCAGAAGATCGTGACCTTGCTGCTAGAAAAGGTGGAGAAAGGTGAACTTGTCCTTACTAGAGACGACGATCAAATGGTCTAAACTAGGAATCCCTTGCCATTGCGCTGCGCGTCCATTGTGACGCCCCTGAAAAATCTTGCTTTCGTCATAGACGCCAGCAAGCAGTTGTGATTAAAAGTATCTACCGTAAAGTTTTGTTAAGTCGGCACAGACGACGAGGTTTTTATGGGCCCACAATACCGCGAAGTTTATTTCAATAAAATTCATAAAGCGACGGTCTCTGACGCCAACGTTAGTTATGTCGGTAGTATTACCATTGATGAAGACTTGATGGATAAAATTGATTTATGGCCAGGCCAAAAAGTATTGGTGGTTAGCAATACCAGCGGTGCGAGGCTAGAAACTTATGTTATCCGTGGTCCACGAGGAAAGGGTGACATCTGCATAAATGGAGCTGCGGCTCATCTTATAAAGAAGGGTGAGGAAGTTATTATTATAGGTTTTCTATTTACTGAACAACCTGTTGAACCTCGTGCCATCTTAGTTGATGATCGCAATCACTTTGTTAAATATCTCTAAAATGATGACGATTTGGCACCGTTGGGTGCCTGTTTGACCAAACCCATCAGGGTCATTTGGTCTCTCTTGAGCCTTTTATCTATAATTTTTTCTTATAAATTCTGACTCTAATTTTCCAAAAAACGTACTAACAATAAGTTGGGCAAGAGCGGCCTGCACAGGTGGTGTTGGCCTTTGGCCTGCACAGGTATATTAGCAAGACCGAATCACCAGGATGGCGATCGGTAAGATCTCCTTAGGGAGAATAACGGGGATGGGTCCCATGGATGGGCAAAATTCCCATTAGATTAACCGGTACCTCATGGATGAGGGCCTATAACGAGATAAGGAAGTCAAAAGGAGGCCCTATGAAATTGACCACAGACATTCAAAACACGAACCTGATTATTGGCGAGGAAATGCAGCGTGCAGTGCTTGTGCCGTGGGAAGTGGCAGGCGTGGGCCCGGAAAAATTAGAACAGCTAGAAATGTTTACAGAAAAGTTTCTTGAAATGAAAAAGGAAATATTAGGTGATCTAAATAGAGTTAAAGATATTGGTGAAGAACTACACAATATATCCAATGAAGGAAGTAAGGATGATGCCGATTTATCTTTGCTTGGGCATGAAGAAATTTTGAATTATAAGCTGATCGGGCGAAGTACATTTTTATTGAAAAAAATTGATGAGTCTTTGTTGAAGATAAAAAATGGGACCTTCGGGATTTGCGAAGATTGTGGGGCCGAAATTGGCTTCAATAGATTGAAGGCCAGACCAATGGCAAAGTTATGTATTGAGTGCAAGGAGGGTGAAGAGAGAATGGAACACCATATTCCATACACTGTTAAATCCCATACTTTGGGCTCAAAAATTCATATCTCAAAAAGCGAAAGAATTATTTCGGAGGGACAAGCTTCGTAAAAATTTTAACAAAAATAAAAAGGCCACCAATTCTGGTGGCCTTTTTTTTGCTTTAAAAAAGTCAGATTATTGCAGGGCCATGCCCGTAAGATCCTGTAGGATTTCTTGGGACCTTCGGACAAATAATTCTCTTTCTTCTTGTTTTAGACCTTCGCTTGAGATGGTGGCCAAATCTTCAACCAAGTGGCAAAGCTTTTTAACCAACTCATCCTTCCCACCTTTCTCATGAATTTTATAAGCATTCTTAATAAGAGGGTTTTCTGGATTAATCACAAGGGTCTTCTTAACTGGGAAAATATTATTCCCCATGTGAGCAGTCATTTTGGCAAATCGCTTCATCTGCTCATCCACTTTAAAGTAAGCTGGAGCCGTGTGACCTTGGATCTTCTCGATTTCCACCGCAAATTTATCATCTGCAGGTATTGGCTCTGATCCTTCTGTCGTTTTTTCTGTGCTTTTCTTTAGTACGTTTTCAAACAATTCTTTAATCTTCAAATCATCGCCTGTGGCATTCGCGCCACCCAAGATTTTACCAAATTGAGAATCGATAGAACTAAAGCGGAGTTTTAATTCCCCTAAATTGTGTGATTCCACATGTTGCATGAAATGTGGATCGATATGGTCGTCGGTTTCAATTGTGTGAACCCCGTTGGCCAGTAATTGTGTGCGAAGGCCATGGTCACTCTTTCCTTTTTCAAAGTACACCACAAGAGTTTGTTCTCCTTCTTTCATCTTTTCACTTAAGTTAGAAGGAATCGAGTTTTTGTACTCTTCCAAAGTGAAAAATTTATTTTCACTATTCTTAAAAACAATAAACTCTCGGACCAACTCATCAAATTTGGAATCGCTTACAGCTCCATACTTAATAAAAAGGCCAGAGTCTTCCCAAATAGATTCAAATTTTGCTCTATCGCCTCGGAAAAGCTTCTTCAGGGATTCTGCAACTTTTTTGACAACGTAGTTGGAAATTTTCTTCACATTCGGATCACCTTGCAGTGATGAACGTGAAACGTTAAGTGGAATATCTGGAGAGTCGATCACACCTTTTAATAAGCTTAAGAAGTCTGGAATAATGTTTTTAACATTGTCAGAAACATAAACTTGTTTGCAGTAAAGCTTTATGTTTGATTCGTTAAATGGACGGTTGGGATTCAATTTAGGGAAAAATAATACGCCTTCAAGTGTGAAAGGGTGGTCAATTTTGAGATGAATCCAAAAAAGTGGCTTCTGATCCATTGGATAAAGAGTTTGATAAAAACTGATGTAGTCTTCGTCTTTTAAATCTTTCGGATCCTTCTTCCACAGCGGAGTCGTGTGGTTGATTAGTTCGGCCTTGGCAGGCAATGGGGGAAGAGTCGTATCTTCTGAACCATCATCCTTGCGCGGATATTCCTTCCTGTCTAAATCAAGCATGGAGATAGGATAAGGCATAAAATCGCAGAACTTTCTGAGGGTCTCAGAGAGCTTGTAGGAATTTAAAAATTCTTCAGACTCTTCATTAACGTGAAGGGTGATTGTCGTTCCAATTTCTTTTTTGTCAGAATCACTAAAAGTATATTCAGGTGTGCCTTCACAAGTCCATTTGACCGCTTTGGCACCTTCGCTCATGGAAAGGGTTTCAACCACGACTTTTTTCGAAACCATGAAAGATGAATAAAAACCTAGACCGAATTTTCCGATGATATCGGCATTTGTTCCAGCATCCTTCATTTTTTTTACAAATTCTTCAGCACCAGAAAATGCTAACTGGGCAATATATTTTTCAACTTCATTTTCTGTCATCCCCACACCGTTATCGGAAATGGTGATTGTTTTGTTTTCTTTCGAAACGGTGGTGCTAATAGTTCCGGCGGGTACTTCGACGTTTTGAGTGCGGGCCAGCACCTGACGCTTGGTGATGGCATCAGTCGCATTGGCCACCAACTCTCGCACGAAAATATCATGCTCTGAGTAGAGCCATTTTTTAATAATAGGGAAAATGTCGCCAGTTTTAACCGTAATGGGGCCTTTGCGCTCAGTCATAGTTCCTCCGAAAAACAAAACGTTAGATTGTTTAAGGCATAAAGATGGGATTAATATGGAGTTAAATTAACCAGCGTCAACCCCATCTAGCAAGAAAAATAAGGATTTGGATTATGAGCGGAAAGCAAGGCGGATATCCAATGAATAAGGCCCCCGTCATGATTGAGATAATTACTACCGGTGGGACTATCGAAAAAAGTTATGATGAGGAAGAGGGACTTCTTACCAATGCAATGCCTACTATTGAGCGTAAAATTTTTTCCAAGCTAAGGTTGCCTTACACTCAATACACTATTCACGCCTTGATGAATAAAGACTCACTCTACATGAACGAACAGGACCGCCAATTAATCCTAGATAAAATTGTTGAACTTCAGAAAACTAAAAATCCGATATTAGTGGTTCATGGCACTGATACGATGGCCTTATCGGCTGAATTGGTTGCGAGCACATTGCCTTCCCCAGCTGCACCCGTGGCCTTTACAGGGGCCATGCGACCAATGGGAATGGATGATTCTGATGCTATCCAAAATGTGACCGAAGCTTTGATGGCCTTGAAGTTACTTAGGCCTGGTGTTTATTTGTCCTTTCATAACCAAGTATTTCCCGTTCCTGGCGTACAGAAAAATAAGGAAAAGCGGACCTTTGAATGGCTGCCTTAACTGACTTCCCAAATCTGGCCATTTATTGAGGCAGCTGTTTCTAGCCTGCAGAAAGGCTTAGAATTGTATCTACCTGAAAACACGAGACATCTTGCCTTAAATGGTCCCTTTCCCATAGGGAGCCCTAATCCTGCACTAAAATAGTCTAAGGCCTCTAAACTTAAGACCTCTATCGCTAAGTTTTCCTTCCGAAATAGACGAACAGGGAAGGCGGCCTTTTAAAAGTAGGACCGAGGAATTATGAGTCAGCTAGGCCAAAAAAGAACAATTCATTATTTGGGGAAGGTATTCCTACCCACAATATTGTCGTGTTCTCTTTTTCTAACGGCTTGTGTTGAAAATCAAGGTACAAGAAGTTCGCGCAAATCTTCTGCTCTGAGGGCCATTACACCTGGCAATACCAAGGGCGCTAGTGCTGGTAAAACTGATGGTGGAATAACCGATCTCACTAGTTCCATTGAGGAAAATGGGAAGGCGGAATTGCGCAATATCGTAGACCCCATTGATGGGGTCTTTCGTAAGAAGGTAAGTATTCCCAAAAATTTCAACGGCTATCTCTATCTTTCAGGACTTAATATTACCTCACTTTCAAATCGACTGGTTTCTGTGCGATTTAGTTTTGGGCGGGAGTTGGAAACAATTACTATTCCGGCCACAGTGGGAAGAGCAGCAGGCCTTACGCCTCAAACAGATATAGAAGTTCTCATTTTGGATATGGGAAGCAAGCCTTTCGAAAATATAAGACTTCTTTATGACCTTTTTGACTACAACGATTATCGCGACAAATCGACAGGTAAAGAAGTGCTGGAGCCAACAAAAGATCCGCGCAATCCTTTGTTGTACTGCCGCGGTTTAAAATTAGAGCATGATCCAACTTTTGTTCGCACAGCTGACGACAACACATGCGATGAAACTGGTGAGCAATGTCTTTATGCTTACGCAAAAATTCGCGACAGTGGTTTGTTCCAGCTTTCAAATCCTAATGATCCTAGTAGTGCGCGTGTAGCGATTACACCTTCGTTACCGCAAGTTGATTTTAAAGGCAGTGGATACTCGCAAGAAACAGTAAGCAATAATTTAAAGAAATGCTTACCAGACAATTTTAATCGCGGTGAATTCAATAGTAATTTTAATACATCACTGGCAAATCTTAGTGTCGGTTCTGAGGTCATTTTGGATAGTAAAAGTTATATTTATAACGGTCCTTACCGCGCCATTGGACCAAGTCAGTGGGAAATTGGAAGTAATGGCGTAACAAGTGCGGCCTTCTTTCCTCCACCCAATGTTCCTGCACCAAGCGATGATCAGACACTATTTAATAATTATCCCGCTGGTCTTTTTCAGCGTTCAGGCAATTCAAGCTTAGACGCCAATACCGGACATACTTCTTTTTTATTTCCACGGGCAGGAAAGATGTCACTAAAAGCAGAAGTAGAATACTTCGGGTCTCTTTTACCATGGGGTGATACCATCGATGCGGCCAATCCAACTCCACCTAGAGCAAAAACTTCTCTGGTCGCTTCAGGAGATTCATCCTGGATGCATGGGTGCAATATGAGGGTCACCAATTTTGATACATTCACGAATGAAGGAATTGGTTCCTGTAACGTAACTGCGACAATTGAAGTCATCACTGAAGAAGGTGGTACTGCGGTGGTGTTGGCGACAAGTAATGAAGTTAAATTGCAGCTGCTCCGTCCAAGTCTTACAAACTTTCAAGGTCAAGAGGTGCTCTATTCAAGCATGAAAACTTGTTCCTCGAGCCGTGGCTGCGGCTCTTCAGAATGTTGTTTTAACAATCGCTGCTGGGACCGCTCTCTTGTTTCGCAATGTTTAGATGATGTGAACATCGAGGGCAACAGGGGAATTGGGGAAGTTTGTTCTTCAGATTATGAATGCTCAAGCCTTTGCTGTAATCAAGCAACTTCTACCTGCGCTGTTCACACCAATATTGGGACAACGCCAGTGCTTTGTGGGAAGCAACCAGGTCAACAATGTGTGGCCAAAGAATGGTGTCGCAAAGAAAATATTGCTGACTGCTATGTGGTTAAAACGGGGACATCTCCAACGGGGACCCAAGAATGTGCCTTGCGCTGCTACAATGTTCCTACGCACGGAAATTGTCGCAACGGGATATGTCTCGCGCCGGTTCAACCGACTCCTCCGCCCTTTAATCCGACTAATCCAGATTGCACTACCGCCCGCGATCCACTTACGACCGTACCAAATTAATAAAGTTAATTTCTTTTAAGCCGGTGGCCATTCCCAGATTGCAGCTTTTTTAGCACAATGATGACCATGAAATGGGCAATCTCTCTTATCTACATACTACTGTTTTTTCAAAGTCATGACTTGTGGGCCAATGATAGTGGAATTCCGCATTCGCAATCTCGCGCGACGGTCAAAAAAGAAAAAACTGGGAATGCTTTTTTTACAAAAAAATTTTTAGAAGAGATTACTCAATACGAAGAAAAAAATTATGTGAGTCAAAATTATAAGCGCTCATTACAAAGAAGAGCGGAGAAAAATTTTTATTACATAAAAAAGGCCATCGCCGATGGCGACCGCAAACAACTTTTTAGTGAAAAAAATGACGGAGTCGATGGGGGATTTGTGCTCGCGAAACTTGATGCCATAGAATTTGAGGTCTTGATTAATCGTTGGCAAGACAAGGGCGACAAGGGCACTACACCAAAACCTCAGCGCAAGGAGTAATTGTTATGGCCGATTCAAATAAGAAACAAACCACAGTCCTTGATCATATTGCCATCGCTGTAAATTCGTTTGTCGATGGTAAAAAGATTTTTGCTGATTTGGGGCTCGAGTTTTCACCCCATGTAGAGGTCGTTGAGCGCGAAGGTGTATCGACCCTTTTTGCTCCCTTAAGTAATGGTGTCGAGGTCCCTCATGTCGAGTTGCTTGCACCCTACGGAGAAAATGGCCCAATCCACCAATATTTAAATAAAAAAGGTCCCGGCATTCACCACCTATGCTTTCGCGTTGAGGATATTCATCAAAAGTGCCAAGAACTTAAAAGCAAAGGGTACCAGTTAATCTATGAAGCGCCCAAAAGTGGAGCTCGAGGTATGATGGTTAATTTTATTCATCCCAAATCAACTGGTGGCGTTCTCATTGAAATTGTTCAACATGCTGAGAGGATAAACCATTAAGGAGCAAGAAGATTGTGAACTATCGATTTGTTTGGCCAGAGGCCCCTAAAAATTTAAAAATTCTGCTTTATGTTTACGTAGGGATGTTTGTTCTCAATATTTTTTCTGAAGCCTTGGGCATTTTTTCTACTGCCCAAGTATGGGGCTTATCTTGGAGCCAACTCATCCAAGGAAAATTATGGACTCCACTTTTTTACTGGCTTTATTCTCTCGATTTATTTGAAACATTATTTAATGGGCTGCTATTTTGGTTTTTGGGGGCCGAACTGGTGGCGTTGTGGGGTCGTCGCTTTTGGATTATGACAGCTCTCACTGTTTTAGGAGGAGCGGCAGCCTATCTCATCATGGATAGTCTGCTTGGACCGCTAGGAATGATCGCTGGTCCCCACGGGCTGACTTTGGCGATAATTTTAATTTATGGACTTATGTATCCCGAGCGAGATCTTTATCTTTTATTTTTTCCAGTAAAAGGTAAGATTTTTACCCTGGTTTTATTAGGTATGGAGCTCTACCGCTTTTTGTTTGCAGCTTCGAAACTTCAGTATCTGGGGCATCTCGCAGGAACCTTGATCGCGGTAACTTATTGGTATTTCTTTCTGCGCAATGGTGGCGGAGACACACTTAGTCGTATTTTTGCTCCGCGCAAACGCGGGCGACTTAGCTTAGTGAAACAAAATGACGATAAACCGCCCCGTTATTATCAATAAGTTTGAACCATTGCCGACAGGCCATTTTTCATGGTAAATGCTTGGCACAAATAGTTTTTAAGGAAAATCATCATGCGTTTAAGTAAGGCTTTAGAAGAAAAATTATTGGATGTACGTTTGCGCGATAAGCTTTTGACTGAAGGCAAAGTTACAAAAAAGCAACTTGAAGACTATTTGAAAAATCTTCAAGACGATCATAAAAATTCGACTCACACATCAGTGGGCGAGCAAGCTCAGCAACGTCAATAAATTTTAATTTAAGATCTCTTTTATTACTGGACCACAAAGCCAGTGAAGAATATTTCTCTTACGATCTGTTTACCAAGATCTTTGTTTAATTTATTCTTTAATCGCTCTTCGAATAAAATTTTTCCCGAAATGGTATTTAGATCATTGGGAGTCATATTTGTCGCCAGTTGCCCTATTCGATCTAAAATAAGAGGTGAATTTTTTTCGAGCAGTTCCTTTTGTTCATTTTTAAAAGGTAGGACCTGTAGGGAAACTTCAAGAAATCGCAGGCGCGAAGTTTCAGAGCGTAAATTCACAACAATTTTATCAATTTTAAGGCCATCAGTAGACACACCCGATTTTAAATTGGCAGATAGAAGGTCCTTTTCTTCTGCCTCATTAACTAAGGGCCGCTGGTAGACGATATTGGTGTAAACAAAGACCCCGAGGGTTAAAAGGCCCAAAAGTATTGAAATTCCAACAATAATGAGATCAAGATTTTTCTTACCTGTCACGAATCGGCCCCTTAAAATTACACCTTAGATCATTATAAGGCCTTTTTAAAATCCTACCACCATTACTAACATATTGAAATTTAATGAATGGAAAGCCAATCTGGATTCTCCGACTAAAAAGATAGATTATTTTAGATTCAGAGCGTTGCCGTCCGGTTTGTAAAAAGGTAAATGTCCCTCTGTAAGAATTTCCCTATTTCAGAGGATAATTATGCGACACTTGGGTATTTTTTTCACAGCGTTAATGGTTTCTTCAGTTGTAAGTAATGTGGCCTGGTCACGCGTTAGGCCAAAGGTTGTTTACGGAGCAGATAACCGTCGTGAGGTGAGTGAAGTGGCCAACACTTTTTACTCCGAGCTAGCACGTTCTACTGCTGCGATGGTTGCCCAGGACTCCATAGAGCTGGATGACAATAAATCTACCTACAAAATGAAATCGGGAATTAAAAGTCTGCGCGATTCTCTAAAACTTTGTAAGAGTGAGCGATTTGGCGATCAACCCTTTCTTGCCACTTGTTCAGGATTTCTTGTTGCACCAAATGTTATTGCTACTGCCGGACATTGCTATCAGGGTGTTATGAAAACTGCTTGTGACGACCATGTTTGGGTTTTTGATTATAAGGTCGACGATGCTTCAAAACCATTTGAGCATACTTTTAATCAAGAAAATGTTTATCGTTGTAAAAAAGTTTTAAAAGCTGTTTTATCTTCAACTGACAAATTGGATTTTGCTTTGATAGAGCTTGACCGTCCGGTTGGCGATAGACTGCCATTAAAATATAGAAAAGAAGGAACGCCAAAGGTAGGCGAAGGTTTGACTGTTATAGGCCATCCATGGGGTCTACCATCTAAGGTCGCTAACGGCGCCAAGGTACTTTTCAATGACAACCCAGTTTATCTAACGGGCAACTTAGATACTTTCCAAGGAAATTCTGGCTCAGCAGTTTTTAATTCAGAAACTGGTCTAGTTGAGGGAATTTTAGTGCGCGGACGCTCTGATGCAACTTTATCTTTTGATGAGGCCTCCAATTCAGTATGTCGAGTGGTGAACACATGTAACGAAGATGGAACTCAATGTGCGGTGAAAGATCCACGGTCAAAAGGTGAGGATGTGACTCGTTTTACACTTGTCGCAAAAGAACTTGAAAAATTAGGTCTTTAAACAAGAAACATAATTGGTAAAAAAATAAAAAACCTCCCTTTCGGGAGGTTTTTTTTGCTCTAATGAAAATTTAAAAAACTATAATTTGAGTTGAGTATAAGGCAAATCCAAATCGCGTGCGATTTGTTCGTAAACTAGATCACCCTTGTAAGTGTTAATACCGCGGAGGAAAGCATGGTCAGTGCGAGCAGCTTTCTCCACACCATGGGCCGCAATCATGCGGGCATACTTTAAAGTCACATTGGTGAGAGCGTAGGTTGAAGTTCTGGCCACAGCACCTGGCATATTCGCCACGCAGTAGTGAATAACTCCATCAACTGTAAAGGTTGGGTTTTCGTGGGTGGTTGGTTTGCAGGTTTCAATACAACCGCCCTGGTCAACGGCAATATCTACGACAACAGAACCCTTTTCCATTTTGCCAATCATTTCTCTTGTGACGAGCTTAGGTGCTTTGGCACCTGGAATTAATACAGCACCGATGACTAGGTCAGATTGCACAACGGCACGTTCAATATTTTCGAGGTTTGAAAAGAGAGTTGTAATTCTATTATCAAAAAGGTCATCAAGTTCGGCCAAACGTTTTGTACTCAAATCAATCGCTGTGACATCAGCTCCCATTCCCATGGCCATTTTAATGGCATTGGTGCCGGCAATTCCACAACCAATAACTGTAACACGACCGCGACGAACTCCTGGAACGCCACCAAGAAGAATGCCTTTTCCTCCATGATCAATTTGCAGGTAACTGGCGCCAACTTGGGTCGCCATACGACCGGCCACTTCTGACATTGGAACTAAAAGTGGTAGAGAGCCGTCTGGATATTGAATAGTTTCATAGGCTATTCCAGTACAGCCAGTTTTCATGAGACCGCGAGTTAATTCCATATCTGCAGCAAGATGAAGATAGGTGTAAAGAATATGGTGAGGTCTTAACATCGCCAATTCGGAAGGCTGTGGCTCTTTTACCTTGATGATCATGTCTGCTTTTTCAAAAACGGCTGCAGCATCAGGAAGGATTTTTGCGCCGGCATTTTTAAATTCATCGTCTGTGATTCCAATTCCAATCCCAGCTTGAGTTTGAATATAAACTTCATGTCCATCTTTTATCAGCTGGCGCACACCACCAGGAACTAGACCTACTCGACTTTCCTTAATTTTAATTTCCTTTGGAACACCAATTTTCATAAAACTATCCTTCTTTACTGAATTTACTAAAATACAATATTAGTCTTTTTATACGCTTTTAAATGCTCTGAATATAATGGGGAATGAGGTTTTGGGGAAGGGAAATTTCAGACTTAGTAGGTAACTTGACACAGGTCGTAAGCAGGTTGAACGTGTGGTCCTAACTGCTGTTCTGCATGTTGCTGAAGCCACTGGTGGGAAAGGTCGTGGTTCATGTGGGTTAAATAGGCCCTTTTTGGTGCGATTTTTTGGATAGACTTAAAGCATTGTTCAACATTCATATGGGTGGCATGGGGACCACGTTGCAGGCAGTCGATAATCAGAAGATCTGTTTTTCCTTTCAGTTCAGCGACTACTGAGTCAGGAATTTCATGACAATCAATCATGTAGGCCATGCCATGATGGAAAATCCCCATCGTTTTACCTCGACCATGGGGGAGCTCAAAAAGGGTGAATTCCTCACCATGAATGTTGTGCCGGCCAGGGGTTAGAGGGCGAAGATTCAATAGTGGTAGTCCACCACCTAAGTAGCTATTACCCGGGCCAAAAACTTTATGGCGGTGAAAAATATAAGGGAAGCGATTTTCAATTAAATCTTTGTGACATTCGAGAACATAGATCTCAACTTCTCTTGCCGGGGGGCCAAAACAAAAGGCCCTAACATCATCAATTCCATGCAAATGGTCGGCGTGATCATGAGTTATAAAGCAAAAATCCAATTGTCGTAATTGACTGCGAAGAAACTGAGTGCGCATATCGGGAGTTGTATCGATTAATATTTTTTTTCCAATCTTGGTATGTAAATAAATACTCTGTCTCAGGCGTTGGTCTTTGGGATCTAGAGAAGTACACACGGCGCAAGTGCAGGTTATCATCGGAATGCCCGTGCTTGTTCCCGAGCCTAGAAAGAGCAGTTGGTTATTTGTTTGTATTTGGTTTTCTTTTTCAAAAAGCAAGTGATCCTCGATAAATCTAATTGTTGTACGCGATCTATTTCAGGGTTGAAAACATTGTCCTGCCAGATTAATCTTACTGCTAGGTCTAATTTTCAGCAATCGGGATGGTATAGCAAATGAGTCGGAATAATATCCA
>Ga0172376_10006064_pt1 | contig 13247 bp, 10 predicted proteins | sample Lak35m_FD_121114 | JGI IMG/M metagenome (GOLD analysis project Ga0172376, IMG submission 121114) | Freshwater microbial communities from Kabuno Bay, South-Kivu, Congo - kab_092012_35m | ecosystem: Environmental > Aquatic > Freshwater > Lake | place: Democratic Republic of the Congo: South-Kivu...
AGTGCGTCTGCCAGCCAAAAGCAGCCTCAGTTTCCGAAGGATCCAGCGCCATCACCGGTACGTCGTCAGGGCCCACCGGCACGACCCGGACATCGTCCGGCGGCAAGCCCAGGTGCTGGCGAACCAAATCGTAAATCTCCTTCACGGAGTGAGCCTCCCCCGTGCCCAAATTGAAGACCCCCGTGGGTGTGTTTTCCCGGATCGCCAGGTCCATGAATCGGAGGAAGTCTTCCATGTCCAGAAAGTCGCGCGAGGACTCGGTGCAGAAGCACCCCTGCCCGGCCTTCAACCTTTGGTAAAAGGTGGGAATGGGGCCGATCGCCAACCTGGGGCCGGTGACGTTGGCGATTCTCAGGGAAACGGTCGGCACGCCGGACAGGAACATGAACTGTTCCCCGGCCGTTTTGGTGATGCCGTAGCTGCCGATAGGGGCGGAGGGATGATCGCTGGGAACCGGTATCCTCCCCGGCCGCCCGAAGCAGAGTGCGGTTTGGAAGTTGACTAGCTTTCGGACGCGGTGCTTCTGGCAGGCGCGGGCCACCAAGGCGCTGCCCGCCACGTTGGTGCGGATGTCTTCCGCCCAATGGTCCGGATCCTTGTAGGCTGCCGCCGCATGCACCACGATTTCGGGACGAAACCGGGTGAAACACGCCTCGAGCAGGTCCCCGTCGGCCACGGAGCCTTCCACCAGCTCGATCCCCGGCACATCCGGCAGGACCTCCCGCTTGCCGGTGGCAAAATTGTCGATCGCCAGCAGATGGTGTCCCCGGGGAAACCAATGCTCGAGGAGGTTGGACCCCAGACAACCGGCCCCGCCGGTGATCAGGATGCGCACGGACCCGCTCTTTCAGGAATCAACTTTGAGATGGGTAAAGCCCCCGAAAACCCCGAACTTCTGGAAATACCTCACGGCTTGCCGCACGGTCTCCGCCAGCGGGGTGAATTCGATTTTACCGAAGTCGGAAAACGTGCGGCTGGGATCCAGAAGGATGGACGGGGCATCGTCCGGCCCGAGGTCTTTGACCTCGGGCTCCGGGTAAGGTTGGATTCCCATGGCCGCCACCACATGGTTGTAAAGGTCCAGGATGGGGACGTCCGTCCCGCTGGAAAAATGGTAGGCGCCCCGGCCCGTGCCCTCGAGGGTGCGGAGAACGATTTGGGCCAGATCCTTCACGAATACGAAGTCCCGCCGGGATCGGGTGACGAAACACCGCTTTCCCTCCTGCAGGCGCCGATAAAAGATGGGCAGAGGCCCGGAAACGTTGCGGGGACCGATCACGTTGGCCAGCCGCAGGGAAACATGGTTCAGGCCGGAGATCTCCAGGTAGTCCTCCGCCGCCGTTTTGGAAATGGCGTAGCTGGAGTTGGCCGGGAATTTTGGATGCCCCAGGGTGATGGGGTTGTGCAGCGGCTTGGTCCCGTAGCAGAGGGCGGTCTGAAAGTAGATGAACCGTCGGACTCCCCGGTCCAGCGAGGCCCGGACGAGGTTGGCTCCGCCGACACAGTTGGTCAGGGTGTCGTTGTAAAAATCGCCGGGATCCTTGTAGGAGGCGGCGGTGTGAACCACCGCGTCGGGCCGGAATTCGGCAAAAAGGCCGTCCATCAGGCCGCGATCCGCGATGGTCCCCTCCACAAAGCGCAGGCGGGGATGCGTGCCCGGCAGATGTTCCCGCCGGCCGGTGGCAAAGTTGTCCACGGCCAGGACCTCATCCCCGCGTTCCAGACAGAGTTCCGCCACATGGGAACCCACCTGCCCGCACCCGCCTGAAATGAAGACCCTCACGATTTTAGCCTTCGACTGACGCGGGCGGGGTGTCCATGAAAAGTTGGAACCAAAGCTCAAGGGAAAGGAGCCCCCAGATCTTGCGGCCGAATTTCGGCTCCCGCTCGAGCGAATGGAGAATTTCCTCGGAATGGAAGATCGATCTCTCCCGGGCTTTTTGGCTGCGGAAGGTGTCCTGGACAAATTCCCGCAAAGGCCCCCGGAACCAGGCCTGCAGCGGCACGGGAAAGCCCATCTTATCCTCCCGGGAGGTGATTTCTTCCGGGAGGACATTTCGGAACGTCTCCAAAGGCAGGCGTTTCAGCCGTCCCTCCTTGAACTTTACATCGGCCGGGATCGTGGCCGCAAACTCCACCAGCGGGACGTCCAGGAAAGGCACCCGGGATTCCAGGCCATGGGCCATGCTCATCCGGTCTTCCACGTGCAGCAGCGCGGGCAGCAGGGTTTTGAAGTCAAAGTGGGTCATCTTGTCGAAATATGCCTCGTGCCCCACGTTTTGTCCGTTGAAAATCTCCGCAAAGGAGTCGAACGGGTCGTAGGAACCCAACTCCCCCCAGTGCACCTCGCGGCTGAGATCCGGAGCCCGGTTGACCAGCCGGAAATACCGGCGGTCCATTGGCCCGAAGAGGCCTTCCCGCCAGAATTCCTGCAACATCGGTTCATAGCCCTGCAAAAACTTCAGGTTGGGAATGATCGACTCGTAGGTGACAACATAGTTGCCGTTGTGGAGCGTTCCCTGGATGGCCCCGCGGATGCACTGCTCGAAGTAGGCCACGAGATAACGGACATACCCCCCAAATACCTCGTCCCCGCCCTGTCCACCGAGGACCACTTTTCCGCGTGAGGCGGCCAGCCGGGAGACACAAAATTGGGGAAAGGATCCCGGACCGGCCACCGGCTGGTCCAGGTGCCAGATCACCTTGGAAATATCCCGGATGAAATCCTGCGGGGTGATCAGCGTCTCCTCAAGGTTCATGCCGGCGTGTCGGGCGGCGGCCTGGGCGTAGCGGCTTTCGTCGAAACCCGGACCCTCGCTGAATCGGCCATGGAAGCCATTCATGGGACTTTGGCCTTTCCGCGCCGCCAAGGTTGCCACCAGGCTCGAGTCCAGTCCCCCGCTGACGTAGGCCCCGACCGGAACATCACTGCGGAGGTGAAGATCGATCGACTGATCCAACAATCCAGCCAGCTGGTCGCGGAAATAAGCCTCTTTTTGGCCAAGTTCGGGGCGATAGTGAACTTCCCAATATCTGCGGATTTGTAACTTCCCCTGCTGCAGAACCAACAGATGCGCCGGAGGCAGCTCGTGGACTCCTCGAAATAAAGTCTTGCCGTGCAGATAAAGTTGAAAAAAAAGATAGTCCTTAAGGGCCTCCGGGTTGATTTCCCGGTCTTTTAGGAAAGGAAGCAGGGCTTTGATTTCGGAGGCAAAATAATAAGAGCCGTCTTGATCTGCATAGTAAAAGGGCTTAATGCCGAAGTGGTCGCGCGCACAAAAAAGTTTTTTTTGATTTTGATCCCAAAGGGCAAAGGAAAACATGCCTCTTAATCTAGTGACGCACTCCTCCCCCCACTTGGCATAAGCGGCCAGAATAACTTCGGTATCAGACTGGGTCTTGAATTGCCATGAACCCCTTAACTCTTCCCGCAACTCCTTATAGTTGTAAATTTCACCATTAAAAATAATATCCAAGCCGCATCCGTGCATAGGCTGATTACCGGAAACTAAGTCGATGATTTTAAGCCGAGCATGAAACATGTAGATCGACATATCCGGGCTGATCCAATCAGCGGTCGCGTCCGGCCCGCGGTGAGCAAGACTCCTTTTTACCAAGCTTGTTTGAAGCTGAATCTGCCTTGTCTTTTGTGGGGAGAAACCAACAGCCGCGAAGATTCCACACATTTTTTAGATGGGTGACAGGCGTCGCTTTACAATTGAGTCATAACGTTCAAAGACTCCGTATTTTAGGCGTGCTGGCCTGACGGCGTTTAATATATTTTTAGGATAGTTTAAAGGATTATTTTTTAATAATTGAATCCAAAAATAAAATATACATTTTGCGATAAAAAGGCACGTCAAAGAATTTGTTAGTTGTCGAGAGTTATAATAAGGTTCGATAAATGGCTTTTTTTTGTATTTTTTATTTTGTGCTATGCTTAAAAATATTTGTTCTGTAAATATATATTGATTTTTGCTGAAAGATGCCGATTTATTTAAGTCGTTTCTTAAATGACTAACTTTTTGACTTGTTTCCAATGTTTCATAAAATTTTTGACTTACTTTTTCCCAGTTGAGATGATTTTCGTGCAGTTTTAAAGCAGCCACCTTTGCTTTACGGAGGAATTCTGTGTTTGTATAAAGCAAAATTGCCTGTCTAAAAAGCTTAGTGTTTTTAAAATTTATAATTAAGCCTGCGCCAGTGTTTTTAAAAACCCGTTTAATGACGGGGAGGTCGTTCGCCAAGATGGGTAAACCAGCTTTTAGGTACTGAGTTGTTTTGTTTGGAAAGCAGTACTTATTGTTTAGGCAAACCGGCTCATACGGGATTATTCCGACGTCGTAAGATTTTAGAGATTCTATAATTTTCTCTTCCGGGACAGCATCAATAAATACCAATGCATTTTTTTGTAAAAGAATTTTCGCTGTTTTTAGATTTTTCAAGTGTTCTTTAAATTCATTGTCTTTGCCTTGTAGATATAAGACAGCACCGTTAGGACATTGAAGCCAGTTTGCTAGTAACCTCTCAAAGCCTCGGGTTGGGCCAAAGTTCCCACAGACAACAAAAGAAACCTGCGAGGACTTCATCATCATTTTTTTAGAGGGACTGCGTTGAGCAGTTCGCTAAAGGACGCCGATAATTCTTTTTTTGCAACTAATCCCAATTCCTTTGTCACGATAAACCTTGCATCTGTAAACTTTAATAAGACTTTTTCCTGTTGTTTCCAGAAGAGACTTTGAGTCCTTGGCATATTGGGAGATTCTTCCGAAAAGTATTCATGCGCTTCGTAAATTAAGGGTCGATTCCAAAGAAGGCTTACATAAACGCCAGCGAGTAAAGTGTAGAAATCAGATGCAATTATCCCGTCGGGAATCTTTTTACAAATATACTCAGCTTGCATTAAAACCGAGCTGCAATGAAAAAGAAATTTATGCTCGTCGTTCATATATGTTTTCTTGTCTGCTTGAAATTGTTTAGGATATAAATCTAAAAACATCTTAGTTAGACTTTTTATTTCTGCATTTTTACAGTCTATGATTTTAGTCATCAGAAGATTTACTGCTTTTTCGTATTGATCAGGGGCTGATTCTAAATGATAAGTATATTTTTTATTTTTATAAGAAGCCCAATGTTTACTGGTTTTATAATCTTTTATATAAGCTAGTACTTCTATGGATATTCTTTGGGGGCTATGGCGACATATCCAACTGATTCGCGGATCAAGGATGGGGTCATGATGAACGAGTAAAAGCCAATTAGACTTCATCGTGCTATTTTTTAAAAACAGTCATGAGCTCTGTTGGTAACAGGAAATCCTTAAATACTTCTTCTTTGTTTGGACAATCTAGTTCTATGATATTATTAAGAACCTTTTGGGTTATATCATTTATTTTGGCTTGTAAATCTTGTAATATTTTAAAATCGCACCGTTTCTTTTTAAAAAATATTCTTTTTCTGTTTGGTTTCATTATATTATCGAGATGCTGGCAATTGATTTTTTTAGAAATAAAAGTTTGAGCCCTAGTGGTATTCAAAATAAACCCCATTTTTTCACTAAAAATATTTGTTAATGAAAATATCTTTGTAAAAAGTAAAATTAGTTCTGCCTCACAAAAACTTCGCAGGTGTACCAGGTCATAAGGATTTTCTTTAGCCAAATAACTGCTTAAATCCTCTTCAAGAGGAACTCTTATAAAGATAAAGCCTCCTTTTTTTGTTACTCTTATTATTTCTGAAATTACCGGGTTTAAATCTAAGAGGTGCTCTAATACATCTGTGCATATTATCCCATCAAAGAAATTGTCTTTGTAAGGAAGATTTTCTAGTCGTGCAAAACAACTAACTATTTCTTCAGGCAGCTGCTCCAAGTATGATGTGCTTATGTCTTTACCGTATTTTTCATACTCTGGTAATTTTGACAGGAGCCCGCCATAACCTACCCCAGCATCTAAAATTCTACCCTTTAAAAGAAATCTTTTTATGATTTTACATGTTTTTTCTTCCAGCTCTCTAACAAGCTCTTCCGGCATGAATGGGTTTTTCCCAAATCTTCTTAATCCATTTAAGTGGTCTTTTGAGATAATTTCATAATTCTTTGTATAAAAATCTTCGTCACAAAATATCGGTTTTTTTCCAACTATTTTTAAAGGGTCTCTTTTGTAAGGATTCATTATATTTTTATTTACACTTTTTTCCGTTTTTATCGAATGTTCCGCTTTGTTTGGCTGGGACTCCTTTCATAAGAGCAAATGGTTTGACATCTTTGGTGACCACCGCCCCGGCGCCAATAAAGCAGTGCTCCCCTAGGACGACGCCACAGATGATGGTGGCGTTGGCCCCGATGGTAGCCCCTTTTTTGACCAGGGTTTTACGGTACTCGTGTTTTCGTGAAATGGCTGCGCGAGGATTTAAGACGTTTGTAAACACCATGCTGGGACCGCAGAAAACATCATCCTCAATCTCCACCTCGTCATAAACGCTGACATTGTTTTGGATCTTCACCCCGTTGCCAATTCTCGCTTTTCCCACATAGACATTTTGACCCAGGGAGCATCGTTCCCCGACCACCGCCTCCGGCCCGATATGACAGAAATGCCAGATTTTGGTTCCTTTTCCAATTTTTGCTCCGGGATCAATGATGGCAGTCGGATGGGCGTAGTAGTCGGAGGCTTTCAAGATTTATTTAGAAATGGGACCTTGCCACATTTTTTAGCAATTTAAATATCTAATAAATGGTTTTCGATGATAAATGAAAGCAGATGTTCGGCAATCATTTGAGCTCCCCAAGGCGACAAATGGATAAAATCAATATATGCTTTTGACCGGTCTTGTGAATCCATGATCCTTCGGGAGTCAAAGAAAACAAATGTTCCGCGGGAGTCCAACGCAGCTTGTTCTAAAGTTCTGTTGACATTTTCAATCGTATCCCCCCAAAGCTTTACGTAGTTTTGATAATCTTTCCAGCCGGGAAGCTTCGGATTTTTATCTTGATGGGAAAGTTGGTAATAGAAAGGGTCGATCGGCAGTAAAAGAATCCGGATTCCCAGCCGCCGCGCCTCAACCTGGCCTTCCACCAGCACTGATTTAAGGTTGGCAATCAAACTTGCGTCGGAAAACTTCTGATGATTTTCAAAATCATGCTTCCTCCTTTTTTCCCGAAGGTCGGAAAATTTTTGTCCGAGGATTGTTGACGCGCGGACCGGGCCCGCGGGGAAACGGACATCGGCCCAAGTCACTTCCGGTGACCAGTTTTCACGATAATGAGTAAGGAGCGAAATGTCGTTGGCGGCCTGCATGGTTGCCAAAATAATTTTCCCCGAAATCTTTTTCCTTGCCTCCATTCCCAAGCGGTCGAGGGATTGGCGGATATTGTAGGAGGGCACTCCCGCGTTAAGAACGGAAAGCCTGCTTTCAGGTAGTTTTTGGGCGATCAGATCGTTTAGTTTGGAGGGATAGGTGTCTCCGTCGGCCACGCCGGCCCCAAATGGCACCGAGTCGCCAAGGGCCACCAAAACCTTCTCCCCCCGATTTTGCCGTGCATTGCACCGAAAGCCGTCAGCATCAATATGCAGGCCTATTTTTTCATCATGATAATTTTCCCGCAGGCTGTACCTTCGCCTGTCACTGACCGGCTTCGTATACCCTACCTCAAAAGCCCGGTTTCCCGCATTAAACCACGTGCCCTTTTTGAGGCGGTGGTAAATTTGCAAGCCACCCTCCAGAGCTATCACCGAAAGAACCAAGGAGGCCCCGAGTAAAACAGCTTTTAGTCGTAGGCGTTTATTCATCCGGGGCTGCATGAAGGGCAGACGGCAAACTTAAACTTAAAAATCTTATCATATCCAAACTGCGCAACCCATAAAGGTCACCTGATTAGCATCTGTTTCCCATTCGTCGAAAGCGACTTCTGGGCGGCATGGAGCAGGCTCAAAACCTCAAGCCCCTTTCGGCCGTCCGTTCTGGGTGTTTCCCGTGTGCGGACACATTCAACAAAGTGACGGCACTCCTCGGCCAACGGTTCGGCCTTTCCGAATTCCACTTTCTGACCATCTCCCTTGATCGGAACCGGTTGTCCTTCTTTCCACTCCACCCGCTGATCGTAGAGGATCAGCTCTTTGGTGATGTCGCAGAAGCTGGCCATTTTTTTCGATCCCACCACCACCAGTTTCTGCTCCTTGAACGGATGAAGCCAGCTCACATAAATGTGAGCCCTGACCCCATTGTCGAACAACATCTGCATCAAGGTGATGTCAGGGATGTTGGGGCTCACATAAGCCCCGCCGGTACTAATCACCTCAAAAGGCATCTTGCCGGCGATTCGCAGGATCACCGAGATGTCGTGCGGCGCAAAGGACCATAGGGCGTTTTCCCTTGTCCTGATTTTCCCAAGATTTAGCCGGTGACTCATCACATACCGGATCTCCCCCAGCTCTCCCTCCTGAATCAGCTGATGAAGTTTGAGAATGGCCGGATGATACTCCAGAAGGTGCCCCACCATCAGGATTTTGCCCGCCGTCTCCGCAGCCTTGACCAGCTTTTCGCCCTCTTTTAGATCCACCGATAGAGGCTTCTCCACGAAGAGATCCTTTCCCGCCGCCAAAATCTTTTTCCCCACCTCGTGATGGGTCTCGGCAGGAGTGGCCACCATCACGCCGGCAATCTCAGGATCATGAAGAATTTCCTCAGGCCGGGAAGTCCAGCGGGCGTCCTTGGCTTTCTCGCCGACAAGCTTCCGAGCAGCCTCCAGGCAGGCCGCAGAAGGATCGCACACGGCGGCCAGGTGCCCGAGCTCAGCCAGCGTCCGCACAATATTCCGCCCCCAGGCCCCCGCGCCAAAAACAGCGATTTTTGTTTTCCTCACAGGAGCATCCTTTGATTAATCAACTGCCAGAATCGCGATCAATTCGGAGTCCAATCCCGATCCTGTAGAACAGCGCGGCCAACCGTTAATCTTTTAATTACGAACTAACTCCACATCTTCTTACGCGTGGAGGCTCTAAAATTCGTTTTTTTGAGCTTCGCCCCCCAACTTTGATCTACCCCGTTGGGACGTAAAAATCTTGGCTTTGCTGAAACCCCAGCTCGCAAGGAGCACTTTGCCCGGGACCGACGGAGCCGATGAAGGTTTCATGGCTTGATTCCCCTTTTTTTAATCCTAATACGCCGTCTCTACAATCAAAGAGCTCCCCCTCCCCTGCCGCAATTATTAATGGCCCTGCTTCCTTTTTATAAAACCTTGTGGGTAAGGCTGGGATACGATTGAACCAAAAACTCCAGAAGGGGGATTCAAGCGCTAAAAGTCGTCCTAAGTTTATTTTGAATTTGCCTTAGATAACAGAAAAAAGTCGCTTAAAGCGATAATTTCAGCGAGCCACTGGGAGATAAGAATCGTTGTAGAGTGGTGGATTGCCCCAGTTTCCCACGACTCCTTAAACTCAACGGCCGCTGAAGCCTCCGGAACAAAAAACAGCCGAAATCCTTTGAGACGCATCGAAATCATTCCCAAATCAAGGCCAATAACGCACATATTTGATGCAAAGCCACAATAAATTAATGTGTCAATAGACCTATCGCCCAGCCACTTTGCAAATTTATCTGAGTTTGTGTCTTGGTGATATACTAACACCACTTTATTGGAGTTTGCGAATTCTTCGATGTCAGGATGAATTTGACTGCCGTAATCAGCGCTTTCCTGAGATCGATTTGTTAACACGATAACTGGAATTTCAAGGTCTATGGATTTTTTAATTAAAGGAACAATTTTTTTTTTGATGATTGGTTCGTTATAATTGTTCAAAAAGGGAGAGCCACTGTCTTTCCACGGATCCATCACAACCAAGGCGGTTTTGCTCGTGTCAATAGGTCTTGTTAAATTATATATATCCTCACCTACTTTATAATATTTTTTGCCCTCGATTAACTCGGGAATCAGCTGGCCCTGTTTGTCTTTTGCAAAGTAAGACCTGCTTGTTGCCTTTACCTGAAGAACAGAGCTTGTTGTGACCCGCGGCAGCCCTTTCTGAGCCAGTAATCCTGAAGGAACTTGAATAGGCGGCGTGACTGCCTTCCCTGGACTGTAGTAAAGCAGCCCCCCTGCTGCTACCATGGCTAGGCATATTGACATGGAGGCAAGATAGATTCTGTTTTTTCTAATCTTGAAATGTGCGGTTTTTTTCATAAGCCAAAAGGGCGTGCGACGAAACTTGAGCCGTTTTGTAAACCCTCTTTTTTAAACAACGGTCTCAAGATCAGAATCTGGAGGCCTTGAGGCGTCCGGGGCATAACTCATAGCTCTTCCTTTTGAATAAGCATTTTAGGTGACAGGTTAGGGGTTGCAAGGTCAGCCCATTATCCCGGATCCAAGGCCAAGAATTCATAATGCAGAATTATGAGTCTTCATCTTAGGGCTTCTTTTAGCGTGTTGACAATCCCATCCTGCTCCTTTTCTGTTAGGAAGGAGTGCATTGGCAGGCTAAGAACTTCCCGGGACGCCTTTTCCGATTCAGGGAAATCACCCCACCGATAACCCAGCCCGGCGAAAACCGGCTGTTCATGCAGACACTTGGGATAATAAACAGCGGTTGGAATCCCCTTGGCCTTGAGCTTTTCCGCAACCTGATCCCGTTGGGGCACCCGGATGGTGTACTGGGCGTACACATGCGTATTGCCCGGACGAATTCGAGGGGTAACACAAACATCCTTCAGCAACTCCGAATAGCGGGCTCCCACCCGACCACGAGCCTCAACCTCCCAGGGAAAGTGAGCCAGCTTGGGGAGCAAGATTGCCGCCTGGAGGGTGTCCAATCGTCCGTTCATGCCCAAATGCGGGTGGTGGTGTCGCTGGATTCCCCCGTGGGTCCGGATCGCCCTCATTTTCTCAGCCAGCCCCCCGTCGGAAGTGAAAAGGGCGCCCCCGTCCCCGTAACATCCCAAGGGCTTGGCGGGAAAAAAACTGGTGCTGCCCACGGTGCTGACCGCACAACTCTTCCGTCCATGCCGGGTGGCACCGAAGCTTTGGGCCGCATCCTCCAACACCGGAATATTTCTTTGGGATGCCAGTTGGTTGATTCTCTCCATGTCGGGCAACTGGCCAAACAGGCTGACCGGCATCATGGCTTTCGTCTTCGGGGTGATTGCGTTGGTAAGTTTGCCTACGTCGAGGTTGTAATCCCAGGGATCGATATCCACGAACACCGGTTTGGCACCCACCAGGGCGATCGACTCGGCGGAACTGATCCAGGTGAAGGGCACGGTAATGACCTCGTCCCCCGGACCGATCCCAAGGGCCCGGAGCGCAATTTCCAAGCTGTCCGTCCCGCTGGCGCAGGTGATGGCGTGTGCAACGCCCACATAATCCGCCAGGGCCTTTTCGAGTTCTGCGATCTCGGGCCCCATGATGAAACTCCCATGATCCAAAACCTTCCGGATTTGGGCATCGATTTCGGCTTGATATCTCTGATACTGCGTTTTTAGGTCAATGAATTGCATCGTCTAATTTTATAAGTCCGCAGTGTGCCTTGGGCGGTTAGCGGAAGGCCTGCGGACTGAAGGTCTCAGGATCAAGTCCTCAGTCCTAAGATCTTAGTCCTATCTTTGCTACCGACTGCCCACAGCTAACTGCATACTCACCACTAACAACTACGCCTGAAAATAGAGCTTCGGACGATTGTTAGGCGAAACACAGTTTCTGGTGTCGACCAGCGGGACTTTCAACCCGGAAAAGTCATGCGCTTTGAAAGGCGAATGGGCGGCGGCGATTAAAACCAGATCACATGTGGTGTTGATGGCGCTGGACTTCCGTCCAGCCAGCTTGGGATGTTCCCGACTGGGGCGGATGGTAGGCACAAAGGGGTCGTGAAACTCCACCTGGGCCCCTTTGGCTTCCAATTTTTCAATCAAAACAAAGCTGGGACTTTCCCGCTCATCATCCACGTCCGCCTTGTAGGCAACTCCCAGCAGGAGAATTTTCGAGCCTTTGATCGAGCGCCCTACTTGATTCAGCGCGTCTCCCACTTTTTGAACCACAAACTCTGGCATCGCCGTGTTGATCTCCCCGGCCAGCTCGATGAAGCGGGTCGGGTGGCCGTATTCCCGCGCCTTCCAGGTCAGATAAAAAGGGTCAATCGGGATACAGTGCCCACCCAGCCCCGGCCCCGGATAAAAAGGCATGAAGCCGAACGGCTTCGTCTTGGCTGCCTCAATCACCTCCCAGATATCAATGCCCATCGAGCCGTAGATGATCTTCAGCTCATTCACCAGAGCGATGTTCACCGAGCGAAAGATGTTCTCCATCAGCTTGGTGGCCTCGGCCGCGCGGGTGGAGCTTACCGGCACCAGCTTTTTGATGGCTTTTCCATACAGCTCCATGGCCCTTTGCAGACAGGTCGGGGTCAGGCCCCCCACCACCTTGGGAATCTCCGCCACCTTGCTTTGTGGATTCCCCGGATCCTCCCGCTCGGGCGAAAACGCCAGATGAAAATCTACCCCCGCCTTCAGCCCGCTCCCCTTCTCCAAAACCTTCCTCAAATCTTCATCCGTCGTCCCCGGATACGTCGTCGACTCCAGCACCACCAGCTTCTTCCTGGTAAATTCTTCCACCTCCCGCCTTCCACCTTCCACCTTCAAATACGGCGCAATCGCTTCTCCCGTTTTTAAAATGTACGAAATATCCGGTTCCCGGTTTTTGTTGAGAGGGGTGGGCACACAGATCACCACCGCCTCCGACTCCTTCACTAACGAAAAATCTGACGATGCCGAGAATTGACCCGCCTTCACCTGCGCCGCCACATCCTCCATCGGAATGTGACGAATGTAGCTTCTCCCCGCCTCAATCTCATTAATTTTCGTCGGATCAATATCCAGCCCCAACACCCGGCAACCCGACTTGGCAAATTGCAGGCCCAACGGCAGGCCGACGTAGCCGAGGCCGATGATGGCGAGATCAAATTTATAGGCTTTGTTCATGGGTTCTATATTTTGATTAGGATTAAGATGAAGATTTTTTCGAAGATGGAAGATGGGGAGTTCAAGGACTCGGGATTAAGTCCTCAGCCCTAAGACCTGAGTCCTATCCTTACTTACACGCCGCGCACAGCGAACTGCTTACTGGCGACTTACGCCGCCGCAAGCTGTCGGACGTGGGAGATATCACGCTTGTTCACAGGCCGAAGGCGGGAAGACGGCACTGTGGCCACCGCCAGAGTATCGCCCGCCAAGGTCATAAACTCCACTTCGTAGGCTTCCCC
>Ga0172376_10006067_pt1 | contig 13241 bp, 7 predicted proteins | sample Lak35m_FD_121114 | JGI IMG/M metagenome (GOLD analysis project Ga0172376, IMG submission 121114) | Freshwater microbial communities from Kabuno Bay, South-Kivu, Congo - kab_092012_35m | ecosystem: Environmental > Aquatic > Freshwater > Lake | place: Democratic Republic of the Congo: South-Kivu...
AGCGCCCGACGGCCGGGATCGGCGAGACGATTGGGATCGGCGTGTCGGTCGAATCGGCCTTTGGAGGCGATCGGCCGTGCACACCAATCCAAGTGTCCCGAACAGAGACCCCCGTTCTGCCGCGATGACGGGGGGTGCGCGTGCCGTATAGCACCACTATGGAGTCTGCCCGGCTGTTCGGCGGAGTCCATCGACTGCAGGAAGCAGCGCACGAAGCACTGACGCGGCAGACTGGACGAACACGAGATGTCGATTGTGTCCCCGGAACTCGAGAAGGCCGTTGGATCCCTGAAGGGCTCCCGCATCGGACGAATCCTGCGGAAGTTCTCCGCGGCAGGGCAGTTCGGGAAGTTCAACCAGATCACCCCCGAGGTCATCGAGGAGTTGGTCGCGTTCCAGCAGACCACCGAGGGCAAGGGACGGCTGCTTGGCCAACTGCTCAAGGAGAAGGGGCTGATCGACGAGACGGGCATCCAGAAGGCGCTCGCCGCCCAGAAGGGCTTTGCCTTCGTGGATCTCGATGGGTTCGAACCGACCCCCGACGCGATCAAGTCGGTCGACCGCCGTATGCCGCGGCAGTTCAGTTTCATGCCGCTTGAGTTTCATGCGAGCGCGAAGGCGATCACGGTCGCCGTGTTCGACCCGAAAAACATCTACGTCACCGAGAATCTGCAGCAGTTAGGGACACTGCGCCGCGTCAACGTCGTCGTCGCCGAGGAGGCGCAGGTCAAGGCGATGCTTGATCGCCACTACCCGCCCGATCAGGCGCGGACGGTTGACTCAAGCCTCGATGTCGACAAGGGCTTCAGCGACGAGCGCTTCAAGGGCCGCGGCGCGTCGCTTGACGACGATACCGCCGCGCTCTCCGACGCCGCCAACGACAACGCAGTCGTGCAACTGGTGCAGAAACTCCTCTTGGTTGCAATCGAGGACAAGGCGTCCGACATCCACATGGAGCCGTTTGAGGACGAGTTCAAGGTGCGCTACCGCATCGACGGCGTGCTGTACGAGATGATCCCCGTGCAGAAGTCGCTGGCGACGGCGCTCGTTTCGCGCGTGAAGGTCATGTCGAAGCTCGATATCGCCGAGCGCCGTCTTCCTCAGGACGGTCGTATCGAACTTTCGATGCCGAGCGGCCCGATCGACCTTCGCGTCGCCGTGCTTCCGACGATGTTCGGCGAGTCGGTGGTCATGCGTATTCTCGACCGTTCGAACGTGCAGTTGTCGCTCGACAAGGTGGGCCTCGGCCCGGTCGAGCTCGAGCGCGTGCGCAACATCATCAACAAGCCGAACGGCATTGTCGTTGTCACCGGTCCGACCGGCTCCGGCAAGACCACCACGCTGTATGCGGCGCTCAACGAGTTGAATGACCCGGGCGTCAAGATCCTCACCGCCGAAGACCCGGTCGAGTACGACGTTGCCGGCCTCATGCAGTGCCAGGTCAACCTCGATCAGGAACTCACCTTCGCGCGGCTCCTGCGCAGCTTCCTTCGTCAGGACCCGGACATCATCCTCGTCGGCGAAATCCGCGACCTCGAGACCGCACAGATCGCGATCCAGGCGTCGCTGACCGGCCACCTCGTGCTCACGACCCTCCACACGAACGACGCGCCGAGCACGATCCTGCGTCTCGTCGACCTTGGGGTTGAGACCTTCCTTCTCACCGCAACCATCGAGGCGATCGTCGCGCAGCGACTCGTGCGCACGGTGTGCTCCGATTGCAAGGAGACGTTCACGCCGACGGAGGAGATGCTGATGGAGCTCGCGCTCCGTCCGGCCGACGTCGAGGGCAAGGAGTTCGTCCGCGGTTCGCGCCGGAAGAACGGTCGCCTTTGCGAGCGCTGCCGCGGATCGGGCTACAAGGGCCGTATGGGCATCTTCGAGATCATGTCGATGGACGACGATACTCGCGAGCTCATCATGAAGCAGGTCTCGACCAACATCCTTCGCGCCGAGGCTCGCAAGCGCGGCATGAAGACGCTGCGCGAGTCCGGCCTCGAGGCGATCTTCGATGGCCGAACCACGATCGACGAAGTCGTGCGCGAGACAATCACGGAAGAGTGACGAGCATCACGGAAGAGCGCGCGTAGGCGCGCAGGCCACGCGAGAACAAGTTTCCCGAACACCGCCGCGGCAACTGACGCCGCAAATCGACAGACGGAGCACCTATGCCCACCTTTGCCTACGACGCCGTCAACGCAGCCGGAAAGCCGGTCAAGGGAACCATCGACGCGGGAAGCCCGGAAGAGGCGATGAAGCTCGTCCGTGGCCAGGGGCTGTTCCCCTCGGGTATGAAGGAGCAGAAGATTTCTGGCGGCGGCGGTGGCGGAGGCCCCAAGAAGGTGCGCGAGGCGAAGGCGAAGAAGAAGGGTTTCAACCTGACCTTCGGCGGCGTGAGCACGAAGAAACTCACCCTCTTCACCCGCCAGCTGTCGACGCTCCAGGACGCAGGCCTGCCGCTCCTCCGTTCGATCCAGATCCTCGAGAGCCAGCAGAAGCCGAGCGCCCTCAAAAACGTGCTGCAGGGCGTGGCCGAGGAAGTCTCGTCCGGTACCAGCCTCTCCGAGGCGATGGCGAAGTTCCCCAAGGCCTTCGACCGCCTCTACGTGAAGATGGTCGCGGCAGGCGAGGTCGGCGGCGTGCTCGACGTCATCCTCCAGCGTCTCGCGGAGTTCATGGAGAAGGGCCAGCGCCTCAAGCGCCGCATCCTCGGCGCCATGATCTACCCGACGGTCGTCATCTGCATCGCCGTCCTTATCGTCACCGGCATCATGTACTTCGTCATCCCGAAGTTCCAGGAGATCTTCGAGGACTTCGACGTCGAGCTCCCGAAGCTCACGATCTTCATGATCGACGTCTCGAAGTGGGTGGCGGGTACGTCAAGTAAAGATCAGGTCGTGCCGGGCGTGATCTGGATCCTCGTCTCGCCGGTCCTCATCTTCCTGTTCTTCAAGTTGATCCGGAAAACTGGGCCAGGCAGGGCGGCGACCGACTGGCTTGTGTTGAGGATTCCGGTCGTGGGCGGTCTGGTACGCAAGACCGCCATCGCGCGCTTCACCCGCACGCTCGGGACGCTCATCAGTGCAGGCGTGCCGATTCTTGAAGCCATCCTCATCACGCGTGACACCTCGGGCAACTACGTCTTCGAGAAGGCGCTCACCAAGGTGCACGACTCGATTCGCGAGGGTGAGACGTTCGCAACGCCACTCCGCGAGTCGAAGACGTGCGATCTCATCGTCGTCAACATGATCGACGTCGGTGAGGAGACCGGCGACCTCGACGTGATGCTCATGAAGATCGCCGACAACTACGACGAAGAGGTCGACGTGGCGGTCGCCAGTCTCCTGTCGCTGCTTGAGCCGTTCATGGTCGTCATCCTCGGCGGCATCGTGCTCCTCATCGTGCTTGCGCTGTTCCTTCCGCTCGTCTCGATGATCGAGTCGGTGTCGAACACGTCGAAGAAGTGAGTGGAAGAAGTCCGCGCCAGAAGTACGCGCCAGAAGTCCGCGGAAGCGGCCAGTTCACCGATCCCGACCACCACGCCCGTAGGGGGCCAACCAACGATGCGCACTCCGAACCGCCAGAACGCCTCTTCGCTTCGCCAGGGTTTCACCCTGACCGAGCTGCTCACGGTGGTCGCGATCATCGTCCTCCTGATCGGAACGATCACGGTGGCGATCTCGGCGGCGACGCGGCGTGCGCAGAAGGCGAAGACGCTGTTTCTGATGAACACGATCTCGGGCGGTCTGGCGCAGTTCCAGACCGACTTCGGCTACCTGCCGCCGGTCATGATGAATCGCGGTCCTTCGACGCCGGGCTCCCGCGGCTACGGCCGTAGCGTGACGACGGTGGGACAGGTCGCAGGCGCCGCGGGGATCGGGCAGCAGCAGAACTGGTTCAGCTACACCACGATCCCCGAGTACCTCATCGGCTACGGAAACCGCGCCGAGGACGGCTACGGAGTGTTCGCCGGCGGCGTGAACGGACAGGGATCCAAGGAGAACCCGCCGTTCGGCATCCGTGCACCCGGATCCGATGGCGCGTGGGGTTCGGTGGATGCGCCGCAGAACGCCTACGCCGCGTTCCCCGGTATCTACGAGGCGCGCAACCCGAATCGCGACGCGTCGCCGCTCGCGATGAACAACGCCAACTGGAACGCGGTCGGCATGGAGGGACGTGTATACGGCCCGTACCTCGAACTCTCCGACGAGAAGTTGCTCGGCGGCCTCACCGGCATTGACGCGCAGGGCAACCCGCAGGTCGTCACGGCCGACCGAGGCGTGCCCAACTTCGACAGCCTTCCGAAAGTCATCCTCGACTACTGGGGTACGCCGATCTCGTACTACCGAGCGCCCTACTCGGGCGCGGATCTCCGCAGCGAGCTTCCGGTGTCGGGCGGATTCGCGAATCTCGCGGACGTCTTCGCGTTGCGTCCGTGGGACGTCGCCACAGGCGAAGTCGCGAAGGGCGCACTCGATGCCAACGACGACGACACGTCGTCCGCGGCGCTCAAAGGCGCCACGTTCGCGCTCTTCTCGCGCGGCCCCGACCTCGGATTCGATCGCACCGTGCGCCGCGACCTCGCGGAGTTGAACAAGGACAACCTCTCGGAGACCGGCCGTTGAGCGGCCGCTGCACGACTATGGACGAGTCGAACCGAACCCTTCGCCCGCGCAACGCCGGCTTCACGCTGCTCGAGATGCTCGTCGTGATCGGCATCATCGTGCTGCTCGCGAGTCTCGTGCTCGCGGTGAGTGGCAGCGTGATCCGCGCCAGCGAGGAGCGCTCGACGCGCAACACGCTTGAGATCCTCAACTCCGCCACCGAGGAGTACGAGCGCACGCTGGATCGGCGGGTGTCGTACCTGTCCGCGACGAACGGTGGATCGCCGGCCGACGTTGCCGCGTCGCAGACCGTTCGCTACGACGTGGTCTCGGCTCCAGCGACGCCACCGGTCGGCTCAGGCGTCGCGACTTGGGCCGCGCTGGCGGCACCGTATCCGTCGGTCACCGGCCCCGGCCTCCCGGCCTACTCCGTGCGTCCGTTCCAGCGCGCCGTTCATCTCATCTGGGCGCTCACCCAGTCGCCCGCAAGCGCGTCGATCATGCAGAAGATCCCGGAGTCGTCGTTCCGCGGCGTGCGGCCGTCGGGTACAAGCGCCGGATTCACGGGGGTGCGTCACGCGGTCGACGCATGGGACACGCCGATCATCGCGATCTTCCCGGGTCGCGAGGCAAACTCGAACGGCCTCGTCGATCCAGCGAACAACATCGACGCCGACGGCACGATCAAGTGCGACAGCGAGACGGCGACCGCTACCAACGGCGGCCTCGGCATCTCGTGCAAGAACCGCAAGATCCTCTGGGCGTCGGCAGGCAACGACTCGCGCTTCACCATCCAGACCGGCACGGTCTACAGCCCGAGCACCGACAACCTCTACAGCTACGAACCGTGATGAGCCTGCCTGCGTGCCAAAGGGCGCGCACGCAAAGAGTCGCGAGGTCCACCATGCACCCCGAATCACGCCACAACCTCCGAAGCCCGCGCGGCTTCACCATCATCGAGCTGCTGGTCGTGATCGGGATCATCGGGCTGCTCGCGGCGTTGACCACGCTCGGCGCGCGGCGCCTCACCGCAGGCTCCCGCCTTGCGGGCGGCACCAACGCGGTGACCAATGCGCTCGGTATCGCACGTGCCGCCGCGATTCGCGATGGTGTTCCGACGGGCATCGTCTTCCGTCCGGTGTGGGATCCGACTCGGCGACAGATTCCGCAACGCACCGAAATGACGATCGTCCGCTCGACCGGCGAGCGCATCGTGTTCGGCGACGACGACAGCCCTCTGCTCTCGATGGCCGAGCGCTGGGTCGTGGTGGACGATGTCCCTGCGATCACGCTTCCCGAGGGCATCAAGGTCGCCGGGCCGATGTACGACCCGCCGTCGATCGCCGGCTCTCCCATCAACGAGTCGACGTATGCCACCCAGGCGGATCTCAAGGCGCTCGAGACGTGCGCCGAGGCGATCGACTTCAACCGTGTGGTCGCCGTGCTCTTCGGTCCCGATGGCCAGTTCCTCACCCGTCCGCCGCGCTCGACCCTCGGCGACATGAAGTGCTACGTCGATTGGAACAAGAACGGTGCGAACGCCGGCGCCGGGCAACCGACCTTTGATCCGCAAGACGTGAACGCGGGCAACTGCGCCTCGGGCAACTTCGAGAAGTACTGGCTGCAGGACGCGTTCGAAGATGAGTGCAACCTGATGTTCGTGCCGTACCTCAACGTCTACGACGACAAGGCCGCGCGCGAACTGAAGGGTACGAACTGGGGCGTCGTGCAGAACATGTTCAACGAGTTGACCGGGCCGAACGGCTACGTCGCGCTGTACGGCGACCGGATCAGCTTCAACCGCTTCAGCGGACTTCCCGAAAGGAAGGTGCGGTGATGGTGCACCGTCGAGCCACGCGCAGCGCGGGCTTCTCGCTGGTCGAGATGCTGCTTGCGGTCTTCATTCTTGGAATCGGCGTGATTTCGATCGCGGCGCTCTTCCCGGCCGGCATCGTGCTCCAGCGCCAGGCTTCCGACGACATCATCGGTCCGATTGTCGTAAAGAACGCCTTCGCCACGATCCGCTCGAAGCTCGATCAGTCGGACTTCGGTCGCATCGAGGATTTCGGGTTCAGCCCGCAGTATCTCGGGTCGGGTGGCGTGGCCGGCACCGTGCGACCGCTTGGTGGCAGCGACATTCAGCAAGTCTCCGGTGACTGGGGCTGGATGCGGCCCGGCTTCCTCTTCGGAACCGCTGCAAACCAGACCGACGCGGGCACGATCGATGTGTTCAGCGCGGCCTACACGCGCTCGCGCGTCGGACTCCCGTCGGGCGTCGTCGGAACCCTGGCTACAGAGATCAGCGAGGACGTTGCTCCGGGGCCGCTCTACGGGATCCCGTACAACCTGCAGAAGTACCCGCTCTACCCGCAGGCGGCTGCGGGCAATGTCAGCACCACCGATCCGCTCCTGCTGCAACTTTTGGGCGAACCAGCCGTCACCTTCACGCAAGCCGAGCGCTCGTGGCCGCAGGGGAATCCGAAGTACGGCACCGCGAGCTCGATCCCGCAGTCGACCTACTACTGGGACTGCATGTTCCGGCGCAACGGTGGTCGCATCCAGGTCGCGGTCTTCGTGTATCGCGTGAACATCGCTGGTGGAGATACGCGGCCCTACACGGTGGGGCCATTCACATCCGCGAGCGGTTCGGGTGGCCTGCCGATCGGCGCGTTTGACGGAATTCCGACAACTCCGCCGATGCCGGCGATGTATCTCGCACCGAACTTCGGCACCGCGGGCTCGTGGCCAAATCGCACTGCATCGCTCGGAGCGGGCAACACGACGGTCATGGGCTACACGACCCCGCCGATCGCCGACGAGATACCCGGCACCGGCATCAACCAGGCCAACTCGTTCGGCTCGGCCGAGCAGGTGTGGGACGATTGGCAGGCGCCGGGTTCGTGGTGGATCGACAATCACGGCACCGTCCACCGCGTGCTGGTTGGTCGCAACTCAGTGCAGCAGGGGCCGGTCAAGCTCGCGCGTCAGATCCCGATCCTGCCGCGCTCGCCGGTGAACGGCTATCCGCCCACGGCTTCTGGTAACGGACCGAACTCGGCGATCAGCGCCATCTGGTTCATCCCGCGTCGCGACGCGCGCGGCAACGTCATCACTCCGGTCTTCGCCGCGGTGGAGGAACTCTGATGCTTCGCGCACGCTCCATCACCACTCGGCTCCGTCGCACCGCGGCGTTCACGCTCACCGAACTGCTCGTGGCGGTTGGCGTGCTCGTCGTCGTGATCGTTGCCGCAGCCAAGATCTTCTCCGCATCGAGCCGTGTGGCCGGTATGTCGCAGGCTTCGGCCGATCTGCTGCAGACCGCCGCCGCGATCGAGGCGCAGATCCGTGCTGATTTCGCCAACCTCCCGAAGAACGGGTTCATGGTGATCCAGCAGGTGGAGGTCAATCCGCCGAACACGGCGCAGACGATCGATCCATCGCTCGGGCCTCTCGAGATCCGTGCCGATCAGATTGCGTTCTTCGCGCGCGGCGCGCGCACGACCACGCAGTACACGGGGTCGCAGAATGTGCCCTTCAACGGCGTGACGACTGCGTGGATTCCCGAGTCGGCCGTGGCGCGCATTTACTACGGTCACGGCGTGATGGCGCCAACGGTGCCCGTGGGCTTTGGTCCGACGTTCTACGACTCGCCGTTCCCGGGTGAGCCCAATCACGCAGGCGCGCCTGTGGTTCCGTGGCAGTGGGGCAAGGTCGAGACTCAGAAGTGGGACGCCGCGAACGCGTTCGGCCCCGCGTCGCGCATGCCCGTGACCCGTCCGAGCAACTGGCCGCTGGCGCGGGTCGCGACGCTGCTCGGAACCGATGGCTACGCGTCGACGGGTGCCGTGAGCTCCGTCTACGCAGGCACGGCGACCAACGCCACGCAGCGGCTGTTCACCAGTCCGCAAGTACAACTCTCGCCGCTCTCGACGGCAGCGATCGCAAACACACTGGTTGATCCGTTGTGGACCTCGAGTCGCGTCGACATCGTGAAGTGGCAGATGGACGATCTGTTCTCACAGATGGCCTATCAGTATCGCGCGAATGGCACGCTCAACCGCGCGCTTGCCTTCAACTACGACACCGCGCCGTCTTCGCCGTGGGCTGGTCCTTCGACGCGGCTTCGCATGATCCAGACGCTCGCACCGTGGGCGACGCCCGCGACCGCGACGAACACCACGAATGGCGCGCAGGCGCTCTTCGTCACGTATCCGCGCGTCGAGAAGGCGGCACTTGGTCCGTCGAAGGCCGAGCAGATGCTGACCGCGCCGGTGCTCGCACCGAACTGCTCGAGCTTCAAGATCGAGTGGACGTGGGATGACGGCGTGGGGCGCGACTGGAACGGCTCGACTTCGAATCCGACCGGCTCCGAGGGGATCGGCATGTTCGTACCGCGCGGCGCCATGCAGCCGTGGTTCGGGCTCAATGATCCGAACATTGGAATGAACGCAAGCCAAGTTCGCCCGGTCTCCAACATGCCGAACTTTGGCTTGAACGGCGCCTACGACCCGCAGCGCGGTACGGTGGGTGCGCCGCTCGTCATCGACCCTGATTCGGGCAGCCCAGTGCTGTGCTCGGTGGAGGGCGCGATCAACAACGCCGAAGGTGGACCGATCTGGCGCACGAGCGCACTGCAGGGCTCGAAGCGCGTGTACCACGCGATCTTCGGCTTCAACCAAGAGAATCCTGGCGAGATCGACCCGTTTGCCTTCGGCCGCGGTCCTTACACGCCGCTTCCAAGCGCGATCCGCATCACGCTCCGTCTGCACGATCCACTCGGCCGCATCGAAGGCGGTCGTGACTACCAGTTCATCGTCGATCTTCCCAAGCGCTGAATGCGCTGCGGCGCCAGTGGCCGAGAGGGAAGGAGCCTCCCATGATCACCCGACAGCCTCGCATGCACGACATTTCACGGCCAGCCACGGTGCGCCGCGGCAACACGATCGTGCTCGTGACGGCGATCCTCGTGCTTCTCGTCATCATTGCGACGGCCTTCATCAGCCGCGCCCGCGCTGTGCGTGACATCTCCGCCGCGCAGCAGAACTCGGCGGGTCGCGACGGTCGTGCCGAGTCGATCGGCGTCGATGTCGCGAACGAAATCGCGGGCGCCCTGTTCGCGAAGCCCGTGAACACCAGCGATCCGTTCGCGCGTGTCGACACCACCGTGACCCCCAACGTCGTGGTTGCCAGTTCGTCGTGGCCGCGACTTGCGCCTCCGGCCGACGCGCCGCGCTATTCGATCGACCGCGACATCCTTCCGGCGGCCTCGACCACGAATCCGTTCCCGGGCGATGGTCTTCCTGACTTCGGCTACAACATCGCGCCGTACGAGACGAAGCCGTGGACCAACTGGCCCGACTTCTTCGGCGCGGGCAGCCCGTGGCCAGCAGGGCCGGGGTCGCCGAACGGAATCCTCTCGCTTGCAGCCAACGTGCCCGTCGGCGACTCGAATCCGTACGGCAGTCCCGGCATGGGCGACTCGCGCTGGCTGCGTTCGACCGAACCCGAGCGCATCGGCATCGACGACACCGGCGACGGCGTTCCCGACCGATTCGACTTCACCCACTGGACGCACCTCTCGTGGCTTCCGTCGGCGAACAACGCGTGGCGCGTGATCGATGATATCTCCGACATCACCAATGTCGTGCCTTTCGCCACCGACGGGAACAACGGCACCATCGACAACATGAACGAGGCGGGGGCGGCGCCCTACGCCGTCGCACTGCCGTACGAGCAGTGGCTCCCGGGCGTGATCCCTGCGGGGATCACGAATGCGGCGCAGTTCATCGCGCGGCGCAACCAGTGGTTCGGCAACTACCCGAATGTCTATCGCAATCCTGCGTTGGCGCTTCCGAACTTCTTTGATCTCAGCCTGCTTGGAAAGCCAACCGACGAGTTCAAACTCGGTACCGATCGCAACATCGTCTCGCGCACCTTCACCGATACCGACGGCGACGGGTTCACCGACAGCTTCTGGTTCCTCGCGCCGACGACCGTCGACCGCGGCATCCGCACGATCGTGGGCGTCTCGGTCGTTGACAACGGCGCGCTGCTCAACGCGAACGTCGCAAGCAAGTTCAGTTTCAACACGACTGCCGGACACACGCCGTCCGACCTCGCCCTCGTCACCAGCGTTGCCGATCTCACCGGCCCTGGCGCCCTCGGCGTTGGCTTTTTCGACGGCGTGATGAACCGCCGCAACACGCGCACGCAGGGCCCGAACGCTCTCACCGATGCGGGCACCTTCGGTCCCTCGCCTGCACCGAGTTACTGGCGCGCCGATCTCAACTTCGCGCCCGCGCAGATCGACCACTTCCGCCTCAGTTTCGGCGATTACGGCACGCAGCCGCTCTCGTTCCTCGCGGCGATCGGCATGCGTACCGCAAACGGATTCCCCGATAGCGGTGCGCCGGCAGCGGGGTACTCGCTTGCCGATACCAATCTGCCCGTGACGCCCACGCCGCAATCTCCGCAACCGCGCGGCAGCTTCGAGAGCGCGCGCGAGCGACTTGCCTACTTCAAGATCAGCGGCCTCGACCCCGAGTCGCCGCTCTTCGGTCTCACGCCGTTCGACACCTCTGACGAGTTCGAACTGCGTGCGTTCCACGGCAACAACTCGCCGTTTACGCTGTCCCGCTTTGAGCAGGCGGTAAGCCTCTACAGTCCGATCTATCAGGGCAACGACGCGAACAACTTCCAGTTCCTCCGCGCCTCGCCAATGCGCGAGGAGGCCGACGAGTACCTCGATCAGCTCAACTCGCGCGAGCTGCTCGTCGACAACCGCCGCAAGCTCACGCTCTTCAACGGTGCGCGCAACGAGACCGCTCCGCCGTGGCTCTGGCCGACTCCGTACTACGAGGAGACGGTCAACTACATGAATCCGCGAGTGGCGGCGATCACCGACACGTCGGATCCGAACTACGGGAACTTCGCCGCGGCGAACCTCGCCGAGTACGAGCGTCAGAAGCTGAAGGTCGATCTGCGCAAGCCGAACTGGAGTGCGCAGGACGGTCAGGCTCCCGTGCGCGATCCGTTCACGGCGTTCTTCTGGCGTCGCGATCTTGCGCGTTTGCTCGAGCGATCGCTGACGAAGTTGACCCAAGATCCCGCCACCGGCAACACGCTGTACCAATCGATTTACGGCACGCGTCAGGCCGACTACCAGCGCACGTTGTCGATGATCGCAAGCTATGTCAGCAATATCGACTGCGCCAGCGACGAGGCGGTTCCGTTCGTCGAGACGATTCCGTCGCTTCCGAACCCCGCGATCCGTGCCGACGACGATCCGCTGGTGCCGATCCCGCCGGTGCCGGGCAACGAGTTCTTCCCCGGTGGCTCCGACGCCGCGAGCGATCCGTTCAACAACGACCGCTTCTACACGGGCATGGAGAAGCAGCCCTTCATCATGGAGGTCTTCTTCGGCGTCGCGTACATGCGCAGCAAGTTCAACGAGAGCGATCCGTCGTGGCAGGGGACCGATCCGACGGGCGAGGTGGTGCCCCAGTACGGTCAGGACGACGGCGAGAAGTTTGTCGATTCGACGTGCAACAAGGCTCCGCTCATCGCCGTGCAGATTGCAAACCCGTACGACACGCCGATCAATCTGCGCGACTTCCGCGTGCGGTTCTTCGGCAAGGACTACACGTTCGTCTCGCCGCTCGAGTACGGGCCGAACGCGCAGTATCCCGATGGCCCGAGCCTTCCGCCGGCCACGCTTGGTCGCCCGAGCACGGCGATCGTCTACTTCGCGCCGACGGTGCTTGACGACACGGTTCCTCCGAACGTCGAGCCCAACCAGTCAACCGACACAGGATTCCTCTCGGTTCCGATGGAAACGCTCTTCCTCGACTTCCTCGATCTTGAGAAGGGCGAGATGCAGACGGTCGGCGCCGCGGTCCAGCAGGCGGACGTGGACGGCGACGGCCTCATCGAGCGCGTCGGCCCGTACGACTCGCGTGGGCCGCTGCCCGACTTCGATCCGGTCGACCGCACGCTTGTCTTCCGCGCTGCGTCGTGGAACGAGACGCTTGGTACCCCGGGTACGGCCGCCTTCGGTGGACGCTTCCGGAACGCGCAGCGCTCGGTCGAGCTCGTGCGCGTGGTCGGCGCGCCGCCGCTTCAGTTCCCGCTTGTTGTCGATCGCTTCGACAACGACGTGACCGGCCCCGAGGTCGACTTCGCGGAGGCGGTCAATCGCCTCTTCGACGACCCCGAACACGTGCCCCCCACAAAGGAGTACTTCTGGCAGCCGAGTAGCAGCGGGGGTGTGCCGCCGAACCGGGCGCACGTCGCCGGTGTCCGCATCGGCGGCAACGACGTCTTCATGACGTGGGTGCGCGCGAGCCGTGCGTGGGCTTTCGACGTCGACACCTGGGACGACAACACCGTGCTGATCGCAAACCGCAAGATCTCGGCCACCGAGATCTCTCCGCGGTACGTCTTCAGCGCGGCGTCCGAGCCGACGCGCGTGAGCCGCGAGATCGACGGCATCAATCAGGGCGGCGGCAACGTCGACTTCAAGGGCGACATCTTCGCCGCCAACACCGATCCCGACGAGAACGGCGTCGCGGCCGGTGGCGGTACCTCCGCGCGTTGGCCGCGTGCCGTGTTCGCCGATTGCTTCAATCGGCAGGTGCG
>Ga0172376_10006069_pt1 | contig 13239 bp, 9 predicted proteins | sample Lak35m_FD_121114 | JGI IMG/M metagenome (GOLD analysis project Ga0172376, IMG submission 121114) | Freshwater microbial communities from Kabuno Bay, South-Kivu, Congo - kab_092012_35m | ecosystem: Environmental > Aquatic > Freshwater > Lake | place: Democratic Republic of the Congo: South-Kivu...
ATCTTCCAGGACGCCGCATTCATACTGCTGTCTGTCCGAACTGCCGGTTCGAGAACGACGTCAAGGAGGCTCCCGTCTTCACCGGTGACCGCATTCTCGTCAACAAGTTTCCGTATGAATTCGGCCAGCCTCAGCGGTGGGATGTTCCGGTCTTCAAGTATCCGGAAAAGCCAACCACGAATTACATCAAACGGCTGGTGGGGCTTCCCGGTGAAACCATCATCCTCAGGCGCGGAGATGTGTTCCGGATGGAGGCCGATCGGACGCAGACCATTCTGAGGAAGGATCCAGAGAAGCAGAAGGTTCTGCAGATTCCCGTCTACGATCTGAACCATCCGGAAAAGCCGCTGCACGAGAAGGGATGGCCGCACCGCTGGGCTGCGGTCGAGCGATCGGAAGCGGTTCAGCCGGTGACCGACCGCCCCCGCCTGGAACTCGGACCGGTGGATGGCTGGTCTGAAACGAAGGCTGCCTGGCGGGAAGACTCCGACAGCCATTCGTTCCGGATCGAGTCCGACCAGGCCGCGAAAGCCCTGAGCTGGCTGCGATACCGCCACATCGTGCCCTCACCGGACGACTGGAATGTCGTCCGGGATGGTCAGGTTTCCGGTGATAACGGGCTGTTTTTCCAGGAGCCGGCCGGCCCTCAGGCACAACTCGTATCCGATTTCTGCGGATACAATACGTACACGGGCGGGAACAGCAGCACGAAGGACGACGCCTACTGGGTCGGCGATCTGACTGTTTCCGGGGAGATTGAAATCATCCGCACCGCCGACCAGCCGGAAATCGTGCTGGAGCTTTGCGAAGGCGTTCGCTGTTATCGCTGCCGGATCGATGTCACCAATGGTCAGGCCCGGTTGATTTCCGTACTGCGACTGGCCGGTGCCGGTGCGGATGAAGAAGTGGAACTGGCATCCGCGTCAACCTCCATCAACGGCCCCGACACATTTTCATTTCGCTTCGCGAATGTGGATGACCGGCTCTGTCTGTGGATTGACGAAGAACTGATCGACTTCGGGGCGGGTGCCGAGTACATCGTCGATGCAACGCTCAATCCCAGTCCCCAGTCCAGTGATTTAACTCCAGTGGGAATCGCGGTGCGCGGCGTGTCGGCCGTCGTCTCGAATCTGCTGATCGAACGAGACATCTACTACCGCGCCAGTCAGGCAGACAATCAGGCCAGTGATCGCTTTTCGTGGCACGATGAAGAGTATCCGGATCTGCTGGAACTGCGGCGTGCGCTCAATGATCCCTTCGAATGGAACCGCCTCTACACGCGTGCTCAGGAAGCCCGGTTCACTCTGGGTGACGACGAATACCTGATGCTGGGGGACAATTCGCCGCGCAGCCAGGACAGCCGCGTCTGGCCTAACATGCGCCGGGCTGAGCGTCGGCACGCCGTACCCGGCAGCGCGCTGGTGGGGCGGGCCTTTTTCGTCTACTGGCCACACGGAGTTCCCTTCATGAACAATGGTCGCGGCTATGCCGTCGCCTGGCACAAACAACCGCGAGCGGATGGCGAACCGGGTACGGTCCGGTCAGACTATCCGAGCTTCTCCATTCCGTTCCGGCCTCAATTCGAGCGTATGAGCCGGATCCGTTAAGAACCGCCAAAATGCTGGCGAACTTCGTCGTCAGCCAGAGTCGCTGAACTCGCTCGGCCGGGATGGCCGACGAAACAGTGATCGATCGGATATCGTCAGGGAGGACGTCATGAGCAACGATCAGCCTTTCGTCATGCCAGCCAGCCCGGCGCCGGAGTTGACGTATCTGCCGGCAGAAGAACCGGTTGTTCTCACGGGCACTCCCCTGCCTCCCGAACGCCTGCTGGAATGCATTGATCTGGTGAAAGACTATCCGGGCAAACGGGCCGTGGATGGTGTCGATTTTCATGTGATGCCCGGCGAGATCGTCGGTCTGCTCGGTCCGAACGGTGCCGGCAAGACCACCAGCTTCCGCATGGCCTGCGGCATGATTGCTCCCACTGAAGGTCGCGTGCTGTTGCGCGGCGTCGATGTGACCGACTGGCCGATGTATCAACGTGCCCGGCATGGCATGGGCTACCTGCCTCAGGATCACAGCATCTTCACGAAGCTGTCGGTGGAGCAGAACATCCACGCGGTGCTGGAATACCTGCCGCTGTCGCGCGGTGAGCGCAAAGACAAAGTGGATTTCCTGCTGAGGCAGTTCGGCCTGTCCGACAAGCGCAAACAGGTCTCGTCCACAATGTCCGGCGGTGAAAAACGGCGTCTGGAGATCGCCCGCTGCCTGGCCACCGATCCCGTACTGATTCTGCTGGACGAACCGTTCACCGGCATCGACCCGGTGACGATTCACAGCATTCAGGACATCATCGGCGAACTGAAGCAGCAGGGAATTTCCATTCTGCTGACCGATCACCGCGAACGGGAGACGCTGACCATCACCGACCGCAACTACATCATTTTCCGGGGCAAGGTTCTCACCAGCGGCGATGCAGCCACGGTGCTCAACAACGAGGATGCGCAGCGTTACTACTTCGGCGACCGGTTCGACGCGTCGTCCATCATTCAGTCCCGCCGGACGTTCTCCGGGGAATCGAGCGGCGAATCCAGCGATGCGGCCTGAGTGGCTGAGCCAGAGCGATCACGGGATAAATCGCGATCAGTGAGAATTCCGGCCACAGTGCCCGCGGCACCTGCGGACCGGGACGAACTCGATCAACGCTCTGCCTTCAACTGAAAACCGTGAATGATCACTCCTACTGAAGCGGTGACTGGTTTCCTGATCCTGCTTGGACTGGGCAGTGCGACTGTGCTGGCCGCCGTTTTCCTGCGGTGGCACCGCAATCTGCCGCTGCTGGAACCAGCCGGTCACCCGGTCCCCAGACCACACCCCGTAGCACTGATGACTTCATTGCTGTGGGTTTTGCCGGGCCTGGCCTGGTTTGTGGCTGAGCCATACGTGAAGAGCGCAGCCGTTCCGGCTGACGGCTTCAGTGGTCTGCCGGGGATCTGCCTGCTGAATGCGCTGCTGATCGCGATTCTGATCATTCCCATGCTGGGGCAGCCTGCCGCCGAACACGGACTGCACATGGATGGCTGGAAACGTCAGATCGGCCTGGGCATTTACGGATTCCTGGCATCCGTCCTGCCGGTGGCTCTGGTTCTGGCCGCGACATATTCGATGCGGACTCCCGAACAACAGCACGGCCTGTTGAAACTGCTGCAGGAGCAGGGATGGGATGTGCTGGGCCTGATCGTGCTGTCGGCGGTGATTCTCGGGCCACTTTGCGAGGAGCTGATTTACCGGGTGATTCTGCAGAGCTGGCTGGAACGCATCGCGCATCCGCGCGAAGCCATGCTGGTGATGTCCGTTGTGTTCTGCCTCGTTCATCGACTGCCGGACGCCATTCCCCTGCTGCCGCTGGCGGTGATCCTGGGCTACCTGTATCAGCAGCGGCGGGGCTTCGTGGCGATCGTGACAACTCATGCGCTCTTCAATGCCACGAACCTGGTGCTGGCCCTGAGCGGTCTGTGATGAGGCCCGCTCGAATCACATTTCTCTTGACGCATGGCCGGCAGGGATGCAGAGCCATCTCCGGAATTTGTCCGTCAGCTCATCGGCCCGGAGCGTACCATCGGCTTATGTTGCAGTCGTTCCGCCATCTCCTGATCCTCCTTCAGGCGGCTTTGCTGTTGCCGCCGCTGCCCGCGTGCTGCTGCACCTGGACGGCGTTGACGGGATCATGGTCAGTTGAGTCCACTGAGTCTCCGTCGGAATCTGCAGCTCCGGGTTGCTGTCAGAAGACACTGAAGTCGGAAGAGCTGGCCGATGTTCTGCCGTCGCCACTTCCTCTGACCTGCTGCACACAGCGAAACTCGAAGCCCGAAGCGTTGCCGACGTCTTCGTGTGAATGTTGCGTTGACCTTGATTCACTGCCGGTTCGCGATCGCGCTCAGGTTTTTGAAGGCCACACAGTTCCGGGCGCTCTACTGACATTCGGTTGTCAGCAGATCATTGCTTCCGACGCTCCACTGTCCCGGTACTCCACCACGCCGATGTGGACCGGGCCTCCGCGACATGTGCTCCATTGTGTCTGGCGCTGTTGATCACAGACGTGTCATGCCACGACTGCTGTCCGTGGCTGAAGGTTGAGTTGTCTGTGCTTTTTCCGCGTCTGTCCTTCGACCGGCTCTGACCGGTCCAGATGGAGATCATCATGTTTGCGAAACTGAGTTCCCTGGCGGCTGCCCTCGTCACGCTGAGCATGGCGGCCGATCATCTGGCTGCGAAACCCGCTGCCCGCGATTGCTGCGCCCCCGCGTCCGCCTGCTGCGGGATCGGTCAGTCCTGCTGCGACGACACTCGTTCGTGCTGTGGCCCGCAGGCACCCTGCTGCCTGGCCGAACTTCCCTGTTGTCTGACCGGAACTTCGGCAAAAGCGGCGGGTCCATCTGCATCTTTGCTGAGCGGTCTGAACTGCTGCGTTCCGGGGGCGGCCTGCTGCGTCCCCGGTGCGCCCTGCTGTGAGGAATCAGGCGGAGCCTGCTGCGAAACAGCGGCACCGTGCTGCAAACCTGCGGCGGCCTGCTGCGCCGCGGGAAAGTCCGCTCAATAATCTGATCCCGCAGGCTGGACGGTATCCGGCATAACCCGTTCTTTGAGAGGCGGACTTCCAGCAAGTCCGCCTCTCGTTGTTTCCGGCGCTTGAAATCGGGATGCGGTCACGGACATTCTGAAACGGGCCGACGGCGCCGAGCCGGGCTGTTTCCCTGCACCTGTGACCTGCGGATTCATGACTTCCAGACGAGCTCTGATTACCGGCATCTCCGGACAGGATGGTCGATACCTGACTGAATTCCTTCTGCAGAAGGGCTACGAAGTCCACGGACTGCTGCCCTGCCGTGCGCCTGGAATCGGCGAGGCCGGAGAGCGGCTGTACTACGCGGACATGTCTGACGGGTCGAATCTGCTGGCAATTCTCGATGAAGTGCAACCCGTCGAGGTCTATCACCTGGCCGCTCAAAGCCAGGTTCGTCTGTCATTCGATATTCCCATCTACACGGCGGAAGTCACGGGAGTCGGCACGTTACGAATGCTGGAAGCCATCCGGCAGTTTCAGCAACGGACCGGCCAGACCGTGCGGTTTTATCAGGCTTCATCCAGCGAGATGTTCGGCAAGGTCACGGAAACTCCGCAGACCGAACGTACTCCCTTTCATCCTCGCAGCCCTTATGCCTGCGCAAAGGTCTTCGCCTTCTGGCAGACCGTGAACTATCGCGAGTCCTACGGGATGTATGCCGTCAACGGCATCCTCTTCAATCACGAGTCGCCGCGACGCGGTGAATCCTTCGTGACTCGCAAGATTTCAAAAGCAGTGGCCCGGATCAAACTGGGGCTGCAGGAGCAGTTGAGCCTGGGCAATCTGGATGCCCGTCGCGACTGGGGTTTTGCCGGCGATTACGTCGAGGCGATGTGGCTGATGCTGCAGCAGGATGAGCCGGAGGACTTTGTCATTGCGACCGGTGAAATGCATTCGGTTCGGGACTTTCTGGATGCGGCCTTCGGATATGCCGGTCTGGACTGGTCCCGCCATGTGGTGACGGATCCGACTCTGCTGCGGCCGGCGGAAGTCGATCTGCTGCGCGGCGATGCTGCCAGAGCGCGAACGAAACTGGGCTGGCAGCCGAAAGTCAGCTTCGAGCAGCTGGTTCGCCTGATGGTCGATCACGACCTCGCGGAAGAGCGTCGCCGGAATGGACTCTGAAAAGAAACACGCCTCACAGTTTTCCGTGAGGCGTGTCTGTTTGAGTGCCCTGTCCGCCAGCCTCATCTCAGGCCGTAGAGACTACATCCATTCGCGGATCGGGCGGCCTTCAATCAGAGTCACCGGCCGGCCGTCCGGGCTGTCGACAATCAGGTCCAGCGGCAGACCGAGCTTCGCGTAAACCGTCGCGGCGATGTCCGCGCTGTGATACTCGTTGCGGGTTACAAATCCACCCTCGTCATCGGTCGCGCCCAGCACGCTGCCGCCGGGAACGCCAGCACCTGCCATCACGGCGAAGCCGGACGTTGACCAGTGATCGCGACCGCTGGCGGAATTGATCTTTGGAGTGCGGCCGAAATCGCTGAGCCACAGAACCAGAGTCTTGTCGAGCAGTCCCTTTTCCTGCAGGTCTGTCAGCAGTTGCGGAAGAGCCTGATCCACAGGCGGAATGCGGCTGTCCTTCAGAGACTTGAAGTTGTTGGCATGCGTGTCCCAGCCTCCGTCCGTCACCGTCACGAAGCGGACTCCGGATTCCACCAGTCGGCGGGCCAGCAGACAGCTCTGGCCGAACTTGTTGCGACCGTAGCGATCGCGGAGCTTCGGGTCTTCGTCTTCAATGGCGAAGGCCTGCTTCGTGCTCGGCGCGGTGATCATGTTGAAGGCGGTTTTGAAGTTCTCATCGAGCGATTCGAAGCGAGCCGGCTGAACATCGGCCTTTCGCTGCAGGCTCTCAATCCTTGTGAGCATCTGGCGGCGGCGATCCACCCGCTGCATATCAACGCCCTTCGGCGGACTGATGTCGCGGACGGTGAAGCTGGCGGCATTAGGATCGGCCAGCATCTCAAAGGGGCTGTGTTCCAGTCCCAGCACTCCCGATGAACCGCCACCGAAGCGGCGATCCACGTTGTCGCCCAGCTGCACGAATGGCGGCAGAGCTGATTTGAAACCGTGATAGAAGCTGACCACCGAACCGTAGGTCGGATAGGTCAACGCGGGATTGAACTTCCGCCCCGACATCACGAACTGATCGGCGACTCCGTGGCTTCCATTCTGAGGATTCCAACCGCGCAGGACAGCGAAGCGATTCAGCTCGCGAGCCATCGTCGGACAGATCTCGGTGAACTGCACACCGGGCACGGCCGTGTCGATGCAGTTGAACTCGCCCTTGATGCTGACCGGCGCCTGTGGTTTCGGATCCAGCGTGTCGTGATGGCTCACGCCACCGCGTGACCAGATCAGGATGCAGTTGACGTCGCTGCCGGCTCCCGCCCCCTGTGCCTGGCGAGCCAGCACTCCCGGAAGAGAAACACCCAGACCGGCCAGCGCGCCGATTTGAAGGAAGTTGCGTCGCGAAACTCCTTCGCAGGTACGGTCGGTTCCAGTCCACAGGCTCAGCATGGTGGTGGCTCCCGGATTAACGGCAGGCAGATTGAGGGAAGGCGAGTGAGGCAGGAAGGCCGGCGTACTGGTCAGAATCGGGTCTGAAGCCGGCTGGCATCAATAACTGTTTACATGATCGGCCGCGGAATCGCCAGACTGGACGGTGCCTCCGGGCCTGGTGGGAACCGGCGGGATGTTCTGGTTATGAGGAATGGACCGGTTCGCGCGTCTGTTCGGCCGCTTTTTCATTCGCTGGTCGAGCCGTTAGCCTGTGAGCCGTGCCCTCGGCGAATGTCCGCCGACTGATTCGACCTCAATGGAAAGGAACCCGGATGCGCCTCTCACTGGACTGGATGACCCGCCCTCGTGCCTGGCTGGCGGTGCTGGCCGTTGTCACCGGCACGTCATCGGCGATGGCGGACGTTTCGCTGCCGAACATCTTTGGCAGCCACATGGTTCTGCAGCAGGGACAGAAGAATAAAGTCTGGGGCAAAGCGGCTCCGGGTGAAGCGGTCACCGTCAGCATTGATGAGCAGTCGCATCAGGCGAAGGCTGGCGACGACGGCCAGTGGCACGTGATGCTCGATCCGCTCAAGGTCGGCGGGCCTTACACATTGAAGGTGAAGGGCACGAACGAAGTCAGCTTTGAAGACGTTCTGGTGGGTGAAGTCTGGATCTGTTCCGGACAGTCCAACATGCAGTGGTCGGTCAATGCCGCGAACGATCCTGACCTGGAAAAGGCGGCCGCGAAGTTCCCGAACCTGCGCATGATCAACTTCCCGCAGGTCGGGACTCAGGAGCCGGTCTGGACTCACAATGACCGTCAGTGGCAGGTCTGCGCGCCGGAGACCATCGGCGGCTGGTCGGCGGTGGGGTTCTTCTTCGGCCGGCAGGTTCACCAGACTCTGGATGTGCCGGTCGGGCTGATCAACAACGCCTGGGGCGGATCGGCCTGCGAAGCATGGGTCGATCGCAAGCTGATCGACAGCGATCCGCAGTACAAGCCGCTGTCCGATCGCTGGGCCGGGTCGGAGAAGACGTTTGCGGAACTGTCCGCCCGCAGCGACCTCAACGACGCCGAAAAGAAGACGCTGGCCGGGCTGAACGGTTCGATGCGCGGCAACTCGCGGCCTGGCAACATCTACAACGGTGTGCTGAAGTCACACCTCGGGTACGGCATTCGCGGAGCGATCTGGTATCAGGGCGAATCCAACGCCGGCCGCGCCTATCAGTACCGGGAACTGTTCCCGCTGATGATCAAGAGCTGGCGGGACGAATGGGGCCAGGGCGACTTCCCCTTCTACTGGGTGCAGCTGGCCGACTTCCGCGCTGAGAAGCCCGAACCGGCCGAAAGCGACTGGGCGGAACTCCGTGAAGCTCAGACCATGACGATGAAGAAACTGCCGGCCACCGGGGAAGCGGTCATCATCGACATCGGCGAAGGCAAGGACATTCATCCGAAGAACAAGCAGGATGTCGGCAAACGGCTGGCCCGCTGGGCGCTCAATGAAACCTACGGCCTCGCGTCCATTCCCTGCCGCAGCCCGCTTTACAAGGCGATGGAGAAGCAGGACGCAAAGATCGTCGTCTCGTTCGACCACGTACATGGCGGCTGGCGTCCATTTGATGTCAACCAGCCGGTTGGTTTCACCATCGCCGGTCAGGACCGCAAATTCGAGCACGCCCAGGCGAAGATTCTGCCGGATGGCCGGATCGAAGTCTGGAGCGACAAAGTCGCGGATCCGGTTTCGGTTCGTTACGCATGGGCGGATAACCCGGTCTGCAACATGTACTGCGGAGCCGGTCTGCCTCTGACTCCCTTCCGCACAGACGAGTGGGACGGAATCACGGCTCAGGCGAAGTAACGATTGAAGTTCCAGCAACGCCTGAGGCAACAAGGAAGCCCGGCCTCCAGACGGCCGGGCTTCTCTTTTTGACCGCGAGAGATGTCAACTGTCGGCGATCTAAAACGACGTGTTCCGGTCAACCGCCCGAGCGATCGCCAGGCCCAGCAGCCGCAGGTAACCCTGCTGGAGTTGAACGCGCATCCGGAAGCCGTTCTCGATGGGCTTCACATCGATCCGCAGTTCATCGCTGCCGGCATTTGAGAAGGCTTCCTTCGCCATTTCGGAGTTCCGCTTCGCTTCCTTGTTCTGCTCGAACTCATCAGCCCGCAGGCCGATGAAATGATCCAGATGCATGACGAACTGGAACGGCGTCGGCTGCACTCCCTGCGCCGCCGCCGGAGCCGCCTGGCCGGCGGCGACCTTGTCCATGACGGACTTCAACATGGTCATGGAATTCTCACCACCCACCGCGAACCACAGCACATGACGGTCGGTGCCCAGCAGCAGTGACGGCTTGTCTCCATACAGCCGCTCATCGTTCTTCTGGACCTTGTGTCCGGTCAGGCGATGAAACACCGCGTCCTGATAGCTGGCAACGGACAGTTCGATATCCACATCCGTTGCCGACTGACGGGCGCGCGTGAGAACGTCGGTCAGACCGATTCCGAACGCTTCCGCTTTCGCGACGCGGATTCCACCAACCAGCACGAACTTGTCTTTGGGGTTGCCGAAGAACTGCACGAACGCGTCGAGATGGCCGTTTTCAACAGTTGCTTCAACGGCGTCGAACAGGCCGCGGATGGATTCGAGCTTCGGAATGTCTTCCGCCTTCGCTTCGCGCGGCAGACCGGCCAGGCCGCGATTCACTTCCTGCTCTCCGACTCCCAGCAGCTTCTTCGTCTGCTTGCGCTGCAGTTCGTTGAGGTTCTGCGACAGCGAGACATTCAGCGGGATCGTTTCATCAAGCGCCGTCGCAAAGTAGCTGGGCTTGCCGGAGCTTTCGGCGAGTTCCTTGCTGAAGCCGGAATTGGCCTGGGCTTTGATCACGAACTCAACCGCACCGATCTTCTGATCCGGATCAACCTTCAGTCCGATCGTGACCTCTTCGCCATCTTTCAGCAGGCTTTCCAGGAACTGGAGATTGCCTTCGGCCTGAGCGCGACGGAATTCGTAGGCACCCACCGGCTCGTCATCGCGCTGCTGCATGGCGGATTGAGTGGAGGCCCGCAGCGTGGTTGTCAGCAGATTGCGAGCTGCTTCGGGCAGATGTGTCAGGTTGATGGTGATGGCGATGTCATACCGGCGGCTCAGGTCTGCCTGCGCTTCGACCGGATCCGCGAAGTTCTGCTCCAGATTCAAAGCCGATTGCGTGATGAAGAGGTAGTCCTTCATGAGCACGCCCTGCTGAGTGCCACCGCGCTGCGGGATCAGCTCGTAGTGGTTCTCTTCACCGGGCACATCATTGATCTGCAGACGCACGGTGGATGCTGTCTGCTTGAGTTCGCCGATGTCCTTGACCGGCAGATAGGCGACCGGGACCGGCTGCAGAAATGCGGAGTCATTCAGATACAGCATCAACCCCAGAGGTCGAGTGCGGTCGAGGCCTTTCAGATCGCGGAAGTCCGCCAGCTTCGCTCCGACCAGATCGCTGAGTTCAGGCCGGCCAATCAGATCGAAGACCAGATTCATGCGGCCGAACAGATGATCGACACTGGCGACATTGATGCTCAGTACCGGGTACACCGGCTTTTCAGCTTCGGTGGTGGTCTTGTCGAGAGCAGTGTCCTGAGCAGACAGACGCGGACCGGTCAGCAGACCAGTCATCAGCACGGCGGCCATCGCTAATCGGGCTGCCAGCCGAATGCAGACTCGGCGCATGTTTCATTCCTGAAGAAATAGAGTCAGAAAGCCGCCGCAGACTGGCGGACAGGCTCCGTACCCAGCGGGTGTCCGGGCGGTTTCACCGGATATTCCGGAGCCGTCGGCGCGACCTGCGGAGAGTGCGTCATTTGCCATAAACCCGGCAGCACCAGCCTGCGCCCGGAAAATGATACGGATTGTAGCGATTCGAGGGGCGTGTCGTGCGCGGTCACAGGGTCTTCCGACGGGAATCCGAGGGCCGGTCGTGCCGTTCGTTCGGGTCGGGAAATACTGACGGGAGGAAACTGCGCGCGGGGTGAATGCCGCCTCCGCTGCGCCGTTCATTCTCGACCTATGGTTCCACGAGCCTCATGGCGGTGGAAGAACCGTACTGATGCGGACCAGTCTCAACAGCGAGCGACTCATGCAATTCCCGGAAGTCACCCTGCAACTCATCGTGTTTCTCGTGTGCGTCGGCGCTTACACCGTCGCGGCCGCCGTGTGGGACATCCGCATCAAACGGATTCCCAACAAGCTGACACTGCCCGTGTTCGGTCTCGGTCTGGTGTATCAGGTGGCCTTCAATCACTGGGCCGGACTGGCGGACGGACTGCTGGGCTTCGCGCTGGGCTTCGGACTGCTGTTCGTGCTGTGGATGATCGGCAGCGGTGGCGGCGGCGACGTGAAACTGATGGGCGGTCTGAGCGTGTGGCTGGGATTGAAGCTCACCATGTGGGTGCTGATTCTGAGCACTCTGATGGCTGCCGTGGGCACGTTCTTCATCATTCTCACGAGCATGTTCAGCAAAGGACTGTGGGGTGCGAAGGACAAGTACATCGCCACGGGCAAACTGAAGAAGGGTGAGAAACCGAAGAGCGAGACGGTGGAGCAGAAAATCGCCCGCCGGCCGATGGGATACGCCGTTCCGGTCGCTCTGGCGACCTGGCTGGTTGTCGTCTACCGGCTGCAGAGCTTCCCGTGGATCACTGGTTCGTGAGCGGACGTCTGAAGCCTTCAAGCCGTTCTGTTTCGTGGTACTCCGTCCTGTGACGTTCGTCCGCAGTCCAGAGCTTCACGAATCCGGAGTTGCGTCATCATGAAAATAACATCGGTTCCGCATCAACCGGTCGCTCGTCGATCCGCGCGCCGGCGCGGCGTGCTGAGCGCCGAGATGATCATGGTTCTGCCGATCCTGATCGTGGTGCTCTCCGGCCTGTTCGAATTCGCGATGCTGTTCTCGGCCCGGCGCGAACTTAACGCGGCGGCGGCGGTGGGCGCGCGAAAGGCCACGATGCCAGGTGTCTCAGTCGAAGACATCGAAGCCGAAGTGCGACGCGTCCTGTCTCCGCGCCTCCGGCCTTCGTTGAAGATCGGTGTCGATCCCGGACAGCGTTCGGGAGATGTCGTCACCGTCGCGCTGGCAACAAACATGCGGAACGCTTCCCCCGATCTGCTCTGGCCGATCGGTTACAGCCTGACAAACCGGCAGCTTTACGCCGCCGTGAGAATGGTCAGGGAATGAGGGCTTGAATTCATCTCCGACACGCTGGAACACACCCCATACTGCCCCCGGTTCTGCTGATGCCGGAACACCGGCGGGAATCTCCTCAGGAGAGTTGCTGTGAAGAATCTGACTCCCGCGAAGCTGGTCATGCTGGTCTTTGTGGCCATGGGTATGATCATCTTCCTGTATGTCGCGAAGACTCTGCTGGCGAAGGAAGCTCCGCCGCCGCGGATTCCCCCGCGCATGATTCCGATGGCCACCGGTGACCTGATGCCAGGCACGGTCATCACCGAGAGACATCTGGGACAAGGCCCGTGGCCGGCCAGCGATCTGAAGGACGATGTGCTGCTGTCGAACGCGGGCATCGTCGGCCGGGTGGTCAAGGAACCCATCAAGGCCGCCACGCCGATCCACGGCAAGGCTCTGTTCTCGCACGGACAGCTTCCGCCGCTGAAAGTCAGCGATGGATTCCGGGCGGTGACAATCCGCATCACAAACGGGGCGAGCCTGATGGAAGGCCTGCTGCGGCCGGGCGATCATGTGGACCTGATCTTCACTCCCGCGCCGATGGCTGACGATCCGCGTTACGCGAAGATCGGAGGATTGGCGATCACACTGTTCAAAGGCGTGACCGTGCTGGCCGTCAACCGGGACTTCGTCCAGAACCCGCTGCTGGCCGGCGGCAATTCCGCCACGCTGGAGATCGCCGAACGGGAAGTGCCTCTGCTGCTGCTCGCTCAGGAAAAGGGCGAGATCGCGCTGAGCTAGTGAGTGTCTCGAAAGTCAGTTAGGGGTGTGAATAACGAGGCTGGGATGTCAAAAGCTCCTCGAAGTTGAGGCGAAGATTCGTTATGCGTGTTGCAAAGAGCCGCAAAACGGAGTTTTCGTCAGCAATC
>Ga0172376_10006072_pt1 | contig 13237 bp, 9 predicted proteins | sample Lak35m_FD_121114 | JGI IMG/M metagenome (GOLD analysis project Ga0172376, IMG submission 121114) | Freshwater microbial communities from Kabuno Bay, South-Kivu, Congo - kab_092012_35m | ecosystem: Environmental > Aquatic > Freshwater > Lake | place: Democratic Republic of the Congo: South-Kivu...
CATCAGCGTTCATCAGCGGTGCAAAAAACGCAAGTAACAGATCTCGGGCTGGAAAGCCCGAGCTACGAAAACACCACCAGGCGAGCCGAATACGGCAGTGCCCGCATGTGCGGCAGGGCGGCCACCAGTTACGCCCTCACCCCCTGCGTTTCTCTTCGCGGCTTCGCGGCTTCGCGTGAGACCACCCGCCTGCAAAGCACCACTGCAGCAGCAGCGGCCAGTCGCGCTCATCAGCGGTGCAAACAACCGTCGTAATCGAAAACACCCCCGCCGCAACTCGAACCGCACACCCGCGGACTCCCGTCCGCGGCTCGCCTCTGTCCCCCCCCCGCCCTCCCCCTCTCCCGGAAACTTTTCAAAAATCTCCCGAATCTTGCCAGGGTTTCTTTTCGGCCGGCGAATTAGATCCCCATTCCGCGAGCCAGGGCCAGCAGGTTGCTGCCCTCCGGAAGCCCAAAATTCACACTTTCCGAGGATTCCAATCATGCTCAAACGACTCATCACCGGGGCCGCCGCCGCTGCTCTCGCCGGAACCATGCTGCTGGGCAGCGATGCCTCCAGCTATGTCAAAACCGTGGGCAGCAATGTGCGGGAAGCCGTGCGACAGGAAATTTCCGTCGAATTTGAACTGGATCGCATCCGCACCGAGGTTGGCGACCTGCTGCCGGAAATCAAAAAACACCTGAAAACCGTCGCCAGCCAGTCGGTCGACGTGAAGGACCTGGAACGCGACATCGCCGCTCGGGAAGCCAGCCTGGCTCAGCAAAAAGACGCCATCCTGACACTCCGCAAGGACCTCGAAGCCGGCCATTCCAACTACACATATCGCACGGTGTCGTATTCCCGTGCGGAGGTGGAAGCCGATCTGGCTCATCGCTTTGCTTCATTCTGCACGGCTGAAGACTGTGTCAAACGCGACCATCAGATCCTGACTGCTCAGCGGGATACTTTGCGAGCCAATCAGCGGAAGCTGGACACGATGCTGTCCCGCAAGCAGGACCTGGCCGTCAAGATTGCTCAGCTGGAAGCCCGGCTGCGGCAGGTGCAGGCCGCCGAAGCCATCAATTCGATGCAGGTGGATGATTCTCAGCTGGCGCAGGTTGAGCAGTTAATTCGGGACGTCGGGCATGCTCTGGATGTCCGCGAATCGATGCTGGAGACCGAAGGGCAGGTACTGGGGCGGATTCCGGTGGAAGAAGCCAGCCAGCCGGCGGAACCGACGGATCTGCTGGGTGACATTGACCGACATTTCCAGCGAACTCAGCCGGCCCCTGAAAAGTCGGCCGAATCGGGCAACGGCAGCGGACCGCAGCTGTGACCGACCGCTCAGCAAATTCTCATTCAGACAGTCAGGGACGCGGGCTGAATTGAGTTTCCTCGAGCTTCGGTAGAAAATGACGGTACGGTCTTTCGTTCACGGCAGCCAGCAGCGGCAAGGAATTGCAATCGTGTCAGCAGGGCAACTTGACAACTTCTTCCTGTGGGTAGATGCCATCGGCGTCTGGCAGGTGCTGTGTCGAGATGACCTGCTGATCGGATCTGCGGCGGCGGTGGACGAGGCGGCCGACATTCCGCTGCTGGCCCCGCTGTCTCGCCGGCATGCCCGCTTCATTCGTCAGGATGACGCCTGGTTTTTGCAGCCGCTGCAGTCCTGTGCGGTGGGCGGGCGACCCGTGACCGGACAGACTTTGTTAAGGAACGGCAGTGAGATTCAGCTGGGTGATCGAGTCCGGCTGCGGTTTCGGATCCCCAGTGTGCTGTCGGCGTCCGCACTGCTGGAATTTCTCAGCGGGCATCAGCCGCGGCTCAGTCTGAACGGAGTTTTACTGATGGCCGACACGCTGCTGCTGGGGCCGCGTCAGGACAATCATGTATGTTGCCCGGCCTGGCCGGATTCCGTGGTACTGTATCGTCGTCAGCAGCAGCTGCTGTGCCGTTCGAAAATACCTTTGACACTCTCTGATGCCCCGCTTCCGGAACAGCACGATCTGTCTCAGGGAGCCATACTTTCCGGACCTGAGCTGCGGTTCAGGCTGGAACCCGGCCGCACGAACTCCGCCGTCTGAAACCGGTCAGGACTGAAGACTCATGAAGTTCACATTCGGACCAGAAACCAGACCTCTTGAAGGCATCACGATCAAACGCGCGATTCACCGCGGCGGGTTCGGCGAGGTCTATTATGCGGTCACGGATGCCGGCAAGGAAGTGGCACTCAAACTGCTGCACAACAATCTGGAAGTGGAGCTGCGGGGAGTCTCGCAGTGCCTGAATCTGAAGCACCCCAATCTGGTCACGATCTTCGACATTCGCCAGGATGCGGAACGGGATCACTGGATTGTGATGGAATATGTGGGCGGGCAAAGTCTGCATGACGCGCTGCAGCAGCATCCGGACGGCATGCCGCTGCAGCAGGTGCTGAACTGGCTGACGGGCATGACTGCCGGGCTCAGCTTTCTGCATGACCGTGGCCTTGTGCATCGCGACCTGAAACCCGCCAACATTTTCAGTGATGGCGGAGTGGTGAAGGTGGGCGACGTGGGGCTGAGCAAGTTCATTTCGGAAAGCCGCCGCAGTGCTCAGACCCAAAGCGTGGGCACCGTTTACTACATGGCTCCGGAAGTGGCCCGGGGGCGTTATGGCCGGGAAGTCGACGTGTATTCGCTGGGGATCATGCTGTATGAAATGATGACGGGGCGAGTCCCGTTTGAGGGTGAGAGTGCCGGCGAAATTTTGATGAAGCATCTGACCGCGGAACCGGATCTGCATCTGCTGCCCGCGCCGCTGAAGACGGTGATTGCAGCGTCACTTGAGAAGGATCCTGAACGTCGTATTCACGATGTCGAAACGCTGCAGCAGCAGTTTCTGCAGGCGGTCACGGCCACCGGCTTGCCGCTCCAGCAACCGGCCGTGTTTCATACTTTGCAGCCGGACGACATGTTTCCGGGCAGTCGACCGGTCGCGCCGCGGCAGCCGGCTGCGGGGGGCTCCGCGGAACGCGTTGCGGCGGGAACGGCGGCAGCGGGTGCTGCAGCCGGAATTGCCGGCGCTGCGACGGCGGCAGCAGACGGCCCGCAGCCCACAATGGCCCGACAGTCAGGTTACGCCTGGGGCTCGCTGCTGCAGCTCTGGAACGACGATTTACCGGCACCTGTTCGCTGGATGCTGACGGGAGCACTGTTGCTGGCCGGACTGCGTTCCGGGCTGCTGACCAGTCCCGCGGCTCAGGGCCTGGCAATCGGCTGGCTGGCATGGTGGATGTTTGGTCGCAGCAAAAAGTCGCAGCCCTTAACCGACAGCCGGAATGCTCAGCCAAACAGTGGTTTCAGGTATGACTGGTCCTATGGCACGGAGGGGGAGCCTAAGGACACTCCGAAAGGAAAATCGACCGCAGCTGACCGGCTGGACAATACTGTGATGATGCCGCAGCAGCAGTCTGAGCCGACGGGTGCGGTCGCTGCTGGGCCGCAGGCGGTCCGGCAGCGGCCCCCGCAGTCTCGCACAGCTGCGGCACCGCAGTCTCGTTCCGTGCTGCTGACTCCCGAGACTGTTCGCAGTTTCACACTACTGCAGCGGCTGCTGAATGCCACGACTTCCATGTCGCTGGCACTGGTGACTGCCGTGTTTGTGACGGCTGCTGTGTTTTGGGGAACAGAGATACTTGGGACGCCGGTGGAGGCGATTTATTTTGGTGCGGCGACACTGCTGGCAGCCTGGCCGCTGATTCTGGTGTCCAAGCTGTGGGAAGGCCGACCCGGAGAATCACTGTTGCGGCGGCTGTGGCTGGGAGTCTGTGGTTTGGGAGTGGGAGCTTTGTGCGGAGTGACGGCCGAGTTTCTGCTGCTGATCAACAGTCCTGTGCCGTCGCAGATTTTCCAGGTGGACAGCGACGGCCTGCTGGGCAATCGGGAGGCGGCCGGCCTGAAAGTTCTGCAGGATGGGACTCCGACGATCGTGGGATTTGCCCTGTTTTTCTGCCTGTTGTTTATGTTTCGCCGCTGGTGGCTGCAGGCTGACAATTTCCGGTCGGCACGATTCCGGATTGGCAGTTCGATTCTGACGCTGATTACTGGCGGGATGGTGTCACTGATCGTGCCATTTCCGACGGTGCTGGGTTCAACCCTGGCCCTGGCGGTGTCGGTGGTCATTCAGGTGTCTGCGGTGTGGACGCCGCCAGAGCTCCGCAATACCTGAAAATTTCAGGAATTCCGGTGGGCGAAAGAGATTGAAAGCGTCGCAGTGGGCGGAGCTGCGTTCTAGAATTTACGGGTGCGGTGTATTTGTCCCGCAGGAAGAAGTTCCATGACTATGCTCGTTCCGTCCTTCCTGCTGTTGCTGACCAGCCTGGGTGCCGGCATTTTCTTTATGCTGTTGCTGGGTTATGTGGGCCTGCTGCTGGTCAGGGCTGTATTCCGCAGCCTGCAGGGCAGTGCTGCGCCGGCCATGTTTGTGCCGCAGCAGCAGCCTCAGCCCGTACGGCCGGTGCAGCCCGTGCCGCAGCCACAACTGGCGGCGCCGGCTGGCAGCACCGGTCGTCTGTCGTTTTCGGCAGCGGCGGCACTGGGTGTGCTGGCAGTTGCAGTGGGTGTTGCCCTGATGCTGTTTACGGTCAGTGCTCGCCGTATGGAATTTGCGCCGCCGCGTCCGGTGGTTGTCGACAGGGCGCAGCCGGCCCCCCAGCTGTCTTTCAATAGTGACGGAATGCAAACGCGGCAGCAGCCGGGGAAAATTCCGGTGCAGCCTGAACCTGCGGTTTCGCCGCAGGAAGATCGTCAGCAGGCAGCCAGACCGGCGGCGGCAGACCGCGCGCAGCTGCTGGAAGTCGCCAGTCAGCTTGGTCAGTTTTTCCAGTCGCAGCTGAACCGTCCGGCGGCTGAGTCGGCGGTCACCGGAGACGGTCAGGCTGCGGCGACAGCGGACCAGGAAGTGGCCGCGGGGACAGCGGGTGAATCAGCAGATGGTGACGTCGTAGTGTATCAGTTTTCCGAACAGATGCTGGCTGATTTGTTTGGGTCTGAGGCGATCGACACGCTGAGATCGCTCAGCCAGCAGATGCCGGCGGGGATTCGCAATTCCTATGCTCTGATACCGCTGCCGGGATCGGTCGGAGCAACCGTACCGCCGATGAAGCCGTTGCTGGCCAGCAGCGGTCTGCGATCGCTGGCTGATTCGCTGGTGGAACTGCTGAAGACGGGACCGGCGGGCGGACGGGCGGCAGCAAAGCAGTCTCAGGCCGATCCGCAGCCTGCAGCGGAACAGCCGAACCAGTTGCCAGCGTGGGTGCGTCAGCCAGCGGCCGGCCACCGCGTGGCTCGGGCTGAAATCCTGCCGGGCGAGGACGTCAGTGAGCGTGTGCGGGAATCGGTTGAGGAGCTGCTGCAGCAGGAACTGAGCTCTGCGGCCGAGTGGATTCCAACGGGGCTGCGGTCTGCGGCGATGCAGGCCAGTGTGGGAGTCTCTGCGGAAACTGTGAATGGGCTGGTGCAGCGTCGTTTTGAGCGGATGGAAACGCTGGAGCAGCCGATTGACGGCGCGGGTGAATTGCAGGTGGTGTGGACCGAGATTGAATTGCCGCAAGCGGACCTGGTGGGCCAGCTGTCTCAGGTGGCCAGCCAGCACCGTGGCTGGCTGCTGCTGGCAGGTCTGCTCGTATTTTGGGCCGGTTTGCTGCTGATGACCGTGGCAGTGCGGCTGTGGCATGTGGGCGGACTGATTTCGCGAGCGGTCTCACTGGGCACCGGAGTGTTGTCGATTGGGTTACTGTTGGCAGTGGTGCTGATAGTGCTTCAATCGGCTCGCGGCACTTCGCTAAGTACCGGTCAGCTTGCCGGCGGTGCCGTTGTCTGGTCATTTCCGAACAGCAGCATCAGCCTGACGCTGTGAATAACTCAGCCTCGGCAGCCGCGCGGAATAAAATTGCAGCCTCGGCCTTCCAGCCCGAGCACCCTCCTCGTACTTGAATGCCGCGGACGACGGCGGCAGCGGCAGGATAAAGAAAAGAATTCAAATTCGATTTCGATTACGAGCACGACAAGCGACTCGAACCGCGACCCCGCCTCATCCGCGTTTATCCGCGGTGCAAAAACTATCAGCTCACGCACACCACAGAATTCAGTTTCAGGTGCCCCCTGCGCGTTTCCCTTCGCGGCTTTGCGGCTTCGCGTGAGACAAACAACCTCCCGAGTCTTCCTGCAGCGGCGGTTAAGGGTTGTACACACCCTCACCCCACGCGCTCTCCCGTTGCCTGGGGCGAGGGCTGCTCTGGCGCTCTTCTGCAGCAAAAAACACGCAATCCTCCCCTCGCCCCCGTGAAACGGGGGAGAGGGGTCGGGGGTGAGGGGGCCATGTCCGCCCTGCTGTAAAGGGTAGATTCGAGAAAGTTGAAAGTAGAACTGGGGAGTTCCTCGCACATATCACTTCAGCCCCCCGCCCCCGCTGCATTTCCCTTCGCGGCTTCGCGGCTTCGCGTGAGACAAACAACCTGCCGAGTGCTCATGCAGCGACGGTCAAGGGTGACCTCACACATATCACCGCTTCCCTTCCACGGGCGAAGGGTTCCATGGTACCCACTGCTCACTATTCACTATTCACTGATCACTGATCACTGATCACTGATCACTGATCCAGCTTTTTTCGCAGCCATTCGTAGACGCGTTCTCGAGTTTCCGGGGGGAAGTCGTGAGCGCAATCAGGATACTCGGCAACGACCGCATCGGCTGCGGCTCCGTACAGCTGCCACGTTTCGCTGACGGCCTGCATCACCCTGCGAACCCCGGCGTTATCGAAGTTGTCGTCGTTTATGGGAGCCGATACGAAGAGGGCGCGCGGAGCGATCGCGGTCAGCACTTCAGCAAAATCGAAAGGGACTCGGCCGGGATCATTGCCGTACAGTTCGCGAATTCGCGGCATGTAACGGTCACTGGTCCAGCCTGCCAGTTTGCCGCCGTAGTAGTCATGGAACCCCGTGAATCCGCAGCTGGTGACGGCTGCCTGAATTCGCTGATCAAAGGCCGCCGTAAACAGAGTGTTGTGTCCGCCCAGCGAATGCCCGATGCAGCCGATGCGATCCGGATCCACCTGTGGCAGGCTCTGCAGCAGATCCACCGCACGCAGATTATTCCAGATCGCCTTCATCGACCCACTGGCATAGTGGCTGCCCTGAGTTTTGAAGTCCCATGCATAATCACCAAAGGACGGATAATCGGGAACCAGACAGACAAAGCCTCGTTCAGCCAGCTCGTGTGCGTAGTGCAGATTGGGTAATCCGCCCAGTCCTGCCGGTTCACCTTTACCGATGCCGGTGGTTTGATGCAGACACAGCATGGCTGGTCCGGCAACGGCCGGGGGTTCGTTTGCTGTTCCCGGCAGCAGCAGCCATGCCGGGACGCGATCACCAGGTTCCGCCTGAAACGAAATTCTCAGCCGACGATATTGCAGAGTCACTTCTTCGGACTGCACCTGCATATCGAGCGGACAGCGGCGATCGGCGGCTGGCAGCGGCCCCATCGCAAGGCTCATGCCGGCCAGCGAGTGTTCGCGGCGCAGCGCAGCATCCGCGGCTGTTTCCAGAGGCTGCAGCTGGCCACGAAACACCACCTGCGGATTCGTGTGGTCATACTTCTGTGAGGCCGCAGTCAGCGATTCTGCAGTCAGCTGAACGGCCGGGATGGCAGACTGAACGGCCGGATCGCCGCCCGCCGGCTGCAGTCGCGAATTCAGCAGCAGCGAAAGTCCGCTGCGGTCCGCGCAGACAAGGTCGTAATCACCGTCACCATCGACGTCCGCGACCTTCGGGTCCACCCCCAGTGCCACGCCATAGTTATTGCTGAGCAACTGCCGCTGCCAGACTCGCTGCTCTTTGAGATACCGCCAGGCAGAGATCTGCAGCGGACCGGATTCGCCCACATCACGTCCGTCATGGCCATAGTAACGACTGCCGGAAATCAGCTCGCCGTGGCCATCCCCGTCAAGGTCTGCCCACAGCAGCGTGTGCTGCTGGCTGAGTGAAGAATCAATGACATGCCTTTGCCATGTTCGCTGGCCAGCACTGGCCGTCTGTTCCAGCCAGTACAGCCCCGACTGATGGCCACGGCCCCAGATCAGATCGGCATCGCCATCGAGATCCACGTCCTGCACAAGAATGGGCACCGAAGCATCACGCCACAGCACAAACTCGGGATGAAACGTCCAGCGGTCAGTGCGCGGACTGACGGGCGCTTCAGCCCAGCCGCGGGAACCGACGACGTCCGTGCGACCATCGCCGTTGATGTCGCCCGCACCAATGCCATGGCCCGCCAGCTCGTCCGGCAGCGAGTATCTTTGCCACTGCGGATTCGGGCCAGGCTGCAGCGACCACCACGCAGCAAACTCCACTCCGTTCGGCAGCACATCCTGCTGCCCGTCACCATCGATGTCCGCCAGACGCCCGGTCTCCATGGCTCCCGGAGTCTCAATGACGGTGCGTGACCACTCGGCGTTCGGCCCGGCAGCAGGTTCCGGGTGGCGAATCCAGTACAGGCTCTGACTGCGATAATTCGCGCTGACGATGTCCAGCAGTCCATCCCCGTTAACATCCAGCGGCAGATTCGCGTAGTCATCCTGACGCCCGCGAATGACCTCGACGCTGCGGACATGTTGGGCCTGCCACGTCGGAGCCTGATACCAGTGATTGCCGCAGACGATATCCGGTCGGCCATCGCCGTTCACGTCCAGCACGGCACAGGCACTGTTGCGATTCTGCGGGTCCAGTGACAGCCACTGAAAACCGGCTGCCGGCGGATTGGCAGCAGGCTCGCTGACCGGCTGAGCTTCAGCGGGGGACAGCATCAGTGAGCACAGAGCCATCACCAGAATTCTGAATCTCGCGCCCAACTGCCTTGCATCACGGGCCATCTGCCGACTCCTTCATGCCTTGCGGATCCGGTCGCTGTTCTTTGATCAAACGAGTTTGACGCAGCATTCTGCAGCGCAAGTCGCTGCAGGTCCAGCATTCCGTGAGCAGCCGGCTGGTCAAAAATCCGAGCCAATTTTTCTGTTGCTTTTTCGCCACAAGTCGTCAAATGCGACAGAATTCAGCCGGTGAAGTCGCAATCTGGGCGGAATTTGCTTGACGAAGCAGCGTTGCCGTCGCTCGCGAGTTTGACCAGAATCCCGGCTGCCAGCTGAATGTTCACCGAATGTTTCTCAGATGCCCACTGCCGATCAGGAACTCTCCCGATGACAAAAGAACCCGTGCGGATGACGGCGGCCGAATTCGAACAGGCTCGCTTTGATCTTCCGGAAGCCGGTCGCTTTCACGAAGTGCACGAAGGTTGCCTGACACTGCTGTCAACGCCCGAGGAAATGCACGGTACTATTGTATTCAATATTTCGCGGATTCTGGCTGCCTGGCTGCCCCGTGTGAAAGGTTCAGCAGCATATGGGATCGGACTGCATGTGGCACGTGAGCCTGACACGGTCTATACCCCGGCAATCTCCGTGTTTCTTGGCGGACGTCCGTTTTCGCAGGCAGACCTCGTGGTTGCCACGGAAGTTCCGGCACTGGTGGTCGACATTGCGTCCACAAACGATCGTCGCAGCGACATGCGTCGCCGCACGACTTCACTGCTGCAGCTGGGAGTCGACGCTGTGTGGGTGCCCGATCCCTTCAAAAAAGAGATTCAGGTGATCAGCCGCGGACAGCACACACTGGCTCTGGGCGTCTGGCAGAAACTGACCGGCACCGGTCGCCTGCAGGGCCTTGAATTCAGCGTCAGCGACGCCTTTGCTCAGCCCAAATGGTGGGATGGCAAGCTGCCGGAAATGTCCTGAACGGAAGTCCCCGGCGCTCCCCCGCCCGTTCTCCGGCTCACCACTGCGAAGGATCCGCAACCTTGTCGCCTGCGGCCTTTGTTGCCAGGGCTTCAATCAGCCTGGAATCAGCAGCCGGGGACAGTGCGTGTACCGAACCATCGGCCAACAGGACCTGAACGGCCGAACTGCCTGCCACGGCCCCTATGCCATCAGGACCGTTCAAATACGGTCGCCGCGAAAATCCGCGCACTGTTTCACGACCACCGGCAAACATCGAACGATTGGGCATGACTGACGTCGCGATCATCAGAGTATTGGATGTCCCGTCGGTGATGCTGTCCATGGTGGAACAGCGATTAAAGCCGAACACGCCGGCTCGCGGATGGCCTTCCGGCAGCTCCGCCGCAGCAGTTCCGATCCCGGCAATGCCTGCGTAATCCCCACTGGAGCCGAATGGTCGCTCCAGCCGCTGCTCGGGATTGCGATAAACCGGCAGCGGCTGATCAATGACAGCAGCATGCTCGGGATCTTGCCAGCCAGCCTTCGATCGCACTTTCAGCAGCTGCGGCTGGTCCATGAATGGTCCCAGGGACAGGGCCCAGCTGAATCGCTGCTCAACCGAAAGATCGGCAGCCGGAACTGTTCCGGCGGGAAACATGTCGAACTGGTCGTGGTAATTCCACAGTGCCAGCCCGATCTGCCGCAGGTTGGCCTTGGACTGGGTTCGCCGCGCAACCGGGCCGGCCTGACGAGTCATCCCGATGGGCAACACTGACAGGATCAGCATCAGCAGCACAGCAGCCGCCCAGAAGCCCGGACGCCGAAACACAGATCGAGCCGGTTTCTTGAACGCATCGCTGACTGCAGGAGCCCGCCAGTGGTCGTGATTGGTGTCGTCCACCATGTACCCCTTGCAGCAAACCTCAGGCGTCACGATATCCGCTGATGTACCCATCAGGCTGCAGTGATTGCCTACGGCCCATTCAGCCGGCAGCACCTATCGCCGCGGGGCCACATCGCGCACAAAAGTCCCCAAAGGATTCGGTACCCTCGCGTTCCACACGATACCGCTGCAGCAGCGGTACCAGTGACGGCACAATCTCTTCCAGTGGCACCATGTCACGGTAGATGAACGCCAGCCGAGTCCCTTCGGGGTTGCCACCCACAAACACCGTATACTTGCCCGCAGCCTTGCCGACCAGCCCGACATCCGGAGTATACGGGCGAGCACAGCCGTTGGGACAGCCCGTCATGTGCACGGCCAGTTTGCTGGACTGCAAACCCAGCTTCGCCAACTCCACCTCAAGCTGATCAATCACTCCCGGCAGCGCCCGTTCCGATTCCGTAATCGACAGCCCACAGGTGGGGAATGCCGGACAGGCAATCGAATAACGCCGCAGCAGCGATAACTGATCAGCACGCAGGATCCCGTACTCAGCCATCATCTGCTCAATCTCAGCACGATCGGTCGGATTGATGTCACACAAAATCAGACTCTGCAGCGCAGTCAGTCGGACTTCCATGCCAAACCGCCCAAGGATCGCTCGCAGGCCGGTCTTCAGCCGCAAAGAACCCTCGTCCTTGATCCGACCGTTCTCGATGTTAATGCCCAGAAACAGCCGACCATCACCCTGTTCGTGCCAGCCCAGATGGTCTTCGACGCCCGTGACATCCGCCGGATGCGGATCCGCCAGCGGACCGCCATAATACTGCTCGACCGTTTCCCGAAACTTCGCCACTCCCCAGTCTGCAATCAGGTACTTCAGACGCGCCCGCTTGCGGTCCTCGCGATTCCCAAAGTCCCGCTGCACCTTCACAATCGCCTCGCAAACGGCCATTACCTGCTGCGGAGTCGCAAAGCACAGGCGTTTTGCCAGGGCCGGGAAGGTTTTTTCGGCAGACGGTGTCCGCCCCATGCCGCCACCCGCCAGCACGTTCCAGCCAATAATCTGACCATTCTCAACCACTGCCAGCAGACCCAGATCCTGAGTATACAGGTCGACGCAGTTGTCTTCCGGCAAACCAACTCCCATTTTGAATTTGCGAGGCAGGTAGCGAGGTCCGTAGATCGGCTCGTCCACCGGCTGAAACTCACCCACCTGCTGCTCAGCACCGTCTTCGTCTCGCAGCCAGATGTCAAAATAAGACGTCGTCTTTGGACGGAAATGCAAGGCCAGCGCCGTACCCATCCGCTGCAGCTCGTCACGCACCGCATTATTTCGGAAAGGAGCCGGACAGGCCATCACGTTGCGATTGACGTCACCACAGGCAGCAAAGGTCGTCAGCTTGATTCGGTTGATCTCGCGAATGCTGGCCTTCAAATTTGACTTCAGCACTCCGTGCAGCTGCAAACCCTGACGACTGGTGATCCGCAAAGTCCCGTTCGCCAGCAACTCACATAAATCCAGCTCCGCCAGCAGCTGTTGTGCCGTCAGGCGACCCCCCGGAATCGCCGTTCGTACCATACAGCTGTATTGCTTGCCCTTCGCCTTGCCGTCCTCACCCTTCGCTCGGCGAGTATCGCGGTCGTCCTGCAGGTAACTGCCGTGATGTTTCAGCAGCGTCGCAGCATCGTCCGAAAATTCCGGCCGATCGTTAAGCAGTTCCTCCGCCAGGGTTCCCCGCAGCTGATGCGAAGATTCCTTGAGAAGTTCAACTTTGCTGAGCTTTTGTGTTTCCGACATGAATGACCGTCCGTCCACTCACATGAAAGGCCTGAGAATCCTGATTTTGATGCTGTCGAGTCTATCGCGGAGGCATTGTATTGACCAGCACAGAACAGCCTGGGATCTCAGCGAGCGGAAATCGGCAGAAATCCGAGGAACCGGGCAGAGTCAGGAATTCACACAACACCGACAGACAGGGTTTTCAGAGTGTGATGGACGAAAGTCCGATTGTGCAGTGAACTGGCGGACACTATGAGCAAAACTGGCGTGTTTTTGCGGGCGTATGCCACGGCTGGAAAGTCCGAACGCTGTGCTGGTGAGTCGGGTATTGTGAGCACAAGGGTGCGGTTTGGGTGAACCGTCAGCGCGGGGTCCGTGCACTTTGACGTCATGTCCCTGTTCTCACTCCGTGTCTTCGTGCCTCTGTGAGAGCCAGGCAGGGGGCTTTGTGTCGTGCGTTTTTTCTCACGGAGCCACAGAGACACGAAGAGGAATGAGAGGGAGGGGGGATGCCTGAGGGCCTGTGGGTTGGCCTGCTGTCGCGCCTAAACCGTAATTCCCGTCGGCAATTCCCCGACATTTCACGTTTTCCCGGCGACCGCAGCTTGATTTAGTGCAGTATTACCGTATACCCGTGGGTGTTAATGTGATCGACTCCGTTAATGCATCCTGCTGCAGCCCGGATTTCCCCTGGAAGGTGTCTATGGCCATTGGAATTGATCCGCTCGTCGACTATGCCTTCAAAATGCTGTTCGGCCGCACTGATCACAAAATGCTCACCA
>Ga0172376_10006073_pt1 | contig 13236 bp, 11 predicted proteins | sample Lak35m_FD_121114 | JGI IMG/M metagenome (GOLD analysis project Ga0172376, IMG submission 121114) | Freshwater microbial communities from Kabuno Bay, South-Kivu, Congo - kab_092012_35m | ecosystem: Environmental > Aquatic > Freshwater > Lake | place: Democratic Republic of the Congo: South-Kivu...
GTGTCTTCTGCGTGTTCCGTAGGCACCCCGACTTCTTTCCGCGCTGGTCACTCAACGCCGGCGGGGATGCCGGCGTTCCCGGGTGAATCTTCGGCGGGGTCAGATGGAGGAGTCGTGGCCTGGTGAACGAGGTGCTTTGGATTCGCGGTCGTTCAACTTGCCGAGGTATTCGGGCAGTTCGACGCCGACATTTTTCGCGAGTTCATGGAGCGGCGGCACCGAGCCGGCGAGCCCCGAGAGGAAGCTGGCGGTGCTGCCCTTCCCGTCGGCCCCGACGCCGCTGTCCCACACCGTGATCTTGTCGATCTGAAGATTCGAAATGGCCTGCACCTGCTCGCGCACCAGTTGTGGGAGCAGTTCCGTGACGAGCATTTGCTGGGCGCCCGAAGGGCCTTCGCAGGTGGCGATGAGCTCCTTGAAGCCCTTCGCTTTCCCGGCGAGGATGGCCTGTGCGCCATCCGCTTCGGCGAGGAGTTTCGCCTTGAGGCCATCAGCCTCGGCAAACTGAACCAGTTTGATCCCGTCGGCTTCGGCCTGCTTCTCGGCGCGGACCGCGTCGGAGGTTCCCTGCTGGATGCGGCGGAGACGTTCGGCCTCGGCGTCGGCTTCGACGATCTGGCGTTCCTTCGCGATCTCGGCGGGCACGACGATGTTCGCGAACTGGGTCGAGCGCTCGCGTTCGGCACGCTGTTTCTCGGCGCGTTGCTCGGCGACGTAGGCCTCTTCGAGGACCTTGGCCTGGGCTACCTTTTCCGCAGCGGTGGCGAGCCGTTCGGCTTCGGCCTGGGCACTGCGGCGATCCGCGTTGGAATTCGCGATGTCGACCTGGGCGGTGTTCTCCCCGCGGGTTGCCTCGGCGTTCGCGTTGGAGACGGCGATCCGCTTGTCGCGCTGGGCCACGGCGGCACCGATCTCCCCATCGCGGTCGGCTTGGGCGACTTTCACTTTGGCCTCGGCGATGGCTTTCGATGCGGCCTCCTGCCCGAGCGCGTCGATGTAGCCGGAGGCGTCGGTGATGTCCTGCACATTCACGTTGATGAGACGCAGGCCGACCTTCTTCAGTTCGACCTCGACCCCGGTGGAGATGTTGGCGATCAACTTGTCGCGGTCGGCGTTGATTTCCTCGATGTCCATTGTCGCGATGACGACGCGCATCTGTCCGAAGATGATGTCCTTCGCGAGTTCGGTGATGTGCTGCATCGTGAGGCCGAGAAGCCGCTCGGCGGCGTTTTCCATCACCCCGGGTTCGGTGGCAATCCCCACGGTGAAGGTCGATGGCGTGTTGACGCGGATGTTCTGTTTGGAGAGCGCACCCTCGAGCTTGATATCGATCGGCAGGGGCGTGAGGTTCAGGTATTGGTAGTCCTGGATGATTGGCCAGATGAAGGCCGCGCCGCCGTGGTAGCATTGCGCCGATTTACCCGAGCCGACCCTTCCGTAGACGACAAGGATACGGTCGGAGGGACATTTCTTGTATCGGGTGGCGAGGGTGACGAGTATGATGAAGAGGATCGCGACAATCGCACCGATGAGGATGAGGTATTCGAACATGGCGGCTCAGGTGGGTGGGTTTCCGGAAAGGAGTGGTTCGACGACGAGGGTGGATCGGCCGATCATTTCGATGACTCTCACCTTCGTTGCCGGCGCGATGGATATCGCGCCCTTGTGAAGAGCTTCGGCGACAGAGAGACGGCCCTGAATCATCACCTCGACCTGGCCGCCCGCCTTTCCCTCGGCGGGTATGGTGACGTAAACCGTGGCGATCTCGCCGACGGCGTTTTGATAGTCGAGGGTGCCGCTGCTCTGCAGGCGCATCATCGAACGCATCAGAAGAAAAATCGCGACCATGAGGGTGGTCCCGACGAGGAGACCGAGAACAATGGCGAGGGCGAGGGAGTGGCCGCCTTTGAGAACGATCACCCCCGTCCAACCGAAGCCGAGGAAGAAAGCAGTAATCCCCCGGAAAGAAAAGATCCCGAGCCCGGACCCGTGGTCCCCGACTCCGCCGGCGTCTCCGAGATCGGTGGCGTCATCGAAACCTCCGAAGAAGAGGAGGACGAATTGAAGCACGAGGGCGAGGAGGGCGAGGAGGCCGATCCCATAGAAGATCTGCAATTCGAGGTTCAGCGCCTGCCACCAGAGTTCCATCGTGCGTCGATCCTTGCCCAAAGGACCGGGCTTGGCAAGGCGAACCGTCTTTCTTTTTTGAGGCGGTTTTTGTAATGGCGCCGGGACTGCGGAGACGCTTCGATTTTAGGGGGCTTTCCGTCTCTTGCCGACAATGGTCCCGAATCGCCTGATCCCACCGAGCGGGAGTGTTAAGTGGAGGCTCGCTGGACCGTGTTCGAGCTCTGGCGACGAGACGCCGCCTCATGGATGGATCAACTGCTCGTCTCCCCGGCGTCTCTGCAACGGGCGAAGACTCCAAGCCCCGGTTGATGCAGGTCTTTTCAGCCTCGCAAGATCGGGAATCGCGGGCAGGCAAACAGCTTCCCCTTTCGTTTTCCGAAAAGAGGCGTAACCTCCCCTCCACCCGACCGTGTCTCCTGCTGTGACGGGTGTTCATTCCACCCGTCTTCTGCCGTGAATCATACCACCTTCTCCGCCCTCGGCTTGCCCGAGCCGCTCCTTGCCGCCGTCGAACAACTCGGTTACGAGGAGCCCTCTCACATTCAGGCCGCCTCGATCCCGCTCGCGCTCGAGGGGAAGGATCTCATCGGTCTCTCCGAAACCGGTTCCGGAAAAACGGCCGCTTTCGGCCTCGCCGGTCTCGCCCGGATCGATTGGGACAATCCAAATCCCCAGATGATGGTGATCTGCCCGACCCGCGAACTTGCCGTGCAGGTCTGCGCCGAGATCCAGCGCCTCGGAGCCCGCCTCCCCCGTCTCCGCTCCGTCGCGATTTACGGTGGCGCTCCGATTGACCGCCAGATCCGCGCCTTGCATCAGGGGGTGCAGGTCATCGTGGGAACGCCCGGCCGCCTCATCGACCACGTCGAGCGTGGCACGCTCAACCTTTCCGACGTTCGCATCACCGTCCTCGACGAGGCCGACCGCATGCTCGACATGGGCTTCGCCGATGAGATGGAAGGGCTCCTCCGCGCCCTCCCCGAGGAAAGGCAGACCCTTTTCTTTTCGGCGACGATGAACCCGGCGGTCAGCCGCATCATCCAACGCTATGGAAAGGATCCGCAGCTCGTCCAGATCGAGCGCGAGAGCCTGACGGTCGAGTCGATCGAGCAGGTCTGCTACGAGGCCCGCCAGCGGTCGCGCATCGAGCTGATCTCGCGCCTTCTCGATCTCGAGCAACCGCGCCTTTCCATCATTTTCTGCAACACGAAGCGTGCCGTTGATGAGTGCACTGAGGAACTCCTCGCTCGCGGTTATTCCGCCGACCGCCTCCACGGTGACATCGCGCAGACGATGCGCGAGCGCGTCCTGCGTCTCTTCCGCGAGGGCACGGTCGAGATCCTCGTCGCCACTGACGTCGCCGCGCGCGGCATTGATGTGAACGACGTCGATCTCGTCTTCAATTACGAGCTCCCGCAAGATCCCGAGGACTACGTCCACCGCGTGGGGCGCACCGGGAGAGCCGGGCGTTCGGGCAAGGCCGTTTCCTTCATCCACGGACGCGACATCTACCGCATCAAGACGATCGAGCGCTACACGCGCCAGCCCATCGTCCGGGCCGAGATTCCGTCTGTCGAGGAGGTGGAAAATCGTCTCGCCGAGCAGCTCATCGATTCGGTGCGCGAACGCATCGCGGAAGGCGGCTTTGAAAAGGCCATCACCGCTCTTCAACCCATCCAGGAAGAAGGGCAGGAATGGCAGATCATCGCTGGAGCGCTGATGTCCCTGCTGCGCGACTCCAACGGACGCGAGGGAGAGGAGATTGCCGAAGACCGCCAGCCCGGACCGAACGACCGTCGCGAGCGCCGTCCCCGGGAAGATCGCCCGGATCGTCCCGAACGTTCCGAACGGCGCGACCATGCCGAAGGCGGTCCCGCCTGGGAACCCCGCGATCCTTCGGCCGGGCGCCGCGAGCGCGATTTTGAACGCAAGCCCCGTCCCCAGCCCGGTGAAGGTCCCGAGCCCGGTATGGTGAAGCTCTTCCTCAGCCTCGGCAAGAATCAGCGGATCAATCCCGGCGACATCGTCGGCATGCTCCACAACGAATGTCACCTCGAGCGTGGCACCGTGGGACGCATCCAGCTTTTTCCGAATTTCAGTCTCATCGAAGTCGCCGAGACCGAAGCGGCGCGAGCCATCGAACAAGCCTCCAACGCGACCTTGCGCGGTCTCCATTTCAAGATCGATCTCGATCGAGGTCCTCGGGAAGGCGGTCCCCGGGACGGAGGTCCTCGTGAAGGTGGATTCCGCGACGGAGGTTTTCGACGTGAAGGCGGATTCCGTGAAGGAGGTTACCGGGGAGGCGGTCCGCGTGAAGGAGGCGGCAAACCCGGTGGCTTCGGCCACTCCGGAGGCTGGGAAGAACGCGGTGCCGGCGGCGGTGGCTATCGCGGCGAACGCCGCGACGACCGTCCTCGCGGCGGTGGTGGTGGCGGTGGCAAGGGAGGATCCGGCGGCCCGTCCAATCGGGATCGCTACGATCGCGGGAAGCGCGACCGGTATTGATCGCCCCATCGAGGTGCAGGGTTTGCCCGCAGGAGATCGCGTGTCATGCCTCGTCCCTCCCGTCCTGCGCTCGATCCCGAAGCGGTCGCTGAATTGCGCGCGATCTACGCGGCGATCGAGGCGCGTCCGGTGCATCGCGATTGCACCCTGCGCACGGGCTGTTGCCATTTCCGGCTCACCGGACGGACGCCGCAGGTGACGAAAGCCGAGGCCCTTTACGCGGCCAAAGGCGTGCGCGCCTCGGGACGTCCGACCGTAAAGCTTCATCCCGAGGGTGCCTGTCCCCTGCTCGGATCGAACGGGCGTTGCACCATCTACGACCACCGGCCCTTCGGTTGCCGCACCCACTTCTGCGCCGAGGCAGGCGGACCGTATGCGAGGAAGGAAGTCGCCGATCTCATCCAGCGGCTCGAGGCGCTCGATGAAAGGCTGGGACATCACGACGGCTCACGGCCTTTTGTGCCGGCACTGGAGGAGGCGATGGGGAAGTGAGAGAAGAATTTCCCCAACTGGTGAACAAGCAAGCCCACCGCTCAAGGATAGGCGGACAGAAATTGCTCGGGAGTCAAAACGGGAATCGCGCTGGAGATAAAGTCCGCCGTGTTTCGTGTGATCAGCGCATCCGCTCCCACAGCCATGGCGGCGGAAAGTTGCAAGGCATCTTCAAAGTCTTTCAAACCGGATTGAGCGGCCCATTGAGCATCCGACTTGGACGTTTCGACGACATCTGCCCAAGAGAGCAGATCGGTGTTGAACTGGGGCGCGATGGCGGAGGATTTCGAATGACCTCTGACCAAATAGAATCCATTCGAGAGCGAGTGCCAGGCGATCCAACCGGAATCATCGACCCCGTTGCATCGTGCAATCACGGCATTGCTCGAGGCCGCTCCCGTCCGTTGAAAATAGCCATCGAGCAACACATTCGTGTCGAGGAATAGCTTCACGCTTACCGAAGATGCTTTGCGGTGAGCTCGGCCAGACGGGCATCTTCGCTCATCTCCGGTTCGGAAAGCAGATTACCCTGACCAGACCACTTCCGCACAAAAGCGAGCGCGGCGTCGGGCACTGATGCAGCTAGAGAATGCTCCGGAGGCGAAACGGCCACTTCATAGGAAATCGTGTCCTCTTCGACGTGGAACCTCACCCAGTGATCTCCGGGAGGCAGCCCCAGAGTGCCGAGCGGGTCGCTCTTTGCGAGTGTGTTCATCTGCGGAATCTAAACGCTCCCGACCGAACTGCAATGGGCCGGATTTTGTCTGGTAGGGCGCTTGTGGCGTTGTTGGAGGGGGGGCGATGGTGGGGTGAGGAGTAGTCCAGGACTTCAGCCTGCACGACGAACATCGCGCTGATGCGGAGTCTACCCCAGCCTAGCCCGCATGTCTGCGACCACCGCAGCTTTCAGCGAATCGAATGCCTTTTGCGCGATGGCCTTTGCCGAATCGAGTTCCTCGGGCAGGTCAATGCCGCCGCGTCCGGGGCGCGGCCGCTGATAGAGGTAGAACTTGATTTTCGGCTCCGTTCCCGAGGGACGCACCGCGAAGGCGCGTCCGTCTTCGAGATCGACGAAGACCATCTTCTCCTTCGGAATGGGATCGCCTTCCTCGTCGGTGAAGGACTGGTTCTCGAAGTCGCGGACGCGGGCGACCTTGGCTCCGTCGATCTCGGTGGGAGGATGCTCGATGTAGCTCAGGGCGAGCCTCTGGATCTGCGCGGCCCCTTCGGCTCCGGCGAGAGTCTCGGCGTGCTGTCCCTCGAGGTGGACGCCGTGCCTGACAAACAGCTCATCGAGCAGTTCGACACAGGTGATGCCCTTCGACTTCGCGAAGGCGGCGACCTCGGCGAACATGACGACGGCGCCGTTCGCGTCCTTGTCGCGAAGAAAGTCGGCCCCGAGGTAGCCGTAGCTCTCCTCGCCGCCGAAGACGAAGAAACGCGAGTAGTTCAGCCTCAGATCGCGCGTTTCGGCATCGGGAAGTCGGCGGTAATCGGCTCTGAGATCTTCGGGGATCGCCCTTTCGTATTTTCGCAGCTTCGCTCCGATGTATTTGAAGCCGGTCAGGGTGTTGACGACGCCGACGCCGAAGTGCCCGGCGACGGCAGTCTGGAGTTCGGTCGTGACGAAGGTCTTAACGATCACGGCGTGGTCGCGGTTTTCCTCGTTAAGGATCCCCTTCTCGGTGAGGGCAAGGAGCCGATAGTAGGCCATGAGCGAACCGATCTGATTCCCGGTGAGCAGGGTCATCCTGCCGTCTTTGTCGCGCACGACGACACCCATGCGGTCCGCGTCGGGATCGGTTCCGATGACGAGATCGGCTCCGGTGGCCTCGGCCTGAGCGACGCCCATCTGCAGGGCCTCGGCGTTTTCCGGATTCGGCGATTTCACGGTGGGGAAGGCCCCGTCCTCGACATCCTGAGCCGGAACCGTTTCGCAGGTGAAGCCGAGGCGGCGCAAAACGGTGGGTGAAATTTTGCCGCCGGTGCCGTGGATATTGGTGAAGACGATCTTGAGGTCGCTCTGGGTGCGGACGAGGGCGGGATCGAGGAGGAGGGTCTCGAGCCGGGCAAGGTAGACCTCGTCCATCTCCGCGCCGAGTTCGTGGATGACGCCCTGCTGATCGGCGGGAAGAATCTCGTAGCTCTCCCCGCTCACCGCGTTCACCTCGTTGATGATGGCCGAGGCCTCGGGCTCGACGATCTGGGCGCCATCGCTGCCGTAGACCTTGTAGCCATTGTCGTGCGGGGGGTTGTGGCTCGCGGTAAGGACGATCCCTGCGGTCGTGCCGAGGTGGCGGACCGCAAAGCTGAGGTGAGGGGTCGAGCGAGGCTCGGTGAATCGATAGACATCACAGCCGTTTTCGATCGCCACACGGGTAACGCGGTCGGCGAATTCCTTGCCGAACCAGCGGGTGTCACGGGCGATCGCGATGGAGGGGCGACCCGGTCCGGGATGGGCCTTCAACAAATGGCGCACGAGCCCGAGGGTGGCGCGGGTGAGATTGTAGAAATTGAGGTTGCCCGTCCCGACGCAGGGAAACTCGGGGCGTCCACCCTCGGGAGCCGAGCCACGCTCGGCGGGCGTGACGATTTCCCCGACCGAGCGACCGCGGAGCCCCCCGGTGCCAAAAGCGAGTTTTTTGAAAAAGCGGTTGTTGAGCTCCTTCCAATGGCCTTCGTTCGCGAGCCACCCGACCGAGGCCTCGTAAACGGGATTGACCGACCCGGTGAAGAGCTCGGAGAGGTTTTCAAAGCTGCTTTGGAGGAGATCTCCGGCGGCGACGGCGGCCTCGATTTTGTCGGTCAGAGCGGGATTCATGAATTTGAGTCAAGGTAGAAAGGACCCATCTGAAAAGCAACCCACGGGAACGTTTTGCGGTGAAAAGATTGACTCCAGCTCCGGGGCGCGACACGACGGCTTGGCGCATTCTTCATGAGGCGCAGGCGGATCTATGGGTCGACCACTTCGACGGGCGATGGCTCGTGCAGACTCGGGAGGCGGAGTTCCCGGATTTTCTGATACCGCTCGCCGAAGAGGTCGCGTCTGCCGTCTATTGGCGTCCCCGCGACAAGGCCGCGGCAACGGCTCCGGTTCGGGTCTCGGGCGGGGAAGTGGTGGATCGTTTCCCGGTGCAGGAAAATGGGGCCGCCTTCTGGATCGATTTCACGGCCGGCTATTCCTGCGGCATCTTCAGCGATCAGCGCCTCAATCGACGTTGGGTCGGTGAACAGGTGAACCCGGCGCAGCGCATCCTCAATACTTTCGCCTACACCGGCGGATTCTCGGTGATGGCGGCCCGATCCGGAGCCGAGACGACGACTGTCGACCTCTCCGGCACCTACCTCGACTGGACCTGGGACAACTTCGCCCTCAACGGCCTCGACCGCTCCGGTCACCACGGGGTCAAAGGCGACGCGATCGGCTGGCTGCGGACCTTTGCACGCCAGGGTCGGACCTTTCACGGCATCGTCCTCGATCCGCCGACCTTCTCGCGGAGCGGCAAGGACACCTTCCGCACCGACCGCGACTACGCCGATCTCGCAGGACTCGCCGTCGACTTGCTGGAGCCGGGCGGTTGGCTTCTCTGCTGTGCGAACACCCATCGCCTTTCCGCGGTCCAGTTTGAAAAGGATGTTTTCGCGGGCATCCGGGCGCGGCGGAGACGCGTTCTTTCCCACGAAGCCCCTCCCATGCCACCCGAGTTTGGGGGAGATGACTATTTGAAAACGCTGCGGATCGTTGTTGAGTAGCCACTCCCGCTCCGGCGTGATATTCCCCATGCGCATCCTCCGTCACGACCAAAAGAACTTCGCTTCGGCCCTGAGAAAGCTCGACCGTCGCTATGCTCCTCCGGCCGGGGTCGAGGCCATCGTGAAGGGCATCCTCGACCAGGTCCGCGAAAAAGGGGACGTCGCCCTCATCGATCTCTCGAACCGCTTCGACCGGGCCGGATTCACCAATGCGAAGCAGCTCCGCGTCACCCCCGCCGAGCTCGCTGCGGCCGATGCCGCGGTCGACGAGACGACGAAGAAGGCCATTGCCGCCTCGCGGAAGAATGTCACCGATTTCGCGAAGCGCAGCCTCCGCAAGGATTGGACCGCCAAAAATGCCGAGGGCGCTCTCGTCGGAGAGCGTTACCTGCCCTTCCAGCGCGTCGGTATCTACGTGCCCGGCGGCAGCGCCCCGCTCGTCTCGACTTCGAACATGACCGTCTGTCTCGCGGCGGCGGCGGGTTGTCCTGAGATCGTCGTGATGACACCTCCGGGCCCCGGCGGGGATGTCAATCCAGCCTTGCTCTATGCCCTCAAGGAAGCCGGTGCGACCGAGATCTACAAGGTCGGCGGAGCCCAGGGGCTCGCGGCGATGTCCTACGGCACAAAAACGATCCGTCCCGTGCTGAAAGTCTACGGTCCCGGCAACTCTTTCGTTGTTGAGGCGAAACGCCAGCTCTTCGGCGTCGTTGCCGTCGATCTTCTCCCCGGACCGAGCGAGGTCGTGACTCTTTCCGACGCGAGCGGCAATCCCGCTTATATCGCCGCCGATATGCTCGCCCAGGCCGAACACGGCGGCGACAGCATCATGGGATTCGTGACCGATTCCGAAAAGCTGCTCGACGCGGTGAAGTCTGAGATCGAGAGGCAGATCCAGACCCTGAGCCGACAGGTCCAGCTGAAGAAGGCCCTCAAGGACGGTGCCTGGATGGTGTTGGTCGAGTCGCTCGAGGATGGCGTCGCCCTCGTCAACGCTTTCGCCCCCGAGCACCTTTCGCTCATTGTCAGGAACGAAAATGCCGTTGTCCCGCTGATCACGACCTCGGGCGCGATCTTCCTCGGGAACGACTCGCCTGTCGCGGTGGGTGATTTCCTCGCCGGACCGAGCCATGAGTTGCCAACGGGTGGTGCGGGCAAATCCTTTCCCGGTCTCACCGTCGACATGTTCCAGCGCCGCACCAGCATCGTCCGCCTCGACAAGGATTCGATCCGCAAGTCGGCGCCGATCGTCGAAGCCTTCGCCAAGGTCGAGGGCCTCGACGCTCACGGACGCTCCGCGACGATCCGAGTGAGAAAGTAGGGAGGGGGGGGAGTTTCCGACCGGGTGTCGAGGGCTATCCCTCATTCCCCCCGTTGCAAATCCGCCGCCCCACGCCCAAGTTCCGGCATGGCTCATCGCTTCCTCCACCGCCGCCGCGTCGAATTCGCCGACACCGACGTGGCGGGGATCATGCATTTCTCGAATTTTTTCCGCTTCATGGAGGTCGCCGAGCATGCCTTCTACCGTTCCCTCGGTTTTTCCGTGCACCCCTTCCGTCACGGCTCCGACAACGAAGGACCGAACGTGGGCTGGCCCCGGGTCCATGCCTCGGCCGATTTTCGCCTCCCCCTTCACTTCGAGGAAGAGATCGAGATCGAACTCCTAATCGAAGAACTGCGGAACAAGACGATCCATTATTACTTCCAGTTCTGGAAGCATCCCGACTCGTCTGAAGAGCGCGCCCTTGCCGCGACCGGGCGCTTCACCGTCGTCTGTGTTTCCTTCGATGCCGAAACGCGGCGCATGAAAGCGGTTGCCATCCCGGAGGAATGGCGCGAAAAACTCGAAGTCGCGCCCGAAGGCTCGATCCCCGCTTGACCCTCCTCTTCGTAACGACTTTCACCACCACCTGATGGATCCCATGAGCTCTTATTCCTGGCTGATTTTCGCCCTCGGCACCGTCCTCACCTGGGGACTTTACGGCATCTTCCTTCACATGGGGCAGATGGGCATGGTCGATCCCGTGAACGGCCGCTACAAGGCCTTCCTCTTCGTCGGTGTCGCCTACTTCCTCACCGCAGTGCTCGCTCCCCTCATCCTACTCCTGATGCGCGGGGCGGACTGGAGTTTCCCTGCCAAAGGCCTCTGGCTCTCCCTCTTCGCGGGCATCCTCGGGGCGATCGGCGCCTTCTTCGTGCTCCTCGCCCTCGGTGCGGCGATCGGGGCGAAGGTGCAGAATGCGCCCGGGGTCGTCATGTCGATCATCTTTGCCGGAGCTCCCATTGTGAACGCGATCGTCTCGATCTCGATGGCGCACGACTGGGGCAAGATCCGCTGGCCCTTTATCCTCGGTCTCTTCATGGCGGCGGCCGGTGGTTACCTCGTGACCAAATTCAAGCCCGTCCACGCCGCTCCCGCCAAGCCGGTCGAAAAAGTGGCAGCGGTTTCGTCCGCTTCGTCGGATCAGGGGCGGCCGTCTCATTGACCCATCGAATTCTGGCATCGATCGATCCTCATGCCCGATCGCGCCGGTATCCAAAACCTGCAAACGGAGCGTCTCCGCTCCCTTCTCGGCGAGTTGCGTGCGGGCAACGCCTTCTACCGCGACCGCCTCGCCAGGGCCGCGCTCGGCGAAGCCCCCACGCTCGCCGACTTCGTGGCGAAGATGCCCTTCACCTCGAAGATGGATCTCGTCTGGGATCGCGAGGAGTTCCCTCCCTACGGATCCAACCTCACGTATCCGATCGAGCGTTATTCGCGCTTTTGTCAGAGCAGCGGCACGACGCGCGGACCCTTGCCCGCCCTCGACACCGCCGGGAGCTGGTCGGCCATGCTCGACTGCTGGGACCGCGTCTACGAAGCCGCCGGCGTCGGACCCGGCGAGAAAATCTTCTTCGCCTTCTCCTTCGGTCCCTTTCTCGGATTCTGGACCGCCTTCGAGTCGGCGACGCGTCGCGGCAATCTTTCCATCCCCGGTGGAGGGCTCAGCAGCAAGGCGAGGCTCCAGGCGATGGTCGCGCACGGCGTTGAGGTGCTCTGTTGCACGCCCACCTACGCGGTGCGTCTCGGCGAGCTCTTTGCCGCGCATGCGAACGACGAGACCTCGACCTATCGACTCAAAAAGATCATCGTCGCCGGCGAGCCGGGCGGCAGTCTGCCCGAGGTGCGCAAACGACTCTCCGATCTTTGGAAAGGCGCCCGTGTCTTCGACCACCACGGCATGACCGAGACCGGTCCGGTCACCTACGAGCATCCTGACAAACCGCTCGCGCTCTGCGTCATCGAGGAGGCCTACTTCGCCGAGATCATCGACCGCGAGACCCAGACCGAGGTGGCCCCGGGGCAGAAGGGCGAGCTTGTCCTCACCACCCTGACGCGCACCGCCTGTCCGCTCCTGCGTTATCGCACCGGCGATCTCGTCGAGAAGGCGTATTTCACTCCCGCGGGCGGTGATCCCATTCTCTGTCTTGAAGGCGGGATCCTCGGCCGCGTCGATGAGATGGTCGTGATCCGCGGCGTCAATGTCTACCCGACCGCCGTGGAGAAAATCATCCGTGGTTTTCCCGAAGTCGTCGAGTTCCAGGTCGTGCAGACGACCCGCCAGTCCATGGCCGAGCTCGAGGTGATGATCGAAGCCGACGCCAAGGCCAGACCCGATCTTGCCGAGCGCGTTCAGCGCGAACTGGCCGACGCCTTCACCCTGCGCATCCCGGTGAAGATGGTCGAGGCAGGGGAACTGCCGCGGTTCGAATTCAAGTCGCGGCGGTGGGTGAGGCAGTAAGGCGGGGTGATGGTAACCCATATGGTGGCTGAGGATGCCCGCGAAGCATCGGATTTTCTTTGCGACCTTTGGTGCGGGAGTTCCGGCCGACCGGGTGGCAGGAGGCAACGCCGCACTGTGCCTGATTCCGTGAACGGCGTTCGCGGAGTTCGTCGCTTACCCCGCATTTCCGCCCTTGCCCCGTGCGCCGCCACTTGGCAAAATGCCCGCCTATGAAACCCACCCGCTTGCTTCTCACCATCGCCGTGCTGACCACCTTCACCTCCCTCGCCTTCGCCGATGCGGCCACGCCGCTTGCGCTTTCGCCGGCCCCGCATCCGGGCAAGGAGGCGATGCATGCGTCTTTCAACGAGATCTCGAAGAAGGGCGAGGCTCCCCTCGTTTTCCTCGGCGATTCCATCACCCAGGGTTGGAGTGGCAAAGGCAAGGCCGCCTGGGAGCAATACTGGGCCCCGATGGGTGCCGCCAACTTCGGCATCGGCGGCGACCGCACCGAGCACATTCTCTGGCGTCTCGCCAACGGCAACTACGACGGGCTCAAGCCGAAGCTGACGGTGCTCATGATCGGCACGAA
>Ga0172376_10006075_pt1 | contig 13228 bp, 10 predicted proteins | sample Lak35m_FD_121114 | JGI IMG/M metagenome (GOLD analysis project Ga0172376, IMG submission 121114) | Freshwater microbial communities from Kabuno Bay, South-Kivu, Congo - kab_092012_35m | ecosystem: Environmental > Aquatic > Freshwater > Lake | place: Democratic Republic of the Congo: South-Kivu...
CACCAGCGGAAACGTCACCTTGCCCGCCTGACGCGGATCGTCCAGCGTTTCCAGCCGCCTGACCAGCATCCGAATCGAATCGTCCACAGCATCCCTGCCTGCTCCCGGGAGAAACGAATCTTCGTCCCCTCCGTGGAACGAATTCCCCACCAGTCTCCAGCAATCCACCAGACAGACCCAGGTCAACCTTCCAGATTTGACCCACGTCGTTCAACCTTCATGCGATTGTCCTGGGTGTTCGAAGCCGGCGTGAATGAAATTGCTGGTGACCCACTGCAGTGGATGCAGGCCGTTTCCGTGCTCTAAAGCCCACGGCCCCCAGAGCTCAAAGGCATCCGGAGATCCAAGCTCTGTCATCAGCAGGCAGACAACATTGATAAAGATCAAACCGATCGTCGCGAACGGGAAGTAGTAAATCGGAGCGTCAGTGCTGATCGGCAGCATGAATCATCCTTCTCGTCAGGCAACCTGTTGAACGGCGCGAATGGCCAGGCACTCGAAATGCTTTCTGATCAGAATAGAACAACTGAGCGTGTATCTTCCACCGGACGATGCAACCGGTGCGGGGGCGGCAGCAGTGAGCCACCAGGGAGACTGCTGCCGTGAGGCCGCTCCGGTCACCGGCAAGGCTGTAGAGTCTGATCGACCGGCGATAGACTCAGCCGGCTTTCCCTGCTGCTGATTTCAACCTGATCGGGGTGAGTGAATGATTCGCGGTTGCATGGCTGGTCTGATTTTCGTCACAGCGTTGTCCACATCCATCATGGCGGCGGCTCCGGATGTGAAGTCGGTGTTTCCATCCGGCGGGGCGGTCGGTTCCATGATCGAAGTGGAGGCGACCGGCGCGATCGGGCAGCCAGGAACTTCCGTGTGGTTCAGTCAGCCGGGACTGAGCGCGGAGATTCCCGAGTCGGGCGGCAAGCTGAAGATCACCGTCAGTCCCGATGCCGCGCCGGGACTGGTGCTGATGCGGTTTCACAATGCGGAAGGCTCCAGCGGACTGATGCCCTTCGTGATTTCGCGACTGCCGGACGTGCGCGATACCGAACCGAATAACTCACCCGTCAAAGCGCAGAAACTGGAAGGTCCGGCTGTTGTTCACGGAAAGCTCGGCGAATCCGGAGATGTGGATGTCTTTGCCATCGCGGCCACAAAGGGACAGACCATCGTCGCTCAGGCCGATGCCAACTGGCGGCTGGGTTCGGCGGCGGACATGGTCCTGCAGGTGCTGCACGGGGATGGTTCGGTTATCGAGCAGGTGGATGACGATCGCGGCAACGATCCGCTGATTGCATTCGAAGTCCCGGCGGACGGCGTGTATCTGATCCGGGCCTTCGCGTTTCCCGCTCAGCCGGACAGTTCCGTGCGGTTCGCGGGCGGAGCGACATTCACCTATCGCCTGACGGTGACGACCGGTCCCTTCGTGGATCACGCGCTGCCTTCGGTGGTGCCGGTGGATCGCGAGACCCCGTTGAAACTGACCGGCTGGAATCTGCCGGACGAACTCCGGCAGATCACCATTCCCGCTGGTGGACTGGCGGCTTTCCGTTCGCCGGCTTTCGCGGAGCCGCTGCCGGTGGAGTCATCCGATCTGCCGGTACTGCTGGAAGCCGATCCTTCCGATCGGACCACTCCGCAGCCCATCGAACCGCGCTGCGTTGTGTGCGGAGTGATCGGCGCTCCGCGCGATGAGGACTGGTTCTCGCTCAAAGTGACGAAAGGCCAGAAGCTGAAGTTCGATGTCGAATCCCGTCAGCTCGGTTATCCGCTCGATCCGGTCCTGCAGGTCTTCGGAGCCGACAACAAAGTGCTGGCGGAATCGGACGACGAACAGCGCGGTTCGCCCGATGTGTCGCTCAAGTACACGGCCGCCGCGGACGGTGAAATCCGCTTGAGGCTGCGGGACGTCTTCGGACATGGCGGCGGACGGTATGCCTGGCGGTTGAAGGTGCAGCCCCTGGAACCCACGGTGTTACTGACAGCCGCAGTGGACCGCTTTGTGGTGAAGCCCGACGCGCCGGCAGAAGTCATCATCAACATCGCGCGGAACGATGGCTTCGGCGAAGAACTGCTCGTGTCGGCGGACAGTCTTCCCGCCGGGCTCACCTGCGAACCCGTCAAGTCGGAGAGCAAGGGCGACAGCTCCAAACAGGTGAAGCTGATGTTGAAGACCGATGGCAGCGCGGCTTTTCATGGCCCGATCCGTTTTGTCGCAAAGGTCGGAGACCGACGGTTCGATGTCACACATGACCTGCCGACTTTCCGGACTTCCACCATGGACCTCTGGCTGACGGCCGTGGCGAAACCGGCTGAGCCACCGAAGGCGGCGGAACCGGAGAAGACGCCCTGAACTATTTCGCGCACGCCCTGCCGTTTCTCGACCGGCCGGAGTTTGTCGTCGGGACTTCGCTGCCGGACATGCTGTCCGTGGTGGACCGGTCGGTGCGGCTGCGTGAAAAGCGAGTCGCTCCGTTCGCGGATGAGTCCGGCCGGTTCGATGCGGAGCTGGCCGCCGGAGTGCTCCAGCACCTGAACGATGACGACTGGTTTCACACGACGCGCGGGTTCGCCGAGATCAGCGGCGCTCTGACGCGGCTTTTCCGCAGTCATCTGCCGGACGACGATTCGCCGCGCGTCGCGTTCCTGGGTCACATCGTCACCGAACTGCAGCTCGACGGCGCATTGATTCTGCGCTATCCCCGCTCGCTGGATCGGTATTACGAGCTGCTGCGAGCCATCGACACCGAGCAGGTGCAGGAGTGTGTGAACCGGATGGCGACGCGTCCGACAGAGCGGTTGAGTCTCATCATGCGACGGTTCCGCGAAGAGGAATTCATGCGGTGTTACACCGCTCCGGATCGTTTGCTTCATCGACTGAATCAGGTCATGCTCCGTGTCCGGCTGGAGGCACTGCCCGCATCGTTTGAGTCCGCTCTGGCCGCCAGCTGGAGTCTTGTCAGCGATCGCGTCGAAGCCTTGCTTCCGCGCGATCGTTTCTTCTTTCCGCCGGCAGACCGTTCTGCCTGACCGGTTTGTTCTTCCGTCGGACATACGGTGTTGCGAGCACCTCCACCGGGAGATCGTACCGGTCAGCGGTGATGGCACTGCCGCGCTGAGATCAGTCACCAGGATCAATCATCAAGGAGTCACGTCATGAAGTACGGCATGAACCTGCTGCTGTGGACGACCGATCTGCAGCCGTCTCAGTTTGATCTGCTGGAGAAGATCAAGGGGATTGGCTACGACGGAGTCGAGCTGCCGGTCTTCAATCTGGACGTGGACAATTTCAAGAAGATCGGCGACCGGCTGACGGCGCTGGGGCTGGGACGCACGGCCGTGACCGTCAGCACCGAAGACGCCAACCCGATTTCGCCCGATGCCGCCATTCGCAAGGCCGCTGTGGACCGTTTGAAGCAGGTCATCGACTGCTGTGCCGCGGCCGGAGTGACTCATCTCTGCGGTCCGTATCACTCGGCACTGGGCGTGTTCAGCGGATCGGGACCGTCAGCCGATGAATGGGGTCGCTGCAAGGACATACTGGCGCAGGTCGCGGACTATGCGAAGGCGAACAACGTCATGCTGGTGATGGAATACCTGAACCGCTTTGAATGCTACTTCGTCAACTGCGCCGCCGACTGTGCGCGGTTCTGTCGCGAGGTTGGTCATTCTCATCTGAAGATGATGTATGACACCTTCCACGCGAACATCGAAGAGAAGTGCATCACCTCGGCGGTCAAGGAATGCGCGGACCAGATGGTCCACGTTCACATTTCCGAAAACGATCGTTCGACTCCGGGCGAAGGACACGTTGATTTCGACACGACTTTCAAAGCCCTGAAGTCCGTGGGTTATGACGGCTGGTTCGTGGTGGAAGCGTTCGGTCTGGCACTGCCGGATCTGGCGGCGGCCACCAAGATCTGGCGGCGGATGTTTACCACCGAGACGGAACTCTGCACGAACGCGCTGACGTTCATGAAGTCGAAGTGGCAGGGCTGATTCATCCGCCCGAACGATCCGCCGGTTCCGGCTGAGCGCATGACGAACGAGCTTCCCGATACTCCGAATGAATCCGACGAGGACAGCCGGCTGGCGGAACTGCTGGACGAGCTGACCTCGGCGATTCAGCGCGGAGATATCCCGGCGGCCGATCAACTGCTCAGCGCCAATCCGGATCTACGGCCGTTTGCCGGATCGCTGGCGGCTCTCGATCAGATGTCGCCGGATCTGGAATTCGCAGCGCAGGTTCTCGCGGTCTTTCCGGACGGTCAGGATGACACGTCCGAATGGGCCTCCGGACGGAAGGCGCCGGACGGAGAAGTGACGCTCGGTATGGACGAAGCCGGCCTGTCCGGTCCTGAAGGGCGTTTTCCAGGGCTGCGGATGTTCGGTCGCTATGAGTTGCAGGAAGAACTTGGCCGGGGCGGGATGGGAGTGGTCTATCGCGCGCGGCAGACGGATCTGAACCGGACCGTGGCGGTGAAGATGATCCTCTCCAGCCGCCTCGCATCGGCGGACGACATCCGGCGTTTCTATCAGGAAGCGCAGGCGGCGGGTCGGCTCAGTCATCCTCACATTGTCGGCATTCACGAAGTGGGTTCAGTTCACGGACAGCACTTCTTTTCGATGGACTGCATCGACGGGATCAGTCTGGCCAGCCGGCTGCGGTCCCGCGAACGGTCGGCGAACGATACGAAGCCGTTCGCGTTTGAAGAGCTGGCCGCGATTCTCCGCGACGTCGCGCGAGCGCTCGCGTACCTGCACGCTCAGGGCATCGTGCATCGCGACATCAAGCCTTCGAACATTCTGCTGGACCGGGAGAATCATCCCTGGCTGACGGACTTCGGACTGGCGCAAGTCTCGACGGAAGACGGGCAGCGAACGAGTTCCGGAGCCATCATCGGCACGCCGAATTACATGTCTCCCGAGCAGGCTTCCGGACGATTGAGGGACATTGGACCGGCGAGCGATCTCTACAGTCTGGGCGTGATTCTCTACGAAGGGCTGACCGGCCAGCTTCCGCATCACGGACGCACGCCGATGGAAACGCTGATGCTGGTCAGCGAGCAGGAACCGGAGCTGCCGCGCCGCCTGAATCCCTCGGTGCCGCGCGAGCTGGAAGCGATCTGCCTGCAGTGCCTCGATAAGAGTCCCGAGCGCCGGTACGTCTCGGCTGAAGAACTGGCTCGGGACTTCGAGCGTTATCTCAAAGGCGAGCCGGTGCAGGCGCAGTCGCAGGGACTGGTTCATTCACTCCGGCGCTGGATGAGGCGCGAACCGGCTCTGGCTTCGCGCTGGTCGGCTCTGGCGGGTGGAGCGTTGATTCTGCATCTGGCCTTCCGCCGGGGCGATGTGCAGGCGATGACGCATGACCGCATCCTGGAACTGATGGCTCTGTGGGCGATCGCGGCGTTCGCCTTTCAGAGGTTGCAGGGATCCGCGCACGAACGCTGGACCCGCTATCTCTGGCTGGCCTCCGATGCCGGCTTCCTGACGCGCCTGCTGCTGCTGGCTCACCCTCCGGTCGGACCGCTGCTGGTCGTGTACCCGCTGCTGGTGGCCAGCGCGGGACTGCTGTTTGAAGAAGGACTGGTCCTGTTCATGACCTGCGTCTCGCTGCTGTCTTACGCCGTGTATCTGTGGATGCGTCCGGAAGAGGCGGTTCCGGCGCATTATCCGCTGGTCTTTTCCGCCATCCTGATTCTGATCGGAGTCGTCGTGGCGCATCAGGTGCATCGCGTCCGACTGCTGAGCCGCCACTTCCAGAACCGATGAATTTCGCAGGGCGGGCTTTGCCTGCGGGACTTTCTACTTTCCGCCCGGCAGAGATAGTCTGCTGCCGGGCACAGCCCGGCCTACCCACACCTGCTCAATACCGGACAGGATGATTCTCACAATGACGTTTTCACGCCGCGACTTTCTTTCCCGTTCGGCTTACGGAATCGGTGCCTTCGCTCTTACGCAGCTCATGCAGCGCGAGGGACTGCTGGCGGAAACGCCGTCGAAGCCGCCGGAGAATCTGCCTTTGAATCTGCAGGAGCGAGCCCCTCATGACGCGCCGCGCGCGAACGCTCTGATCTCGCTCTTCATGCATGGTGGTCCATCGCATGTGGACCTGCTGGATCCGAAGCCGGAACTCACGAAGCATCATGGTTCCGAGTATTCCGGCGAGGTCGTTTACAGCTTTGTGAACCGGGCGAACAAGAAGCTGCTGGGCAGTCCGTGGCGATTCCGTCCGCATGGAAGCTGCGGCACCGAAGTTTCGGAACTGCTCCCGCACATCGCGTCGATCGTGGATGACATCGCGGTTCTGCGTTCCATGCACACCGGTCACAACGGACACGAAGTTTCGATCCGGTACTTCCACGGAGGTATTGCCGGAGTGACCGGTCGACCGACGCTCGGAAGCTGGATCAGCTATGCGCTTGGCAGTCCGGCCGACAATCTGCCGGCCTACATGGTGCTGTCCGATCCGGGCGGGCATCCGGTCGATGGCACTCACAACTGGTCCAGCGGATTCATGCCGCCGCTGTATCAGGGCACGGTGCTTCGAGCGCAGGAGCCGCGCATTCTGAATCTCGATGCGCCGGCCCAGTTGCGCGGCACGATTCAGGAACAGAACCTCGCCTTTCTGAGGCAGCTCAATCAGCGGCATCTGGCCGAGCATCCGGGCGAAGCGGATCTGGAAACCCGCATTCAAAGTTACGAACTGGCTGCCGCCATGCAGACGGCGGCGAAGGAAGCGCTGGATGTCAGCCAGGAGCCGGAGCACATCCACAAGCTTTACGGACTGGATCAGGATCACACGCGCGAATACGGCACGCGCTGCCTGATTGCCCGGCGTCTTGTGGAACGTGGCGTGCGGTTCGTGCAGTTATTTCTGGGCGGTCAGCCGTGGGACAACCATCAGAGTCTGCAGACCGAGCTACCGGCCATCTGCCGCCGGACCGATCAGCCGGCCGCGGCCCTGGTCACGGATCTCAAGCAGCGCGGGCTGCTGGATTCCACGATCGTTCACTGGGGCGGTGAGATCGGTCGATTGCCCGTCAGTGAAGGTTCGCTCGATGCGACCAGCGGACGCGATCACAACGGGCAGGGCTTTTCGATCTGGGTCGCTGGCGGCGGTTTCAAAGGCGGACTGGCATTCGGTGAGACGGACGAAGTCGGTCACCGCGCCGCGCGGGACATCATGACTCCGAACGATTACCAGGCCACTGTGTTGCATCTGCTGGGGATCGATCACACGAAGCTGTCCTACCGCTCGAACGGTCGCGACTTCCGGCTGACGAACAATCAGCCCGCGCGCATCGTGCAGGAACTGCTGAGCTGACAGCGGCTGGACCCGGTCCGCGCTCTTTAGCGAGCGATCCAGGCAAGCCATGATCGTACGGATCATAAGAATATTTTCGCGCTGCCAGTGCAGGGTTCTCAGTCGCGGGGCAATTGTGAATCTATCCCGCAGGGTGTGACAAGCAGAGCGAAACGCGATCGGTGTGCCGGCGCAGGCAGAACATGGTGGTTCCTGAGCGTCTGGATCGGTCGAAAACTTCTCTGCGCCGGCACACCGCTGCGTTATCCTGCCTGCTGGTCACACCCTACGGTGATTTTCGCACGCTCGGAGCGACTGAGCTACGCAGCCGTCTCGCTCCGCGAGACGAACCGGACGACGCGCGGCGTTGTTTTCTGATCCGTATCAGACGAGTGCTTCGCGCCGGTAGGCACGATCCAGGATCTGCATCGTGTGCAGGACCGGCAGCCGGTGTCCCTGCCTCGCGAGATGCGCTTCGATCTGAGTCATGCAGCCGATGTTGCCGGTCGCGACGGCCTGTGCTCCGGTCGACCGGATGGATTCCGCCTTCTGCTGTCCGAGTGTGGCCGCGGTCTCCGGCTGTTCGATGTTGTAGGTGCCCGCCGATCCGCAGCACATTTCGCCGCCAGGGATCTCGACGAGTTCCAGGTTGCCGGTCAGGCTGAGCAGTTGCCGGGGCTGCGCCTTCACCTTCTGCGCATGAGCCAGATGACAGGCGTCGTGATAGGCCACCCGCACCGGCTTCGCAAAGGCCGGAGGCGACTGCATTCCCAGGTCCGCCAGGAACACGCTGACGTCTTTCACTTTGCGGACGAACGTGCGCGCGGCGGACTCTTCCGGTTCCCCTTTGAGCCACAGAGCGTACTCATGCATTCCCGAACCGCAGCCGGCGGCATTGGTGAGGATGGCTTCGCAGTCGCCGGGGAAGGCTCGCAGATTCTGTCGCGCGAAGGCCTGCGCCTGCCAGGCCGCTCCGGTATGCGCGGCCAGAGCACCACAGCAGCCCTGAGCGCGCGGGATGACGACCTCCACTCCGTTCTTCGTCAGCACCCGGATGGTGGCGAGATTGATGTCCGGAGCGAGCACCTGCTGAGCGCATCCCGCCAGCAGTCCGACTCGCGCCCGCCGCTTCCCTTCCGCCGGAATCACTTCCGGCAATGGTGAGGACGCCGGCAGTTGTGACGGCAGCAGATCGAGCATGTCTCCCAGCCGGCCAGGCAGCAGCTTTCGGAATGGTCGCGCCAGTCGCCCCAGTTGCGCGGCGAGTCGGAACCGCCTCGGATACGGCAGCGTCTCCAGCACGAAGCGGCGCAGCAGACGATCGAAGGTGGAGCGGCTGCGGACCGTTTCAGTCTTTGCGCGGAAGGCTGTGACCAGTTCGCCGTACTGCACTCCGGACGGACAGGCTGTGACACAGCCCACGCAGCCCAGGCAGCGATCAACGAACGGCACGGCCGAGTCCACATCAATCCGCCCTTCCAGAACTTCCTTCATCAGGAAGATGCGTCCGCGCGGCGAATCCATCTCCTCGCCCAGCACCTGGTAGGTCGGGCAGGCCGGCAGACAGAACCCGCAGTGAACGCAGTTCTGAATGGCTTCCGCCATCGGAACTCCGAGCGGTCCAAGCTCAGCGACGGGAATCTCATGCTGCATGTTTCAGGGCCGGATATCTGGAATGTGGGAATGCGGGAGCAGGCTGCGGTGACGGAAAGGCTCGCGTTCAGGAACGCAGAGCCGGCGAGGATTGAAACCGGCGGGACGGATCGAAGACCGTCAGCAGCCGCTTCTCAAAGGGCGACGCATCCGGTTCCCCGATGATGTCTTCGCGCGGTCCGGTCAGGCTGAGCGGCTGTCGATTCAGACGCCTGCAGACGGCGGCGAGGTCATCCCGGCGAAGCGTTTCAGGCCAGGCCAGCCAGAGCAGATTGCCACCCACGCTGAAGCGGTGCGGCACGGGGACTCCCAGCCGGTTCAACTGCGACGTGGCCAGCGGAATCTGAGCCGGTGACAGCGGCACCTTGATCAGTGAATGCGCCGTCGGAACCCAGCGGAACTCGCGCGCGTTCGACCAGATCTGCTGTTCGCCGTCGCCGTGCAGAATCTCGATCGTCGATGCGCCACTCAGCAGCGCCTTCACCTGAGCGGTCCGCGCGGCCTGCGCATCGGCCAGTCCGGCGATCCGGATCCACAGCCGGGACGACGGCTCCAGATCGAGACACATGCATTCGGACTGCGACATCAGCACGCGGGTCATGGCCGCGCAGGCTGCGGCCTCGTCCGGGAAATCGGCGCGCAGAGTTGTATTGGTTTCGGGTTGCGGGAACACCTTGAAGGTCAGCTCCACCATCACACCGTAGCGGCCCAGCGATCCCACCATCAGTTTCGGAATATCGAAGCCGGCCGCGTTCTTGACGACCTTGCCACCGCCGAACACGACGTCTCCCGTGCCGGAGACAAACTTCACTCCCAGAATGAATTCGCGCAGTCCGCCGTAGCGGAAGCGACCCGGCCCGGACAATCCGGCCGCGACAGTTCCCCCCAGAGTTCCGCCCGCTTCGGCGAACGGCGGATCAAACGGCAGGAACTGCCCGTTGCGGGCCAGTTCGTCGCGGATGACTCGCAACGGAGTTCCCGCCAGTGCGGTGAAGGTGTATTCGGTCGGCTCATATTCGAGGACGCCCGACAGGCCGCTGACGGACACGCCCGCGCCGGCGGACAGAGCGGTCTTCGTGCCGCCCGCGCTGATCCGAACGCGCTCCGACGAACGGATGATGTCCTGAAGTTCCTCAAGAGTGGCGGGGCGCTGCATGTCGAATTCCGAGCCGGGCGAAGTCCGATGGAGATGAAGAGCCATCGAAGCCAGAACGCGGCGGAGAGTAGGCCCTGTGACTCGCAGACTCCAGAGTGGACGCCCTGTTGTGGATCCGCCGCGCGACGAACGCTTCGGCAGTTTTCACAGCGTCGGCCGTTCAACCCCGGTCAACGGCATGGAGTTGAATCGTGCGGTCGAAGCTGACTGAAGCCAGTCGCCGGCCATCCGGGCTGAACGCGACGCAGTTGACCGTGTTGCGGTGCGCGGGCTGCGTCAGCAGTTCCTTCCGGTCCGCGACATTCCAGAACCGCAGGACACCATCCGCTCCGCCCGCCGCCAGAATCTGTCCGTCCGGTGAGAACGTCACCGAGCGGATGCGGGCCGTCTTTGTGGTCAGAGTGGTCAGCAGCTCGCCGGTCACATTCCACAGCCGCACGGTCCCGTCTGCCGCCGCCGAGGCCAGCAGGCTGTCGTCCGGCGAAAACGCCACGCACTCAACGCACTGGTTGTGCCCGGTCAACGTCTTCGTCAATGACTTCGCCGTCGCATCCCACAGACGCACGGTCAGGTCATCACCGCCCGACGCGATCCAGCGATCGTCCGAGGAGATCGCGACGGTCTGAACCTGCGCTTCGTGACCGGTGAGCACTCCGGCGGCCGCGCCGCTGTTCGCATCCCACAGCCGGACTGTTTTGTCGAAGCTGCCGGAAGCCAGCAGGCCGCTGCCGCGCGAGACCGCACCGCAGGTCAGATAGTCCTGATGACCGGTGAAGGTCAGCGCGAGCGAGCTGCCGTCGGGAGACCAGACCTTGATGCTGCGATCCAGACCCGCCGTCACGATCCGGCCATCCGCCAGATAACCGACGAAGGCCGCGCCGTCTCCGTGGGCTTTGATGGTGCTCGTGTGCGTTCCATCGGCCGGGTTCCACAGCTTGACGGTGTTGTCGAGGCTGGCTGTCGCGATCTGTTTTCCATCCGGCGAAAACGCCGCCCAGTACACGGCGTTGTTGTGAGTCAGCGTCTGCAGTCGTTCGAGTCGCATGTGTTTCACCTGTCGGGCCGCGGTGCCAGCATGGCCGGTTTCTGATCCTTGAGCATCCGGTCCAGCACGGGCATGACCGACTTCCGGTAAACCGATTCCAGCAGCGGGAACTTTCGCATCAGAGCAAAAGTGCGAGCCAGCGACTCGCCCGTGTCCGCATCGACTTCCACTTCGCTGGTCATGCCCCGCGCGTCTTTCAGCAGCGCGATGTGCCGCACTTTTCCATCGCGTGTTTCCTGCCGGACATCGACGATCTGAGCTGTCTCTGGATCAAACTCCCGAACCAGCCCGTCAGCGGAAGCCCGCGCCGGTGTCGTCTCCAGAACGGTTCCCAGGAATCCGGCGATCTCGTCCACCGACTGTTCGGAGGCCAGTCCCTGCAGTTCCCTGGCCAGTGTCTCCAGCCGGGCCAGTTGCTGTTCCGGCGGAGCGGCCTGCGCGTTCCGGATGGACTGGTCAAGCATCCGCTGCAGCATCGCGCGAGTATCCGGAGCGTCCGCATCCGCGATCTCCTCCAGCGATCTGGTGACCCCACTAACCGGCTCCATTCCCGCCCCCGCAGCCGGCAGAGCCGTAGGTCGGGCTGTGCCCGACACTTCCACCACCGGCTCCGAAACCGGCTCGCTGCCACCCGGCAGCGCATGAACCGTCGTCAGGACATCGGTACTGTCCGGCGTCAGGAAATGCAGCCACGCCGCCACCAGCAGGCATCCGCCATGCAGCCCCACCGAGGCTCCCCAGGCCAGCATTTTTCTCCGCCGGATGTTTCCCATGAGATCCGCGTTGAAGGCTGAGATCCGCGCTGAAGGCACTCGCCGCTTCCGACCGGTCACGCCCGATCGACACGGTAACCATCCTGATGCGAACCTCCCGGCAAAGAAAGTCCGAACCTCGCGAATGCCTGCATCGAGCCTGGAGTGCTGAACTTCCAGAGTCGATTCTCAAGGGGAAGCCCGCGTCTCAGCGTTGCAGGATCTCTTCCAAGCGGCGCTGACTTCAGAATCGAAGTCGATACGATGACCGCACCGGGATGTGAGACCTGAGTATGCCGTCGTCGCGTGATGCGTTGCTTCAGCAGTGGACCGCCAGCGGATTGTTGTCCGCTGCGGACGTGTCGGCACTGCTGGCCGAACTGCCCGAAGACCGGCGCCCGCGCGACGAACGCGAACTCACTGAAGAACTGGTGCGCCGTCAGGTCATGACCGGTTATCAGGCCGAGCAGATTCTGGCGGGGCGCGGAACGACGTTAACGCTGGGGAACTACATCATTCTCGACCGCATCGGTCAGGGAGGGATGGGGCTGGTTTTCAAAGCCCGGCACCGGCGGATGGATCGCATCGTCGCTCTGAAGGTGATGTCGCCGGCGGCGCTGTCTTCTCCGGATGCAGTCGCCCGGTTTCAGCGAGAAGTCCGGGCCGCGGCCCGGTTGACGCATCCGAACATTGTGATTGCGTTTGATGCCGATGAATCGGATGGCACGCATTTTCTGGTGATGGAGTATGTGGCCGGCACCAATCTGTCCGAGTACGTGAAGCGGCACGGGCCGCTGCCGATCGAACGCGCGATGCAATGCATTCTGCAGGCGGCTCGCGGACTGGAATGCGCCCACGAACAGGGCGCCTGCATCGCGCATTTCTTTCATCGCGGTGGCGCCGTCGCCGCCCATGCCGGTCAGCATGATGCCGATGGCGTTCTGGCCCACGACCTTGGCGGCCGACAGGAACAGCGCCTCCACCGAAGGCTTGTGGCGGTTGATGGGTTCGCCGTCCTGCACGCGGGCGATGTAGTTGGCGCCGCTGCGCTCCACGGTCAGGTGCAGGCCGCCCGGCGCGATGTAGCCGTGGCCGGGCAGGATGCGCTCGCCGTCCTGGGCTTCCTTCACGCGGATCTTGCACAGGCCGTCCAGCCGCGCCGCATAGCTCTTCGTGAAACCGGGCGGCATGTGCTGGGTGATGACGACGGCGGGGCTGTCGGCGGGCAGGTTGACCAGCACGTCCTTGGTCGCCTCGGTGCCGCCGGTGGAGGCGCCGATGAAGATGATCTTCTCGGTCGACAGCCGGCCCAGCGG
>Ga0172376_10006077_pt1 | contig 13227 bp, 10 predicted proteins | sample Lak35m_FD_121114 | JGI IMG/M metagenome (GOLD analysis project Ga0172376, IMG submission 121114) | Freshwater microbial communities from Kabuno Bay, South-Kivu, Congo - kab_092012_35m | ecosystem: Environmental > Aquatic > Freshwater > Lake | place: Democratic Republic of the Congo: South-Kivu...
CGTGGATAAGCTCTCTCGCCCTCAAGTGAATTCATGAGCGATGTTTCTTCACCACATACATATGCTCCGGCTCCTTTGTGAACAACAATGTCCATACTGAAAGAAGTACCGAATGTTGCTTTCATTCCTTCGCCGATAAAACCTTTTGCATATGCTTCCTTGACAGCATCTTCAGCGCATCGAACCCACTTGTGATATTCACCTCTGATATAGATGAATGCTTTTGTGATGCCCATTGCATATCCTGCAATGAGGATACCTTCTATTAATTGATGGGGGTTATATTCAAGAATTTGTCTGTCTTTAAATGATCCCGGTTCTGATTCATCGCCATTGATCGCAAGATATTTTGGTTTATCATTGGACTTAGGCATGAAACTCCATTTCATACCGGTAGAGAAGCAGGCACCACCACGACCACGCAAACCGGAGGCCTTCACTTCATTGATGACTTCATCAGGGGACATCCCGGAGAGCACTTTACGGATTTGATCATATCCGCCATTGGCTGTGTACACATCGATCCTGTGCAGATCTTTGACCTGAGGAAGAACAAGATGAGGAATAGTATACATGAATTATAGGCCTTCAAACATCTTTGAAAAAACATGGGCAAATATAGTGTTTTTTGCGGAGCAAAAGCCCATGTAGATAAGTCCGGAATTACGAAAATGGTTCCATCAGTATTCATACTGAATCGTAGAGATTGAATATTTCCCATAAGAGAAATCACCCGATGAGAGATTCCACACAAATTCAACCTTTGTGGGAATGCGCATGCCATCATGTATCGCATGAGATGAGCATTTTAAGGTGAATGTTGCCTTTTCAAAAGAGCTGCGAAAATCCCTGTATTTATCTTCTGTAATGATTTCAATGATATCATATTCATCATTGAACACAAATATGGCAGATACATGTATTGACCCATAATGAAGAACTGCTTCGGCTCTATGGGAATCAATTTCTCGCCAAGTAAGAAGATTGGTTGGAATGAGTGCGGTTGGAAACCAGATGGCTTCCATGAGATATCTCGTGAGCAATGAGGTATCGGCTTCATGTCCTGAAGGATTCAAAAGCGTGAATAATCCCAAAAATTTCACCGATCCAAATCCTTTTCCATCAAGGAGTTCGAGCCATGCAATTTTCGAAGGAATGATATTGCCACCAAAACGAGCCTTCCAAATGAATCCGGGTTTTGTTGCAAGATAGTGGCCATCAGCTCTGGAGGGTGACCAATCGCCATCGGGTGATGTGCGAAACTCTCCGATTTGTTTGATACTTGCAAAATGAATCAAGCGTTTATTCTCTCCGATTGCCTTACGGAGATACTGCTTTAAAGGTTCAGGACAGGATTGGAGAGCTCCCTCTATCGAAATATTGGATGTACTGCCTATAGACATTTCACGCAGAGTGCGAATGCCCTTTTTAACGCTTCTTCGAACCTGAAATGTTACGATGAAAGCGAGAGTAAGGAAACTGACAATAATCCCAATGAGGATCAATAAGAACCGTAAGTCCATGTGCTATATTCTTCATTCATGATGATTCATTTGCTTTCTGAAATGCAAATGAAAGAAATCAACCCTGTTCCTGGTCAGGATGTTTTGAAGCAGGATTGCGTTGTGCATTGCGAAGTGATAAGTCTTCCCTTTTGATTGGGAATGATGTTTTCGCATTCTGCACATCATCACGAATATTTCGAGCGGCCTCACGCAATGTTTGCATGTGCTTGCGGAGGCGTACACCCGCCTCTTTATTGCGTGCATTGTAAAACTTGTCGAAGTCCTTTTCAAAGCTCTGAACAAGCTTGAGCAATTCCTGATAATGTTCTGTTGCCATGCTATACCTCTTACAACAAATAATCAGCGGTAATATCGGTAAAAGTTTTCATCGAATAAAAACGGAAATCATCCGGAGTCAATCGTTCATTGATATTGAGTCGAATGCGAATGAGATATTTGATCATGAGTTTGGACAATCTGGATATCGGGCCCTTAGTGAGATAAGCCGCCATATCTGGATGTACATGCAATTCTATGCCAAAATCCAACTGTTGAGCTCGGAATAATCGAATCCAGTGTTCAATTTCTTGGAAAATCAATGATTGAGAATGAATACGCCCCGCTCCATTACATGTAGGACAAGTATCTGAAAGTCTCTCGGATATCGCTTGACGAATTCTTTGTCTGGTAATCTGCAAGAGCCCCAATTGTGTTATTGGATAGACGACAGTTTTGGCTCTATCCCTCGATAATTCCCGCTTCATTTCATTATAGATTTTCTTGCGATTCTCTTCTAATTGCATATCAATGAAATCTATGATGATCATTCCACCAATATCACGCAATCGTAATTGTCTGGCCGCTGCTTTAAGTGCTTCCATATTGGTTTTGAATGCAATCTTTTCTTGTTCTGCTTCTCCGGCCGATGAGCGACCGCTATTGACATCAATCACATGCAATGCTTCGGTTTGATCAATGACGATTGATCCTCCGCTTGGCAATTTGACGGTGCGCTCATAGGTTTCGCGTATGGTCTTTTCAATCCCGAAATAATCGAATAATGGCTTCTTGCCTTGATATAAAGCGATTTTGGCTTGTAAGTCCGGGTCCGCAATTCCGAGATAATTCATGGCTTCTTTATGCTGATGCATGGAGTCAAATACCACTCTTTGCACATCTTCCGAGAATAAATCTCTGATAACGCTTCCTGCTAAACTCTTATCACGATAGAGTAGGGAAGGAGCCTTTGCCTTCATGACATTTGCTTCCATTTCACGCCACTGCTCCATGAGCAATGCCCAATCTCTCTGCAATTCAATGTCAGATCTATCTTCTGCTGCTGTTCGAATGATGCAGCCGATGCCATTGGGAACAAATCCTTTTGCGATGGAACGAAGTCTTTTGCGTTCTTTCAGTGAAGGGATCTTTTTAGAAACACCCACCAATTGTTCAAATGGAAGCAGAACCATATATCTTCCGGGAAGACCGATTTTTGTGGTTACTCGGACTCCTTTTGAAGAATATCCTTCCCGAACAACTTGCACTATGATTGTTTGTTTCGGTTGCAAATTGATGCTTATTGTGCCACTTCTCTTGGTGCTGAATGTAGGGAGCGGTTTTGCATTGCCCTGCTTTTCAGGCATTTTTTTGATTCGAAGGGCAATAGCCGCAGCATCTGAGATTGCAGGCTTATCTTCCATGACCGGAGCCAATTGCGATGCTTTCAATGTTTCAATAAATGCTTTGAATCCCAAAGGTTTGCCTACGGTTGGTTTATCCAACATTTCAGCAATCATTTCTTGAATATCAGCTTCAATAATATCAGATGGTGGAATATGCACGCCATGTGGTGGCGCAAAATCCATACGGATAAATCCTTTGTCAGGCTTATCTATTTGCTTTTCTTGTTGCTTTGGAATTTCATCTTCATCTTCATCATCAGTGCTGAATGATTCTTCAAGTGAGGAGTCTACATCCGAGAAATGGAGAAATGCTCCTTGATTCAAACCGATATCTACGAATGCAGCATTCATCCCTTGAAGGATTTTCTCAACACGACCCATATACACATTCCCCACATAGCGTTCCTTTTCGGGAACTTCTACAAACAATTCTGCTAATTCACCCTGTTCAGTGATTGCAATTCTTGTTTCATTCAATGTGGAGGATATTAAAATTTCTTTCTTCATTCAGTCCTTATTTTTGCCCAATTGGCAATCATCATTGATTGTATTCACTATGGCAAATTTACTTAAAATTCGACAATGAAAGTCCAATATCCAAATGAAATCTCGGAAAATCATACCGAATTAAAATGAATGTAAGAAATTATCGTCATTTCGGCCTGTTTTTCGGCTTAAATAAGCGTAAATTTGTTAAAAAAAAGCCAAAAGAGTCTATTCAAGGTATAGAAGAATGAGTCAAGAACATAATGAAGAAATGGAAGATCAAACGCTCAATGAGGCATCTATGGATTATTCGGGAGATGACTTGAGTGATCTTGAACGGGCGGAGAAAGAGAGAGATGAATTTCGTGATCAATTACTGAGGAAATCTGCGGAATTCGAGAATTATCGCAGAAGAACCATGAAAGAAAAGCAAGACTTGATTGAATTTGCCAATGAACATTTGATTCTGAAGATGTTGCCGGTTGTGGATGATCTACATACTGCTTTGGAGGCAGCCAAAAAATCTTCCGATTCGGCAGGATTCTTGAAAGGTGTTGAGATGATTTATGCCAAAGCTATAAAGATTTTTGAAGATGCGGGTGTATTTCCAATCGAAACTGCCCCCGGTGAACCATTCAATGTGGAAATTCACGAAGCCTTGGCTCATATGCCATCAAATGATGCTCCGGAAGGACATATCCTTCAGGAAATTCAACGCGGTTATACATTGCGTGAAAAAGTGATTCGCCATACAAAAGTTGTTACATCAGCGGGAAATCCCGAGTAATCATAAAAAGACCAATATGAGCAAAAGAGATTATTATGAAGTCCTTGGCATAGGCAAACAAGCCGGTGCGGATGAAATCAAATCAGCCTATCGCAAACTAGCACTCCAATATCATCCGGATCGAAATCCGGACAATAAAGAAGCGGAAGAAAAGTTTAAGGAAGCCACAGAAGCATTTGAGGTATTGAGTGATGATAATAAACGCGCTCGATATGATCGTTTTGGACATGATGCGATGCGGAGTGGACAAGACTTCCATTCTTCGCAAAACATGAATGATGTGTTCAATGTCTTCAATCAATTCTTCGGCGGTGGTGCAGGTGGTTCTATCTTTGATGAATTCTTCGGTGGCGGACAACAGAGGCGGTCGCCTTCTATGGGACAACCGGGTCAAGATATGCGGGTTCGCATGCAATTGACATTGGAGGAAATTGCAAAAGGTGTTTCCAAAACATTGAAAATCAAAAAGTTTTGTACTTGTGAAACATGTTCGGGAACCGGTGCCAAAGGTGGATCCGGTTATTCCACTTGTTCTGCATGCAATGGTGCCGGAGAAGTTCGACAGATTTCAAGATCCATGTTTGGTCAATTCGTGAATATCGCCCCATGTGCCAATTGCTCGGGTTCCGGCAAAATCATCAAAGATCTTTGCAATGCATGTAATGGTGAAGGAAGAAATGCAGGTGAAAGCACTGAAACTGTGGATATTCCTGCGGGAGTCAGTGAAGGAAATTATATACCATTGCGTGGCAAAGGAAATGCAGGTAGAAGAGGTGGGCAATCCGGTGATGTGCTTATCATGATTGAAGAAAAGGAACATGCGCATTTCATTCGCGAGCAGGATGATATACTGTTTGAATTGGTGGTGAGCTTTCCGGAAGCAGCTTTGGGAGCCAAAGTTGAGGTCCCTACACTCTATGGATTTGAAGAAATTACTATCAAAGCCGGTACTCAACCCGGAACCGTCATTACACTGAAAGAAAAAGGAATCAAACATTTGCAGTCAAGTGGAAGAGGACATCAACATGTCCATATAAATGTCCATGTCCCAACCTCACTGAATGCTAATGAAAAGAATATCTTGAAGGATCTTGCTCAATCAGATCATATCAATCCATTGAGAGATTTTAGAGAAGACGCTTCGGACTCAACAAAAAAAACAGCATTTTTTGAGAAAATGAAGGGAGCATTTTCAGGGTAAAAAGAATATTGATTCAGGGGAGCACATATGCAGAAAATGTCCGCAAAAGAAAAATTGCAATTGTTTTTGCAATCTGCATTTGGATATACAAAACAAGAAATAATCATTCTGATCTTATTCCTCTCAGGTGGATTATTCGGTATGATATTGCGTAGGACCGGCCCGATATCAATCACAGGGCTTAGAATGCAAGAGGGAATCCAAAAAGCGAATCATATCATAGACAGTATTCTCAAAGCTGAAGATGCAAGGGTTGACTCAGTGCTGGCGGGCAGCTTGATTCATGACTCCATGCCTTCACTCTTGGACAAAGATAAAGGTGTTCAATTCCCCAAAAAAGAAGCAAAATCTCCGACAATCATTGATATAAATACTGCTTCGACATCTGCATTGATGAATATTCCAGGGATTGGTCCTTCCACTGCAGAGAAGATTGTGGAATATAGAAAAGAGCATCCATTCAAGAGTATTGAAGACATCATGAATGTAAAAGGAATTGGAGAGAAGAAATTCGAGAAGATGAAGCAATGGCTCAAAGTTGGTGAGAAGTCCGTCAAGACATCGAATCAATGATGGATTTGAGCGCAGATACAGCTTGCTCCACTTCGTGAATTGTATTGTCCTTACAAAAAGAGAAACGCACCGCTGCTTTTGCTTCTGTATCGCTAAGTCCAATCGCCTGAAGTACATGCGACGGTTGTTGACTACCGGAAACACATGCGGAGCCATTTGAAACCGCAATATTCGCCATATCCATCAATTGTAGAATTGCCTCTCCATCTTGAATATTGGAAAAAGAGACATTCAGAATTGAGGGAAGGCAAACAGCATGAATATCGGTTGTATTAATTCGTGCTTGAGGAATGTGTTCACGAATCAATGAGCGCATATGATCTTGCAAAGCACGCATGTGGACATGTCTTTGATCCATTTCCTTCATTGCTTTGCGTACTGCATGCTGAAAACCCACGATGAGTGCTGGTGATTCCGTTCCGGCACGACGATTTCTTTCTTGTCCACCGCCATGCTGATGCGATTTGAAATCTATACCTTTACGAATGAACATGGCACCAATACCTTTGGGACCATGAATTTTATGAGCGGAAATGGACAGAAAGTCAACGCCTAATTGCGCAATATCAATCGGAATTTTGCCATAGCTCTGTACTGCATCAGTATGTACAAAGCAGGTGTCGGGGATTTGTGCTTTGATATTGTCAATATCTTGAATGATGCCGATTTCATTATTAGCATGCATGAAACTGATCAGACTTCTTTGGCTTGGGAGCAATTCAGGCCAATGTTCCACAACTTTTCCCATCTTGTCAACAGGGGCAGTATGTAGCCTAAATCCTTGTGTTGCAAGCCATTCCGCTGGATGAGACACAGCATGATGCTCAATAGCAGAGATAAGTAATGAGTCTGTCAGTCCGGATTCAATACATGCACTTTTGAGTATTGCATTATTGGATTCCGTTCCACCGCTGGTAAAGATAATTTCTGCAGGATGAGCATTCATCGAATGTGCAATTTCTTCTCTTGCTTCTTCGATGGCAACTCTAGATTGTCTTCCCAAAGAATAAGCTGAAGAAGGATTGCCATAATTTTCTTGTAACCAGGGCAACATTGCATCAAAAATTTCTTCATCTATCTTGGTTGTGGCTGAATTATCGAAATATATCATGGAATAGAGAAATGTGGATAACTTATTCACAGCATCAATGCTATGCAAAACTATGGAATTATGTGGAAAAACTCCTAGAATGAGTACTTTCAAGGTATTAAGGTATGTTGATAACTTTTTATCAATACCAGGTCAGGAATATGGCATTATCATTGTCTAAATACTTACAAGGGGGCAATAGTAACCCATAACAATGGAAAAATTCTTTGTCCATAGGGTTGTTAATCAATATATTGCGTTCCGGTGACGAAAAACCACTTGTTCTTTCTGAAAAATTATCCACATATACCCATATGGAGTGTATCATGAAAACGAAAAACATGATCATGGCATTTATTTTGAGCGCATTCATTGCTGCTCCTGTAATGATGACAGCTGATTGCGGAACAAAATCAAAAGCAGAATGTGCAAAAGAAGCTTCTAAAGAAGATGGTATGGCATGCTGCAAGAAGAAAATGAGCTCAAAAAAAGCCAAAGGCGACAATTGCTCCAAATCTTCTGCAAATAATGCAAAGAAAGAAGTAGCTCCCAAAAACTAATATCCATGGATTTATCTATGTGCGAAAGTACACCATGGATAAACCCATTCATTCAGACTTAGATGTATAAACCACGTAATCATCCGTGGTATGAACTAGATAAGCCTTGTGATGCTATCGTAAGGCCTATGATGTAGATAATTACTAAAATCATGGATTCGTTGCGAATTTTGCATTAATCCACATTGCATTACTGTCTTAGGTCTTCAAGCGGAGTCAAGATATGTCAAAAGGCGGCGCCGGTAAGGTTTATTTCGTTCTCTACCTTGCAGTTATTCTCGAACTTCTCATCATCATCGTTGAACGCGATGAAGCTGAGGAGCATTTGATGAAGAAACAGCAGGAATCCATGCGCATCGTGGAAAGCATTTTGACGCAATTGCAGTCAGGTGCAGGAACTGAGGGGATTAATACAAGACCTCAGGATGCCATTGTTCTATCTGAAAAACTCCCGGCTGAACAGCAGAAGTTCTTCAAGAAATTCCGTACATATTATATCGAAGTGGGTGTAACAGATGTTGCTTCTGCATTGAATATGGAAGGAATGGATGATGCACAAAAGAAAGAGAAAACAGAAACACTGAAGAAACTTGCCAATGTGCAAGAGCTTCAGTATGAAGTATATTATAACCCTAGCAAAGAAGTTGATGTTCCGCCTTCACCTGCTGCTTCAGAGTTCAAGAAAGTACGGACATCCCCGCAAGCAGGAATGAAACTGGCGAATCCGCCGAATGCTACTTCACCTGAATCTTGGGAATTGCAGGCAACCCGGAAGTTGGAATTGAATACAAGTTCAATGAAGGACTATAAAGAGCCTATTTATTCTGAATCATCTGTTAAAACTGGTGATATCTTACAATTTGCTCCACCTGATTCTGCTCGAGTAAATCGAATTTTTGGATATTCTGTTGAAAAGACAGAGAGACTTCGTACATCAAATAATCAAAAACTAACGAAGCGTGCATTCGTATGTAATTTCCAACCACCGAGCAAACCGGGTTGGTATAAGCTTCGTTTTAGTTCTCAGACAAATCGTATCATGGGTATTTCTGCAGATCAAAAATTCAATTCATTGAAGGATGATCAAAAAGTTAATATTGGTACGGTTCAATTGAAAGTAAAAGATCTGAGAAGTGTTCAGCGACAATTGGCTGAGCAATTGGCAGGAACAGGTATTCCTTCAGCTGATGCATTTGCAAATGGGACACTTGATGTAGATAGATTCAATGATGGTTTGGAAGCAGCAAAACAGAAAGTGACAAAGAGCGGTGATGGTGAAAAATCCACACAAAGTGCAAGTCGCATTGATTTGTTTGGATATATCGCCAAACTATTATCCCCAGGTAGATATACTACATTCGATCAGAATAAAGGTAGCATCGAGATTGACATCTTTGTTCAGCAACCTGAGATTGAACAAGAAGATCCAATCATCACTTGGGATGATAATGGTCAGATCTACTCATTCGATAAAGCAGGCAAATATGTTGCAACATTTGTTGCTAACCTTTATGATAAAGCAACTCCATCCATTCAATTCAATGGATCAAACTCAGGTGTGACAATCACAAAAGTAGGCCCAACAAGTGCAAATGGAAAAGCCGGACGATATAAAGTTGAAGTGAATAGAGATCTTGCTCCCGGCGAATATAAAATGACTGCATCACTTGCATCTGCAGGTAAAACCGTAGTGGAAGAATGTAATCTTAAAGTGTTTTCAACAGGTTTGGCAACAGTCAAAACTGAGGACGGACAAGATGTACGGAATGAAGAGGAGATTACAGGGCTTGTCAAATCACTTTCCAAAGGTGATGCTCTTGAATTTACCGCTGTTCCAACATCAGGTAGCACTATTCCAGGTAGCCAGTTTAGAACAATTATCGAAGGTACTACAAAGAAATCTCCAGTAATTGGTTTACAAGTAGGTTCCAATGATGGCTATAATGTACCGCTCGATGCAGACAAAGTGAGTGTAAGAATTGTTTGGCAAGATCCTAAAGACCAAGCCATCCAAGTTCAAATCTTCCCGACTGACGGCTCTAATGCTGTTGAAGCTCAACCAGGTCCTAAACGACCAAGAATTGTGTGTGGAGATGCTTCACGAATAACTGATGCCAAATCACCAATATTCTTTGTCAATGTTGAGGTCAAAGCTCCAACCTATCCAGATATTACACCGACAATCAAAGGTGTGAAGTTTGAATTGAAGGATCAAAATGTCAAAGGATATAAAGTGGTTCCTGTTGGTGAGCCAAAACTCACTGCAGGTAAGTGGACACAGAGTTACAAATTAGATGGTAAAATTCCTGTTCCAAGAGGAACCGGTGGATCCATCAAAATATCTGCAAAGGCTGCTGCACAATTGCCAAATGGAGAAACATCTCCGGAAGCAACGAAGTCTTGCAAATTCAACATCGTATTTTAATTTTTTTCATGCTATCCCCCACGTAATCCCGGAGAAAGCAGATAATGAGTTCAAGATTTGTTAAACCTTTGACAGTCCTTCCCTTACTGTTCATGGTTGTCATCACTGCAGTACAGTTGCAAGCGCAACAAACTGCACAAATCCGATCTATCCTCGGAAAATTCAAGAGTTATAGATACTCGAATGTGTTCCTATTTCAAGTAGATGATGGAACTGTTTCGGCTATAAATCCACTATTGGGTGTACCAGAACCCAAAATGAATGCAGCTGCAACTAGATCAAAGAAAAAAGATCAAGTTCAAGAAGCCATTGATGAAGGCGAAGCCGATGTCGCCGCATATATGAAGGCAAATAGTGCCGGAAACATGAACAATGACGATAGAGAGTATGAAAAATACTATCGTCTCTATACAAAATGGCAGGATGAATTGTTCAGCCGTGCCTATATCGTTACAACACGTTTCCGTACCGGTGAACCATTTGAAATCATTGGATTATTGACATCCGGCAATAAAGAAATGGTTTCAAAGATTGATGAGAATATCGATCCACCAAAAGGTATTTTTCTTGCAAATGACTTGCAAAGAGTTGGTTCGCCAGACACTTTGGGAATCGCAAAAACTCTCTATGAATATCTTGAAAGAAAGATTCTACAGAATGATGCTGAGAATGTGACCGCAGAAGCACAAGGCATTGGTGAGGATGCAACATTTCTTCCTCAGAAGTATGGTACTACCTATTCAATCAATGAAGATGATATTCAACAATATCTTCGCATCACTGATGGACAGCCACAAGAATATGATTCACCAAATGAATTGACAATCGGATTATTCGATTTGATCCGATTCCGCCATTATGGAAAATTGGATGAATTTGATGAAGAAGGCAATCTTATTCCTGATGAAGCAGAAGGCGATTCTTCAGTAAAGAGAATTTATAATAAGAATCTCCCGCTCTATGGTGTTGAACTCCGTTATGGCATGCCTGAGATCAACTATCCATCATTGTGGAGTGAGCGCATGACACTTAATGTCATGTGGCAATCCAATAAGTTTGGTATTGTTCTTCCTACTAATGGTTGGTCTTCACTTGCAACTGATGTGTTCAGTGCACAACGCAAATTGACACATGCCGGTCTTGGTATTTATGGCTCATTGGATTTCCCGATCAAGCTTGTGAATCAAGGCGGAGTATTTAACTTCAATGGTAGTTATGTATTTGGGCCAGCTGCAACCAATCCAGTTTCGACACAATTCATGTTTGCTGGTCGCAATGCGAGCGGACAATCTGATTCAGCATCTTATCGTTCACTCGACTTGAGTTATTTACCACGCTTCCATGCGCAGGCCCATTACTCATTTGCGGTTGACATTGATAGAACAGCATTCTTCCGTTTCAAACTTGGTGCAACGATGTATGTCATTCAGCGTTTTGCCGAACTTGAGCAGCAAAATGGCAATGATGAAAATGGTCGCCCTATTTATGAGAAGAAGAATCGCCAAATCGATCAATATTCTTATGATGATCTTTCAACATTGAATCGTTTCGATCAATTGAAGATTGCCGCGATGAATGGCCTTCAAGGTTCAGAAGTTGTTGCAGGCCTTTCCGGACGCATTGAATTCATGAATAGATCCCGCACTGTACCCTGGGGAGCTTCCATGCAATTCTTCGATGGATCAATTTCCGGAGATGTTTGGGCGCAAGTTCCTGTCGTAAATGGTTTCGATTTACGAATTATGGCACAATATTTTCAGGTTGCTTTACGCGATCCTAAGCCATGGGAAGAGCAAACAATTGTATTGCCATCTTTACAGATGCTATTCAATTTCTAATTCAGTGCAAAGCAATGGTAATCGCCATTGTTAATTTGAGTGATAACTTACGATATAAATGGTGATGAAAACCATGATCAAACAACGATACTTGCATCTCTTCCTCTTGGCCATCTTCATGATGTCCGGATTCGGATCCATGACGCTTCATGCGCAAACAAGCGATTCGCTCGCACTTGCGAATTTAAAGTCTGTCGATCCCGGTCTTTTGCCTTATTTCCCTCGTTGGAGTGTATGCGAGCCGAATTTGCAATTGCAAATCTTCCAAGTATTCAAATTGGATGGTAGATCTGCAGACAATCTCGATATGCGAAATATCCAGATCACTTCCGCACCTATCAAAGACCCTAAGAATCCTGAATTCAATATCTTACTTGTGGAATGCGGCAAAGAAAAAATGACCGCAGATCAAGTGGAATCCAAGCTCAAATCATTGGTTCCATTATTGATTAATCCCAAGAGACCATATTGTTATCAAGATGTTCCAGTGGCTTCAGCTCCTTCTCAGGCGCAGATTGAAGCAATCACGAATTATTTGGAAATGCCAACCAATACAACGCATTCCTATTCTTTGTCAGCATTTGAGCAGACCCTCAAAATCGGAAAAGAAGATGGATATTGGATTCGTTCACAAATTGGAACCGAAGGTGCAGGTATGCCTTTCGTTTCTGCCGGTGAAGCGAAAGTCATGGTACAACATCCATTATATGTGAATGAGGATCCTGCAACTCGCAAAGCGATTCCGAATTTGCTTCATTTCCATATTGGGATGGGATACAGATTACAAGACACATCAAATGGTGCTTTGAACTTCCTTCCACAGCGTCGCATGAATGCGGGTTATGGCGGAAAAGGAATTTTTGGCTTTGATTTTCATGCTCCTTTTGAACCAAATTTTGGTGTGACATTCCATGTTGAAGTTCCACTGCAAGGAATTGATACGCTCAAGACAATTGAGCGTGCAACCTATGCTGCATATTTCAGAGATAATCCACTGAGTCCACGCGATCCATTGGTGGTGGCACCACTCTTGCGTATCACAGGAAATACAGGAATTTTCTACAATTGGTGGTTGGATCC
>Ga0172376_10006080_pt1 | contig 13224 bp, 10 predicted proteins | sample Lak35m_FD_121114 | JGI IMG/M metagenome (GOLD analysis project Ga0172376, IMG submission 121114) | Freshwater microbial communities from Kabuno Bay, South-Kivu, Congo - kab_092012_35m | ecosystem: Environmental > Aquatic > Freshwater > Lake | place: Democratic Republic of the Congo: South-Kivu...
CTTCTGCTTCTGTTTCTGTTTCTGTTTCTGTTTTTGTAGGGATTCCTTTTTCATTTAGCGCTTCGGTTCGCTGGCTTTGGTCGCTGGCATTTCGATGATGCTTCCCTTCATTACTTTGTGAATCATTGGCAATTGAAACCGAGTCGTCCAGCAAGCAACTCCGTGATTCGACTGCTAGCGCCTCACCGATCTTCTGTCCTTCGCGCACTTGCGATCCGGTTTCAACATGCCATGTGATTACTTGTAACGGGAGCGCAGCCTCAAGCGCATGATGCATTTTCATTGATTCAATCAAGCCAATCTCAGTTCCTTTACGAACCCTTAGTCCTGAATGTATAAGTTCTAGAACTAATCCGTCTGTCGGCGCATAAATTCCCTGAATCTGCCTGGTTTCTTGCTGGATCTGCCTGGGTTCTAGCTGAGCCTGCCTAGGTTCTCGCTGGATCTGCTCGCTCAGTTCGAATGATTTTTCATCTTCTTTTTGTTTGGTCCCGGGGACTTGTCCACTGTGTTTTGGCACTGAAGCTCGCGTATCAGAAAATTGAACCGTGAGCCATTCATCAAACCATTGCGTCGTCAAATCAACCCAAGGATTTGTTTCCTTTTTTGATAGAAGCTCAGTTAAGACGACCATGACCCAATGGATGTTCGTCTTCAATCCCTCAATCTCAACATCTGAAAGTGCAGAACGTGCTTTCAAAAGTAACCTATCCCAATCCGCCTCGCCCGACGCACAAGGAATCGAGACAATCAGTTTTGCAATCATCGAGTCAAAGTTTGTTGTGACCACGTCGCCATTTTCAATGGCATGGTCGATTCGAAGCCCTGCTCCGCGGGGAGTTTTCCACGCAAGAATGTTCCCCGCGCTTGGGTTCAAGCGCCATCCTGGTGAATGCGATTCAGGCTCGGGTTCATAGGATTCGGCCAGCACCCGACACTGCACGGCGATGCTATGGTAGGGCGCGAATCTTGGCTCAAGTTCTTCATGGACTGAATTAAGTTTTGGAAAAGGGGCTAGCGCGATCGATATCGATGTTTCAATGCCATCATGTTTATTACAATTAAACTGCAGCCTTGCTGAATCCTTGCTCGCAAGTTTTAGTTGTAATTCAACGAGATCTAAACCAGTCGTTGCCTCCGTCACGGTGTGTTCGACTTGCAGTCGGGCATTAACTTCGATGAACCACCAAGACTCGCCGCGTACAATAAATTCCGCTGTGCCTACCCCCCGGTACGCTGACTCAATAGCAAGCTTTGCTGTTGCGCGATGTAAAGCAGCTCGGGTCTCATCTGCTAGTGATGGTGCCGGTGCCAGTTCCATGAATTTTTGTCGGCGCCTCTGAACTGAACAATCTCGATCGCCAAGAATCCAACTGCGCTGACCGTCGCCGATAAATTGCACCTCGATATGGCGAACATCGGGAATTTCAATTTCGGCATAAAGTCCAGCCTCTCCAAAACTCGCTTTAGCCTCCTTTGATGCCTGGTTGATCATTAGGTCGAATTGCTCGGGCTCTGAGACCGCCCTGATCCCTCGACCGCCACCGCCTGCGCGGGCTTTGAGAAGTACTCTGGCATTGCGACCGAAGCTTTCTTGTGCATTTTTCAATAACGCGGCTAACTCTTGGACATCGTGCGTACTCGATAGTCCGGGAACGGTGGCGATCTCTAATTGCTTGGCGAGCGCAATGGCAGCAGGCTTATTGCCCATTAAGGAAATAACAGATGGGCTTGGTCCAACCCATTGAAAGCCAGCCTTAATCAAGCTTCTTGCAGCATCCGCGTTCTCGCTCAAAAAGCCGTAACCTGGATGCACGAGGTCAGCCGAAGCCTTTGTAGCGATCTGAAGAATCGCCTCAATATTCAAATAGGCCGATGCGCCGGTTCCGGGCAGCTCAAAGAGCTCGTGAAAAAAGCGGCCGTGGTGGGGTCTGCGTTCATCGCTTGCATAAACACCAATCGCTTCCATCCCCATTCTCTGCGCCGTTTGGGCAATTCTGACGGCAATTTCTGAACGGTTGGCGATCAACAGTCGCATCTCGAGATCCTTGTTTAGTCGGTTTCTTTTGGAAGGCTTTGGTAAGGCATCAAATCCTAGCCCATACCGGGAGGACTTCATTCATCAAAACTGCGGAGATCACTATGAATTCACTTTCCCAACATGTAATGAAGTTCCGTAATCAACGAGGCCAGGGCATGACCGAATACCTGATCGTGGTCGCACTCATCGCAGTCGCTGCGATTGGTGTTTATGGGTTTTTCGGACAGACACTGCGTAGTCAAACCGCGGGTATTGCGCTCGAGCTCTCAGGTCAAAGTGCAAGCGAAGCAATCAATCAGGCAAAGAGTTCTGCCACTCAAGCGCAGAGCACCGCTTCGCAACGCCGTGGGCTCGAAGATTATGGCTCCGGGAACCGATAGAGAATCTTAGGGAGAATCGCCAAGGCGTAACGATCAGCCGAAAGCAAGCACTGCAGAGTTAGTCACTGGTGACAAAACGCAAGATGAATATCACATCAAGCCAATCGATCCGACAATTCAGCGCTCAACGGGGTCAGATTTTTCCCTTGAGCCTGCTTTTCATCGGACTCATTGTTAGCCTCATCATGTTTTTTGGTAAGTATGCGCTCGATATCAACCGTGCGCATCACCGGCAGAATCTTGCAGACAGCGCGGCGCTCAGTGCGGCAACTTGGCGGGCTCGCGCACTTAACTTTAATGCCTTTGCAAATAGGGCACTGATTGCCCAGGATGTTTACGCAGCTCATTTGACAGAAGCGAATGCATGGGCGGCTTATGCGAGCATGCTCGCTCAACGCGGTCAGGAGCTAGCGCAGATTTTTCCCGCTGCACAGCCAGCTGCTCAGTCGATTAACCAACTTGTCTCTGTAAATGAGCAGGTCTTGAATCAATTGAGCGAGTTGGAGCTATTTGCAAGAACTGCGCCTGGCGTGGGATTAAACGATCAATTGAGCTTGGCCCAATACGCATTTCTTAGATCCGCCGACGGATTCGGCCTTTCAGCGATTGCCAACGAAGTGGCACAAGCTGCTGATGCAGACGCATTTGCACATATCGTCGGGGGAGATAGCTTTCCCCAAAGTTGGTCATCCGTCGAAACGGACGCTTTAAAGGCACAGCGCCAATCATTGGTCTGGCAGTCCCTCAATGGTCGGAACCTTACGCCAAGCCCGAATGAAATCCCCTCGATGATCGATCACCGATTTGAAGATCAGCTGGCGCCAATACCGACGCTCAATTGCATACCGAAGTCGCTAAAGCAGCTGACGGCGAGACTAGTCCGTGAGTCAAGTCTGGAACGGCTCGATTCGGGTTGGAGATCGTCACAAACCTTATCACTACACGGTTGGCGACGTGGTCGTCTACTTCCGACCTGTGGCGACCAGCATGAACTGAGCGCAATTGCCTGGTCCGAGCTCGTAACAGTGAATGGCAACGAAAATGGGGCAATCGCTGAAATTGATACGAGGCATGAATTCCAAAGTGGTGTCGCTTGGCGAAACCGGCAGGCGCAATCTAGGGCGCAAGTTGATCGTTCAAATTTCGAAAGCTTTTTCGGTGCTGGTCGATTAACGCGGGTTGACACTGAAAACCTTCCATTACTGCGACATCCATTACGTGTCCTTGTTTCAGTGCGAACCGGTAGGCCGCGACATCCGGGCTATGGCTATGGCGCCGCTTGGGTGTTTCATCATGATCAGCCTGGAGATGGCGCTTCGCCTTCAAGCTACTGGCTCTTTCCGAACTGGCAAGCAAGGCTTAGCGTTGCTAAGGATGAGGAGGTCGAGTTTGCGATTCGGCAGGCATCAAAGCCATGAAGGGGGTGTTGGTTTGAAGAAAAATCAGCAGCGGGGTCAAGCGCTTACAGAAATGATGGCAACCCTTGGCTTGATCATTATGCTAGTTAGTGCCATCAAGGTCTTTGCCAGGATTGCATCAGCCGATGATGCACAGATCGCAGAAGCTCGCTGGTTGAGCTTTCATTGCGCCTATCGATCGACCTATTGTGATTCACTTCCTGAGACTCATGGCTCCGATCGCTCAGAACTCGACATGAGTATGGACCGCGGTCTCGAAAGATCTATGTTTGACGCAGGTGCATCCCTGCTTGATCGCTATATGCCCAGGGCCACCGCAACGCGATCACCGGAAGAATTTGCGTCAAGTTTTGGAATTAATGTTAACGATGACCTCTACGTTGCTGAAGTTTCCACAACGATAAGAGCCGGTCAGGACGAGCGGCGTGTTGGCCTCCCTGCGAATTTAACACTAGCACCCAGAAGGCTTGCACTGCTGAGCGGGGATGGATCGCTCCAACCAAACGTAAATGGAGAAGCAGTCACCATCGAGCTTGCCAAGCGAAGCGTTGCGGTTCCGGGGCAAACAGCATTGGATGCGCTTCTTTCGCTCAACGAGTCGGTAAGGGGGCTTCTGGCATCCCTGGGGCTTGAAACAATTGAAACCAAGTGGTCTGAGCGAGAGGTTAAGGCGCTTGATCGAGTGCCTTTGGGGTCTATTTCCTCGAGCAGTGATTGCAGTTCTTGCCCAACATCACCATGATCCGCGTCTCTTTACAAACGCTGATCAGCAGGCTGCTGCGGTCCGGCCGACACATCACCTTTAGTTCGGCAATCATTGCGGCATCTTTGTTCTGCCCGGCACCTGCAATCGGTGGTTTTTTCCAAGTTGAGGGTGAGTGGCTTCTGGTTGGCGTCACCAGGATTGAGGCAGCCACCAAGCTTCGCGCTTGGCGTTGCGATGGCGAGTTGGAGCCCTTGATTCGTGGGCTAGATGCACCATTAGTTTCTGTCAATTGGTTACACCCCTCTGGATGTACAAGAGATTGGTTAGCCACGAGAGCTTGGTCGGTTAGTTCAACCCTTGCGCTCGCGAAGATCCTCAGATCGACCGGGTTTTACGAATTACGTCAATCCGGTGCTGACGCGATCACTAAGGATTCGAGCGCCAGATTGAGCCTAATTTTGGTCAAACATGGTGAAAGCGCACGAATCGATGTGTGGATTCACTGCCTTCAAGCGACCTGTCAAATCTTTGCAAGCGAAAGCAGCACGCCGAATCAGGCGAAGTCAATCGCTCGTCCATGAATCATGAAGTCACATAGAGAGGGACCATGCCAACTCCTTTCCGCCATCAGGTTGGCGACTTAAAGCCATTTACTTATCCATTGAGAATTGAGCAGGTTAAAGCCCTTGCTTTACGAATTTGCTATGGTTTGCTGGAGTTTTGGAACACACCGGGCCGATTTCGTTGGCCATTATTCCTAATCGCACTGCTTGGAGCTTTCGCCTCTGTTGCCATGCTCCGTTCATCGTTCAACCTAGATGTAGCCCCCCAATCGGACGTAAGTACCAAGCAAAGAGAAGTGATCGTTGCGAAGCAGAGTCTTAGCCCTGGCGATGTCTTGACCCGAGAAAACCTCGCCGTTGGAAGGGTACCGGTGGACTACTTCGAGGCATCGATGCTGTCCCCAGATCGTTTCCCGGATGTTGACGGTTTAGTCATGACGCAGACGCTTGCGCCGGGGCAAGCACTATCAACAAACCATGTTGTGAAGACAGAGCGACGACATCCAAGCTTGGGTCTTCGCAGGATTCAACTGGTACTTGAGGATCGCTATGGTTTTAAGCAGCTTCCAATGCCGGGAGACTTTGTTGACTTCTACTGGCAGCTCTCCAATGGTCAACAGCTTGGCCTCCATTCAACGGATATTGGAAGTTACCTCGTTGAAGACGTAAGGCTCGTATCGATAAAACGCGCAGCCGATCCCGGTCCGCAGAGCCTTTCACGTCGATCTGAGAAAACCTCATGGATTCATATCGAAGTTGAAGTTCTCCCGGAGCCGGCGCTGCGTTTGCTTAAGGCATCGGCGCTAGGTGCCTTACAAATGGTCTTACGCAATCCAGATGATCGTTCATCAGGTCCCACGGTAAACAAGCCAGAATCTCAGCGACGAGATCCAGCCCCGGCAAAACTGATGATGCCCTCGGGACAACGGGTAGCACCACCTGCAGAGGTGGCTCAGAAAAATCAAGTTGTTTCTGAAAAAAGCAAGGACAGTCCGAGTCTTGGGAATCGTGTCGAGGTAATTCGCGGCGGTCAGCGAAGTTTTGAACAAACTCATCAAGCACCTGCGAACCAGCAAAATGATCGCACCGGGTCAGCAAGAGAGTCTGAGCCGGTCAACGGAAATGCAGGTCATCATGTTTCTGGGCATGAGGCGCGCGAGCTGATCGAGCGTATTCGGCGCCTGTCAGAAACTGGTTCAACCCAAGCGGGATTGGTCCAATGAAGCATTCGATACCAAAATTTGTTTTTTTTATTGCTTCGATCATGGCGGTGATGATTGCCCATGCGACGCCTAGCTCAGAACCGAAACAACGGTATCAACTTCTGGTCGGCGACTCAGTGCTTGTACCAACCAATGGCATGTATCGAGTTTCGGTTGGTAATGCTCGAGCCATTCAAGCGGTGCCAGTAGACCCGAGTGAACTACTGTTAATTGGTGAAGCCTCTGGATTCTCGAGAGTCCACATCTGGGAAAAGGGCAGGGTTAGAAGTATCGAGGTCATGGTGCTCGCAAACCATTTGGAGCGCGTCCTCGAAGAGGCCAAAGCAGCGCTCGCTGCCGACACGAGGCTGAGGGTGGAGCAGCAAGGGAATCGGATTGTCATCGACGGCGATTCAATGACTACGTCTGAACGTCAGCGCCTCAATGAGCTCGCTAAGCGATACAGCGAAGTGACTCTCCTTGCCCATGGCTCTGCGGCGGAGTCATCAGCGCAAGTTGATCTCTATTTCGTCGAAGTCAAGCGTGAAAAGGTGGATCAGCTAGGCATTCGATGGAATCCATTTGCAAACGGGCCAAGTGCAGGCGTCTCTTTTGATCGAAGCAACCCCTTGAGCTGGACTCTGGGGATTGCGGCACAGCTGAGTTCAACCCTGCAGCTTTTGCAAAACGAGGGTGATGCAGTGGTTCTAGCAAGGCCGAGCCTAACTGCAAAACTCGGTTCGTCGGCTCGCTTTATTGCTGGTGGTGAGTTACCGATACCCGTAAGTAGCGCACTTGGGCAGGGCTCCGTTTTATTTAAGGAATACGGGATTCGGATCGAGCTAATGCCAAGCGTTGTTCAAGGTGAAGTCCTGAATCTTAAGCTCAGCGCTGAAATCTCATCAATCAACTTCGAGACGCAAGTCAAGGATGTTCCTGGGATTTCAAAGCGCCGCACTGAGTCGGAGATCCAAGTACGTTCGGGTGAAACCATCGTCGTGGCTGGCCTGATCTCAGACGACGTAGCCAAGAATTTCGAGCGCTTACCTGGCGTTAGTGATTTGCCTGGAATCGGTGGACTGTTCCGCTCGAGAAATTTCCGTGACCGAAACACCGAGCTACTTTTGTTGGTTGCACCACGACTGATTCCAGCGGTGAATCGAAGCGGAGATTCTCAATGACTGGGACCATGATTTTTTGGGAAAAGGAAGGCGAACTCAAACAGCAAACGCCATTAACTGATACCGCGCTGAGAATTGGACGTTCGCAGCGGTGCGGTGTTCAACTGCGCGGTTGGGGCATTGCAAAAGAGCATGCGGTGATCGTTCATATCGATGGTCAACACTACATCCGAGATCTTGGCGGACTCGGAGGCGTAAAGGTCAATGGGGAACGCATACGGGACTTTGGCCCCTTGAGTCCAAGTGACAAGATCCAGATAGGCGCTTACCTACTCCAAATTTCCGAACCGAGCCTTGAAAATGTGAGGAGTGCTCGAGTCTCAGCGCCTTTCCGGGTAATCAGAGAAAGGCAAGCGCCAGCGGCTTCAACTATTAGATCAGCCGTTGAGTCGTTTCAAATTTCAGATTGCTCAGGCCTGCCGCCTCAAGGTAAGTTTGCCCTACATCCTGAACCGTTCGAAAATCAAGAAATTATTACAGTGGGGTCGACTGATCAAGACGGACGTAGACAAGCGCAGACCAGGTCAGATGAAGTTGGTGACCCAACCAATCGGCCTGACGCTGGCGGACTTTTTAGCATCGAATCGGGAAAAGAGGCCCTTAACGCCGAACAAGCAAGCCTGACTTCATTCCAAGTGTCACCAGCTTTAAGGAAGGATGAGCAATGCTCAGACCATGTCCTACAGTCAAATCGCCACCCACTTCGCTGCGAGGATACCCAGATTGATCAAGGAATGACTGCGCGTGTTGACGCCGAGGGGTCTAGCCATCTGGAGCTTTCGGATGAGAAAACAATCCATGCGCAGTCTGCGAAGTTCGCAAAAATGGTCAGTTGGTTGCGCGCTGCGGCGTTCGCTGAATTAGATCGCCAGGGTACGCGGGTTGGAGATAAGAACGCTGCTCGTATTGAGGATGAGTTAAAGGGAATCTGCTACAGCTTATTGTCGACGGAGCAGGGTCGAAACCAGGATTTGATTCAACTTCCTGAGGCTGAAAAGCATCTGCTAATTCAGGCCACAGTTGATGAGTGTCTTGGTCTTGGGCCGATTCAGCCCCTGATGAAGGATCCAGCGATTAGCGAAATTATGGTTAATGGGCCAGATGCGATATACACCGAGCGAGATGGGCGTCTTTATCGGGCAGCGTTGCGGTTCTCATCCGAGCAATCCCTGCGTCACGTCGCCGATCGAATCGCGGCGAGATCGGGTCGAAGGCTCGACCTGGCAGTACCTACGATGGACGCGCGTTTGCCCGACGGATCAAGGGTCAACATTGTATTGCCGCCCTTAGCGATTCGTGGCACTCACATCACAATCAGAAAGTTTTCACGAAACCTGCGTTGTTTGTCCGATCTGGTTAAAAGTGGTGGTGCAAATGCGATGCTGGCTAGCTTTCTGCGTTGGGCTGTCAAGAATCGCTTGAATGTGCTTGTTGCTGGCGGGACTGGGAGCGGAAAAACAACTCTATTGAATATGCTTGCTCAAGAGATTGAACCCGGTCAGCGAGTGATCACAATTGAAGATGCCGCTGAATTACAGTTTGATCACCCACATTGTGTATCACTAGAATCTAGGCTCGCCGGACATGAGGGTGCGGGCGGCGTCAGCATTCGGGATTTACTACGAAATGCGCTTCGAATGCGCCCAGATCGAATCATGATCGGGGAATGCCGTGGTGGCGAAGCACTTGATCTGTTGCAAGCACTGAACACTGGGCATGGCGGGTCAATGTCAACAATTCACGCTAATTCTCCTCGCGATGCGCTTGGTCGCCTCGAAGTCCTTACATTACTTGCTGGTCTCGATTTACCGATCGATGCCATCAGAGCGCAAATTGCTTCTGCCTTTCATCTGGTCATTCAGACGAAGCGATTTTCTGATGGAAGTCGTCGGATTAGCAGCGTGAGCGAATTATCAGGTCTTGAGGCTGGGCGCTACCGCATGCAAGAACTTTTTTGTCTAAACCAAGCGCTTACGGGCGACTTACCTAGCTATAAGACTTGTCTAAGCACCCCAACTTGTCTGGAGGACGTTTTCGGCCCGCTACATACCTCCTGGATTGATCTGTTTCAAAGTGAATCGTACTCGTCCGAATCGGCACCTCAAATGGATCTGGCCCCTAGTCATGGTGGTTTAACTTGGGGTAGCGAAGCAAGCACCGAAGTTGAGAACATAGCAAGCACCGAAGTTGAGAACATAGCAAACACTGAAGTGGAGAACATAGCAAGTGCCGAATCAGTTGACAAAGCCGCCATAGAACGAGCAAACAAAGTTGTTACTGAATTGGCAAGCCCAAAAATGGCAGCCTAGGTTAGCTTGGGGGACAACTTGGAACACATGTTTATATGGGGATTGCTTCTGTTTTGTATGACGGTTTTGCTGTTGCAAATCACGCCCTGGGTTTTGAATGTGAGTCGGATTTTTCTTGACTGGTGGAGCTTTCGGATCAGTGATCACGATATTCAGGAAGACCGTTCGCAGCAGGCTTGGCGTTTTCGAGAAGTCTTTTCGAGTCGGGCAGGGCGAGCACTCTATGTTGTAATAATTTCCGTCATGGTCTTTGGAGTGGGAAGGGTTTCACTCATGCTTTCCCTATTGTTGCTGGCAACTGGATTTTGCTTGCCGCTCGGCCTACAGATTAGACGTGTTGTTAGACAACGTCTGGCAATGGAACAAGCCCTTCCAGATGCGATGACAAAGCTCGGGGCGCTCCTAAGCGCTGGCCAACCATTACATCAGGCGATTGTCGAACTACCGGAGCGTATAGATCCCGTGTTACGAACTTGCTTTTCCCAATTGCGGGCTGACCTGAAAGTCGGCATCAGTTTGGCGGATTCACTGAAGCGCCAAGAAAGGCGATTAGAGCTTGAGGAGTTTGTCGCATTTGCAAGTTGTGTGCGCGTGGGTCTAGCATCAGGTGGTACGTTGGCTCCAAGTATTGAGAGGCTTGCGGGCGATATGCGCAAGCGCCTCAACTTGCGGATGAAGCTAAGAGTGCTGACAGTGCAGGCTCGGGGGCAAGCATGGATCATGGCGGCACTCCCTGCGTTGATCTTAATAGCGCTCTCTATGGTGGATCCGAGTGGTTTTCAATTTTTAATTCAAACAAGCGCTGGGCGAACCGCTTTATAAATCGCAGTTGCGATGAATTTACTCGGCGCTTTTTGGGTTCGACGCCTGTCTCAATCGAAGTGGGTTTAGCGAGTCAATGTATTCCATCGAAATAATGCTGTTGCTAGGACTGATCGGTATGACGGTTGGTATTTGCCTTTTCGCCCTTGGAGGACTTTGTATTCGGAGCCTAACGCGAAATCATAAGATTTCTCTAGTTGGGGGCATAGACTCAAAAAACAATCATCGAGCAAAAAGCAGATCGATAAGTACATTAATAGAGCAAATATATATCGGTTCAGGGCAATTAATGATTCGCTTTTCGGGGTCTCGATTTAACGAACGATTTGATAGGTATATCAATTTGCTTGGTAGCGTTGACCGTCAATTCGCTCAAGCAAGCAATGTGTCTGGCGGTGACGCGACCTTTGCTGCGGTTCGAGCTTTGGGACGGTACTACTGCCTTGGTGCATCTCTTTTCTTTGTGCTGTTCGGGGCGACTGTTCTCCTACGTGCCGAGACCTCTGATCTCATGCTTTTTGTGAAAGACCTAATCAGCAGCAGCCTAGCCTTACTGGGACTCGGTATTTCGCTATTTTTTTTACTTCCCCGTTTAATGATGGCGCGCATGCACTCGAGTATTGAGCTCATTCGACACCGTCTCAATGTTCGGTTCCCAAGTTTGATCGATCTATGGGTTATTGGTCTTGAATCAGGGCAATCACCCAGTGCCGCGCTCCTTGGTGCCTTAGATCAGAACAGTCATCCTGCTTTTGAACTTCTCCGCGATCGCTTGAGAAGCGATATTCGAGGGGGGTTAAGCCTCGCAGAATCCCTCACCAGCATAGGTAACGCGCTCTCAGTTCAAACGCTTTGTTCCTTAGCGCAGTTGGTATGGATTGCGGTGACGCAAGGTGGGCCGATTGCCGAACGCCTCAAGCAGTTTGCAGAGCAGTCTCGACAAGCAACGTTTCTGGCGGCGGAGAACGATGCGTTGAAGGCCCCTATGCGTTTACTCGCTCCTCTTGTGTTATTGATTTTTCCCTCAACCTTCATCGTCCTCTTATTTCCTGTGTTTTACCAACTGACCATGGAGTTCGGCCGATGATTAAGGGCGATATCCGTCTCTCCCGCTTCTGGCAGCGCTTGCTCGGTCTTAGTCCGATGGGCGGGATCGGAGAAAGCTATCGAGGTTGGGTCTTTATACCCGCTTGTTGTTCAATTCACACCTTTACCTTGCGCCGCCCAATTGACCTTGAGTGGTTAGACCGCGAGGGTCGAGTCCTTAAGCGAGAGTTTCTGGTTCCTCCTCGATCAATTCGCTGCTGTCCACATGCTTACGGTGTTCGAGAGCGCTACTCGGATCAGGGCCTTCGGAAACAAGAGGGTTGGGGTGCGACTGAAACGATCATCGCTTTGCCGCTTCTTCTAATGATCTTTTTCATGACGATTCAACTTGCTTATATCGCGATTGCTAAGGTTCACCTAGGTCATGTGCTTCGTGAAGGTATGAGGGCGGCGGCGGCAGAACTGACGGCGCCAAATATTCTCTCCTCCTCTCGTTCAGCTCAATGGACGGTAGATGGCGTTCATAGTCAGCAGCCAGTTGCCGGTTTGGATAGGCAAAGGTCGGCTAATCATGCCTTCGAAGATGCGATCCAGCGCGCCTTCAGGGCTTGGGCAGTCTTTTATGGGGAAAGTCAAAGCGAGGGTAGCCGCAGCATCCGTGGCGCTGATTTTCGTGTTGCGTCGCAGTGGCTCGCGACTTTGGAGTCGGGGCAGATGCCAGACAGAGCTGGTGGCTTAAAGGTATCACCGGGCTCTCAATCTGCTTCAAACGATCCCATGCTTTTTGCTAATGAGCCCGATCACTTGAAGGGATTGTTGAGCTATAAAATGCCACTGAAGCTACCGTTTTTTGGGCGATCGCTAGCGCAGGTTTTGCCTGTTTCTCCTGATTGCAATCTTGCAACTACAGGGTCTGGTCTTTGCGTCGAGGGCGAGCGTTGGTATTGGTGGATGCAGGCAAGGGCTCGTATTCCCATACCTGCAACCGCCGGGATTGAAGCTTTTCAGACGGGCCAAGAAGCTTCTCAGACTAATCATTCAAAGCCTTACGACCAATCGGAAGCGGCAGGTGATTCCACTGATGTGACCGAGGCAGATGCACGCCAATTTTCCCTATCGGCGGAGCAAGCTTTTTTGCCTTCTTCCCCTGGCGCGTTGCCTCAAACAATCGCTGCACTTATCACTGAGTTGCAGGCAGTAACACCGACTGCTTCGGAGCGCAGTCACCAAGTGATTCAGGACTGCGGCATACAATTCGGGACTTGAGTATTCTTCTCGAAAAAGGGTTACTGCATGAATATCACCATGATTGGTACAGGCTACGTAGGCCTTGTTACCGGTGCTTGTTTGGCCGATATGGGCAATGAGGTGCTTTGCATCGATGTCGATGAAAGCAAGATTGAGCGGCTGTTGCGCGGTGAGATCCCGATTCATGAGCCTGGCCTCGACAAAGTGGTGCATCGTAATGTAGCCGCGGGGCGGTTGCGTTTTAGCGCCGATCCGAAAGAGGGCGCGCTTTTCGGTGTCATCCAAATGATTGCTGTAGGAACGCCTC
>Ga0172376_10006082_pt1 | contig 13224 bp, 13 predicted proteins | sample Lak35m_FD_121114 | JGI IMG/M metagenome (GOLD analysis project Ga0172376, IMG submission 121114) | Freshwater microbial communities from Kabuno Bay, South-Kivu, Congo - kab_092012_35m | ecosystem: Environmental > Aquatic > Freshwater > Lake | place: Democratic Republic of the Congo: South-Kivu...
ACGTTGTCCCGGGGAAAACACGGCCCCCCAAACCCCAGGCCCCCGGTCAGGTACTTTCGGCCGATGCGCTGGTCCATCCCCAAGGCATCGCTGATCACGTCCACATCCCCCCCTGGCAGCTTCTCGCAGAGCTCGGCCATCAGGTTGGCAAAGGAAATCTTCATGGTGACGAAGCTGTTGACGGCAATTTTGGCCAGTTCCGCATTCTCCAGGGTCATGCGCTTTACCGGGGCGTGGTTTTCAGAGACGCGGTGATGGACAGCCTCCAGCATATCCCCGGACTTTTCGTCAAACTGTCCCAACAGATAAAAATCTGGGTTGAGGAAGTCCCGGATCACGCTCCCTAGGGCAATAAACTCCGGATTGTAGCAGAGTCCGAAATCCGGCCCACACTTACGGCCGGATTCCTGCTCCAAAACCGGCAGGAGGCCGTAGCGGGTGGCTCCCGGGAGAACCGTGCTGGTCATCACCACGGTGTGGTAATCCTTTTTGACCCGCAGGGCTTGGCCGATTCCACGGAAGGCGTGTTTGGCGTACTGCAGGCTGAAGCTACCGTCGCAGTCACTGGGGGTCGGCACAATCACGAAGGAGATTTCCGATGCCCGGATGGCCTCCTCCGCGGAAAGGGTCGCCCTGATGTTTTTGCGGTTGGCACGAATGAGTTCCGGAAGTCCCGGCTCCGGCACCGGGGCACGGCCATCATTGATCGCCCCAACCAACTCCTGGTTGATATCCACCCCGGTGACCCAGAAGCCCTTGGAGGCAAAAGCGGCTGCCATGGAAGCCCCGAGTTTCCCTAGGCCAAAAACGGAGATTTTTTTGGTTAAATTCACTTTTGGCTAAAGAAACGCATACCTTGGACAAAACTGATTTGCCAGCCACCACAAGAATTTTTTAACGCCATGTGGAATCCTTCAGGCTTTTTTCTGTGAAAGACCTAATTCCCTTATGAGCCTTTGATCCCAGATGGTCTCATTTGAGATACGGTCTCGCAATTCGATGGAGCCTTTATCGACCTCAGGATGATCCACACCCCGGCGATTGTCCCACCCCAAACATTCCGGAATCCCCACAATATGGGAAATTTTTTTTTGATAGGACGCAAAGTCTTCCAAGCAGCCAACCAGGGCAAAGCGTCTCAATTCCTCCAAAACAATCTTAAATATTTTTTCGACTCCTAATTCATGAGGATCTTGGTGATTGCAGAGGAAATGCCTCCAAATCCAGTAGGTTTGGTAGTTTTTCTCGATTTTTCCAAAAGCATCAAAAAAAAGAGTGAAGGACTTTGGAATTGAGGGATCCGTTTTGAGTTTGAAATTAAATTCACTGACCCAACGCTCCACGGGATCACGGAGACACGTTATATAAATTCTTTCTTTATATCTACCGAAGACCTTTTCGATTTTTTCTTTTGTGACTTGATGCCCAAGCAAAACCCTTGCACGGAGCTGCTCATCACGCGGCCTTTCTTCCCAAGGCTTATGACCGAATTTTCTGTCGTTTTCACGGCCCCATGGTCCTAGGTGAACGAATTCTTTGGGTAAAAAACGGTGAAAGTGATTTCTTAGGGTCTGGCCACCCGTTTTAGGTATATGGGGTATAACGACAACCGCTTTAGAGTTCATTTTTTGGCCCGGATCAGCCAATGCCACCCCAGTTTGCGCTCAAGGGTCCGGAACATCTTTCGTGGCATGTGGCGGAACCACGGCTGGATGACATACCGGTGTTGCCGGTAGTCTTTGACAACAAAGGGAAAGATATGATCCTGCCGCATTTCCAGAATACGAAACCCCCGCATCAGAACCTGGATGTCACTTTCGGAGTAAGTGTGGGCAATCGGACAGCCAGCCTGAGCCTCCGGCTGGTCCAGCCCCGCCTCAATCATGATGGCCTTCCAGGAATTCTTGGCATAGAGCATCAGGCGAAATTCCGATCTCGGCCCCATATACTTTCTGGCCTCGGCAACGATTTTCTCCGGTCTCGGGGCATGATGGATGACGCCAAAAGAGTAGATCAGATCGAATTTCTGCCTTGGCAAGAAGCTGGTAAGTTCCTCGGCGTTGCCGAGATAGAAACGGCCCTTTAGGCCGAGCAATTTGAATTTTTTTTTCGCTAAATCCAGGGACTTTTTGGATAGTTCGACCCCGGTGTAGTCCGCCCCTGCTTTGGCGAAGGAGGCTGCCGCCGTCCCGATCCCACAGCCGATTTCGAGGACACGTTTGCCCTTCCATTTATGAAATTCAGAAAACCCGATGATATGGGGTTCCACCCGGTATTTTCTTTTTTCCACCTGCTCAAAGTAACGCCGGGTTCCTACCGGGGCTGTCCCATGACGGATATTACAGGGGCGCCGATTCCAATAGCTTTTTACTGTGCCAAGGGCTTTATTTTTCATGCAAAGAGATGAACTGGGTGGTTTCCCCAAACGCAGCACAGTTGATTAGCCAAATTAGTTTATTCTCGTTGAAATCCCAGAGCTCGAAAGTGTTTTTATCACTAACAGAACAAAGATATAACTCATCTTGGATCCAGCGAGCATCTTGTAACCAAGATGATCCTAGCTTGTAGCGTTTTTTTATTTTACCAGATTTTTCAATTATAACGATACAGCCGTTGCAGCTATCGCAAAAGTAAATGTCTCCGTTAGGCAAAGAATTCACTCCGTGAGCTCCGACGAACCCTGAAGTAATTACTTTGTATTTTTTTTGGGCATCGAAATAACCTATATCTCCTTGGATTAGCGTGCTAATTAAAAATCCTTGATCATAGGAATGAACGCTGTTGATATGAGTTAATTGGAGGTCATTATGAATATAATGTTCCCTCAGCGAGACATTTGGCGGAAAAATGTAATTTCGGCCGTAAACCTCTTCTGGAACTCTCAAATACTCAAGGAATTTCCCCTCTTTTGAAAACAGCAAGATGGCATCGGATGCCGAGCAAGAAACTACCAGTCCACCATCCGGCATTACTTCAAAAAGATGGTTCCCCGCCATCAAATCATGAGTGATTTGATGGCGGGGGCTATCATCCCAGATTGTTTTGTAAACCTCCAAGAAAGCGGTTCCCGCAAGAATTAATTCACTGCCGCGGATTTGAGCTTGTTGTACCTTGTAATTTTTTTTTCCCCAACGAATAAGTTTGGGAACGTCGCTGATTCTGTCCCACTCCCAACAGGAAAAGGCTCCTGTATAGTTTGAGCAGTACTCATTTTTCAGACTCTGCAAGTCAGGCGGAATCTTAAGCCGGTCTTTATTTTTATAGCGATTAGTCAAATAATTAAGATGGCACTGGTTGAAATCCATTATTCTTGTCGAATGCGTAAGGAGGAGCTTCATTTTCTTTTTTGGGGAAGGTAGAAGGCTTTTTTTGGTTTGCCTTGATTAGTTTTTTCGTACTCCTCCGCCACGGGATCAAAACCGACTGCTTCTTTCTGGTCTCCAAAAATATCCCAGATATTTTTGATTCCACCTCTCGCATCCACATCCACAATGATAAGTTTAAGATTCGGATGGGCTTTACATATTTTTTGGGCAAGCAAACCTCGGCCTTTCTTCTTGGGAAGACTCATTGACTAGGAGTGCTGTGCTTTGCCTGAATTAAGATTTTTTCCTTGGTGAGGCTTCGACCAACCGCTGCTGCCAAGATTGAATAGCTACTACCTGTGTGGTTCGGAGAGAATTTATCTAGTAGGCTTTTCCATGCTGGAGATGCAACATGGGGACAGGGGTTCTGTGCCGATTTCGTAGAACTTTTAGATCGCAAGCATAAACCTTTATTTTTTTTGGTGAATGAGTGCAAAGTAAGCACATTTAGAGGTAAAACTTTCTTAAAAGGCGACTCGATTCATTTTTATCATGAGCGTTGGTCACGTAGCCATCCTGCGTTGAAAAAACGGCCATCGGAAGTAAAAATAACGACAAAGGAACAGTTTCCAGCCCTTTTTTTTCTAAAAACTTCTCGGTCTCCGGCCACCATGGATGGCGGTTGAAGACTTTCGGTCCACACCAGCCCTCCGTATAAAGGCCGACGCCAGTTCTTATTTTTTTAAAACAGGACTCTTTTCTCTGCAATTTTGGCGGCATCATGAAAGCATCATCAGAAATCTGATCCAAGGAATTAGCCGGGATCAAGAGCTGTTTACATACCGGCAGAAAGGTGCCGTTCTTGTAAATCGATACTCGCCAATCAGAATCTAGGCCTCCAAGAAATATGCTTAACCCGACGGTAGCATCTTGTAAGTAATATTGATTGTTTTCATCTCTCACTAAGGTAACCACATGAGTGATGTAACTTTCCGGAGGATTGCCGCAATGGTAAGTCCAACTTGAATACCCGTTTTCTTCGTAAACCTTCATACAAAGCCACGCCGCACCTCCGCAAAGAACACCATATTTTAGATTCTTCATATCTTCGAAGATTTGTTTGTAATCGATTAGCCAGTATTTTTCACAAACGAGAACTTTTTCCAATGGCAAGGCCCCGGATCCCGCAAAAAACTACTTGCGTTTTCGCGGTTGGGGATCCACAGCTTGCAGTGTTTTTTCCGCGACATTTTTAAAGATTTTGTGAATGGCGGAATTCAAGTCTAGTTTGCCGAATCTCGCAGAATTGCTATCCGAACATCAGAATCTGAATTCATTAGGTTTTGTTGCCTGCTTAAGATCCATTTTTTTCCTGTCGTTTTCATTAGGGCTTGTTGCGCATTGGGCATGAGATCATGCCTTTTTTCTGTAATCACTACTATATAATCACATGCTTTCGCTGCCTTAGCCTCCTGGCTTGAAGGAAAAGGGAAATTAGATTCCTTTCCAATGTTGAGCATGGAATATTGCCAAAAGTGAAAGGCGCTGATTGTTCGGAGAATTTGCGAAGGTGGCGTTTCATACCAGATTCTGAACTTTTTATTTTTAGGGACTTCAGTCAGCAAGAATGCATTTACCTTTCTAGCTATTTGTAGATAAGAACTTTCAGGTGACTTTTCCAAATTTAAAAAAGGACGAGCGAAAAAATTACTTTTTGGATTCTCTCGTTGAAAAATACATAAGCAGAAAGTCAAAATCAGAATGCCCATCAAAGCCTGAGTTTTCCAGACTCTAGCGATGTAAAGCAAAATGCACGACATTAGGAAAAGCCAGTTGAATAAGGAAACAGTTTTTGTTAAAGACTCATATTTTTGTAAAAATAAAATTAGAAGTAGCCACCCCTGACATAAAAAAAATGCTTTTATACTAATTTTATGTTTTTCTGCTTTTTCATTTTTTAAAAGGCTTAATGCAGCCAAAATACATGCAGGTATGCTATAGGAAAATCGTGTCGGCTTCAAAACCGCGCTTTGAATAATAAAATGCTGAAGTAAGATTCCAAAACACACGAAAGCAAGATAACTGAAGGCTACGCGCATGAAAGGCTCGCTCAAAGATTTCTTGGGAGAAGCTTTTGAGAGGCTGAAAATTTGCAAAGATAATATTAGAAAAGGGGTGATGGTATAAAAATTCCAGGCCTGAAGGTAAAAGCTCCATGGCTTCCAGAAGGCCCGTGTTTCGCCTTTGATTAAATTTAGGGCTGTTTGATACTCAATTAGTTTAGACGGAATTATTTCCAGAGGGCTCCACATTCGCATGCAAAGGTTCGTTATGAAAAAAAATCCTAACAACCCGGATATGAAAAGAAAAAATTTTTTCGGCTCAAAGAATATTTTATCTTTTGAAAATGTCCCGATTTTCCAGGCAGCATAAAAAGCAAAAAGGTAAGCGAAAAAGGCTATGTTAGCGCTTGCCGCCATACCACTAAACCAACCGGCGACGAGTGGACCCAAAGTTGATGCCGTGCATAAAGTAAGAGAAATGACTACGAGCATACAAACAACACCAAAGCCATCGACATAATCCCACGCGAGGCTTCGGATGAACCATGGATTAAAGCAAAGAACCGGGGTCAAGAGATAAGCCCATCGGACAGATAATACCTTTTCTATGATTTTAAATGTGCTGAAGGCAGTTATTGTGGAGAGGGTTATTCTCAGACAAAGAAAACCCCACTCTATCCCCAACCATTGATAAAAAAGCTTTTGTGGTAAAATTGCCGCAATTCTTGTGGCGTAATAGGTGGAGCCAAATCGTTCCACGGAATCCAGATAATTAAGGCTAAGAGCCGTATAAAGATAACTGTCGATTGTGCCAATTTGGCATCTTGGCTGTGAAATGAAAAAGCCCCAAAAAAAAGTGGAAAGTACAAAAGAAAAAAACGTTGGCAATGCCTGACTACGCGAGCTTATTTTTTTTAAAAATTTTTTAGAAAATTCCATCAAAAATTAAATTTTATTATGGCTTGAATAATTTTGCTCTGATTTTTTTCGGATAGTTTATTATAGAAAGGTAATCGTACCAGACATTGACTTGCGCGCTCTGATTCGGGGCAGTAGGTGACTGTAGGCTTTTTGGGGTAATTCTTTTTAATAAAGGGGCTCTTGTGAAGGGGCAAATAATGGAAAACGGCTTTTATTTTATGCCTGGCAAGATGAGCAATGAAATGCTCACGTGCCTCTGGAAACGGCATAAGAAGATAATACATATGGTAAGCTTGTTCGCATTCTTTCGGTACATAGGGCTGACGAACCCCGTGCCTTTGGGCCCACTTCCCCAAACGCTGTTCGTAGCGGAGCCATATCTTCTTTCGTTTCTGTTGCACATCCTGCCACTTCTCCAGCTGGCCTAAAAGAAAAGCTGCCAAAACATCGCTCATCACATAGCTGGATCCTACTTCTATCCATGAATATTTTTTGACTTGTCTGAGATCAAATTTAGACCGATCAGTGCCTTTTTCACGGATCATTTCAGCTCTTTGAATATAACGCTTCTCGTTGAGAAGAAGGGCGCCGCCTTCTCCGCAGGTGATATTTTTTGTCTCATGAAAACTCAGCGCCGCCATGGCCCCAAAAGTCCCAAGCAATTTCCCTCGGTATCGGCCAAAGAGGCCGTGAGCGTTGTCTTCGACCACGGGCACGTCGTGGCGACGGGCAATTTTTAGGATCGTTTCCATTTCGCAACCGATGCCTGCATAATGTACAACAAGGATGGCGCGGGTGCGCTTTGTGATTAGGGCCTCCAGCTTGCTTTCATCAAGATTGAGAGTGTCTGGCCGTATATCGCAAAATATCGGGCGGGCTCCTCGCAAGACAAACGCATTTGCAGTCGAGACAAACGTGAAGGAGGGAACGATAAATTCGTCATCTTTTTGGATATTTAAGAGAAGCGCAGTCATTTCCAACGCGTGAGTGCAGGAGGTGGTTATCAGCGCACGGGGAACTCCTAGCACTTTCTGCAGAAGTGCTTCACCTTTTTTACCGTACACATGATTGCCGGAGACCCGCCCGGAAGTGATAGCTTTTTTGATGTAACGAATTTCTTCTCCTTCGACACTACTCCGATTGAAAAAAATCATTCGATAAAGCCCCAATGTTTTGCAGCGTCCAGATTCCAATCCTTGTCCAGCTCCAGAACCGAATCGCAAAATATTTTTTTGAGCTTCAGCCGAAGATTGGGCGAGACAAGTTGGTTTTTATTGTAAGCGCATCTGTTGATCGGGAGCTCTGGAAAGCGCAGTTCTTGCTCGCCTGCCTTTCCCGTGAGATCTCGAAAGAGGCTTAGAACCGGCTCTTTTGAACTTACCGCTTTTTCGAAGAGAAGGATTTTTAATTGAGAAGAGGGAAAGTGTTTTTTCCATTCCTTTAGGTTTCTTGCGTAATAGCCCCGCTGGACGTATGCAAAAGGCGAAACGGAGGTTTGCCAGCTTGGAGTTGCGGGTTCGTCTCCAACTATTGCGAGGGCCTCCTCGATTGGGCGGTTCTCCAACGAGTTGGCTAGGCTGAAGAAATAATTCGAAATGGCACGCTCGACCGGATTCCGGACCAGCACTATGACTATCGCCTCTGGAAACCATAATTTAATTGACTCCGCCACGAAAGGGTTCTCCAAATAGGACGTGCTTTTTTCCATGAACACCCGGGCCTGTTTATTTTTCGAGAAATGCAGTTTTTTAAAAAACTGTTTTCCTTTGTTTATTTTCGAAGAATCCAAAAAAAACTTAGGCTCGGGGAAGCGGGGCTGGGCAAGGGCGATGCTCGGGCTACTGGAGAGCACTTCGGCCAAATAGGAAGTGCCGCTTCGCTGGGCACCAATAATAAAAGCATGCTTATGGATTACGAGATGCCTCCTCTTGATAGATTTCAGCGATTTGAAAAGCAGGCTCTCGGGTCACTTGGCGAAAAATATTTAAAATATACTCCCCAATCATTGCTATCAGCACCACTAAAAAAGAATTAAGAAAGGCTATTAAAGCAACCAAAGTAGTCCAGCCCTCTACTTGCGTGTCACCCATCAATTTTCTTATCACGAAGTAAACCCCTATGCTCATGCTGCAAAAACAGGCTGCTAATGAAATCCCTAATGCGAGACGCAAGGGGTAGGCTGAGTAGGTAAAAAGAATGCGAATCAGAAGGGCAATAATTTTTTTTGCTGTATACCCGCTTTCCCCAACTCTCCTAGGCTGATGTTTTACAATGACATTAAGGCGTTGGGATGAGGCAAGCAACACCAACCCGTTAATATAAGGGAACGGGGTGCTACGATGTAAGATGCGGGTTACGACATCCCTACGAAGCAAACGAAAGCTCGTTAGATTAAAGTCTGGAGCCTTTCCGAAAATTTTTTCATTAAGCTTCTGAACAAAAAGAGATCCAAAAAAACGGACTATGCCATGATATTTTATTTTGTATTGACCCACAACCAAATCAACATTCTTGCCTGCTCTTTTTAAAAGCTTGGAAATTTCCTGCGGATGAATCTGCAAATCATCGTCGAGAGTAACCACCCATTGCCCGCGCGAAAGGGATAGGCCACATAAGACAGCAGAGTGTTGACCAAAATTTCTTAAAAGATTTACAATTTTAAGCTTTTTGCCATATTTTTTTGATTTATCTACGAGCACACTCCAGCTTTTATCGGTGCTTCCATCATTTACAGCTATGATCTCAAAAGCGTACTTTAAATTATTGCCAAATTTAATAGCCTCGTCAATTGTTTCCCCAACAATCTCTTGACTATTGAAAACGGGAATTACGATGCTTAGTTTCATTTTGGTTTGTGAGCTGCTAAAAGTATAATTGAACCTAATAAAATTTTTTTATTTTTTTGCAAGCACCCAATTTCCCGCGACAGCATTTCTTTTAAAAAGCGAAAAAGAAATCGGTTTTTAACAATATGATTCTGTTCGGCATATGAAGATTGGTAATTGGATGTGCCTTTAAGCCAAAATAGGAGATAACGTTTTATTAAAATAATAAACGGCAGAAACAAAAAAAGAAAGAAGAAAATCTTCTTTTAAAATTAATATTTTTTAAATTATGGCATAATGTTTTGCAGCGATATCTCCTGAAGTGTTTGGCATATAAATTATGCCTGGACCACAAAAAGCTAAAAGCTGGTTTTGTTAAGTAGAACATTCCACCCGGTTCGAGAAGCTTGTAAAGATGTCTTAAAAATGTCTCTTCGTTCTTTATGTGTTCCACCACATCAAAAATCCCGATCGCCGGGATGCAACCCGGCCTGAATCCGGCCGATTGCGTTGTGGCACAGATCACATGTTGCAGGCCACGCTTCTTTGCATTCTGCGCACCACCTGACCCAGGTTCCACCAGCACCACATCCCACCCCGCATCCGTAAGGCCTTTTGCCACGAAACCGTTTCCCCCGCCCACGTCAAAAATTGGTCCCTTCCCACGTGGCGGAAACTTTTTGACTAAATCAATGATGCAAGCGTTACGGTGTTGAAACCAAAACGATTTATCTTCAATTTCGAAACAGCGATCGTTACCCTCGCTCGGATAAGAAACTTCTTTCAACTTCTTTGCATACCAAATCCCATCACAGGAAAGTCTTTAGGCCTTGGGAAAACTCGTGCCGTCAAAAATAGTTTTGTTATGCATACCGTTTCATTTTCAAGGCTTGAGACACCAAAAAAGCGCATATTCATGATGAACTCTCCAAGATCTCTTGCGCTCCACCATGAAATGACGAGCAAGATGCTCTTGCAAAGCCTGCTCCGTTCTTGGGAAGCTTCCACGATCAACAGACCATAAAAACCTCCCACGAAAATTCGTAGGATTCCAAGTAGGATCGACCAAAATGAGGATTCCCTGCGGAGAAAGCACCCTCTTGACTTCCAACAATGATGTCTGGAATTCTGCCTCCGTGAGATGGTGCGACACCGATTTCATTAGGCAGAGGTCGAATCTGCCGTCGGCAAAGGGAATGTTACAAGCTGAGGCCTCGATGCATTCATTTTGGGGGAACTTTGCGCGAAATGCCTTTAGCATCTGCGGGTCAGTGTCTAAGCAACAGTATTCCCACTCGTTTGGGAAAAGGGGCCTGAGCAATCCAGTACCACCCCCGACATCCAAGACCCGACCTTGAGGCGGGAGAGTACTGAATTCCTGACGGAATATCTTTCGATTTTTCGGCCCTCCTGCAACCCATTGGCCCAACTCGTAAACGGCTGGGATAGAGACCAGTTTGTGGACGAAACTGAGCACGGAGATTTCTATTAGGTAATTAGATGAAGGGCATCCTTTAAAACCCAACAGCCTGAACTGGCGAATTGTAGGTTCAAAGGCAGGCAAAGGTAGCCATGGCCGAAAATAAAATTTGCGAACTTAGGAGTTTGGCTCGTGGATAATATATTTTGTTTAGGACCTCAGCCGAAACCACGGCCACCCGAACACCGATCTTCGCGCTAACAATGAAATTTAAAAGGTAAAGAGAAATTTGCCCGCCCACTGCCAAAGATTGTGATTTAGATTTTTAATTCGCCACGGATCCAATCGTAAGTTTTTTTAAGCCCATCCTTCAACTTTGTATTCGGCTCCCAGCCCATCAGTTCTTTGATCAAGGTGTTATCGCTACTCCGGCCCCGCACGCCCTTGGGGGCCCCCAGATTGTATTTCCTCTTCAGCTTTACACCGGCGATGCCCTCCACGATATCCACCAACTGGTTGATGGAGACCATCTCCGTACTGCCAAGGTTGATCGGCTCCCGGATGTTACTCTCCATGATGTCGGTAGAGCCCTTGATGCAGTCGTCAATATACATGAAGCTACGTGTCTGCTGGCCGTCGCCCCAGATCTCAATCTCCCCGGTTTTGTTTTTCTGCGCCTCGATCACTTTTCGGCAGATCGCCGCCGGCGCCTTCTCCCGCCCCCCATCGTAGGTCCCATGCGGACCGTAGACGTTGTGATAGCGCACAATCCGGGTCTCGATTTTATAATCCTCCCAAAAGTGACGGCACATCCGCTCGCTGAACAGCTTCTCCCATCCGTACCCATCCTCGGGCATCGCCGGATAGGCGTCGGATTCCTTGAGGCCGGGATTCTCCGGCATGGTCTGTTTGTCCGCTGCATAGACGCAGGCGGACGATGCATAGAAAAAGCGTTTGGCTCCCGCCTCCTTGGCCGCCATCAGCATGTGGGTGTTGATGAGCACGGAGAGCATGCACTCGGCCTTGTGCAGCTCAATGAAGCCCATCCCGCCCATGTCGGCCGCCAAATTGTAGATCCACCCCATGCCCTTCGCGGCCTTCCGGCACGCTTCTAACTCCCGCAGATCCAACCGGTGGTTGTCGACATCATCAAACTTCTGATACCACTCGGAAAAAGGCTTCAGATCCACGGCTCGTAGTTTTTTGATTCCCCGCTTGCGAAGATGCGCCACGAGATGGCCACCGATGAAGCCGCCCGCACCGGTGACCAAGATGGCGGATGGGGGGTGGGGGGTTTTGGTCATTTTTTATTTCCGAAAAGTCTCCCGAGGCTTAGGCGCGACAAGATCTTCCCTGCGCATGGCGAAAAAGTTGGTCGGCGCATAAAACTCCTCCGCTTCGGTGTAGTCTCGCACCGGCAAAGGGCCCAGCGGTGAACAACGAAAAAGATTGAAGTCCCTGCGGATGAAAAAGTTCCAAAAATCGCGAAAAGCCGTCCGCGCGTCCAGATGACAGCCTCCGAACTCAAACTGCACCAGCCTGGTCCGCTCCAGCAACCGCTCCGCCCCCTGCAGGACCCGGAGCTCAAATCCTTCGACATCCAGCTTGAGGACGTCCAATTCGGAAAAGCCCTCCAGCCATCCAAGACAGGAGTCCAACTTCCGGGTGGGGACGGTTTCCCGGTGGTCAAAACTGAATCCCAGGGCCTCCCCGTCCCGCCGGATTAGGCTGGCCAGCGAACTGCCGGCCCGGTCGGAATGCAGTTTTGAGCTTCCCTCGCAATCCGAGGCCGCCCACTTATGAATCTCCACTCTTTTGCATCCCGAAAAACGCCGGCGCAGAGCGGCTTGGGCGATGCTCGCCGGCTCAATCATGTGGACAAAGGCCTGGGGATATTTTGCGAGCAGAGCGGCCGTCCACCTCCCGGAATGGGCTCCCCCATCCACTGCCAGCCGGACATTCGGCAGAAACCGCGCAATCTGGGCCACTTCATTTTCCGTTGTCTGGCTGCCCCACCCCCGGCCCAGCATCCGGCTGCACCGTTTCTCGAGATTCCGGGCCTGTCGGGCCAGCAGGCGGGCCCACCACGGGTTCGGAGGGAATCGGCTATTTCTTTTCGCCGGTATGTTCGCGGTGGGTCGCGTCCCAGTACCCCTCGGCCCAGGGCCGGGTGAAGGTACGTCCGTTTTTCATCCGGTAATCGGGCAGGGAGTCCTGGCCGGCCTTGCGGAAAATCAGAAACTCCCGGGCCACCTCCATGCGAGGTGGTCGGAACCGGGCCCGCAGGTTGCGCCACGCGGCGCGCAGCCCCCGCGACACCGGCCGGGAAACAAACGGCTCCACATCGCCCTGGGGCCCCGGCTGGAACGTGGCTGCCTTCTCTAGGACCAGCCCGAAAGAGTCCAGGGTGGTCACAAGAGCTTTGCGGTTAAAAAAGGTGCAGGAAGTCGGTTCGTCGTAGGGACTGTCCTCGACCGGGCAGTAGAGGAGCTCCCGTTCAGCCAGCTGGGGGGTGCTCAGGGTGGCGGTTTCCAGGGCCAAGATTCCCCCGGGGGCAAGACAGTCCAACACCTTCCGGATGCCTTGGAACGGATAACGCAGATGGTAAAGCACCCCAAACCAGAGAATGACGTCAAAGCGGCCCTCCCGGCCGGGATCCAGCTGGTAGAGGTTCAGCTCCGCCAGCCGGA